>Ga0172372_10008953_pt1 | contig 13093 bp, 1 predicted proteins | sample LakKiv5m_2_FD_114544 | JGI IMG/M metagenome (GOLD analysis project Ga0172372, IMG submission 114544) | Freshwater microbial communities from Kabuno Bay, South-Kivu, Congo - kab_092012_9.5m | ecosystem: Environmental > Aquatic > Freshwater > Lake | place: Democratic Republic of the Congo...
AGCACGGGACCGGTCAACGTCATCAGCACCGACGGAGCGATCGACTTCGGCGTCGGCACGAACGTCATCGGCGGAGCAGGAATCGTGCTCAACGGCGGAGCGGACTTGCTGACGATTCAAACGACGGGCGACAGCATCCGCTTCAACGGCGCGACGACGCTCAAGTCCGACGTCTCGATCAGCTCGAACGCGAGCGGTAACGAAGGCGGCGACATCACCTTTACGAATGACGCGCCGATCAACTCGCAATCCGGCGAGCACAACAACTTCACACTCGATGCGGGCACGGCTTCGATCACGTTCAATGAGAACATCGGCGAACTGCAATCGCTCGGTGACTTCACCGTTACGCGAGCGGATGCGGGACTCATCTTCGGCGGTGCGGACACCGAGACAATCGGCAGCAGCACGACGGGACCGGTCAACGTCATCAACACTGACGGCGAGATGAACTTCGGCGTTGATGAAAACGTCATCGACGGCGCGGGCATCGTGCTCAACGGCGGTGCGACTCCGATCGTGCTCACAACGACGAACGACAACGTCCGCTTCAATGGCGCGGTCACGCTGCGATCGGATGTTGTGATCAAGACAAATACGCTCGGGATGGAATCCCAAGCTACGGGGGGCGACATCACCTTTACGAACGACGCGCCGATCGACAGCGAAGCGGGCGAAAACAACGACCTCACACTCAATGCCGGTACGGGCAGCGTCCGTTTCAATGAAGACATCGGAGCAATGACGGCGCTCGGTCTCTTCACGATCGAGCATGCGTCGCAAGTCCTCTTCGGCGAAGCCGACGATGAAGTGCCGGGCACGGGTTCAACGGGACCGGTCAACGTCTTGAGCACCGTCGACGCGATCAACATCGGCTCGCTCGGAGTGATCACTGACAACAACGCCGCGACGGGCGACATCGTGCTCAACGGCGGCAGCGCGGGTCTTCGCATCACGACGACGAACGACAACGTCCGCTTCAACGGATCGGTCGAACTCGGCAGCGACGTCGCGATTGATTCGACCGGCGGCAACATCCTCTTCACGCGGTTCGCGACGATCGACAGTCAAGCGGGCGAAGCGAACGATGTCACTCTGACGGCCGCAACGGGCACGATCAGCTTCAACGCCAACATCGGTGCTCGCGACGCCGCGACTGGCACCGGCACGCGATTGGGCAACGTCACCGTCAATGGCACGACCGGCACAGTGACGTTCGGCGGTGCTGATGTTGCGACCGGCGATCTCGCACCGGTCACGCAGATCAACACCGACGGCGCGATCAATCTCGGTGAGAGCAACAACGTCATCACCGGCGGCATCGTTCTGAACGGCGGCAGCAACGAGCTTCGCATTCAGACGAGCAACGACAACGTCCGCTTCAACGGACCGGTGACGCTCGCAAGCAACGTCCGCATCGACACTGACGTCGGGACGAGCAGCGGCAGCGGCGACATCACCTTTACGAACGACGCACCGATCGACAGTCAAAGTGGTGAGAACAATCACCTCACACTCAACGCCGGTCCGGGCACGATCCGCTTCAACGAAGACATCGGAGCGACGAACGCGCTCGGTGCCTTCACGATTGAGAACGCGGACGCAGTGATCTTCGGCGAGTCCGACACCGAGACGATCGGCAGCGGCGAAACGGGACCGGTCAACGTCATCAACACGAACGCCGCGATTGATCTCGGTTCGCAGAGCGTCATCACGAACGGCATCGTCTTGAATGGCGGCGCGGCTCCGATCGTTGTGACGACGACCAGTGACCGCATTCGCTTCAATGGGCCGGTCGTTGCGGCGAGTGACGTCGAGATCAAGACGAATGCGCTCGGGATGGAATCCCAAGCTACGGGCGGCGACATCCTCTTCACGAACGACGCCCCGCTCGACAGCGATGCGATCGGCAACGAACACAACAACGTCACGCTCGATGCGGGCACGGCAGCGGTTCGCTTCAACGAAGACATCGGCGTCACGCAGTCGCTCGGCAAGCTGACGATTAAGGCCGCTGACACCGGAGTCTTCTTCGGTGAAGCCGAGACCGAAGTCGAAGGCAGCGGAGCAACGGGACCGGTCAACGTCATCAACACCGACGACGCGATCAACATCGGCAGCGAGCGAGCCATTGTCGGAGCGGGCATCGTCTTGAATGCCGGACCGGCCCAAGGCGCGGCCAATCACTTCACGATCACAACAACCGACGACGACAGCCGCTTTAACGGCATCGTCACCGTCGAGAGCGATCATCTCGTCATCACAACGGGGGCAGCGGGCGCGGGCGACATCACCTTCGAAGACGACTTGCTCTCCGAAGGCAACGAGACAACTCGACTGACGCTGACGAGCGGCACCGGCGACATCACTTTCAAGGGCGTCATCGGCACGGCTTCAAACCGATTCGACGACATCCTCATCACGCTTGCTGACGACGTCACCGCGAAGGGCGAGATCAAGACGAGCCGCATCCATCAGCTCAACGGCACGGGTCTCACGACGATCGAGAAGACGATTCATGCCGACGCGACGGACAGCGTCGATCTCACGAACATCGGCACGAATCAGCCGCTGAGCGAGATCGATCCGGCATTGCTCTTCAACGCCGGCATCTACATCAACACGAACGCGATCACGTTCAACGACTCGGGCAAGTCAGTGAGCACGACTCACGAGATCCGCTTGCGAGCCGTCAACGACATCCGCATCGCCGAACTGCAAACGCCGACGTTTGTTTCGATCGAGTCGACTCAAGGCGGCATCATCGACAACACCGCTGCCGAGACCGCGAACATCACCGCTCACTCAGCCGCATTGCGAGCAACACTCGGCATCGGCGACGACCGCGACAACAACCCGACAACGAACGACCCGTCGCTCTTCGCAACGGCAGCCGAGCAACCCTCAGCGAGCAGCCCGAAGACGCGCGACGCCGATATTGATCTCAACGTCGATCTCATCGCGGCGAACAACACCGGCAGCGGCGACATCATTCTCGACAACCACTCGGGCAAGCTGCTGACGGTCGGCACGATCGACATGACGATCCGCAACGGCAGCACGGTCTACGGCAAGACGGACATCATCAGCGGCATCATCAACCGCGACGCGATCGGCACCGAGAACGCTCAAGACGAACTCGTTTGGCTGACGAACAACGGAGCGATCCGAGTCGGCACAACCGACGCTCCGAACAACTCGGCAACCGACGTTGAAGGCATCTTCAACAGCGCGGGCGGCAGCATCATCCTGACGACTGACGGCACGACGGACGCGCACGACATCACGCTCAACGCCCCGGTCGAAGCGATCGACGGTCGCGGCAGCATCCTGATCAACGCGGGCGACGACATCGTCTCGAACTCGCGCATTCTGACGGCGATCGACGGCATGCGTGCCTTCGATCACCGCTACGGCAACATCGACCTCAATGCGGGCGATTCGATCTTCGTCAACGACGCCGGCAGCGGCACCGCTCACGAAGTACAAACCGGCACGTTGTTGCGACCGGGCCTGACGATTAACGACATCCGTCGCGATCACGTCAACACCGATGTGTATGCCGACGACAAAGACAACCGCCAGATTCGTTACACGGGTGACATTGTCACCGAGGATGGCACGTTCCTCGCGACGCATATCTTGCAGCACGCGAACCCGGACGATGCTGCGACGCCGTTCACTCCGCAGGCTATGACGACGAACGTCAGCACCGGCGAAGTGATCCCTGTTCCCAGTAGCACCACCTTTGAGTACGCGTTGAATTCAGGCGTGATGTCTGGTCAGAGAATCACACGCACGATCGGGTTGGAGACGTTCACGACGCCGGATCTTGCACCACTGCTGTTGGGCGAAACCTTCGTTGCACCGCAGTTGTTGTCGGACGGCTTCGCATCGGTTGCGGGTCGGTTCGCACGCATTGGTGAAATGAACTTTAGGCTGCTCGTCAGTTGGGGCGACGACACGTTCTCGTATCACCATCTCATCGGTGCTGACGATGACAGCGCGGCGAGCAATGCATTGCCACCATTTGTCATTGCCGATGATGCGGCCAAAGTGTCGCGCGGTCCGGATGATGATCCCGACGGAGTCCACAGCGCTCGGACGTTCTACTTCGAGCACTTCTATAGTTCGGGCAACTTGCCCAATGCCGAGAACCCATCGGATCCGATTCGTATTCGCATCTTCTTGCAAGGTGATCCAAACATCATTCGCGTCGACGCGACTGACACCATTGTGGCACTGGATAACACGGATCTTTACGAGCCTCCGGAGCCACCGACGACCCCAGAGAAAGAAGCTCAACTTGGCAATTCGTCGATCAACAATGACGACCAGTTCATCCTCAGTGAGATCTTTGCGCCAGACCTCGATGCGGCGGATCTTGGTGTTGATGGGCAGGGGATGGCGTCGCGCGTTGATACGTTCCAATCACCGACAGTTCCTGACCGTTCATTGCGGGGCATTCAACGTCCAGCGTTTAACCAACTCGAACAGCCATTCTTTGAAATGGAGAACGCGCAGTTCCAATTCAGCCCCGATGCCTTCCCGGCGATTCTCGATCCGTCGTTGCAGACCGTTTCCGAGAACGCTTTCGAGATCAATTTGATTGGTCAGCCGAACTCGGTGGGAGAAATCGTCTTCGCACCGGTGCCTGGTACCGGCATTCAATCACCGAATCTGGCGGTCTTCTTCCAGATTGAAAATGCCGCTCCGAGCATCACGGTACCGAGCTTGCTGTCGAACACGGGCGGCTTCGAATTCCGAGCGGCTCCCATTGTGCAGACGGTGGCGGGCTTTGCGGATGAAGTGGCTATTGAGCAGCAAGTCGCTGAAGAACGTATCGTGTGGTTGCAGGTGCTGACACCAGATGGGCAAGTCGCAGCGGAAGTCGCTCTCGGTGAGGACGTTCTCGAAAACTTGCCGGAGCAGGTCTATAAGAAATTGCCGGACGGCCAATACCGCTTGCAGTTGCAAGAACCGGGTGAAGCTCGGCGGCGGTTGTTGCTGAACGTCACGATTCGCAACGGCAAGCCGAGCGATGAAGCATCGAGCCAGCGCGATCGTCCGCCGACTCAACAACAGTTCAAGCCGATGGGCAAACCCGCTGGTCAGGACGGAGCTGCGGTACAACCAGTCGTACCAACCGCTCGCGAATCTGCGGCGCTCGAACCGCAATTCAGTCGCGAGGCGATCGCAGCTGTGACGCACTTGCAAGATCTTGATGCGGCTTGGGGCGAGTGGGGACAAGAGTCTGAACTTGATGCTTCAGTGACGCTCGAACCGTTGACCTTGGAGGACATTGGTACGCAGGCGGCAACTGAAGTCTCAGCATCGGATCTGCATCCGACAGCAGCCAGCGCTGTTGCGGCAGTGGGTCTCGTGTTCGCGTATGACAAACGCGGTGAGTGGAAGCACCGCGTCGATGAGTTGATGGCTCAGTGGGATGCTGAGCCAACGGAGTCCAACAAGAGGAAACCGCGTTAGTCGAGGAGTCGTCCGAGACGATCGCAACAAATGCGAGGGCATGAGGCCGAATCGCACCACCCTGTCACGATGACAGCAGCAGGCGAGAGTTGCTCACGCATCTCTTCGCCGAATAATCCCGGCGTGAAATGAGAGGCGGAGCTCCGTCTCTAAATTCGTACTCAGCAGGAATCGGTCTCATGACCCAGAACAATCCCGCGAACGGTCGTAGTCAGGCAGAGTCAGAGTTGGCGCAGTCGCTCGGCGAATTGTCCGAGGGTGTGCTGAGCAGCCTTCGCTCGTTGAAGCCTGAATTTCTAGCGGAGCTCAGCCAACTGCCCGTCGAAATTCTCGACAGCTTGCTGGTTTTGCCTACGGACATGCTGATGCAGTTGGAAGGGCTTCAAGCTCCGGCTCTGAAGTGGTTAGCGACATCAGGGAGATCTCTGCGAGGAACGTCTCTTGATCTGCTGCCGCTGCTCGCGCAGGCAGGTTCGTTGAGTTTGCTGCAGCAAGTTTCTCCACGAGCGTTGTCGGTATTGAGTGAACTGCCAGCGAACATCATTACCGCGTTGGCTGGGTTGCCTCCGGCGTTGTTGCGTGATTTACCGAGTGCCTTTGGTGGTGGTTCTGCGACCGTGAACGAAGTGCCCACAGGTGGGCAGACAACTGCGGATGATCCCGCAGCGCTGTTGAATTCCGAGTTGATGGCGACGTTGTCCGAATTACCCACAGATTCGCTCGCCAGCATTTCGCAAGTGAATGCAGAGCAACTCGCCACATTGGCCGAGATCCCACCGGAACTCATGGCGACCATGGCTGAGCTGCCTGCGGAAGCGGTGCAGACACTCGCTGAGATTCCCGCGTCCGACATGCAGAAGATTGCGTCTGTTGCGCCGTCGGTATTTGCCAAGATGGCCAAAGCGTCGAAACAGCAGCCGCTTGCGCCACGCACGTTGTTTGTGAAGATCAATGCATTGGGAAGCGGAGGTGGCCCCTTGCTGGGACGCATGCTGTCGGATGCTCGGCCGATGAAAGACATCATCAAAAAAGAGCCCGACGACAATTCTGCAGACGGACGAAAGACGCTGCCGGAAGTGCTGCCGACTTCGAAGAAAGCCGCGGATTCTAAGTCGCCAAAGCAACCCCTTATTTCGGACGATGATAGTCGCGACGGTGATCGGACGATGCAGTCGGACGATTGGTCGGAAGGCCTGAGTGCATTCGATCAAGAGGACAGCGCCGATGTGCGTGCTGTTCGTCAGAAGTCGGCGACGGAGTCTGCGGACTTCAGTCACGTCATCAATCCCGAAGGAGTCAGTGACGACGACAGCGTTGTAGAAGGTTCGTCTGTTGATCTGAGTGCCGAAGGCAACAGCGACGATGCCGGTCGGACGATGATGTCCGATGAGTACCCCGATCCACGTTCGACACATGCTGCTGATGCTTCTGCTGATGACAGCTATGGAGCAACGATCCAGTCGAGCGATGACGGTAGTTACTCCCAGACGTTGTTGTCCGATGACGCGTCGATCGAAGACGAGAGCTATTCCAAGACGATGCAATCCGACGACTTGTCCGGAGTACCGACGAGTTCCGGCAGCGATGACGACGACAGCTATGGAGCGACGGTCCAATCGGATGACGGCAGCTTCGTGGGGTCTGACGATGAAAGCTTCAATGTGACGGTGCAGTCAGACGAGTTCGCACCGCATGGTGAATCGAGTCGTGACGACGACGATGACAGCTATGGCGCGACCATGATGTCTGACGAAAACTTCACTGCGGACGGACTGAGTGCCTTTGATCCAAAATCAGACGACTCCAGTAGCAGTGCCGATCGCCACATTCCTGATCGCACACTGCAATCGGATAACTTCAGTGATGACGACAGCAGCAAGACCATGCTGTCCGAGGATGACTTGCCCGAGACACGCGATAATCCTCATCGCGGGCGGATGACCGACGACAGCAGCGATGATGCCAGCTATGACCAAACGGTGCAGTCCGAGGACTTTGGGAGCGGACATCAGTCATCGGCACCAGTCACCTACAACGACGATAGTTTCTCGCAAACGATCCAGTCGTCGGAGTTGCCCGGTGACATCCAGCGCACCATGGCGAGTGCATGGGGCACCTTTGATCCGGACGCCGGCGATGGTGACGCCGGCATGACGATCAAGAGTGCCGAGATTCCGCCGAAACGCAGACCGGGAATCGTTCCCGTGAAGGCCGCAGCGAAGTTCAGCGAGAAAGAAACGCTCGTCATCACAACGCGCAAGCTCGGCACGAAGAACGTTCCTGAGTTCAACAAAGAAGCCAAGCTGCCGGAACCGAAAGATCCCGAGTACGAGCTTGTCAAGATTCTCGGCGAAGGCGGAATGGGCATCGTGTTCGAAGCGCGGCAGCGGTCGATCGATCGTGAAGTCGCGTTGAAGATGCTCAAAGCCAAAACGGCGAAAGACAAAGAGCAGCGCGCGAAGTTCCTGACCGAAGCCGTTGTGACGGGCGAGCTTGATCACCCGAATATCGTTCCGATCTACGACGTCGGTGCCAGTGCCGATAACGCGCTCTTCTATGCCATGAAGAAGGTGCAAGGCACACCGTGGCTGAAGGTCATCAAAGAGAAGTCGACGACCGAGAATCTTGAGATCCTCTTGAGATGCGCCGACGCCGTTGCGTTCGCGCATGCGCGCGGCGTCATTCACCGCGACCTCAAGCCCGAGAACGTCATGCTCGGTGCATTCGGTGAAGTGCTCGTGATGGACTGGGGCCTGGCCTATTCGACGAAAGACTTCCGCAAGTCGAAGAGCATCACCGAGAACACCAGCATGGGCGGCACGCCCGCCCATATGGCTCCTGAAATGGCGACGGGGCCGATCACACAGGTCGGCCCACACAGCGACGTCTATCTGTTCGGCGCGATGCTCTATGAGATCATCACCGGCAAGCCGCCGCATGCCGGCAAGAACGCGATGAAGTGCTTGATGGCGGCGGCGCGGAACGAGATCCGTGATGCTGATCCTGAGCGCACGCAGAAGAATGATCCGACGGGCGAGTTGCTGGCGATCGCGATGAAGGCCATGGCGACCGACCCGAAAGATCGGCAGCCGACTATTCAAGCCTTTCAAGCCGAGCTGCGCGACTACCAGTCGCATACCGAGAGCGTGACGTTGTCGGCGCGTGCGCTCGACGATCTCGATAGCGCGAAGAAGTCGCTCGACTATCAGCAGTTCGCTCGCGCGGTCTTCGGATTCGAAGAAGCGTTTTCAATGTGGCCCGGCAATCACCGCGCACAAGACGGCGCCGTCGAAGCGAAGTTCTCCTATGCGCAGTGTGCGCAAGCAAAGGGCGACCTTGATCTCGGCATGAGCCTACTCGATGTGAAGATCTCGGCGCATAAGAAGCTCTACGACGAGATGAAACAGGAGGTCGATGCCCGCGAAGCGCGTAAGGCCGCATTGGCTCGCGCGAAGAGGATCGGCATTGCAGCCGCCATCGTCTTCATGGCCGTCATCTCTGGAGCCGCTGTGTGGATCGACGCTGAACGTCGCGAAGCCGACAAGCAGCGCGTCATTGCGGAAGACAACGCGATTGAAGCCAAGAAGCAAGAAGGCATCGCTAAAGAGCAAACCAAGATCGCTCAAGCAAACTTCGAAGAAGCCACGCGCCAAGAGAAGATCGCGAAGGCCAATGCGATTGAAGCCTTGCGACAAGAAGGGCTTGCCAAGGAAAGCGAGAAGAAGGCCGTCGCGAGTGCGGAAGAAGCTCGCAAGCAGCAGATGCTGGCGGAAGCCAACGAGAAGAAGGCCAACGAGAATGCCGAAGAGGCAAAGCGTCAGCAGTTACTGGCTGAAAAGAACGCCGCCGAAGCCAAGAAGCAGGCGATGATCGCGGATGCCAATGCCAAAGAAGCGAAGAAGCAAGAGATGGCTGCGCTCGCCAATCTCGACGAAGCCAAGAAGCAACGCATGCTTGCTGAGACCAATGAGAAGAAGGCCATCGCCAACGCAGACGAGGCCAAGAAGAACGCTGACGAAGCCAAGAAGCAGCAACTGCTCGCCGAGAAGAACGAGATCACCGCCAAGAAGAATGCGGAAGAAGCTCGCAAACAGGAGATGCTCGCCAAAGAAAATGAAGCGGAAGCCAAGAAGCAGGAGATGCTCGCCAAAACCAATGAGAAGAAAGCGAAGGAGAGCGCCGAAGAGGCTCTCAAGCAGAAAGGCATCGCCGACATGCAGCGGCTCGTGGCTGAGAAGAACGAAGCCGAAGCGAAGAAGCAGCGTGCCATCGCCGATGAGAAACGCATCGAAGCGGAATTGGCCAAAGAGGCAGAGGAATATCAGAGCTACATCGCCCGCATCGGATTGGCTGATGCAAAGATTCGAGAGAACGCCTTCGCTGCCGCACAAGACATCCTCAGTGCTTGCCCCGAAAAGCTTCGCAATTGGGAATGGGGCCGTTTGATGCATCTCTGCACGCGCAGCGCGGGATCGTTTGATAACGGCGCTCCGGTCGATGCCATCGCTCTCGCTCCGTCGGGCAACTTGTTTGTCACTGGCGGATGGAATGGTGAAGCCGTCATTTGGGACAGTGTCAGCGGCGCCGCCAAACAACGACTCAAGCACGACGGCCTCTATGTGCATGCCGTCGATTGGTCGAAGGACGGCAAGTGGATCGCGACGGGCAGCAACGATCCGATCAATGGCTTCGTTCAATTGTGGAATGCTGAAACCGGCGAGCGTGTGAAGCGTGCCTTCGGGACTCAAGACACCGTGCATCAAGACGCGGTCTTGAGCGTGCAATTCTCGAAGGACGGCTCGAAGTTGCTGACGGCCGGCTACGACGGCTCAGCGCGGATGTGGGACGTTGCGAAGGGCGAGCTCCTCAAGACCTACAAAGGTCACACTTGGTGGGTTTGGGATGCGAAGTTCTCGCCGCGAGAAGATCGCATCGTGACCGCCAGTCAGGACGGCACCGCGATCCTCTGGGAGACCGAGACGGCGAAAGCCGGCCCGCCATTCACGGGGCATGAAGGACCGGTCTACTCGGCAGCGTTCTCGGCAGATGGCAGCGTGATTGCGACTGGCGGTTACGACCGACGCGTTCTCATTTGGAACCCAAGCGACGTGCGGCCGTATGACTTCAAGAAGCTCGCGTCGAAAGAAGGCAGCGTCATTCAGCCACCAAAGTTCAAAGCACTCGACGGGCATAGCGGCCCGGTGCGATCGGTCGAATTCTCGCGCGACGGTCTGCAACTCATCAGCGGCAGTCAGGACAACACCGTCAAACTGTGGAGCACCGATGCCGGTCAGATCGTGAAGTCCTTTCGCGGTCATGATGGAGCGGTCCGCGCGGCGGTCTTCGCCGAAGCCGATCAAGTCGTGCTGTCAGCGAGTGCCGACAATCACATCAAGAAATGGAACATCGGGCAGTACGAAGAAGTGCGTGTGCTGCAAGGCGTCGTGATGGAGGGTCATCAAGATGCGATCTTGGCCGCAGGCTTCTCGCCGGACGGTAAGCAAGTCGTCACTGCGAGCCGCGATCAAACGGCGCGCACCTGGGATGCGAAGACGGGCCGCACGCTGAAGGTCTTTACGGAAGGCCATTCGTTCTTGGCATCGAGTGCTCTCTATTCGCCCGATGGCAAGTGGCTCGTGACCGCAGCAGTCGACAACACCGTTCGAGTATGGGATGCCGACGCGGGCACTCAGTTCGCGGTCTTCGAGCACACTGGTCGTGCGGCGGCGATTGCCATCTCGAAGGACGGTAAGTGGCTGCTGACCGGAGCCGACGACAAGACGGCGAAGCTGTGGGACATCGCAACGGGCAAGCTCGCGTTCGCGCTGCCCGCGCATCGCAACGAAGTGACTGCCGTCGCGTTCTCGCAAGATGGCAAACTCGCGGTGACCGGAGACGCTCGCGGTCGAGTCGCCGTCTGGGACTTGCAGACGAAGCAGATGCTTAAAGAACTCAACGGTCACGCAAAGCTGCGCATCACCGGTGCGGCCTTCGTCGATCAAACGCGACTCGTTACCAGTTGTGCCGACAACACGGTCGCGCAATGGAGTCTCACGACGGGACAAGAAGAACGCGGGCTCGTGCTCAAGCACCCGGACGGCGTCGTGGGCCTGCAAGTTCGACCGGGCACTCGTCAACTTGTGACGGCGTGCCTCGACAAGAAGGCTCGCGTTTGGGATCTCGATACCGCGAAAGAACTCGCGGTGCTCGACGGCTTGAAGTCGTTGAACTCGGTCGCGGTCGACGAGCAAGGCGAATGGGCCCTCGCGGCAGATGCCGAGGCACGCAAGATCTCGATGTGGAAGCTGACTCAAACCGGAGCGATCAAACCCGAGCAGTCGGTCGAACTGAAGACGTCGTTGTGGTCGGCCATCTTCGCCCCGTCGCGCAATGGGCAAGCGTTGCTCACGCTCGGCGGCACCGACGCACGACTCATTCGAGCGAAGACCGGCGAAGTGCAATCAACCTTTAGCCCGGCAGGTGTCGTCGCGTCGGCGAACTTCTCGCCAAAGGGAGATCGCATCGTGACGGGAAGTTGGGACTCGTCCGCTCGCATTTGGAACGCAGCAACGGGAGCCGACGAACTCAAGCTCGCAGGCGACGACGGACATACCGCCTTCGTGAACTCGGCGGTCTTCTCTCCGGACGCCGACGGCCAATGGGTACTGACTTCGAGTGATGACGGCACGGCGAAGTTGTGGAACTCGAAGACGGGCAAGGTCGTCAAGACGCTCACCGGTCACGCGGACCGAGTGCGTCATGCAGCCTTCTCAAAGGACGGCAAGCAGATCGTGACCTCATCGAGCGACAAGACCGCGATCATCTGGGACGTCGCAACGAGCAAGCCGCTCGTCACATTGAAGGGTCACGAGTGGTCAGTGCTCTTCGCGCAGTTCAATTCGGACGGCACGCAAGTTGTCACTTCAAGTGACGACAACACCGCGCGCATCTGGAGCGTCGCTAACGGCCAAGAAGTCGCGAAGCTCGCCGGTCATACCGCACGAGTGACCTCTGCCGCCTTTGCCCCCTCCGGCAATCGCGCCGTGACTGCGAGCCAAGACGGCAGCGTGAAGTTGTGGGACACGAAAGAAGTGAAAGAAATACTCACGCTCGACGGCCATACGCGCGAGGTTACTTCTGTGACCTTTTCACCGGACGGTCGCAGCGTGCTCACTGGCAGCCAAGACGGCCGAGCCATCCTGTGGCTCGCAGTCGACTGGGATAAGAAGGTGGCTTTGAATCCGTGATTCACTTGGGCTGGCCAACTGCTGCTGGCTCGTCGCGGCGTGAGGGGGCGAACGCTCCTGTTACCGCCAAGATGGCCAGCAGCGGATGAGTTGGTGCGCGCATGCGAGCGTTGGCCCAGAAGACGCCATGCAACGCGGTGAGGCTGAAGATCAGCAGTAGAGTCAGCGTACGGAAGTTGTGATCGAGTCGTGAGCAGCAGACGCCGCGAAGTGCTAGGAGCCAGGTTGCGAGATAGTAGATGCTGACTGCGACGAGCACGAATTTTGGGACATCAGTCGACATCAAAGGGCTGGGGCTCCACAGATTTCTCACGCGATACCACGCCGCCTGCATGCCGCGAGTGGGATGATGACTCAAC
>Ga0172372_10008954_pt1 | contig 13093 bp, 13 predicted proteins | sample LakKiv5m_2_FD_114544 | JGI IMG/M metagenome (GOLD analysis project Ga0172372, IMG submission 114544) | Freshwater microbial communities from Kabuno Bay, South-Kivu, Congo - kab_092012_9.5m | ecosystem: Environmental > Aquatic > Freshwater > Lake | place: Democratic Republic of the Congo...
GTGGCGAGACACGCGCAGTACTCGTCCTGGACCACGTACACGAGCTCCGCAAACTCCTTCCACGTCTCGTACGGCACCTCGGGCGTGACGAGCTCGTTGACGACGTGCAGCGCGCGAACCGGCTTAGAGTCGGTGCGGACGCGGCAGGAGCGGCACAGGGCGGCCTGGCTCTCGTTCATCAAGAGAGCCGTGATGTACGGAGCTTGCTCGCTGTCCAGCAGCACACGGGTGCACAGGTCACACTGGGTCATGGCGGCGCCGGTGTGATATAGCAAAAGCACTGCGTTTGTAGAAGAGGAAGCGTTCTCGAAGAAAAAGCGACTGGCGCTCCGAATATATACGGCGGGCGCTGCCATGGTGGCCGTGCCGATTTCCGCGGTGCAAAGCATTTCCCTGTTCGGGTGGTGGAAGCAGCCCATCCTGACGCTCTCGTGGAACGACGTGAAGTACCACCACTTCACCTGGCGACAACTGCGGTCGCTGGGGCTGCCCCCGGAGACCCTGCAGAAGCTGCAGCCGGACAAGCACGAGTGGCTGCAGAGAGGGGGCATCCAGGTGAGCGACCTGGTGGACATGACCGTCTTTCCGGTGAACCCTCTCACGGACTTCGGAGTGGACCTCGCAGAGCTCTGGCAGCTGCACTGCCCTCCGCCCAAACTGGCGAGCATGGGCATCAAGATGGACCATCTGCTTGCCAAGGGCATGACGCCGGAGATCATGGCGGCCTTTGCCTTCAGTCTGAGTGATTGGATGGAACTGGACTTCCGTGAGGCCCATGTCGGCACGCTCTCGAACGACGACTGCCTGCGGATCTTCCTGCTGGAGAAGAAGGAACTCACGCGCCTGCTGCACACGTTCGGCTCGGCGGCGTGCGGCAGTTGAGTGATTTCACAGGCGGCGGCCGGTACCGGACATTTTGCCCGTAGCGGAGGTGCGATTTGCCACTTTATCACTCAACTGAGCAGAGTCCATCGCCATCATCAATCGCCGCTCACGCCCGGTCGACGCAGAACGTCAGCGCTCTGGCCCCGACCACGGCGACGAGGGTGGCGAGCACGACCACGAGCGGCGGCACGTTCATGAGCATGCAGATGGCAGCGTCGTGTAGACAGAGTAAGCCCCACAGCGCCCACACGCTGGCGCCGCACCGCGGGCCCGGCATGGCGAGGTACGCGCACACAGGCACGATGAGGAGGATGATGGACGCCGCGAGCGTCCACATGTGCACGTACGAGAGCGACGTCTGCGAGGAGACGACGATGGAGAAGACGATCAGCTGGAGAACGCCGAGGAACAAGGCCGTGTTGCCGGGTCCGAACCTCGCGCTCCCTGTCTTGGCAGGCGCTTCGGTTGGTGCGGACTCTACTCGCTCTTTCTTCAACACTGGCCCGCCTTTCCCTCCCGACGACGAAAAGAGGAGCTTGTCATTCAGAATGTTGACGCTTACGTCAAATGTCTGCATGTCTCTCTCGTGTCATATACACGATGCGCGCGTGTCTGAATTGCAGATTGTTGCAAAGCGTGATTTAAGACAATAAAATCATGTATTCCGTGCATTTGAGAGAGTCTGTGTACCACCGCAAGTTGCATCGTTTGATCAAACTCGTGCGGCACACCCCCGCCGTGCGTTCGTGCATCCAGCGGGTGTTCAACGAGATCGTGCCCCCGTCCGTGATGGTGCAAGAGCGGGGCAAGGACCTGACCCCCAAGCTGCAAGCCGTCATCGGGCCCGTGCTCTCGCAGTTTCTGGAGCAGGCGCTGGAGATGGCGTACATGTGCGGCTTTGTCGCCTTTGTGTGCAAGAGACACGAGGGCATTCCGGTGCCCGTGCTGCTGCCGCTGGGCTCGTTCACGTGGAGTGTGGAGGTCGTGACGCAGAAGACGAAAAAGCGCCGGCGCGAGCACGTGAGCTTGTACCGCTACGACGTGCGGCCGATGCATCCCGAGGTCACCAAGGACGACCTGCTCGTCTTCAACTTCCAGGACCCGTTCCTGGACGAGGGCATGATGTTGCCGTCGCCGATGGACAGCTTGGTGGACATGCATGAGTTGATAGACTTCATGCAATCGAAGCTGATCAATGTGATCGAGTGGAACTCCACCAAGCACATCGCCACGTCCGAGCGCGTGGAGCATCCGAAGGACCAGACGACCGAGGGGATCTCGCTCCTGGACGAGTTTCGCCGCTATCTCATCACGGGCAACCACTCCGGCGTGAACCGATTCTACATGACGCTCAATGGAGACGCCCCGCCGCACACGACGGACCCGAGCCAGCTGTCGGCGGCGCACATCCACGACTCCTTCGGCTCTGGGCCGGACGCGGGCGAGCTCGGCTCGTCGAGCGTGCACGTGCTGCCGCCCAACACGGACGTGAATGAGCTCGCGGCGGTCGACCCCAAGATAAACATGCTCGAGATCCAAGAGCTCTTCCAGAGACAGGTGATTCAGTTTTTCCACATGACCGCGCAGCCGGACATCAACCAGAAGACGAAGCGGGCGTACATGGAGATGACCGACATCAAGTACATGCGGCACATGGCGCGTTTCGGGACTCATCTCCTCCAATTCACATACGCCTGTCTCTTCGACGTGGATGAGAAGGACGTGTGTGTGACCCTGGAGGAGCCCTCTGCCCTCGCGATGGAGAGCCTCGACGACGTCAAGAATCTCGCGGAGATGCAGGTGCTGCTGCCCTCGGACAAGCTCAAGATTCGCAAGCGAGTGATGCGGAGTGTTTAATGACAACAGGCAAAGCTACGGAAAATACAAGCGTCTCTTCACGTGCTCTAAACGCACTGCTTGCTCCTCGTGCCGCGCCTCCTGGGGCTTGGGGGCTCTGGGCGCCTGGGGGGCCTCGAGCGCGGGGTTCGACGCGCGTGGCGTGTTGCAAGGACACATTGCTTTCAAATTTTCGAAAATACACACCTGTTAAAAAAAGCAAATTTGACCACCGGTTCAAATTTGACCAGCCAATATTTGACCCTCTGCAACCACGCTACACCAGGGTGCCCCCGCAGGCATCGGGTGCTATCACGACCAGCAGCGCCGAGACGTACGTGCACACGCTGATGCACATCATGAGGCTCCACAGCGAGCCGAAGTGGTACACGCGGAGGAGGGCGAGCACGCTGATCCCGTACACGAGCGCCGCGTAGATTACCGTCACACAGCCCTCGAACATGCGCGCCATATTCTTTAATAATAAAACAAGGGGAAGACTCGCTACTTGCGCCACTCGTGCTGGCCCTCGAGCAGGGGGTAGTACTGCTTGTTTGTGGCGGCATACTGCAGCTGCGCGTTGTACACGCGTTGGCTGTACAGCCACCTGTTGAAGTGCAGCGCCAGGATAAAGACCAGCAAGAGGCAGAAACTGATGAGAGACACGGAGATGATTCCCCTGCCGAGAATCCAGAGCACGAGGGCTTGCATGTTCTGCATGCAGGACAACTCTCCGCACAAGTGTGTTTGGTCGATCACGTCGCGCAAGGCGTGGAGCCACAGGGCATCTGTGTGCGCGAGCGCGATGTCGTCACACAAGGTCGAGTGGTGCTTCATGTTGCTGTAGAAATCCGCGGTCTTGCACTGCTCCAGCAGCCACCCGCTGTTTTCGATGTGTTGCCTGCGCCTGCTGTACGCCACGTGGAACATGTGCGAGCGCGTCGTCAGAAACCCCAGGGCGCCGAAGGCCGCGATCAGCGACACGGCGGTGAAGAGGATGCTGGACACCATGCCATCGAGTCTCTTCTTGTGCACTTCGGACGCCGTGAGCCTGAGCATGCGCAGAGACACTTTTATGCTCACCCGAGCCTCTAAAGAGAAACACTGACGGCAGGGTTTCCCACGGCTAAAAATAGACAAACAGACGCACAAACTATATTTAAGCATGTGCCATCCATGCTCCATACCGACAACCGCGTCATCAACGAGTCTGGACAAAATCTGGTCCGGCGGCTCAACGTCAACATCCGTGGGAGCATGCACCAGTTTGCCAACTGCGGGCAGGAGGCGGCGTGCTGGACGACCCAGAACGGCAAGATCAACGACATCCTGGGCGTGAGCGAGCTGCTCGACGGCACCGGGGACTCGGCGTCCGCCGCGGCGTTGCTCAGCAACGCCCTTCTGACCAAAGTGAGTATCCTGGAGACCAAGAACGACTTTCCGGTGCCGCTGGGCGTGTCCATGTCCTGCGTGCCTAACCGCGAGTGCACGCGCACAGGAGCCGCGTATGCCTTCTCGTGCCTGCCGGAGACGACCAACACGACGCCGCTGGTGATCTACCAGAACGAAGCCAGCACCAACGAGAGCCTGGCGTGGCGCGCGCAGTACCCAGAGTACAACATCAACAACCTTGACACCCACGGAGTCCTCAACGTGCAGGGCGAGAGCTTCGTGTTCGTTTCCAAGACACACCCCGTGATCGAGTTGCTGCGCCTGAACAAGGACATCCTGAACGCAGACATCGACTCACAGGCGCTGATCGACGACCAGTGGTTCAAGGTCACCAAGCAGGTCATGGCGACCTGCTGCCAGCAGCTCAAGACCAAGGTGCTGAGCAAGGTCGGCACCTGTGACCTCAACCAGCTGAGCTTGCAGCTCTCGCGCATGGACGGCATCCACTGGGTCGAACTGTCCGAGAACGACGAACTGTTCTCTAAGATCCCGGCACACTTGACGACGCAGGGCCTGCGAAACGAAAACATGACCGACGACCAATGGCATGATAACCAAGAGCGCCTGAAGCAGGAGTTCACCGCGGCCGCCAACGCGCTCATCAAGAAGCCCTTTTCTTTCCACGCACGCATCCAGCTGGAGTTTGAGTTGATCCCAACGTCTGTGTAGGCTCACACTAAGACATACGAAACAATAAAAGTAAAAGTAACTGCGCAGCGACCCGAAACCGCCCGAGCATGCCGGGCCGGGCGGAGATGTGCAAAGTGTGGCACTGCCTGCGGCGGCCGTTCACGCTTCCACACGCGACGTTCCACGCGTGCGAGTGGGAGGTCATAGACATGGGCGTGCTGGGCTGTCGCGTGTGTGGGGCGATACACGCGTGCGATTCACTGACGTGCCGGGACGTCATCGAAACGAACGAGGGGCGGGTGTGTGCGCTGAGCGGCGTCGTGATTTACGACAAGGCATACTCCGACCTGGAGTACCTGGACACGCTAGTTTTGTCTGACAGCGTGCCTGTGTCGAATGATTTTGACGCAGAGATGGAGTCCACGGTGCAAAATATGCTCACGTCGAAGCTCAGCCAGAACGTCCGCCGCAAGCTCCTATGCGCGAACCTGCTGCAGCTGAGCCACGAGATGCACGGCTCGAGCAACTTGATGAGCTGCTGTGTCAAGTTCCTGCAGTCCGCGCGCAAGACGCCCTACTTCTTCGAGTTTGTCAGCAGCCACCGACGAGCGGAGCTGGTGCGTGATGCGGTCAAGCACTGCGGGCGGGTGATGCACCTCATGGTGAGCAACGGGATGAGCATCAAGCCCACCGAGGTGCAGAGGATCACGGTGGGGCTGCTGTACATGATGCGGTGCGGAGTGGCGGTCAACGGCGTGGTGGTGCTCCCGCAGTACCCGGAGATGCGCAGGCTTCTGCCTCCGGAGAACACGCTGCTAAAGAGCTACGGCATACATCCCAAGTTTATTACAGAGACAGAGAATCGCCTCAAGTTCAGTATCCGGTCGAACCTCGACAAGCTAGCGTGAGGCACAAAAAGAACAGCCTTCTTCTCTGGGAGGATGCGCGCTCTGACGACCGCATGGAGGAGTCCTGGGTGTCCTTGTTCTTCAATGAGGAGAACATCGTGCACACGTTCCAGCTCTTGCTCACCAGTGGCAATCAGACGATGGACGAGCTTTTCAACTTATGCCTCGTGGTGCACGAGAGCCCGCTGGTCCTCGCTTTCACCGTGGAGGGCCTCACCCCCTTTGCCATGCACAGCGAGTATGTCATTCCCTACAAGCTCATGAGCAAGCACCAGCTGCGGGTGCTCCGCCGCGAGTGTCGCGCGTCGACCAGCGAGGTCATGGCCATCGACTACGGCATCGACGTCTACGTCGTCAAGATTGACAACTCGGCGTGCGAAATCGACGCTGCGCTCATGCTTTTTGCCGCCATTTGCATAATCTACAAGGGCCTGAGCACCCAGAGGCTCACGCGGCATGGCTACGTGTGCTCACACCTGCAGGCGAGTGAGGTCACCTACCACCTCAACAACGCCATCTTCAAAATTGTGCACTCGTGTCTGCTGCGGCCGGGCGTGCAGAAGCAGGCCATGCAGCTGGTGGACAAGCATAAGCTGATAGAGTGAGCGCAGCGGTCGGCGAGCGGTCGGCGAGCGATCACGTGCCTATGAGTCGGTCGATGATTCGCCGTTTCTTGAGCACGCGCACGACCTCGAGCTCCGTGGTGCTGATGCGCGTCAGAGAGTCGCTCAGTTCGATCACAAGGAAGAGGTGGCCCTCGTGCAACGCTGCGCGCAAATCTAAGACCCTTGCCGGGCTGTACGCCTGCAGGTTGCGCATGGTAGACAACGACACGCTCGGCGAAGGCCCGGTAAGCACGCACTTGAGCGTGATCTTCCTGCCCTCGACGCACACAGTCGTGCTGGCCAGGTTCAAGACCACCAGCTCTGCCTGCGCCACGCGCAGAATGTTCTCTGCCAGCGTCCTGTCGGCCTCTGGACACTGCATGAGCACGGCGTCGGGCACTTCGTTCTTGAGCTCCCGTTGCAACATCGAGTTCAGCGATAGAGGAGCTGCCATGCGTAGCTTTATCTCTTATACTTTATTACTACAAATTAAAAGTGTACAAATTCTTCACAGCCGTTTGCCAGGCCAGGGGCACCGGACGACCGGGAAGGTTGTGACTGACGCGCTTGTACTCTCTCGTGCACGTATCAAACCGAGGCTCGAAGCCCGTCGAGCACAAGTACGTATCCACGTCCTGGCAGTTGACGCACTCTTGCGTCTTGCCTGTCGCGTCTTTGACAACCGGAGTGGGAAAGACACGCCACCACCGGGTCCATTCATACACTTTCATGTCCACTGGCGTGTTGTGGCCCAGATTCCACTTCGCTAGGGGATCCATGAGAGCAGAGCACTGGCTATCCGCACCGTACTGGCTATCCGCAATGTTTCTAATTATCTTGTTGTGCTGCAGACCCTTCGCGCAAGTGGTTCCCGCGCTGGTACTCTCGGCCATCGAGAAGTACTGATACTTCTCGTCGTCGCCGAGTCCGTTGGCCCAACCGTCGGGGGCGAACAAGAGAGCCAACGTCATGACGATGAAGGCAAGGATGGCAAAGCACAAGATTATCTCTTGACCAGTGAATATTTGATGCTTTGACGTGATCATTTTCTCATGCCACTCGTCATACTGTGTTCTGAAGTTCTCGGACGCTTCGGATTGCGAATCTTGGTTGTTTGAACCTGTAGAGCCTTTTTGCTTCGGAAGAGTGAACTTGAAGTGACGCCACTGATCCACAACACTGTACAACTTATAACAGACGTACACGACGCTCAGAATCACTACTGCAAGCCACGTCACACCCACTGACGATGGTCTGAAACTGTGCAACACAGACAGCAGAATGTACAAAAATATGCCGTTGACCACCAGCACCAGTGTTTGCACAAAGACAGAGAGTCGGCACAGCAGAAGGCTTTGTGAGATGTTGAAGTATTCAGTCGCTGAGGATTTTTTCGAGTGCTCTGAGTCCATGTGGTCCTGGTGGATGTAGTGCGCGTGAACATACCAAAAGTAGGCACACACTTTGGCGCACAGATACTCGATTGCGGCGATGCTCAGCGCACAGGCTAGGATCAGCTGCGCTTCGGTTTCCAGCGCCACCGAGTTGCTCATGCCAATGGAAATACAGCTCAACAAAAAGAGGCTCACCCCTCCGAGGATGGTCGCGTCGTTGGTCACTGGTCCCGACACCAAGTTGCCGGCCACCTTTTCGTACATGCTGGGAGTCATTGTGCCCAGCTTGTTGCTGTAGAGTTTGTCTTCTCCACCATTTCTTTGCACAGTGTATACGTTGTACGTGCCAAACAGGTCCCTGCACTCTCCGGACTGCACGCAGAGATGAAACGCGTAGAGACACAAAATGATGGCCGCGTAGATCACGGACACACTGCTGCCCTCGACATCATAGCGCACAGTGAGAGAGAAGAAAGGTTCTTTGTTGTGCCACGTGAAGTCGTTCCATTTGTTGAAGATCACGTAGTTGCACTCCACGAGCAGCCAGTACAGGATCACTGCGCCGAACACGTACGGCTTCAGCGAGGGCATCCAGGACAGCCTCAGACAAGAGTTGTCCATCTTGGGAGACATGATGAGGTGCAGCGAGTACAGGAACAGGACGAAAATGAGCGCCGACGTGTACACATTCGGGGCGAAGCTTGTCAGGATGCTCAAGGACTCTCCGTTGATGTACAGAACGTCTGTCGGTTCGAGACCCGATGTGAAGTAGCCGTCGGAGAGGTGGTACATGGCCACCACGCCGGGGTCAGCGTCGGCGCTCATGCCCGGCGCAGAATGGTACCTCTCCACGTACGGCTGCGCCGACAGCAGCGACGTCCAGTGCAGAGCCAACGGATTCGCCGACAAGTGCATGGTCTTGGTTTGGCGGTAGCTGTTCAGGATGGAAGCGCGATTTCCGGTCATCGGGTTGTGCATAGCAAATATCCCCGCCAGTAGACTGGTGACACACAGGACAACGACCGCGACCGTTGGAATATGACTCTTGAGACTCACTGCCGCCGCGTCGTGTTCATCTTTTCGTACTGGCATACAACAAGACTCGTTTATACACACTTACTCGAAATTGTCACGTCTTGTCCACTAGAGCACCGCGTTACGGGAGCGCGCCGTGCATGACACACGCGAAGCACAGCGCGTGCAGGAGCAGGCGCAGCAACGAGCGCTGCCACTGTCTGTCGCATTCGATCTCGCACGTAAAGACGACGATGAAGCCGCTCAGGCTCGTCTCGCAGGCCATCACGCTGTACGACACATGCGGAAAGGTCGACTCGATGAGCTTGAGCTGCGCGCTGCTCAAGACGCTCGTGTCCGCCAGGATCAGCGTGCTGTCGTCCCGCGCAAAGAGCGATCCGCCCTTCCGGTCCATGTCCATTTTGTTGCGCAGGTACACACGCAGAGAGTTGAGAGCGGGCATGCGAAACAATCCTTTAGTAATACGATCTGTATAAACGAGTTTTGACAGCAATGTCCAGCGACGCCTCGGGCGTGCAGGAGCTCATGCTGCGCCTGAACAACGTGAAGCGCATGGACATGAAGACGAGCGTCGAGATCGCAGGGATCGCCAACTGCATCACGCGCGACACAAACGGCAACCTGCTGCCGGTCGTGTGGACGCGGCAGAGCGTCTACAACGAGTACGAGAACGCGACGCTGCTGACGCGCGACGCCCTCCAGAAGCATCTGCAGACCTTCATCGACGCCGGCGTGAAGGACAACATCGAAATCCTGCAGAAGGTCGAGGACCCGGCCGTGTTTGTCGACTGGGTCGTGCGGATCGCGCAGTACTGGGAGCGCCGCTACGCGCTGAAACGCGACGAGAAGTACGACATCTCGCAGACGGTCTTCTCGGCCATGTTCGAGCTCGTGAACGCGAACCAGATCTGGCCGCTGCTGAAGATGAGGGGCCTCGCGCGGGTCGAGAAGAAGCTGCTCTCCAAGATCGAGGAACTGCGGGAGAGGCCGGCCTCGAACAAGTTCTACCTCCAGCTCAAAGCGTACATCGCCGACAACTCGCCGGTCGAGTCCGAGCTCGAGAGCCACTTCTGGCTGCACCGCGGCACGCACGCGGTCGTCCGCTTCCTCTTCCGCACCGAGAGCGTGCCCGAGCTGCGGGAGCGCCTGTGCATCCTCACGGGCAAGCTGCTGCAGAAGAAGGAGGTCTGCAACAAGGCGGGGACATACTCATCGCAACGGCAGCGCGCAGACGTGGTGCAGGAGTACTGCGTCGCAGTCGACTTCTTCCAGCGCTGGATAGGGGGGCTGCCCAGGAGCGCGTTCGACAAGCTCGAGCAAGAGCTGGATGCCCCGCACTGGATCTTCCTGATCATCGACCACACTGCGCTGCCCGTGACGTTTTCACACCTGAGCATCCCGCCGGTGAACCCCGACGAGACACGGCGCCTGCCATGTCCGCACTGCAACGGCTCGCAGCTGGACGGCGGCCCGCCCTTCAAGCGCAGCCGGGGGGGCGCGCAGGCAGGCGAGCCACAGACCGCGTCCGCTCGACTCACCGACGAGCACGGCGGAGGAATTGCGGGCCCATGGTAATCATCGATACGTTGATTCGACAAGTGTGCATATATAACAATGAACCCGCATGGACGGCATGCGCCACGAAGACCGCTCGCGAGTAGAACCTGCGTATCTGACGACCGCGGACCCGGGGACGTCGGGTGGTGGCACCGCAATCTCCGGAGACACGCAGCAGCTGATGAGCAGCTACGAGAACGTGTTCGGCCCCGCCGCGAGGGAGATCAAGTGGGACTCGCAGAGACACAAGCGGCACCAGCGCTGGCACCTGCCCGACGCCCTCAAGGGCGCCAACAGCTTCCTCACCGACCGCGTCGACGGCCTGATCACCGACGCGACCTCCTCCCCCTTTACGAAAACCATCCTGCCGTACCTCTACATGGACCAGCCCGACCGCAAGATCAAGTGGAACGTCTACGCCTTCGACGAGGGCATCGCCAGCCGCGTGCCGTACGAGTCGGCCGCGCGCGTGCTCCCGCAGAGCAAGCGCTCGTTCGCCGGCTACGCCGTGCGCCAGGGTCTGGCCATCGCCATGGAGCACAACTTCATGGCGTCCCCGGGGGGCTTGGAGAACTTCCGCCGCCAGCTCATGCAGCTCGTCGGCTCGATCCAGCTCACCAACGACCTCGACGTGCACATGGCGCTGCTGCACGCCCCCTCGTATCAGAAGCACATGGACGAGAAGTACTGGGACGGCAGCAAGACGCTGAACCAGCAGTGCCGCATGTACGTCGACCTCTTCGGCTTCATGCAGAAGAACGAGAACGCACTCGACTACCTCATCGAGGACGCCAAGAACCACCTCACTGCGTGGGGCAGTAAAGCCCCCACCTTCATGCTCTGCAACGGCGCGCTCACGCGCCAGCTGACCATGACCCCTGAAAAGACTAACTACATAACCGCAGGTCCCGACGGCCAGCGCAAGCTCGCGCAGGGCCCCGACCTCCCGTCGTACCGGGGCCTCAGCGTCATCAACACCCGCCAGTTCAGCCTCGAGGTCGGCTCCGCGCCCCGCGACATGCTCCGCCGCCGCGTGCGCGTCAGCGAGCACTACCGCATCCCCTGGGAGGTGAGCAACATGCGCAAGCGCTTCGAGTTCTACGACCAGTCGCGGGACTCCATGTTCTACCTCTCCTGGACCGATCTGTGGAAGGCCAGCTTGCCGGATTCGCCGGATGTTTTAGTAGGGTTTGTAAAAGAAGAAACAAGTAGTTACAAACAACTTCCGGTTATGAATGCGAATATCAATGGCGCTTTAACCGCAATAATTTATGACGGATCCTTGCGCGCGACCTTGTTTACCGACGCGGAAATCACGTTGGGCGCGCTGCTGGGAATTTGGCCACAAACCGCCCCCGACGGAGCGCCAGTGCAATTTCTCCAGGACATCGAGATCGTTTACTCGACGGTGGACGGAAACAGGAAAGACTATGGCACGGTCACGTTGCAGTACGACAAGATCAACGGCCAGGACGATTATCATGTGCTGGCAATGCTCCTTGTCAAGAAGTTAATGAGGCAGTTTTTCCCGTGGCTCGCAGCTGATGCTGTCAGGGATCCTCAAGTGACGGCTTTGTACGGGTATGTACAAAGTGCTGGATCCTTCAATGGTCTAGGCATCGCAGATAATGCTTCGTTAAAAGCAATACTTCAGACAACTAACCAGTTTCTCAACCCGACGATTGCTTTCACACAGACCTCCGAGGTGCTGTGCCTGGCGTCCGACCTCTTCATCCTGCGCCCGAACATCGAGCACTACATGCTGGCGGTGATCTTCGGGCGCGGCGGGGGCCCGGAGGAGCTCGGCGCGACCTTCTGGGGGCAGACGGAGCTGTCCTGCTACGACGACTCGCAGCACGGGATCTGGGGCATGAGCTACAAGTACCACGAGCGCGCGATCGTGACCAACGAGCGCAACCTGATCCGCGTCTTTGACGTGTGCTTCGACGGCTACTGCGGGGGCAACGACGCGCGCATCATGCAGTGGAAACCAGAAGACGTGCAGGAATTCCAGCGGGCGACGATGGAGCTGCAAGCCCCGTACGCAGGCCCCAGCATGGTGGTCATGTCGCTGCCGCGGTACAAGAACGTGTACCAAAGCTTCCCGAACCCGCTTGTCTGGCACACGGAGCTGCCGACGGCTGGCCGTTTCAAGCCGCAACCCGACAGGGGGGCCTCGGTGAGCAAGTCGCTGCCGGACCACTGCCCCTTCGTAAGCAAGCCCGCGAGAGATCCAAATAACGCGACGGACGTGGAGCACAGCAGGGCACTCTTGCACGAGGTGTATGCCAAGTACTACAAGGTCCTGGGCCTAGAGACGTGGGCCAACATGCAAACGCCGACCGACCCCGGGCCGGCGGCCTACTCGAACGAAACGGATCCCTACGTGTTCTCGTTCCACGGGCACATGGCCGCGATCCTCGACGGCCAGCGCGAGGAGACGCAGGGCAGCGGACACCTCGGCTCCAACTTCGTGGGCGTCGCGAGCGTGCGCGAGGGCCGCGGCATGCTGCCGCGCGGCATGCCGACGCTCGCGCACCTTGTGTAGCGGGGTCGCGTTCCTACTTTTTTTTACACTTTTTACTGTTTGCCGAATAAAACCGTGACCAAACCTACTGCCAGGCCCACGCGGCGTCGAGCCGCCGGCATCCCTTCGCGGCCTCCGCGAGCCTCTTCTGCATCGCGGTCTTGGGCGCGGTGCTGGCGTACGATTGCTTGCACGCCAAGCACCACCACCAGTCCACCGGCTCGGCGCTGCGACAATTCCACTCGCGCGGCGTCGAGCGCACGA
>Ga0172372_10008955_pt1 | contig 13092 bp, 14 predicted proteins | sample LakKiv5m_2_FD_114544 | JGI IMG/M metagenome (GOLD analysis project Ga0172372, IMG submission 114544) | Freshwater microbial communities from Kabuno Bay, South-Kivu, Congo - kab_092012_9.5m | ecosystem: Environmental > Aquatic > Freshwater > Lake | place: Democratic Republic of the Congo...
CTCCCCTCATCCCCACGGGGGAATTCTAATTGTCGCCAAGGCGGAAGAATAATTGTCGTTGAACAGGTTCCGCCCCTCGGACCTCGTGTCCATCCTGGACCCGGTCCTGACCCGGTGCGTGGACTCCCCGGAACTGTGGCTTCAGCCGGACGGTGCCCCTGCGGAGAGACTCCCGCTCGGGATTCGACGGTGGCTCGCCCTCCTCGACGATCCCCACCGGGGACGAACCGCTCCCGCACAGGCCCTCCGGATGCTTGAGGAGGCGCAGGCCCACGTAGCGCAGAGGCTGGCTGTCCTTCTTCTCGGTGGAGTCGGTCGGCACGTAGTCAACATCAGGGCCACGTCTGGTTTTCCGGGGTGCGGGGCGCCCCCCCCACCCCGGAAAACCGCACGCTTGAACCCCATCACCCCTATTGAGTCTCGCACACGAGGGTGACTTTTCCGGGGCTTGCAGATGGGGGAAACGGGTGTCACTGTATTACGCGAGACTCAATAAAGCCGCCCTCCGACCCTGAAAATGACCGCTTCCAGCTTGAAACTCCGGGCCAGCGCATCGAAGATCCGGGAAGCGATTTGCTACCAGCAGGTTGCGAGCAACTTTTTCCCTCGAGGTCCAAAAAACCATTGCGTTCTCCGGCATGCTGGGTGCTACTAAAACCGTCGTGAGGACCCCCGAATCCCATTTCCCGCGAGAGTTGGCGCGGACCGTCAGCGACCTTGGTGTGCGCCAAGCAAGGTTGCAGACGCAAGCCGCGACGGGTCAGAGGATTCGAAATCCAGAGGACGATCCGAGTGCGTTCCGAAACGTTCTGGAACTCCAAGGGTCGATCCAGCAGTTAGGGCAGTATTCGAGCAACATTTCGAAGCTTCAGTCACGTTCGAGCACGGGATACGAGGCGGTTAGCCATCTAAAGAAGATCAGCGACCGTGCCGCGGAGATTGCCACGGCCGCTGTCAGCATACGCACCGGTGACGACTTCGCTGCATTTGCCTCTGAGGTTAGCCAACTCCTCGAATCTGCGGTCGCGTTGTCGAATTCCAAGCTGAATGGCGAGTTGCTCTTCGCCGGATCCGCCGGGTCCGCTACGGCCTTCAAAGCCAACCGCAACGAGTCAGGAGCCATAGTCTCGGTCGAATTTTCCGGAAACCAATCCGCGCGCGAGGCAGAGGTGTCCGAGGGCGTGACCGTCGCGATGGACATCCTCGGAGCCAACACATCGGAGTCTGTGGGACCTCGGGGGCTTCTCTACGACAAGCGGTCCGGGATCGATGTATTTGGTCATCTCCTCGCTCTTCGAGATGCTCTGGCGGCCGGCAATCAGGCCGGTGTGACCGACGCGGCGAAGGGCCTCGCCAACGATGAGACCGGCTTCATCCAGACCTTCTCCGAGATCGGGGCCAACCAAGCCCGACTTGAGGCCGCCAGCCGACGGAACTCTTCCATGGCAATCTCGCTGAACCAGATGATCTCTCAGGAGAGCGACGTGGATCTAGCCCAAACCCTGGTCGAACTAAATCAACTCCAGGCCGCCTATTCTGCCGCCCTGCAGTCCGCCGGCTCGATCATGCGATTGAGCCTGCTCGACTACATCTGATCCCGCAGACGCGTCCGCGGGTCCGTCGCCCGCTTCAGGATGCGGGTTTTCCACAATGTCAGCGGGTCAATGTCTGGGAGCTATTCTGCAGGATCACACTGTGGCGAGAAGCCGTTCGACCCACTGTTCCCCCGATAACCGCTCGAATCCTCCGGGCACCCAAGGACCCGAGGAGGTCGCGATGAGCGGGAGTCGAAGCTGCAGGGTAAGATCCCAGACCCGCGCTGGGTCAGGGCATTCATCCAGGTGAGTGAGCAGCAGACTAGAGGGATTGAAGCTGCTGAAAGCTTCGGCCAGAGCCTTGAGGATCCCGGGGGCATAGGCGGCGTTCAGCACGAGGCCGACGCATTCCGGTTCAAAACGATCCAGCAGATTGGCCATCCGGTCGTTGAGATCGCGATCCATTGCATCCCACCCTGGAAGGTCGATGAATTCAACCTCATGAGCCGGAATCGATGGGTTCCAGGCGGATTCGACCGGCACACCGATGAGTTCTGCATGGAGGGAAAGAGCCTCGGCGCCATTGACCACCGCGCCGTCGAGCCGCCAGATCCGACAGCTTCTCCGGTTACGGATCACCTCGACTGTTAGCCATTTGGCGAGGCACGCGCTTTTGCCGGATCCTGGGGGCCCGATGAGAGCGATGCGTCGTGGCGAGGTGACCTTTTGGCCGCCGAGATGATCCCAGGCTGACAGCAGGCCCGCCGCGGCGAGGATGCCGCCCTGCTGGGCACCGGCACCCCAATGCTTGGCAGGGAGATGGCGTTGGACCACCCGGACGGTCTCGGGAGCCAGCCGCCAGCTCCGGAGAACCTCCCGGAAATCCAGATCGACCTCCGAGCGGGCCCCCCGGCGCTCTGAGACGGGAGGGTGGGGGTCGGCGGGACGGGCCCAGGCCTCGATCTCGGTCGCACCCCAGATCCGGGAGATCCCCCCGGAGGTGATGCGTTTCAACTGGACCACGACGGCATTCGGACCGAGAGCCTGGTGCACCTTCTGGAACACCTCCTCGGCCGTGGCTCCACGGAACTGGATCATCGCTGACGGATTCATGGGTCCCTTCCCTGGGGCTGCCTTCGCGGTCAGGGCAGACTGGGTATCGTATATTCCGAGAGGACCCTCAGACGACCCGGCAGCTCCTCGTAGGAGAGGAATCGGAGATCAGGGAAGGTCGGACTGAAGAACTTGCGGAGCCCAAGCCGGAGCACGCCGGAACACAACAGCAACGGGATGCGCCCCTCGGCGACGGCCGGCTGGATCGCCTTCCCCAGATGCGCGCTCAGGTGCTGGGCCGCCAACGGGGTGAGAACAAGGATTGTCTCCGTCGGCCCCTGGTTCAACCCCTTGGCCAGTTCCTCCTCCAGCCACGGTTCAAGGGCGATCGTCCGGAGGCGTCCTTGGTCGTCGAGGAACGGCTGCACCAGCTCGGCCCCAATCATTCGCCGGGCCTGCTCGGAGAGTTCATCGATGTTCTTGGTGGTCGATGCGCTATCCGCGATCCGCTCGAGGAGCGTCGCTAAATTCCTGATCGAGATATCCTCGGCGAGAAGGTTTTGGAGGATTCGCTGGATCTGGCCCAGACTGAGAAGGTTCGGGACCAGTTCATTGACCAGTGCCGGCTGGAGTTTCTTGAGGTTGTCGAGCAGGCCCTCGACATCTTGGCGACTCAGCAACTGCGGCGCATGGCGTCGGATGCATTCCTGGAAATGGGTGACGAGAACTGAGGTGGCATCGACCACCGTGTAGCCCGCCAGCTCGGCGGAGCTGCGATTGGTTTCCTCGATCCAGACGGCAGGGAGATTGAAGACTGGCTCGGTGGTGCTCTCGCCCGGGACGATCTGGTCGCTGTGGTTGATATTCATGGCCAACCATCGACCCGGCCGGAGGGTTCCCTTCCCGACCATATGGCCGCGGAGCAGGATCCGGTACTCTTGGGAGTCGAGTTGGAGATTGTCGCGCAGTCTCACAGACGGGACGACAAAACCCATGCTCTGGGCAAAGTTCCGGCGGACGCCGGTGACGCGGTCCAAAAGATCGCCGCCCTTCGATACATCGGCGAGGGACACGAGGCCAAATCCAAGTTGAACCTCCAGCGGATCCACAATCAAAAGCTGCTCGATGGCCTCGACCTGCGGTTTGGCAGCCGCCGAGGCTTTGGCATCGGAAACCCCTCCATCCTGACCCGACAGCCCAAGCGGGTGCTCGGGAAGGCGTCGCCATAGCACCAGCATCAGTCCTGCGGCAGTCAGGAGCAGCAAGGTGGGAAACCCAGGCATCAACCCTAGCAACGCCAGGGATCCTGCCGTCATGAGCACGGGACGTCGCTGGAAAACGAGCTGGGCGCCAAGGGCTGATCCGAGGTCCTCCCGGGAGGCGGCCCGGGTGACCAAAAGCGCGGCTGCTGTCGAGAAGATGAGGGACGGCACCTGAGAGACGAGTCCATCCCCAATCGACAGGATGGTGTAGCGTCCGAGAACCTCCGAGGCCGATTCGCCTCGTTGGAAGACACCGATCAGGAAGCCGCCGACAACGTTGATGACTGCGATCAGAATTGCTGCGATGGCATCACCGCGGACGAACTTCGAGGACCCGTCCATGGCGCCGTAGAAATCGATCTCCCGCTGCAGGTTCTGCCGGCGTTGCCGGGCCACGACATCGGTGATCGCCCCAGAATTCAGCTCCTGGTCAATCGCCATCTGCTTTCCTGGCAAGGAATCCAACGTGAAACGAGCGGCCACCTCGGCGATACGGCCGGCGCCCTTGGTGATCACCACGAAATTGATGACGGTGAGCAGCGCGAAGATGACGACGCCTATGATATAGTTGCCGCCGACCACTCGTTCACCGAAGGCGGCGATGATGGACCCAGCTTCCCCGGTGCTCAGGATGAGCCGGGTCGAGGCGACATTCAGTCCGAGGCGGAAAAGAGTCGTTATCAGCAGCAAGGTCGGAAAGGTGGAGAACTCCGAGGGATCGCGGAGAAAAAGGACGACTAGGAGCGTCAGGATGGAACTGCCGAGGCTGATAACGATGAGTGCGTCGATCAGCGGGCTCGGCAGCGGCTGAATGAGCATGAGCAGGGCGCCGATAACAAACGCGGCGACCAGAAACTGGGGCCAGGGGATTGCCAGACCCCGGGGCGATGAGGCGTTACGATTCATTCACTCGGTTCCTCAGGCCAAGATAGTAGCGGTATCGGTTTGTCCGATACACGAACGCCAGAATTTCCGCCACCGCCTGGTACAGTCGGGCATCGATGGCTTGCCCCTCTTCGCTCAGTTGGAACAGGAGACGTGCCACGGGCTTGTTCTCAACGATCGGCACCTGGAATTCCTTTGCGATCTCGCGGATCCGGAGCGCATTGAAGCCCTTACCCTTCGCCACGACCCGCGGGGCCCGGTCCACCGAGGCATCGAATTTGAGCGCGATGGCCAGATGAGTCGGATTGGTCACCACGACATCCGCAGTCGGGATGGTCGCCCGCCAGCTGAGGCGGAGTTTTCGGCGGAATGCTTTTTGTCGGGATTTAGCCTCGGGGTCTCCCTCCGCCGACCGATTCTCTTCTTTCACCTCCTGCTTCGTCATGAGGAGATCCTGAGATATCTTCCAGCTCTGGTAGCCGAAGTCGGCGGCCACGATGAGGGAAAGGCCCAGGAGCAGGCGTCCCAGCAACGAATCCAACGAAATCCCCATGAACCGAAGCAATTCCTCTAGGCCGGAGTCGGTGAGGAAGACCGGATGGCTAACGAGTTGCCAGACCAGGGACCACGCAACTGCCAGGATGACTAGGAGGTTGAGGAGCTTGATCCCGGTCCGCACCAGCATGCCGGTCTTGAAGAGATTGTTGAAACCCTCGACGGGATTGAGTCGCTCCCATCGCAGCTGGACGGCCTGAGTGGCGATGCGGAACCGGCTCTGGATGCCGCCTGCGAGGATCGCCGTGACGACTGCGACCAGCACCGGTCCAACGACAAGCTGTGCGAGGGTGGCAGCCGCGATGCCGGATCCGGCGACGACCCCCTGGGAAGTGATCGGGTCGGACGAGATCCGGGTGAGGAGTTCCTGGAACGTCAGGACCAATGTCGTCCAGATCCCCTGACCCATCCATTTGATGGCTAGCAGCGCCGCTAGGATGGCGAACAGCGTATTGACCTCGGCACTGCGAGCGAACTGGCCCCGCTGGACAGCCTCCTCGAGGCGTTTGACCGTTGGCTTCTCAGTCCGGCTCTGCTGGTCATTCGCCATGGCTCAGGGTGTCGCGGCCCGGAGCACCTGGACCGTGGAGGTGAGATCCCCTGGCATCGCCGCGGCCCGGGCAGTCAGATGGCTGGCAAACAGGTGAAACCCGGCACCAAAGAGGAACAGTCCCAACACGGAACGGAACAGGAAGCTGTCCTGGAACACCGGCAGTTGGGGCAAGGCACGCCCTAGCAACAGCAGGGTCACATTGAGCAGGAATCCACCCGCGATGACGGGCATGGCCAGCCGCACAGACAGGCCCAGGCATTCGGAAGCCAATTGTTCGAAAAGGATCAGGAACCCCTGATCCGACACGGACGCCGTCCCATTGATCGGCAGGAGCCGATAGGTGTCGGCGAAGGTGAGGAACCAGGCCTGGTGGAGTTGGAGACCGAAGACCACCAGCACTGCAAGGAACTCGAGGATGATCCCGGCTTCGTTCGAGGAGTCACCGGATCCTGGTGAGAGGATCTGTCCGCTCTGGAGGCCCATCTCGGAGGAGATCAGTTCACCCGCAACTTGCGCCGCAAACACGATGAACCTACTGGCAAAGCCCAAGGTCAGACCAACCAGCGTTTCCCGGGAGGTCAACAGGGTGATCTCCAGCCATCCGCCCTCCATCGGAGGCATCCCGCCCGAACGGGCCACGGGGACCATCGCCCACGCCAGGACGAGGATCGACATGAGACGCGCCCGACCCGGCATCCGGACGCCGGCAATCAGGGGACTCACCGAGAGGCAAGCCCCTGTCCGCCACAACACCCACCACCATGACCAGAGCTCCTCCATCGCCTCACCGGGACACCTGCCCCATCATCGTGATGATTCCGATGGTGTAGTCCATGATCGTTTGCATCGCCCAGGGGGTGATCAAGAGGAGCACTCCCAGCACGGTGAGCGCCTTCGGGACGAAGCTCAGCGTCTGTTCTTGGAGCGACGTGATGGTCTGGATCAGGCTCACGATGAGTCCGGTGACCATCGCGGTGAGTAGAAGCGGGGAGGCGACCATGAAGATCCGCTCCACGAACTGCTTGAGGAGGTCGACGGCAAGTTGAGGCGTCATGGTGGGCGGGGACTTGGGTGTTTCGAGGGGCGGTCTGAAGAAAGGCGGGCCGCGTTTGGGAATGCTTCGGATCAGAGGAAACTGGTCAACAACGATCGGGTGATCAACGCCCAGCCATCCACCAACACGAAGATCAGGATCTTCAGGGGAAGGGAAATGGTGGCCGGGGGCAGGAACATGAGACCCAGACTCATCAGGATGATCGCCACTACGTAGTCGATCAGGAGGAACGGAAGGAAGATGAGGAAGCCCATCTGGAACGCCGTGCGCAGCTCATTGAGGATGAACGCGGGAACGACGACCGAAAGGGGCAGGTCCTTCGCTTCGGTCGGTGGCATGCCCGACAGTCCCGCAAAGAACTCCACCTGCTCCGTACGGGTCTGACGCAGCATGAACGCCTTCATCCGCGTCGACGCCCGGTCCAGGGCCTCGCCGCTCGTGATCTGCGAAGCGCGATAGGGAGTGAGGGCGGTGGTTTCGATGTCCCGGATCACCGGTCGCATGATGAAGAAGGTCAGGATCAGCGAGAAACCCACCACCATCTGGTTGGGGATCGCCCCCGTCAGGCCCATCGCATTCCGTGTCAGGGAAAAGACGATTACGATCCGCGGGAAGCTGGTGGTGAGCATGAGGATCGACGGGGCCAGCGTGAGCAGTGTCAGCGCCGTGACGATGCGGATGCTGATGTCGACATCATCGGGTTGGGGCAGACCGTTGATGGAGAAGGTCAGGCCGGTGGGCAGGGTGGGCGCGGAGGTGATGTTCGTCCCCTGCCCCAACACGGGGCTCCCGAATCCCAACCAGGCCCATGCGACCCCCAGCAGGATCAGCCAGAGCGGAAAGGTCCCGTTGGGATGGGATCGGTTTCCGGTGACGATGGACGTACACCGACTCATGCCTTGGGGGGGGTAGGCGGGAGCGGGGGGCCGTGCAGACACTCGTCGAATCGGGGCACAACCCGATCGTCGGATGACATCGGATCCCCGGGCATCACATCGGCGATCAAGGAAACACCCGAGGGCGATGAGGCCACCAGAAACTGCTGGTCGCCGCAGGCCACCAAATGCAGCAGGGCCCGATTGCCGATTGGCCGCGTCTCCTCGACCCGAAGTCGCAGGCGCCGCTGGAGGGTACCCTTCATCCAGGGCCGATCCCGCAGCCAGTAGAGCCCAATCCATGCCAACCCGAGGAGCAGACACACCGTGCCCAGCACCCTGAAGAGGTCCACCATGGGGGACTGCCCAAGGGGGGCTACCGATGGGATTGACATTGCGTTCGTCATCACCTGCTGACGGTTCCGGGCCTAGAGACAACCTCCTTGATCTTGATGCCGAAGTTTCCATCGGCCACCACGACCTCACCTCGCGCCACCAGCTTGGTGTTCACATAGAGGTTCACCGAGGCATGGGCCGGCTTGTCGAGCTGTACCACGGAACCGATGTCGAGCTTGAGCAGATCCCGACAGGTCATTGCACAGGTGCCCAGTTCGGCATTGAGCTGGATGGGGACATCGAGCAGGAACTCGATCGACGGCGTATCGGGAGAGTCTGTGGACATGGCGAGGAATGGGATCAGGGGATTCGGGTGGTGATCTCGACGGCGGCCTTCTTGTTGGCGCTGCCAAATTTGCCCATGAAACGGAGAAGTCCCTGAATTCGGAGCTCCACCTTGTCAAGCCGGGACGAATCGAGCGGCAAAACATCGCCCGCCTTCAGCTGGAGGATCTGACGGGGCGTGATCTCGAGCCCCGACCAAGCGGCGGTTAGCCTAAGCCGGAGGTCATCGAACGCGGTATCCCACCGGAGACGTTCCGATGGTGCCTCCATCTCGGCGGGCGCGCCTTCGGACATGGTTACGACTGCCCGTCGGATGCTCGAGGCCATCATGTCGACCGGCAGGAGGATATCGACTGACGAGAAGCAGTCACCGATCGAGGCCTGAATGTTGAGGACGTAGAAGAGGGCCTCCGGGCGCCCCTCGGAAAGCAGCCTAGGATTGGTCTCCCGGCCGACGATCCGGGGGCGCGGATCGTCGGTACCCTCGCCCCAATGGGAGAAATATTCCCTGAGAGCGAGGAGCACGGTCTGGTTGAGCAGGGCGAGTTCGACCTCTCGCAGCTCCCGATCCGGGTTCACCCCGAACCCTCGTCCACCGAGCATCCGGTCGCCAACCGCCAGTGCGAGGGGGCGCGGGAAGCGGATCATTCCAATGCCTTCAAACAGATCCACCTGAAACAGAAGGTAGTTGCCCGGGTTCTCCGCCTTGCTGGTGTATTTGCCGAGCTCCATGGCCTCCAGTCCATCGAGTTCGAACCCAAATTCCGACCGGAGGAAGAGCGAGAGCTTGGCGCCGACGGAACGAACTACCCCTTCGTTCAGGAGACGGAAGCGGCTGGTCTCGAGGTCGGACGAAGAACTGGATTGCCCAATGATGAACGGTTTAACGTCGAAGGGTGCCGGGATCGTCTCGGAGTAGCCCTGGCGAACGTCGCTGGGTGGAGACTCGCTCACTGGACGACAAATTGGGGGAAGATGACCTCGCGAACGGTTCCGGGGCCCAGGATGCGATTGAACGCCAGGGCAAGCGACGCCCCCATCTGGCTCCGGAAACCCCGTTTCTGGATGGTGTCCATGCTCTGGTCCGCCAGGTAGCCGGTCACGGCATCCCGGAGACGGTCCGCGTGGGTGGTGACCGCCTCGGAAAGGTCGGCCTGGCCAACACTCACAATCGTGACCTTGACCACCACGAAACGGGTCTCGCCGGTGGGGTTGGCCACGATGGGCTCGTCGCCGAGGGTGAAGAGCCCGGCCCTCGCCTGGGCTGCTTTAGCAAGCGCTTCCGGAGTTTCCTTCGGCTTTGCGGGTTCACCATGACCGCCGCCATGGGAGTCGTCCTTCTTCCCCTCCTTCGGGGGGGGGCCATGTCCGTCGTTCTTCTTGTCGGCGACGGCACCGTGGCTGCCATGGTCATTAGCCGTCTTTGCCCCGGCAGCCTCGACCTTTCCATGAGGGTCGCCATGGGCACCCGGTTTGGCTGCGCCATGGGAGCCCCCTCCGGCCAGCGCCTGCGCAACAACCAAGGCTTTCTGTAGTTCCGCGTTGATCCCGGTGAGGAGTTGCTTGTTGAGATAGAATCCAGCACCGAAACTGCCGCCGATCGAGATGACGGCCGCCACCACCAACGGGATCATGACTGCCATCTTGCCGCCTGCCGAGGGCTTGGCCTCTCCTTCCGCCGCTGCTGGGGCCTTGTTCGGATCTTCCGACATGATGTCCTCCGGATTCCTTCTGGATTAACGCTTCACGTTGAGGATCTCCTCGAGGATCTGATCACTCGTGCTCACCATCCGGGCATTCGCTTGGAATGCACGCTGGGTGGTGATCATTTGCGAGAATTCACGGGAGACGTCCACGTTAGACGATTCGAGTGCTCCTTGCTCGATTTTGCCCAACCCATTGGTATTGGCAAGCGATGCGCCATTCAGGATCTGACTGGCGCCCGACGAGGTGAAATTGGCGGTGGTTTTGGGACCTGCAGCGGATAGATTCGCGAAGAGATTGTTCCCAACCCGGACCAGAGCCTGCTCGTCCGAGAATCGCTGCATGACCATCTGGCCGCGGACATACTGGGTACCGTCCTGCAGCAGGATGTTCATCCGGCCAGAGGAATCGACGCTGATGCTGGAGATTGAGGCAGTCTTGGCTGATTCCGGGGCACCTGAAGGAATGCTCCCCTTTGTGAACTGAACGTCGCCGACTTCAGTCTTCGAGTTTTGGAAGTCCTTGATCCCTTGGATCCTGTAGCCCGAGTCCGTGACGAGATACCCCTGCGAATCAATTCGAAAACTGCCAGCACGGGTCGCGAAGACCTCTCCCGATCCCGTGGACCGGACCAGAAAGTACCCTTCCCCCTGAATGCAGAAGTCGGTGGCCAATCCCGTCTGGTTGACCGCGCCCTGAGTGAAGTTGGATCGGATGGCTGACGAGGTGACACCGTTGCCAAGGGTTATGCCCGAAGTCCCGCTGGAGTCACCTGTGTCTGGCGTGGGTGCCCGAAGAACCGACGCCAAAGACTCGGCGAAGTCAGCCCGACTGCCCTTGAAACTCACCGTATTGATGTTCGCGAGATTGTTCGCGAGCACATCCAGCGAAGTCTGGTACTGGCGGATGCCCAAGGATGCGGTGTTGAGGGATCGAAGCATTTGATATGTGATTTAGGTTTTGGTGTGAAAGTAAGCGTGCACCTAGGGGCCAGGGGAAGTCGGTCCCTTGGGATCCACCGGGGCTGGGTTCTGGTAATTCATGACCCGGGCGAGGGCGTACTCCCTGCTTCCGACCAGCAACCGGGGTGATCCATCCTTGCTGATGGATACCCGGTCGACGATGCCGGTCCGGCCATCGTCCAGCAGCACCTGGGTTCCCAGCAGCATTGTGGCATTCTGGACCTCCTGCTGCTGCAGCATGAGGGTCATGTTACCACTCATTTCCCGGGACTGTTCCAAGGCGGTGAACTGGGCCATCTGGGCCGCGAAATCGGTGTTCGTCTGGGGATTGAACGGGTCCTGGTTCTGAAGCTGCAGCGTAAGCATCTTCAGAAAGTCGGCCTGCTCAAGCGACCCCTTCATCACCCGCGAAACCGCGGCATTGGTCGACGTGGTCGGCAGCACGGAGATGGCAGGTGGAATGGGCGTAAGCATGAGGTTTGCCGTGCGTTGGTGTCGAGCTCCAAAGGTTTATGCCCACCATTCTCGTCCACGTCCTCGGGTCCCAACGGGAATCACCCCGATGAAATCTGAGTGCGCTTCGACGGCGGCGGCAGGCTTCTCGGGCACCGAAATCCTCATCCGGTTTGCGGATTTCGGAGCGGATTCCTGATGTCCTGAGAAATTCATTTCTCCATTGTAGCATGCGCCGTGCCGCGGATCTTCTGGGTTCCGGTCACTCATGGAACCCGCCTGCTGGGGAGCGGATTCAAGAGACCCGAGAAGGACACCCGCCACTTCCAGGCGCTTCTGGAGCTCCTGCCATCCCGCCTCGGTGCCCGACAACGCATTACCTTGTTCCAAGGCTTCGATCCGCAGCTCCTGTCCCCGGTGAATTAGCGTCAGATGAAGGCGCCCCTGCCCCAGGGTTTCGATTTCCATGCGACGCGGGATGGATTCACCCGAAGGGAGATCGTGTCGCGCTGGAGTCCCAGGAAGGACTTCTGCGGCCGGTGAGGTTTCGTGATCCCATAGACGGTGAACACTCGGACCGATCAGAGCTGACACGACTCCGTGGGAGGTCATCTCTTCCGGGCCAACCGCGGGTCTCGCACTGCCCCCTATGGGACCGGCTTCACGGACACGCAGTCCACCCTCGGATGCGGCTGCAGACCGGGAGGGAATCGGCGAGGCCTCGTCCGACTGGATGCTAGGAGGCTGAATCAACTCCGCCGCGCATGACGCTGAGGTCTGCGCAGTGGATCCGGCACGCAACGCGGTGAAGGAGCGGCCAGCGACGACCCTTGGAAGAAGGCTGTGGGAGCTGGACCCGGCTATCGGAACGGACTCGTTTGGGGGGTGGGACGAAGGTTCGCTACCTGGGTCATACGCCTCCCCTTGATTCTCGCTGCCGGCACGTAGTGCGGAAGATGCAGCGGCGGAGACCTCCCGGAGGTTCGGAGATACCACCGCGGTTGTGGGACCACGGAGATCCGAAGTCGCCTCTGGTCGGGCACCCGTTCCAAGATCCGCCCCGGGAAAAGTTGCTCCCGAGACGACGTGCCCGACCTCGGGAACAACAGGACTCCCGTCACCGCTCTGCACGCCGGACAGTTTCCGCTGACGGCCTATGCCGGATTGAAAAGAATCGATCCCCGCCCTACCCTGGGACAAAATACTTCCAGAATCGGCTCCGTCCGACCCAGTCAGTGAGGGGCCGAGATGCATCAGCCTGGGGTCACCGTTGTGGAGATGGAGTGGCGTGGCGTCGCCACGGCATGGAAACTCCTGCCGGTCGGCTATCCCGGCAGCAAAGCTTTTGTAGGAAGCTTCGGCGGAAACCTGGACGGAATCCAACCGACGACCCGTTCTCAATGAAACGCTTCCATCCACCACAGGCCGTTGGGAGGGAGGTTTTTGGAGACTTCGTGCAGCAAGCGGATCCAAAATGACCGCAGGATCGACCAGCATGGGACCTTGAGCCGACTCTTCCA
>Ga0172372_10008961_pt1 | contig 13084 bp, 14 predicted proteins | sample LakKiv5m_2_FD_114544 | JGI IMG/M metagenome (GOLD analysis project Ga0172372, IMG submission 114544) | Freshwater microbial communities from Kabuno Bay, South-Kivu, Congo - kab_092012_9.5m | ecosystem: Environmental > Aquatic > Freshwater > Lake | place: Democratic Republic of the Congo...
GGAATCAGGCTGCGCCATTTAACTTGTATGAGCCAATAAATCAGAAAAAGTATATTCAAGGCATACAAAATGGGAAATGCAAGCCCTAAAAGTGGTACGTAATTAGAAAAACTTGGTGGAACAGAAGGTACCTGTCCTGATAGGGAAAGCAGCAATCCAAAGATGAGGGTCAATGGAAAAATAAGTAGGTTAAATATTTTAAACAATATTTTCAAATCCTTATTTTTTACTAGCTTTAAAAAGGGTTTCTTTTTCTTTAGTGGTTAAATTATCGTAACCTGATTCACTGATTTTATCAAGAATTCGATCAATTTCGGTCTGTGATGGGGAGTTTTGATTGATGGAGACAGTGGCTGATCTTTTGGGTTTAGTGGATTTTTTGGGAATCCAGTTTTTTGGGAAGTTCCAATATCCTTTTAATTCAAGAATGTAGGCAAGTCCCAACAAGTAACCTCCAATGTGGGCTTGATTTCCGCCGGCATTTGAACTACCAAACATTCCGAGAAAATCAAGAAAAACTTTAATGATTACAATCCATCGAAGTTCGATTTCAACAATGCCGAAAAGAAAGATGCGGTAAAGAGGTGTGAAAACGGCGGTAGCGAGGATAATAGCGGAGATTCCTGCAGAGGCACCCACAATGGGCATAAGGTTTCCAGTGAGTTTACTGATGATATAGAAAAGGAGAACTCCTGCAATGCCCCCTCCAAAATAGAGATAGTAGATGTGCTTTTTACCTATTAGGTCTTCGAGGATGGTTCCAATGAAAAACAGCCAAAGCATGTTCCCAAGAATATGAAAGAAGCCATCGTGAATAAAAATGGAAGTAATGATGCTGTAAAATGATGCCCACAATGGTTTGGAGGGCCAAAAAGAGAGGAAATTGAATATAAAATTTCCGAATGGGAATAGTTTAAAAATGGAGATGAAAAGAAAAGCCAGAACATTTACCCATACTAAGTTGATTACTGCGGTATTGAGCGGACTGAAGGGCTTGTTGTAAATTCTCATTTTATTTTAACCATCCTTTTTGCCAAACTTTGACAATAATCAATCCAAAAAGTGCACCACCAATATGGGCAAAATGGGCAATATTGTCAGATTCAAGGTCAATAAATCCCATGATAACATCTATACCAACGATGATTGGAACTAAATATTTTGCTTTGATGGGATAAGGGATGAACAAAAAAATCATGCTCTCGTTGGGATAAATCATGGCGAAGGCGGTCATAACGCCATAAAGGGCACCGCTAGCACCAAGCATGGGTGGATAAGGCACGTCTGTACCAAAAACTTTATTGGGGAAAAAAGATCCGGAAATACTCTCGATTTGGTAAGCGGTGTAAAGGAAATGAAGCAGCACAGCGCCTAGCCCGCTAAAGAAAAACAGTTGTAGAAACTTATTGGTTCCAAGTCTATATTCAACGACCATTCCGAAAGAAAAAAGTGCGATACCGTTGAAAAGAATGTGCGAGAAACTACCGTGACAAAAAATATGTGTAACAAGTTGCCAAATTCGGAAGTTATTTGAATCGGGGTAAAACAAATACCAGTTGGTGGGGTCTATACCAATATTGGGTAAAGCCGTTTGTGCCATGGCACCTAGTACCATGATGATTAGAATATTCTTAAGCGCTGGAGGTAGATTATTAAACATTACTTTCTTTTAAACAAATCAAACAAAATTTCGTTGTTCAGGTGAACACAAATGGTTTTCCCATCGAAGGTAAATTGAAAACTTGGCAATGCGAAGAGTTCATTGATTAAATATTCAGACTCAGATTGATTTAAATGATGGTTTTGAACCGATAATCTGGAGAGACTCAATGCGAGGCTGTCGTTTTTTGAAAGTTTGAGCTCTCCTTGAGTTTGCTCGTAATCATCAATCATTTTTTCAATGATTTTTTCTTCGTTTCCGTTGATTTGAGGGGGAATTCCATTGATTAAAATGGTATTTCCTCCAAAATGCCCAAGATCAAAACCTAGGAATTTAAATTCATCCATTAACTCTAATAAGATAGCAATTTTAGAGGGTTGTAAATCTAAAGTTTTCGGGAAAAGCAGTTGTTGTGTGCTGCTTTTATGCTGGGATAATTGCTCTTGAAATTGATTAAATAAAATGTGTTGACGAGCAATTTTAATGTCTATCAGATAGAGTTGGTTATTTACCGAAGCAGCCAGCAATCTTTCGTTGTGTTGAAAATAGCCATTGATTTTTAGAGATTCATCGGCGGGAATCAATGGGTTTTGATCTTGATTAAATGCAGCTGAAAGTTTTGGTGTTAGAGAAAAGTCGCTGTTTTTATTGGTTTCAATGGGGCCCAATATTTTCTGCCAATCTTGATTTTGGAATCGTTGATTGGTAGGGTTTGAGTTTCCGAAGGGGTTGAATTTAGGTTGGGTAGAGGTATTGGAATTTCCGGAGTGATTTAGATTGTTTGACCATTTCGAAAAGTTATCAATGTCAAATAGTCCATCAGAAGCTGGCAAAATAGATTGACCAAGAGCCTTTTTAATTGAGACTTTCAGCAAATTATAAATGTGTTTTTCATCTTCAAATTTTACTTCAGTTTTTGTTGGATGTACATTCACGTCTACCTTTTCAGGACTAACCGTTATAAAAATCACATAGAGGGGGAAGGATTCAGGTTCAATGTGTCCATCATAGGCTTGCATAACTGCATGATGAAAATAGGGACTTTTAATAAACCTGTTGTTGACAAAGAAATACTGATCTCCACGAGTTTTACGAGCTTTATCTGGTTTTCCGAGGAAGCCATTAAATGTGGAGATTTCGGTTTCTTCTGAAAAATAAACTAGATTTTCTGGGTCTTTTATCCCTAAAACACTTGCTATTCGATCTTTCAGAGGTCTAATTGGGAAATTGAAAATTTCGTTTCCGTTGTTGTAAAGTTTGAATGCAATGTTTGGATTTGCCAGTGCTTGTCGTTGAAATTCTTCAAAAATATGCTTGGTTTCAACGGCGATTGATTTCAAAAAGTTTCTCCGAGCAGGAATGTTAAAAAACAAGTTTTTTATAGAAATAGAGGTACCAATTGGCGCACTTTCTATTTTCACTTCAAGCACTTCACTGCCTTCAATTCTGATGTAAGTAGCCACTGAATCTTCAGGCCTGCGGGTTTTCATTTCAACTTGCGCTACTGCAGCGATAGAAGCGAGTGCTTCGCCTCTGAAGCCGTAGGTGTTTAAAGAAAATAGGTCTTGAGCTTTTCGGATTTTGGATGTAGCGTGTCTTTCCCAGCAAAGACGAGCATCGGTCTCGCTCATGCCTTTGCCGTTGTCAATCACTTGCATGAGCGTTGAGCCACCGTCTTTAATCAGTAATTTGATTTCAGTGGCGCCAGCATCAATACTATTTTCAAGAAGTTCTTTGACTGCCGATGAGGGTCTTTGAACTACTTCTCCAGCTGCAATTTGATTTGCAACTGCGTCTGATAATAACTTGATGATGCCTGACAATTTGGGTATGATTTGAAACTGTTCAAAGTTACAAATCGTTTTTCAGATAACCCAAGCAACCCCATTCTGTATGGGTTTCTCTGTAAATGGGTTTTAGGTTCATATTTACTGCAAAATCGTTCACTAGGTCAAGATCTTGAAGTTGCAAACCACTTATAAAAATTAATCCATCATTCTTGGTAACACGTGCGTATTCTGGCAGATCTGCGAGAATGACTTCTCTATGAATATTGGCAAGTGTAACATCGTAATATTGACTGGGAATGGGTGCTAATTGTTCTGCGGTACCCAAAGTGATTTTGGTTTTTTTGCAAAAGTTATTCTCTATATTTTCAATGGCATTATCAACTACCCAGTCATCAATTTCAATTCCAAGGCATTCAGAGGCTCCCAACAATTCGGCGGCGATGGCTAAAATGCCGGTGCCAGTTCCCATGTCCAGAACTTTTTTAGTGGCAATTTTATCTTCGAAAGCCAGCAATGCTCCAAGCATTAATTGAGTTGTGGAGTGATGGCCAGTACCAAAACTCATTTTAGGTTCAATGGTAATAGTCAGAGAATCTGATTTTTCAGGATGAAAAGGGGCTCGAACATAGAATTTACCGATTGATAGAGGTTGAAAAAAGTTCTTTTCCCATTCTTCGTTCCAATTTTTAATTTCGGTTTCTTTCCACTCAAAGAAGTTAGCAAAATCAACAATTAAGGCTTCAATTTCCTTTTGGATTTCAATGGGGAATTCAAACGTTTCACCGTAGGCTTTTATAGCCTTCGGGTCAGAGTCTTGATCAAAAATTGTGAAAGGATATACGCTCAAAAGCGCAACGATAATTTCGCTGTTTTCTTGGGATATTTCGTTGGGAACAACGGTAAATTCGATAAATCGAGGCTGTGCTGCTGTTGAGCCTATAGCAGATGCTGGGGTATCTTCTTGCATTTTATTTTTTCTGAGCTAACTGTAAATTACACTCTTTGTATTGAGCGTTGTAGCCAATATTGAATGGAAGTTTAGCTGGTTTTATTTCGTCGTACTTAGATTTTAAATTGGGCTGAAACATATTGCTAAACAATGGGATGGTGCGTTTATACTCTCCCAAAACGGCAACTGAAAACCCATTTGATTCTAGATTTGTCAAAGGAATGCCTGAATCATCTTGTAGGATTGTTTTGGAGTTTTTTAAACAGATATTTCGAATGATTGAGAAATAGTCTTTGTGCATGAGGTAGGTAGCTGCTTTGAAAAAGGCTGCTGAATTGGATTTTGAACTCAAATACAGAGCAGAACCTATAAGTCTGTTCTTTTGATTTAGACCTAAATCACTGAGATCTTCGGAGAAGTATATTAATTCCTTTACGGGTTCGTTATTGGTTGAATATCCTATTTTAATGCCTTTTTGATTGTGAGGTTTGGTTGAAATAGGGTTGATGTTGGTCAATTTTCCAGCATCATCGATATCAAATGATTGAATGTAATGAATTTGATTCCCAAATTTAGCAAGGTAATACAGGCATGTATGGATAGTGCCATTCAAATAGCCTTTTTTGAAATCAACGGCCATGCTTTTTGTTCTGAAAAATCCCAATTGATGAGGAAAGAAGAGCGATTTTTCCAAATTTCGCAGATACTCAGTTAAGAGAGTGGAATCAGCCAAATTTGGATCAAACAAATATCCAGCAGGTTCAAGTCCAATCATAATAATGGTATCTGAGTTAGGGTAAAACAGATGGGGATAAAAGAAGTCTCCACCTGCAAAAGGATACAAAACGGTGCCAACAGGATTTGTGAGTGCTTTTTGGGAGTTGGTCCATGTGGCTATGGGTTGAGCAATATTTCGGTTTAACTTATCCCATTTTGCTTGGCTTGTTGAGCTAAAATCTCCCCAAATATTTTTTAAGTGTCTTTGATTTGAAAGGTATTGAGAATCTCCTGCAAGAAGCTGGCAAAATGGGTTCCAAATACTATCAACGGGAGTTAAATGAGTTAACGTTTTTTTAGGTGTGATTGAATCTTTATTGGATTTTTCGGTTTTGTTGCCTTGGCAAGCGAATAGGAGCAACGGAAGAAACCAAACAGTGTGTTTCATATTTGGGAGCAAATGTACAATCTTTTAGAATAGAGTGAGATGTTCAAAAGGTTGAATTGCCCAAGGAAAATTTCTATCAATGGGGTTATTTAATCTTGGATTCACCGTATGTGCGGCCAAGAAATCATGAGGAATTTGATGAATGATAAATTCTCTGTCTTTAGGTGACCCATTGAGCCACAAATCTGCATTTTGGGCTTCAATGAAAACGGGCATTCTTTTTTTCGTATTGTGAATTTCGGACATGAATGGGTTCGCACTGGTAGTTAGAATCGTGAAACTACGATGCCATTCTTTGGTGACTGGATGTTTGTAATCGGAATAAAGTCCCCCGAAAAAAAGAATTTCATGATTCATTGGATAGATAAAATGAGGAATTTTGGTTTTTCCCTGATGCTTCCATTCAAAAAATCCGCTGGCTGGAATTAAACAAGGTTTGTTCAACCACGATGATTTGAACATAGGCTTTTCGGCAGCTGTTTCAGATCGAGCGTTGAGTGATAGCTTTTGGAGTTCTTGAATTTGTTGATCTTGAGCCCAGCTGGGAATAAGTCCCCAAACGGCTAATTCACTATTTCGGGAAGGGGAAAAAATGGGCAAATGCGGGTGTGAAAAACCATTTAAAAAGAACCCAGGTTGTGGAATGTGTGAAGGGTCAAAATTGAGTTGAGCTTGGGTGAGCGTCTCTTGGGTAGATTTATTTTGCAAATGGATGTTGACCGAATATGAAAAGCACATGGTTGCAAGTTAGGACAGACGATTGATTTTCTATAAATTGCTGTTATGATCTTCGCTTTGATAAGAGAGAGAAAGATTCCGACTGACAATCGTGTGGCATTATCACCGGTTCAGTGTGTGACTTTGAAGAAACGATTTCCTCAGATTGAGATTTGGGTAGAATCGAGTCCTGATAGATGTTTTTCAGATGATGACTATAGAGAAGTGGGTATTGAAGTAAAGGAAGATATTTCAGGGGCTGATATTTTATTTGGAATTAAGGAAGTACCGATTGAGTATTTAATTTTAAATAAAACCTATTTAATTTTCTCTCATACCATTAAGAAGCAGCCCTACAATAGGAAACTATTACAAACGATATTAAACAAGAATATTCGATTGGTGGATTATGAGGTTTTAAAATGGGAATCGGGTCAAAGGGTTTTGGGCTTTGGTCGTTGGGCTGGAATAGTTGGTGCATACAATGGTTTGATGGTTTATGGCAAAAGGCATTCTTTATTCAATTTGAAACCAGCTTATAAGTGTTTGGATTATGCGGAGGTTATTTCGGAAGTCATTTTGAGTAAATTACCACCTGTAAAGATGGTCGTTACAGGAGGTGGGAGGGTAGCAAAAGGTGCAGTTGAGTTTCTAAAACAAGTAAGAGTTCGTGAAGTTACACCTCAACAATATTTGAATGTAAATTATGACGTGCCTGTTTTTACTCAATTGAACAGCCCTGATTTGTATGTTCATCCCGATAAAAGTGAGTGGGACACACATCATTTTTACGAGAATGGAAATGAGTATAAGTCGCAGTTTCTAAATTATGTTCGGGTTAGTGATTTGATTATTAACGGTATTTTTTGGGATGAATCTTTACCGAGGTTGTTTGAAATTGATGATTTGAAGCGCGATGATTTTAGGCCAAGGGTGATTGCTGACATTAGTTGCGATGTCAATGGAAGTGTGCCAATTACTGTAAGATCAACCAGTATTTCAGATCCTGTTTTGGGGTGGGATGTTGTAAGATCAGATGAGACGGAGCCTTATTTGCCGAATGCAATAGATGTTATGGCGGTGGGTAATTTACCCAATGAATTGCCCAAAGATGCGAGTCACGATTTTGGTGCTATGTTGTTACAACATGTGGTACCAGAGCTTTTGGAACGCAACTCGCATTTGATTGATAAGGCAACAATTGCTCAAAGTGGTCAGTTGAACACTGACTTTATGTATTTGAGCGATTATGTAAAGGAACTATAATTTTTGCAGTTTGATTAGAACTGTTCAAATTTTGAGAAAAAGAAACTTCCTTCGATAGCTGCGTTTTCATCGCTATCGCTTCCGTGGATTGCGTTAGCATCAATGCTTTTTGCATATAGACGGCGGATGGTTCCTTCAGCAGCTTGCTCTGGATTTGTTGCTCCGATTATGTTACGGAAATCTGCTACTGCGTTGTCTTTTTCAAGAATTGCAGCATAGATAGGTCCGCTGGTCATGAAACTCACCAATTCGCCATAAAAGGGTCTTTCTTTGTGAACTTCATAGAAAGCACCAGCTTGTGCAGTTGTAAGATAGGTGTATTTCAAAGCAACAACTCTGAAACCAGCTTGAATGATGTGATCTAAGATTTTACCTGCATGTCCGTTAGCTACGGCATCAGGTTTAATCATGGTAAAAGTACGATTTGACATGTTTAATTGTGGATTTCGCCGCAAATTTCGTGAATTATCGGGAACTTTGAATTTGATTGGTCGATTTTTATGGAAAGTTCAAATAATAATTTAAGAAATCAGCGCAGAGTGCGCGGTGTGGGTGATTTGCACATGTTAGAGGGCCCTCATAGTAGATCAGAAGAGTTTTTCTTTTTATTTCGGGTGGTTTGGGAGTTTTTAAAGGGATTTAGGAAGTTGCATTTTGTGGGTCCTTGCGTGAGTATTTTCGGGTCGGCGAGGTATCAATCTGAACATGAATATTACCAAAAGGCGAAAGCCATGGGGGCTAAAGTAAGCGAGGCAGGCTTTACCGTTTTGACGGGTGGAGGTCCAGGTATTATGATGGCGGCTAACGAGGGTGCTAAAAGTGTGGGTGGTAAGAGCGTTGGAGTGAATATTGAATTGCCGTTTGAGCAAAAACCCAATCCTTTTCTGGATGTTTGGGTTGATATACGTTATTTCTTTGTTAGGAAGGTGTTGTTGTTTAAGTATTCAGTGGGATTTGTGATTTTTCCGGGAGGTTTTGGAACAATGGATGAGATGTTCGAGGCATTGACATTGATTCAAACCAAAAAAATGCCTTGGTTTCCGGTGGTCATTGTTGGAACTGAGTTTTGGGCTGATTATCAGAAATTTGTTGCCCACATGGAACTAGGTGGAACCATTTCACCTGAAGATAAGAACTTATATTTGGTTACCGATGATTTGGATGAAGCATTGGAGTATATTCAGGAAAAGGTATCACTCATGCCTCGCAAAAAACAAAATTATCGTCGATTCTGGTGGTTGGGTGAATAGTTTTAAAGTAACTTTGCGGTATGAAAGGTCCTATTTCACAATTCATTGAAAATCATTATTTGCACTTTAATGCAGCTGCTTTAGTAGATGCTGCAAAAGGATATGAAACTCATCTAACTGAAGGCGGTAAAATGATGGTTACCCTTGCAGGTGCCATGAGTACCGCTGAGTTAGGTAAAAGTTTGGCTGAAATGATTCGAAATGGAAAGGTGGATATTATCTCTTGTACAGGTGCAAATCTTGAGGAAGACATCATGAATTTGGTGGCTCACAATCACTACAAAAGAGTTCCGAACTACCGCGATTTAAGTCCCCAAGATGAATGGGATTTATTAGAAAACCATTTTAATAGAGTAACAGACACTTGTATTCCTGAGGAAGAAGCATTCAGACGTCTGCAAAAACACATCCACGGAATTTGGAAAGGTGCGGAAGACAAAGGGGAGAGATATTTTCCGCATGAATACATGTACAAAATACTTTTGAGTGGGGAATTGGAGCAATACTATGAGATTGACCCAAAAAACAGTTGGATGTTGGCCGCTGCCGAGAGAAATCTTCCAATAGTGGTTCCAGGATGGGAAGATTCTACCATGGGAAACATTTTTGCGAGTTACGTGATTAAGGGTGAATTGCAGGCCTCAACTATGAAAAGCGGTATTGAGTATATGGCTTGGTTGGCAGATTGGTATGTGAAGAATTCAGAAGGTAAAGGGGTAGGATTCTTCCAAATTGGCGGAGGAATTGCTGGAGATTTCCCAATTTGCGTAGTGCCTATGTTGTATCAAGACATGGAAATGGAGAATATTCCATTCTGGTCTTATTTCTGCCAAATTTCTGACAGTACTACTAGTTATGGAAGTTATTCTGGTGCTGTGCCCAATGAAAAAATCACTTGGGGAAAGTTGGATGTCAATACGCCAAAATTCATTGTTGAGAGTGATGCTACCATTGTAGCACCGTTGATCTTTGCTTGGGTTTTGGGATGGTAACCCAGAAACCGGATATTACCACGTTTGAAGATGTTCAATTGGTTGTAAACAAGCAATATGAACAACTGATTGCAGATCCTAAAGCAGGAAGACATTTTAAAGAGCTTAATTTTGAGGAGCATTTTCCAAGAATTTTTAATTTCTGGAGCTTCATTTTAGGGATTGATCCTGAAAATCATTCTTACAGGGGAAGTGCATTTGAGCCTCACACTCATTTGAGTTTAACGCATCAGGATTTTATTGACTGGCAGAAGTATTTGAAAATAGCTGTTGAAGAGCGATTTGAGGGTGTCACAGCAACTTTGATGTTGCAGAAGGCCGAACAATTGGGAATGATGTTTGAGTATAAATTGGGTTTATTAGAAGACAAATAACAATGAGTAATTTAATTCCTAAGTTAAAACAGATTAAAGGTTTCCTATTTGACATAGATGGAGTATTAACCAAGGGTTCAGTCTTGGTGACAGAGGAAGGCTATATGCTAAGATCTGTGAATATCAAAGATGGCTATGCTTTACAACATGCAGTGAAGCAGGGCTATGTTGTAGGAGTTATTTCGGGCGGAAAATCGGAGGGGATGAGAAAGAGGTTTGAAGGTTTGGGCTTGAAATATATTTATTTGGGTCAAGCGCATAAGGAAGAGGCTTTTGAAGAGGTGTGTAGGTTGAGTGGGATTGATTCTTCAGATTTTTTATATATGGGCGATGATATGCCTGATATTCCGTTGTTTGATAAAGTAGGACTAAGTTGTTGTCCGAAAGACGCAAGTATCGATGTACTAGACCGTGCCACCTACATTGCCAATGCAAACGGAGGTGAAGGTTGTGTTAGAGAAATCATTGAAAAAGTGATGAAACTTCAAAATTCTTGGTTCAACGACGATACACACTGTTGGTAAGCAAGTTTTCATTGCTTACATTTGAAACACATGACTGCCAAAGAACTTCTAAACGAAAGTATTAATGTTTTAAGACATACCGATACGGTAGAAGCTGCTGTGGGATATTTAAATGGGCAGGGTTTGACGGAATTGCCTATTCTGAAAAATAAATTTTTGTATAACTATGCTAGAATTGAGCATTTGAATCGGGCTGATGATTTTTCATTAAAACTTGATGAGGTCATTCCTGAAAATGTTCACGCACCCTCGGTGTTTTACAATCAACACTTGTATGAGATTGTACCAATTATGGCGGTTAGTGAGTTATCGGTTATTGCTGTTTTAGGTGAAAACAAAGAGTTTGAGGGAACTATAGATCAGAGAAGAATCAACAAACTAATTACTGAATCTATGACCTACCGAGGTTTAGGTGCAGTAGTAGTTTTGGATTTGGATGATAGAGATTTCTCACCTGCAACTATTTGCCGATGGGTTGAAGAAAATGGGGCTAAAGTGATTGGAATGATGGTTAAAAGTGAATCTAATGGGAGGTTGAAAGTGAATATAAAGTTGAATACTACAGTTTCAAGAAACATAGTATCCACATTCCAGAGGCAAGGGTATAAGGTTGAGAATGTTTATTTGTCTGAAGATCAAAACGACCAAGAAGACAAAGAAATTGATATGGTTCTCAAGTTTTTTGATTTATAATTTTTTTTAGGCGGGGATGGGAAAATCCCTTTTAATTGGTGAAATTTGTGGAAAACCGATTTTATCTACTGAAAATATAGTTGTAGATAAGTTCGTTAGTAGTACTCTGAAAAGCATTTTAACTTTATGAATGATAATTTAATCAATGAAAATGAGGTAAAACCTATAACTCTAGTAAGTGTTGTAAATTTTTTCTGGAGGTGGCGTAAGGTTTTCATCATTTCGGCGAGCATAGCGGCGGTTATGGCCATTGTTTTGACACACCCTGCTATAACTAAGCCAAAATATAAAGCTCAACACATTTTTTATCCAACAAAAAACAACTCAATTTCAAATGCACTATTGACTGAACTGAGTCAACGTCAACAAGATCCATTGGAGTTTGGAGAAGAAATAGAGGCCGAAAAGGCGTTGCAAATTATTCAGTCGGGTACATTGATTGGCCGTTTGGTTAAAAATTTCAATTTGATGGAGCATTATGGAATTGATCCGAAAAAGGAGAAATTTCCTAAATATGCATTAGACAATAAAATTCAAGAGAATTTCAATTTTGAGAGAACTCGCTATTTGAGCATCAAGATTGAGGTGTTAGACGAAGATCCCAAAATGGCCGCGGCGTTGGCCAATGGTATTGCACTTTTGTATGATTCTATCAAAACCGAAGTTCAGAATCAAGTAGCAAAACCAGCGTTAGACATTGTTGGGCGCGCTTTGAATGAGAAAAGAAGTAAAATCCAAAAAATCAAAGATGACCTCAGAGAATTGGGTACACGCGGAATTACCAACTACGAGGAGCAGTCTCGCGCTTTGGCTGAAGAAATTTATAAAGCTCAATCCTCTGGAAAGACGGGCCAATTGAAGCAGTTGCTTGAGGAGCAAAAGGCGTTGGTTGCGAGTGGAGGTGATTTTATTGCATTGAATGAATTGATTAAATTGGAGGAAGAGAAGGAAAGTGATTTGATTACCCAATTTGAAAAGCGACAGGTAGATGTTGGTGAGACATTGTCGCATAAATTTACTGTTGAGGAAGCTACGGTTCCTGAAATCAAGTTCTGGCCGAAACGCAGTTTTATCTTTATCATTTCAGTTTTAGGAACCATCATTTCAACAGCGGTTGTTTTGGTGTGTTTTGAACTGTTCTGGAAGAAGTGATATGCAACGCTCTTGGAATCAACTGAATCGCAGCAGCCGTAACTGGTTGATTCTGGTACTTTTCATCATGACTTCGGGTATTGCTTGGGCTGTTATTCAGCAAATTTGGTGGGTTCTTGGTATACCTCTGGTTCTGCTAGTTGTTTTATCCAGTTTATTATTTACTGAAAAGACATTATTGTTTTTCGGAGCTTTTGCTCCATTGGCGGTTAATTTTGAAAATCTAGGGGGTGGATTGGGAATGTCATTGCCCACTGAGCCAGTTTATATTTTTCTTTTTGGATTATTGTTGTTTCATGCATTTAAAGAGCGTAGAGTTAATTTTCGATATTTAAAACATCCTGTTGTGGCAGTGGTCACGGTTTATTTGGCTTGGTTGTGGTTGAGTAGCATTTTCAGCTCAATGCCTACTGTGAGTTTCAAGTTTACATTGGCACGTACTTGGTATATCTCGTTATTTTTTTATTGGGGTTTATTCATTTTCAACAGGGAAGATCGGGTTAAGTTTTTCTTGAATTGGTTTACTATTTTCACCATGATTATGGTTTCCTA
>Ga0172372_10008966_pt1 | contig 13078 bp, 15 predicted proteins | sample LakKiv5m_2_FD_114544 | JGI IMG/M metagenome (GOLD analysis project Ga0172372, IMG submission 114544) | Freshwater microbial communities from Kabuno Bay, South-Kivu, Congo - kab_092012_9.5m | ecosystem: Environmental > Aquatic > Freshwater > Lake | place: Democratic Republic of the Congo...
GGCAAATGAGTATGTGTTGAAATTAGGTGTTGCCCAAAGAGTTTGACCAATTGTTAATGCGGACATTACAGGTGTGTAGGCCGTTACATATTCATTACTTTCTGAACAAGCATTGTTGGAGTTACCAGATCCATAAGATATAACCCACTCTGTGTATCCTGTTGGTTGTGGACCATTAGTTGTTGTGGTTGTTGTCACAGGAATCAACGTAGTTGTTGTGGTAATTGGTGATACTGTGGACGTGGTTGTTGTTACTGGAGGTATTGGTGGTTGTGGTGATAATCCACCAAAACAACAAGGAAAATCCACAACATAACACGATTGGAATTCTTGATCGTCAATTATAAAACTATCAGTCACGTTAATATATATGTCTTGATTGAGTGGTAAGGTCATGATTCCAGTATCGTTTCTGAACAAAAATTGACCTTTATATCTTGCAACTTTTTTTGTGTCAAATGGTGTAAATTGATAATACACATAATACTGAGTATCCGCACTTGTGCTTAATTGTTCTTTTTGGATTAAACCGGCAGGTCTTGATGAAATTCTTGGTATTCCTGTTTCTGTGTCAACCATAGAAAAGAATATGTCAGTTTCATTCAGATACCGCATGGTTCTGTCATAGTCACTTCTACCGTCTTTGATAACGTTAATTTTAAGAACGGGTAATGTTGCATTTTTCTTTATGAACCACTCCATCGAATTTTTACATATAAATACTTTCTTATAAAAAAATTAAAAAGGTGAAACTTTTTTAAAGTGATAGATATTTATTAGTATGGGAAGAAAATTAATGGAAGAAAAAGAAAGAAAAATTAAATTTGGAATTAGTTTGGATCGTAAAATTTTTAACAAAATGGTTAACGAAAAAAAAAATAAATCTAGGTTAATAGAAAAATTATTAAAGGAGTATTATGAAAACAAAAATTTGTAGTAAATGTAAGAAATAAAAAGATGTTTGTGAGTTTCACATAGACAAATCAAAAATAGATGGATATTATAGTTCTTGTAAAAAGTGTAAAATTAATTACGCAAAAACCAGAGTATATGAAAATAAAACATATTTAAAATTATGGAGAACAAATAATCCAAATTACCAAAAAAAATTTCGCGAAAAAAGTCCTAATTACGTTAAGAATTATTATAATAATAATAAAAATAAAATGATTAATTCCGTTAAAAAACATTATCATAAAAATAAACAATCAATTTTACCTAAAGTTAGAATATCGTCTTTGGAATATTATCATAAGAATTGTGAAATAATTAAAGAAAACGCAAAAAATACGTAAAAGATAATAGAATAAAAATTAATCAATATGTCTCCAAAAGAAAATTGAATGATCCAATTTATCGTTTATCGTTTATTGTTAGGAATAGAGTGAACAATTTTTTAAAATCAAAAAATATTAATAAAAAAAATAAAACTTTTAATATTGTTGGGTGCTCACCTGAATTTCTCAAGGAATATCTTGAAAAAAAATTTATTGGTGGTATGAGTTGGGACAACAAAGGTGACTGGCATATTGACCACATAATACCATTATCCTCCGCAAAAACAGAAGAAGAAATTTATAAACTTTGTCATTATACTAATTTACAACCTTTATGGTCGGAAGATAATCTTAAAAAGGGTAATAAAATGATAACTAATTCTCCCTCCTTAAATGAACCTCATAATGATGAAATCTCTCATGCTCAACAGGAGTTAATAATAATAAACCACTTTTAAGTTCATCTTTTTTAGACATTTGGTAATGATGACTCATCCATGTATTCTCAAAAGGGTAATTCCATTTTGTATCCAAAAACATTTTTTTATTACCTTCTTGACTTATAATGTGAGTCCAATTACAATAATAAATTTCCCCATCAGCATAAGGCAATCCTAAATGGGATTTAATATTATTAAATTTTGTTTTTGGTGCCTCTGAATCTAAACCACTAATAGGTAAGTTTGGTTTTTCGGGAAAAAACTCTTCTCTTTTTTCTTGTGGTAAATTGTACCAAGGCCAACAAGTCCCATTGTCACCATAAAATTCACTATAATTTATTTTGAGAAATTCGAAATTCTCCTTATTCATTATTTCAACACATTTATCAAATAAATTTGGTGTATATCTATTAAACCCATTTCTACAAGTTTCGTATGGTTTGTTTTGAAAAAACATATCATCCTCTGACCACCACATATATTGTAAATCGGTATTGGCAAAATGTTCGGCGACGAATTGTCTTCCACCACAAATTCCTATATTATTTTTTTTAATATGTTCAAATCCATATTTGTCACAAAATCTTTCATATTCGGGAGTTGTCGTCAGATCCGTCGAATTGTTCAGTAGAAATTTTTTAGTTTTATGGATAAAGTTTGGGTCGTATTCCAACATCGATTTTAAGAGTGTTTCGAATTGTTTTGGACTATTGAACGAAATCACATACAACCCAACCGCACCATTTTTACTTGTGACAATAGGTTCGTTTTTTCTAAAACTTTTTATAACAACAGAATCATTCTTAACGTCCTCAAAAAACTTATAAAGAAGTCCATTTGATTCTATTTCGACGTAGTCTATATTAGTTGGATTAGTATAGGTCATAATAGAAAACAAACTTTCTTCTGTTCCCATTAAACCATTATTTAACGTCGTGTTCATAAGATCATAATACAATGTATTCATTTCTCTAATCATCATTTTAGAACCACCAAAAAAACCACCGCGACAAACTTTATTAACTCTTTGACCCACTATCTCCGTCATTGAGTCAATATCGAAACCATGTATTTCTTTGTCTGCCTCATAAGGAAACGCGATAAAAGTAAACCGATTAAATAAACTTTCAATTTTATCTAAAACTCTATCATGTGTAAAATATCCAGGATTTACAGTATTTGTAATACCCGCATCTAACCAATACAATTTTTGTGAATTGAACTTATCTAATATAACCGCATCATGTAATAAGAACATTTTGGACATAACAAGAGGGTTATACATCTCAAGTTTTGCTTGTGTGGAATCTTTTAACCAACCGGCTAAATTATACCAATTTGGGTTTGTTCTAATCACTTGTATTTTATCGTAGAATTCATTTTTAAACCATGACAGATCTCTAACGATAAATTGTGTGTTTTCAGGACTTCTTTTGGAAAAAACGAACTTTTCTAATTCACTATCTCCGAATATAATCATATTATAATCTACTTCTAAAAGTTGAGAAAACTTTTCTAAATAATGATCGTAAGATCTTGCCCACCCTTCTGTAAGTTCGTTTCGTTTTATATCCCACAAACCAGTTACTATTGTTAATTTTGAATTCAAAATTTGATTGGTTTTAAAATTTTATTAGTTTTTGGTGAAATAATAATCACCTAATATCAAACAATCCATTTGAGTTTTATCATAGACTAAAATGGCGTCACTAAATCTTGAAAGTATAGGTTTGCCGTTCACATTGAATGATGTATTTAATAATACTCCGATACCTGATTGTTTTTCAAATTCTGTAAGTAAATTATATAACCAAGAGTTTTGTTCTTCAGTTACGGTTTGAACTCTTGCCGTTCCATCAACATGAGTAATGGAAACCAATTTTTCTCGCCATTCTTTTTTTACAGTAGGACAAAATCCCATCCATCTACTTTCGCCCGTGAAGTTGAAATATTTTGACACATTCTCTAATTTACAAACAGGTGCAAACGGTCTATACCATTCTCTGTTTTTTACTTTTTGATTTAATATATCTTTCATATTTGAATGATCAGGATTACATATAATACTTCTATTTCCCAAAGCACGAGGACCATGTTCTGAGTCCCCTCTAACTACACCAACAATTTTACCTTCAACTAGGTCTTGAACTAATTTTTGATTATTCAGTGGTTTGGCGTAACGTTCTTCTACGTGAGTCATCAACGTGTGTTTGTCTAATACACCAACACCTGCATACGTAATATCGATCGCTTTTTCTGGTTTGATATGATTTAACATCATACCTGTTGCAATTCCACAATCATTAGGATTTGGTGGAACAAACACAGGCCTGTTTAGTTCTTCGTGTAGTCTTGTGTTCAATAAAATGTTAAGGGCACAACCACCAACAAGTATTAAAGGTATATTAGGAATCTGATCTAAGTATGGTTTAATCATTTCAATAAACACTTCTTCAAATGCAACTTGTGATGTTTTTGCAACATCCCATCCAAGTTGTTCAGTCATTCTATTGTTTATATCAAAAGACAAATTAGTTTGTTTGCCTAATTCATTTAAATATTGTATATAGTTATTACCATCAGGTTTTTTTCTATAATATTCTTTAAAAAATGGTAACCATTCCTCATTAACTTTACCATATGAACATAATCCCATGATTTTTCCTGAGTAAACTAAATTACCGATACTAAGTGCTGGTTCCCTTCTTATATCACCCAAGTAATCCCCAAAAGACATATAAGGAAACCCTAAATCAATATTAAACTTCTCAATTAGATCAATATTTTTTCTGTCTTTTGCGTGATAGATATTAAAAAATCCATCGTTACCACCACCATCAAAGGACACAATTATCGCCTCATTATAGTCAGTTTGGTAAAACCCACACGATGCATGACTTAAATGATGAAGACATTCCACATATTCTTTAGCAGGAATCAATTTTTGATAATGAACTTTTGTATCACCTTCTATTGTGTCTGAGTTCAAATAATAACATCTATCGTATTCTGTTATTTTATGTTCGTCTTTGATATACTCAAGAATATGTTTTAATAAAAAAGGTCTTGTATTGGATACTAAATATTGTGAATAACCTGCATTTTTTTGAGATAAAAATCTTTCAACTTCAATTACTACAATAATTTTACCTTGGTCTTCTACAACAACTGATGAATTGTGGGAACCATAAAAAGCGATATTTGCCATTTTTTATAAGTTTCCGGTTAATCTATCGCACCATCCCTTAGATTTAGAATGTGGCCAAACAACCCAATACTTAGGTTTTTGGGTGGTATTAAACTCTCTCCATATTTTACAATATCCATCGGGATCTCGTCTGCAATTGTTAATTTCATTTATGTCGGCATCTCTTCTGTGTAATGTTTCATCTTTATCATCATGGAAGGCAACTACCCAAAAGTCATAATCTTCTTCAGGAACACTATTATATGAAATGTCTATACAATGTTTGAAAATTGTTGAAAATGATTTTTTCCAATCTTCTTCATTTTCGAAATTGTAAGTATTTGGTGGATATTTTTTATCAATTGTTTCTTGTTGTATTCCTCTTGTTTCAAAACGAAGACCTGAGTATTTTTCATAATCTTGGATTGTTCTTTCTGTTCCAAACCACTCTGAGTAATCACCATCGAAAGTTTCACCATCAACTCCAAGAAGTTGTCTGTTTTTTATATGACAAGCGGTGTTTTTTAAATACCATTCTTTGTCGTCATCCCATTGTTTAGTTCTTCCTTTTCTTGTGTATTCATGCCAAATTAAAACTTTATGCGGATGAAATAAGTCATAACCATGTGTGTATGCTCTTACCGTAATTGAAATTTCCTCACCATGAAAATAAAACTCAGGATCATGTTGAACTTCTTTTGAAAACTCGCCTAATGTAAAACAATAGTGAGCAGAATAAAATCTTGCAGGAACAGGTTCTTTTATTTCTTGCCAACCTGGAATTGTTTCAGGCAAAAAGAATACCACGCCCTCGGGAGTAAATCTGTCAAAAGACATTCTCCATGGTTCTTTTACTCTACCATTGGGATCATTTTCGGGATCGAATGATGAAACGTAACCTGTAAGTAATGGTTTCTTATGACCTTTCTTTTGAAGTTGTTTAATGATTTTAATCATTTCTTCGTCCCAATTTTTTTCAAAACGCATATGAGAATCAATTTGTAAAGTATATTCTTCTCCACCATACAATTGTTGGACTTGGTGTCTTGCCCAACAAACACCTTTGGATTCCATATATGGAATGTCTAAAATTTTAAATCTTTTATCTTTTTTGTATTCAGATAAATCATCAAAACCATCTTCAGGATGAAATTGTCTTGCAACACCAACAACCAAGTTTTTTGGTTTTTTTGCATTTTCCAACATGTTTTTTATTGTGGGTATGAGTTGAGGGTCTCTATAAGACGCAATTTGAACAAAAATTTTCATAGATTTTTTTAAAAAAAATATTATAATGTATAGTAAAATAAAGTATTTATAAATTAAGACATGCCCAAACAAATAACAATAACTTCTATATCAGGAAATTCACCATTTGACTTTTATGCTTGTGATATAACAAACACATATTGTTTTTTAATTGCATCGTCAGTTGTCGCACCTCCGGTATTAGTATTAGACATACCACCACCTTTGGATGTTGCAAGTGTTGTAAATGTTAAAGTTATTGACTCGAGTGGTTGCACCGAGTTTATAAATTATTCATGCTCACCAACACCGACAACAACGGCAACACCAACAGTAACTCCAACAATAACAGTTACACCAGGACTTAGCCCAACAGTAACTCCGAGTGTTACGGTAACCCCAACGATCACACCAACACCAACAGTTACTGCAACTTAAACTTTAACACCAACACCTACCGTAACACAAACACCATCCATAACCCCAACAATATCAGTTACACCAACTACGACACCACAAAATACGCCGACAAACACACAAACACCAACCGTCACACCCACAATTACACCGACACAATCCTGTTGATAAGTGAGGAACAACGTATAATATATTAATTTTCATCAATAGAAAGTTTTGTTTTACTTAATAGAATAATAAAAAACATTAAAAAAAAATCATCTAATTATTATGGATTTCAAACTATCCAAAATTAAAATCAATTTCTAACTCAGAAAATTATGAGGTAATACACGGATTCCAACTTGGTGTTGGTGTTGGAGTTGTGGTTTTAGTTGGTGTAGGTGTAGGAGTTAATGTTGATGTTGGAGTAGGACTATGTATTTTACAAGGGTCTATAGATGGTGTTGGTGTGATCGTTGGAGTCGGCGTTGGTGTAGGAGTTTTTGTTGGAGTAATAGTCGGAGTTGGTGTGGGAGTCGGTCTAACAACATTTAAAAAATAAGGACAATTAGAAGAAACAGGTTTAATCGTATATGATCCGTATATTTCTCTTGGTGGATATAATAACTGAGGTTCAAATAAGAATGGTAATGTTATTTCGTCAAAATTAATAACAATATCATCATTGTCTGGTTTGAATAACACTTCTGCCAATTCACCATCATAAAAAACACTTTGAATTATTATATCTTGACTCATCTATGTATTAATTATTGTGTATGTAAAATCATTAGGGAAACATGATGATGTGTCACAAACGGGACAATCAGGATCAAACATGTTAAAATTAGTTTTTACGATTTGAAAGTTGTGTTTTACTTCAGGTGAAGATAATGGTTCGGTGTAAAATCTAAATTGAGAAATCGCACCGTCAAAGGTTCCGGCAAAATTCTCTTCTAATAATATGTGAGTTTTAAGTTTATTTAATGTAGTCGCACTTAAAATATTTTCAGAGAAACATTCTGGATCTTGTATATACTCACCAACATTCAAAGACGTGCAAGCAGATAATGTTAGATTTTCATGAAGTCCTTGGGTTCCCCCGCCCCAAGACATATTAAAAGGAACACCAACTTGTTTTTCCTTATCAGTATCTAACGCTCTTGGTATAACCTCTTCGAAATTTTCTACCGTATAAAAAATTCTACCATTAATATAAATCTTTAATCGTCCTAATCTAAACTTAGTTTCATCTAACCAAGTCTGATTCAAAGAAACCAACTCAACTTTACTAGGTATTTCATAACCATTTGTATAAGGTGGTTGTATAAGAGAAACATCATTGTTTGCTAAACTTTGTAAGAACTCAATTCTTGTAATTTGATCAAGACCACCAAACCATCTTAAGTCACAAAAATCTAAAAATGTATATCTTTCCCAAACAATATCGATTAAAAACCAATGTTCGAAATTCAACCAAGCAGGATTCACTTCTAAACAATATGGATAAATTGGCGGAGTGCAAATATCAACTATGGTATATCCAGTAACATAAGTTTGACCCGTTATACAAGTTCCCGTTGTTTCACATTCACCTGTAATTTTAATTGCTCTGATACCAATTCCTGGATTTTTTGGATCTCCACACAATCTAAATGAAATATTATTAGATAAATCGTCCATCTTTGGATCTTTTTCACAAGTATCTTCGATTGAGTTAAACGTTAAAGAAGGTGATGATGGTGGACAACCACAAGTATCGCAACCACAACTCGGACATGATGTACAACATGGTTTTGTTGGACATGGTATTACGTTGGATGGTGAATCACAAGGCGGTGTTGGACTTGGTGTTGGGGTTGGTGTCGGAGTTGGGATTGTAATTCCTGAACAAACGTGAGGAAAACACATCCAACCACATTTCAAACAAGGATCCAAATTACATCCACATCCGCAGGTTAGTTTTTTTTCTTCATTACCATGGCATAAATTACAACCATAATTTACGTGTGGATCGTATTCACCACCAATTGGTCTTGGTGGATAAACATAAATACATCTACTATTTTCGATTGAGTAATCGCAGCACGCACAAGTTTCTTCGCAAGTTAAACCTGAGGTTACTCTAACATAATCTTTATCACATTTCGGAGATCCGTCGGCATAGTGGTAAAATTTATTCTCAGCCCGATTACCCATATAAAAAAATGTGTTTTTATTATTTGGGTATATTTGATTCAAAGTTGTATAACCTGGCGGTGGAACAAATTCATCATTAAACCTTGGTTTTAAAATCATTTCTACCGTCCATCCCTTATTCATTCTTTCGGGTAAAATATCATAATCATACCCAAATAATTTATAAAACCCTTGATAAAAACCACCATATAACTCAATGTATCGACCAATTGTCGGATCGGTTTTTGAAACCATTTGATATGTTGTATATAATGGAACACCTGAAAACTTATGATTGGAAGGAACATTTGTTGTTGTTTGAAAAAATTTCATTCGTCTATCGAAATAAAGTCTTTGAAATTTTAATTGGTCGTTTAATAAACCATTTGTGAAAACAATACTATCTCCTTTAATTTTTGAAACCAATCCGTTATCAACACCAGTTAAACCAATATCGCAAGAAGTGCTCGAACTAAAACAAGTTAAGTTTAAATCTTCAGGGTGATAATAACTTTCGGACACAATAATATTATTGAAATTGTAAGACCCATAAGTCAGATTTAAGTTTTGTGTTGTTAAAGGACTATTCAAATTAAGATTAACCGGTAATTTCTTTCCGTCATCCGCCCCAATAATAAAAGGAGAAAAAACAACTTCCTGATTGTAATCAACCTCATCAGACGCTAATGACATATCTTGCCCGTCATAAATAACTTGCAACTTTAACTTCGGATAATTATATTGATTTATATTTTGATATGCCATTAGTTTTACTTATAAATACCGCAAGTCAAAGTATTTATTAAGAAAATTCTAACATGATTAAACTTAACGAAGAGTATTTTCAAAGTCCTTACTATTTCTATTTAAAAGAAAAGGGAAATAAAATCAATGTATATTTTGCTGTTGAGGAAACAATTACCGAATCAAGAAAAAATGACGAGGTTGTTGTTGTCGATAAAGAAGTTTTTAATGACATTCAAAAAGTTATTTCTAGTATATTAAAATCAGGAAAAAAATTATCAAAAAAATACGTTCATAAATTATTGGATTCTAAAGCAAAATCTAAACACGCACCCGATGGTGAACTTGGTGAACTTGTAAATCCTGATGGATCTGTAATTGGATCTTCTATCCCTATTTTAAATCAAATAAATTTGGCTAAAAAAACTATGGATCAAACGGTTCGTATGACAAGGGCAAATCAATTTCCGTTTATTCGTGTTTATTATGGTGAGGGTGAAGAAGTTGACGGTAAATTATTAGATGAGGTAGATCAGTCAGAATCATTTGGGTTTGAAGAAACTGAAGATGCATCAACATACGATCAGGCAAATAAGATAATGAAAAAGATGGGTGTTGAAGATCCTTTTGAAAGAAATGAAAGATTGAAAAGATTAGGTTTTGATAGAAAATTGGATAAAGAGTTAAGGGGTGAGAAAAAACGCGGAAGATGTAAAAGATGTTACACAAAAAGAAGATTGTCTGAGTTGGAAATTGAAAAGATGAGCAAAATGATTGACGAAATTTTAATTTCAAAAAAAACCAAAGACAAAGAAATTGTAAAAAAAGAAAAATCAGAAAAAAAAGAAACTAATGATGTAATGTCAAAATTACTAATTAGAAATATTGAGGCGATTAAAAAACTTGCCGAAAAAGAAAATATTGATATAGATAAGTTAGTAAAACATTTGAGACAAGGTGAATAGTAAGTTATATAATAAAACAATCGAATTACCAAAAGAGGTCAAGGAATATCTTCAGACCTGCTTCGATCATATACCTAACTCTGACTCTAATATGGAAGGTCATAATAGAAACCAAGAGTTAAGGGATTCAGGTTATGTTACTTATCAACAACTTGGGAGAATGAAAAATTGGTTCGATAATTATGACGGTGATGGGACTGATGCCCCTTATATTTTGAATGGTGCCGATTATATGAGAAATTGGGTAGAGTCCACAATTGACGATTTGAGAAAACAAACAACTACGCACCAATCGGTAGAAGACGCAAAACCCGAAGATATTGATGTGAAATTCATTAAAGATTTGGGACCAATTGCCGACATGTTAAGACCATCAAAAGAACATAGCACTTTTACACAAGATGTTAGAATTAAAGAAGACCTCGAAAGGATAAACCAAATAATGAAACAAATACTTTAAAAAATGGAAACAGAAAGATTAGATTTTAGTCAACCAGCAAATGACATGACGGCAATTGCAGATTTACAAAGAAAAAGTTTGATTGTGAAAAATGATTACAAAACACAAAATCCTTATTCATCAACAAACCCAGATGCACTATCTGATGGAGATGAGTCAGGAAAAGGAACTGGAATTTTTTTAGACACAATTAATGGGGGTTCGTCGATTGATATTGTTGAAAGAAAAAATGAAATTAAAGTCAATGAATATCAACCAGACAAACCTTATACTACTCCATCGGCATAATGAAACTTTACAATACCCTTAATACTCTTATCTTAGAAGTGGCGTCTATTGATCAGATCACTGACGCAATTAGAAGAAGAAGAGTTTGTGTTATTTATTACAATGGTGATGAACCAGGTGGTAAAGGTTTGAGGGTTATTGAACCTGTATGTTTTGGTTATAGTAAAAAAGGAAACCCTGTTTTAAGGGCTTGGGATAGAGAGGGAGCTTCTCATAAAGCGTATTTAGGAAAAAAACCTTTACCTAGTTGGAGATTTTTTAGAGTTGATAAAATGGAGTTTATTAGACCAACACAAGAAACTTTTGACGAACCAAGGCCAAAATATAATCCAAATGGGGATAGAAGTATGGATAGGGTTTTAGTAAATGCAAAATTCGATAACGAAGTAATTTAAAAAAAATATGAATTCTGAAGCAGAACTTTTACAAAAATTAATGGTTTCAAAAAAAATCATGGAAAAACATAAAGAAATTGGGCGAGGTAGTGTAAGAAATACCACTATGAGTCAAGAAAGTTATTCAAGTCCCATGGTAGAAAGTTTTGAACCCGTGAACGCAAAATATAATATACCTCAGGAATTCATGCAAGAACAAAGTCGTCCTGTGAGTCAGGTCAATAATAATATTCCGGTCGAGGACAGAATTTCAAATTCTAAACTACCCGACGAAATTAAAAGATTAATGATTGAACATCCAATTCAACAACCAACAATGGGAATGTCGTCAGGAGCGGTTTTAAGTAATGAGTTAGTGGAAAAGGCATCAAGATTGATGAATACCACACCAAGTGAAAATCGCGTAAACGAATCTAAAAATACTACTCAAACAAATCGACAACAAGCAACATCACAATCTTTCAATATGGAAGATATCAAAGATGTTATTAGAGAAACCGTTCAAGAAGTATTATATGAAAATGGTTTATTAGTTGAGTCAACAAAAAACTCTTCTGAAGTTTTTAAGTTCAGAGTTGGTCAACATATTTTCGAAGGTAAAGTCACTAAGATAAGAAAAATTAGTAAATAGTTTTTTTTAGATATAGATATGAACCCATCTTAAAAAAGGTGGGTTTTTTTTGTTGATTTAATATTAAAAAAGGGTTATATTTTAGAAATAGTATGGGAATCAGATCTAAAAAATGACACTACTATAATAAATAAACTAATAAAAAAATATGACAAAAAATAACCCCGTGAATGGTCGTGAGAGAATCAAAGTATTGGTTCTCCCAAGTGACAAGTCCGGGGTTGGCTGAGGTAAATTTCGTTCAGTCGACCCCCACGTTAAACTCCAAAATTTATATCCTGACGACTTTCATGTTGATATTGATTACGAACCAAGAATCAACGACATCAATTATTGGAAAAATTATCAAATAGTTCATTTTCATAGAAGTTTTGGAAACATTGACCAATGTCCTCAAATTATTAAAAGTTTAAAAAGTCTTGGTTTGATTGTAATTGCGGATCTTGATGATTATTGGTTACCAACAAAAGAACACCCAATTCATCAACTAATTATTGAAAGTAAGTTAAACACCAAAATTATCGAAAACTTAAAAGTTGCCGATTACGTTACTACAACAACTGAGTTATTTGCAAATGAAATCAGAAAGTTTAACAAAAATGTAATTGTCCTTCCGAACGCAATCGATCCAAAAGAATCACAATTTAATCAACCAACACCCCCATCAGACAAGATTAGAGTTGGGTGGTTAGGAGGATCTTCTCACTTGCACGACTTAAAGTTGTTAGATAATATGGTTAATAAATTAGGTCCCGTTCAAGATAAATTACAATATTATGTTTGTGGTTTTGATATTCGAGGAAGTGTTACCGAAATTAACAAGCAAACTGGCGAACAAACGCAAAGACCAATCAAACCCGAAGAAA
>Ga0172372_10008967_pt1 | contig 13077 bp, 10 predicted proteins | sample LakKiv5m_2_FD_114544 | JGI IMG/M metagenome (GOLD analysis project Ga0172372, IMG submission 114544) | Freshwater microbial communities from Kabuno Bay, South-Kivu, Congo - kab_092012_9.5m | ecosystem: Environmental > Aquatic > Freshwater > Lake | place: Democratic Republic of the Congo...
CGCGTCGATCCCCGCGTCGATCCCCGCGTCGATCTCTCGCGAGTCACCATCGTTGCTGATGCAGCGACGCGCGAACCGGAAGTGCGCGGAACAGCGCCTGCCGTGGTCGCGCGCATCGCACGCTCTTCAGACGAGGTGCCCGTCAACGACGCAACCTATCGCGCTGCAACAGACGCCATTTCGCGTGGGCTTGGATTCCTTGCACTGCGACAGTCGAAGCGCGGCATGTGGTTTGAAAGGGAATCTGTCGAACCAACAGATATGGAGCCGCGCAGGCGTGCCGCGAGCGTTGCTGTCACAGCGATGGCACTGAAAGCATTTGCGCAAGCGCACGCTCTTGGCGACGCGCAGGTTCGTACACGCGCACGCAGCGCGATCGACGGGATTCTCGCCGATCCCGCCGCGATGGAACTCGTCGCGAAAGGTGGCGTTGGCAACTATGTCATGAGCGCTGTTGCCAGTGGGCTCAGCGCCGTCGGCGACGCAGACGCGACAGCGAGCAGCATGCGCGCGATCGAGTGGATGCGCCGCGAACAATGGGACGAAAGCGAAGGCCTCGCGAGCGGTCAAGATTGGTTCGGCGGTGCTGGATACGGAAACGGCAAACGGCCCGATCTCTCCAACACCCAAATGATGCTTGATGCGATGCACGATGCCGGCGTTTCGGCGGATGATCCTGCTGTGCAACGCGCACTTCGCTTTCTTGAACGCGCGCAGAATCGCAAGGCATCCAACAGCGCCGCTTGGGCGCAATCAGGTACTGGAGATGGCGGTTTCGTGTATTCGCCAGCAAACGGCGGTGAGAGTTTCGCAAGCGATGCTGCAGGTGAAGGGCGCTATGGCGAAAAACTTGCTGTGAAAAGCCTGCGCAGTTACGGATCGATGACCTACGCCGGCTTCAAGAGCATGCTGTATGCAGGGCTCTCGAAAGATGATCCTCGTGTGAAAGATGCACTCGCGTGGATTTCCGCGCATTTTACATTCGTCGAAAACCCTGGCCTTGGTGCGCAAGGCTACTTCTACTACATCCATGCGATGTCGCGCGCGTTGTTTGCTTCACGGCTTGAGCGGATCGAGACGCCGAACGGAACCTCGCACGATTGGCGCAGCGAGCTTGTCGACGCACTCTGCACACGGCAGCGGCCCGACGGCTCGTGGCGCAACGACGCAGAACGCTGGGAAGAATCGAACGAGGATCTCGCAACGATCTATGCAGTGCTCGCGCTTGAAGAAGCGATCAAGCCGACCCGTGCGCCTGTTGCGGAGTTGGGCTTGCCAAACGCGAAGCAGCAATGACCGTGCTTTCGCGCGTCGGCAGCGCAACAAGTCGTAGACTCCACACAGCAAGCATCGATGCACTCGCAAGAAGCACTGCTCCGAGCGCTTGATGCGCCGAAGTCGTTGCCACTTCGTAGACCGGAATGCGTGCTTCGGTACGGATGAGTACCACCACAAGAGCGCCAATTCCAAGTACGAATTGCAGCCCGACTCCGTGCATCAGTGCTTTTCCGAAGAAGCGCACAGGGCGAACATCGCGCGCACGACTCGATGCATGTGCACCCGTGACGACGGCGAGGACGAGCACCACAAAGGCGCCAAAGATGTGTCCCCAAATGGGCCACTCAGGATGCACGGCTGGTTGGCCTTCCGACGGTGGAATCTGAAGATGCCTGTAACTGGCACCAAGAAAGAGTTGCACCAACATCGCCGACACGAGAAACACAGGGAGTGTGCGAAGCCGCTGCGCATTGCGAAGATCTGCGAACGGCTCCTGCGTGGACCATGTGCGACTTGTGACACACGCGATGACGCACGCGGTTGCGAACACCACTTGACCGAACATGCCGTGCACAATGGCGAGCAAGGTGCTTGGAGAGAGTTCGGTGCCGCTGACCGCAGTTGTCAGTGTTCCCGTCACACGCAATCCACCAAAGAGCCCCTGCACACACACCATCGCAAGGAAGAGAACAGCAAGAACGCGCGGGAGTGTTTGTCGTCGCTCATCACGGAAGACAACATGCACAAGCATCAGCGCGGTCACGCCGACAAGCATGCCGAAGAGTCGGTGTGCGTGCTCGTAGTAAATACCTTCCTTCATTTCGCTGATCGGGTAGAGCAGCATGTTGTGTCCGAAAGAGTTCGGCCAGTCGGGTACGGCAAGGCCACTCTCAAGCCCAGTCACCAGTCCGCCTGTGACAAGCAAAATGAACACCGTCAGCGCCGCAACGCGCGCGAAGAGGCTCGCCGGTACAGGCAGTTCGATCTTCGTCGCGTTGCGTGCCAAAAATCCGCCGAACCACGCGAGTGCTGCGCTGATTGCGAAGAGACCGCCCACATAGACGAACGGGACCCACGCGTTGTCTCCGCGAGCGTCGCGGAGAAATGCGCCGATCACGAGAAGATTTGCGACAGCGCTCACAAGTCCCGTGACCATCGGCGAGGCGTTGGCGCGACGCGCGACGGCGCCGAACACAACAGGTACAGCAAGGGTGAGAAGAAAGAGCGCTTCACCGATCCACAGCCCAGGCGCCATCATCGAGACATAACCGATGGCCCACATCGCAGCCGTGGTTGCGAAGCCAAGCGCCAAGTGAACCGGACGCACCAGATACGCAGCGCCGTACGCAAGGCCCGCGAGCACAGCGAACACAGCAAGCAAGGCGCCGAGCGGCGTCGGCGATCCTTCTGCGACCGCGGGCGTGGCTGAGGGTGCATCGATCTGCGTGGTGAAAGAAAGCGCAGAAGTAAGAACGATCGAAGGCATCATGGGTGGCTATGGTAGGATTCTTCCTCTTTACCGATGAACCCTTCCACGGCCGAAATTCCCGCAGAAGACGCAGCAATTCGCTCGCGAGATGCTGCAATTGCGCCCGATCAAAGGGTTCACACATCCCTGCAGACATCCCTGGAGACATCGGTGCAGACATCCCCGGAGACATCGGTGCAGACATCGATGTATGAGTCCTCGCACGCGGCCGTCATCGCGCCACGCGCGAAATCGATGGTCGGCGTCTGGGCCGAACTTACAAAGGTTCGTCTGAATGCGATGGTGCTGCTCACCACCGCTGTTGGTTACGCGCTTGGATCGCCAGGTGCGCTTGAATGGGGGCGGCTCGGTTGGACATGCGCTGGCACCGCCTGCGCCGCCGCAAGTGCATCACTCTTCAATCAACTGTTCGAGCGACGACGCGATGCGCTTATGTTGCGAACGCGCGGACGACCACTCCCTGCGCGGCAAGTGTCGCCGGCGTTGGTCTTCGTGGCGGGACTGGTGACTGGCTACGCGGGCGCCGCGCTTCTTGGATTCACCGTCGGATTGCTTCCGGCTGCGCTTGCTGCGGTCAACATCGTGCTCTACGCATTGCTCTACACGCCGCTCAAGCCACGCACGACCTTCAACACCTTGGTCGGGGCGGTTTGCGGCGCCATTCCACCGGTGATCGGCTGGACTGCTGCGACCGGACAGATTGATCCAGGCGCGTGGCTCTTGGGAGGGTTGTTGTTCGTCTGGCAGATTCCCCACTTCCTCGCACTTGCGTGGATGTATCGCGAGGACTACGCCCGCGGCGGACACGCCATGCTTCCGGTGCGCGACGAAGGTGGAGAGATCACGGCACAGGCTGTACTACTTGGCACCATTCCGCTGATTCCGCTTGGTCTCAGCGCAACACTCCTTGGGCTTGCTGGCATCTGGAGTGCTGTCGTTTCGCTGTGTGCAGGGCTGGCCTTTCTGTGGCTCGCCTTTGGTTTCTACCGATCGCGCGATGACCGAAGTGCGCGTCGATTGTTCCTCGCGAGCATCCTGTACCTGCCAGTCGTGTTGGGCACAATGACTGCGGATCGCGGCGCACTGGACATCCTGTCGCACATGCGCGGGCGAGGCGGGACCATCACGGTCCCGACGGAGCGGCCCTAAGGATCACGCGATGCAGCAACTCGAGCAGCCCCAACCCTCCGCAGACACGCGCTCTGTTGCACCGACTCTCACCTTTCGTGGCGGCGGCTGGGTGATTGTGCTGTCCGCGCTGTTGACCCTCTGTGTGCTCTTTTGGGGATTGCTCGCACCGCTCCTTGGTGTGCGCCCAGTGGGCGATGGGCACAGCGTCGCGAGTTACGGATTCGACCTCACGAACCTTCAGATTGCGTCTGATCGACTTGTTGCGTCTGGCTTTCCTCGCGGGTTTCTGCCGTCTCTCGACAATCCGAAGCACCTCGATGGCCGCCAAATGGCCAACTACAACATCGAGAACCGCCCTAAATATGTCGTTTCGACCGATCGCGTGATTGCTGCTGTGATCAACGGTCAAGCGCATGCGTGGCCACTCACCTTGCTCAACGCCCACGAAGTGGTGAACGACACGGTCGCTGGAGTCCCGCTGGTGGTGACCTACTCGCCGCTGTGCGATGCAGCATTGGTGTTTGACCGAAGAGTTGGTGGTGTGCAACGCCTCTTCGAGGTCAGCGGGCTCTTGGTCGATTCGAACCTCGTCTTCACCGACAAATCGATCGACGGTACCGCTGCGGACACGACGCATGTTCCCAGTCTCTTCCTGCAACTTGAGCGACGGGCGATTGCGGGCCCACTTGCATCTTCCAAGACCACGCTGTCGATGTTGCCAGGAGTTTGCATTACGACTTGGGCTGATTGGCTTGCGCTGCACCCAGACACAACAGTCACGCTGCGCGATCCCGAGCGCATTCGCCACATGAAGGAGATTTCGTACGCGCGCTACTTCCTCGATAAGGAACTCCTCGCGCCGGTTTCGAAGCTCCCAGACGAAGCGAAGATGGAGAAGCAAGGGCTGCGACTGAAGAGTCCTGTGCTCATGGTCGAAAGCGGCGACGCATGGCATGCGATCTCTCTTGAGTCGCTGCTTGAGGCACTTCGTGAGGAATTTGTCGAGCGGGGCAATGCGAGCGGCCCAACCGAAACCCGTACCACGGCGTTTCAAATTGGCGGCACAGCCTTCACCGCCGCGCTTCCCAAAGGACCGGTTGTGTGTCGGGTTACGCGGGCGGACGGCTCACCGGTGCCGGTCATCCCCTGCCTCTACTTCTCAGCGCACGCCTTACTTGGCGTAGATGCTGTGGAGTCGCTTGCGCTGCCAGCGGGTCAATAGGCGCCTCCACGGCGAAAATGCGACCAAGACCACGCTCCCGAGGCGTCGGCCATGGGAATTTCTGCGAAATCAGAAGAATTTCGTGCGTGCGTGGCAGATTTGATCGCTTGTACCTCTGTCGAGAGGCTTTCTTAGAAGGAGCCTTTCTTTGGGGCTCCTCATGATGGGTGTTCGACCCGTCCTCTCGACGCGGGAAGAGATTCTGCAAGTGCAGCGACTCGATTGACGCCGCTTGCTTTACGACTAGATCGGCGCACTCCGCCGTCGAGGGCAACCTCGGCGGTGGATGTGTTTTTGGAGGTGCTCCGAACCACCACGAACCACCATTGTGTCAGCGCATCGAACCGAGCCAAAGCGTCGCATAGAGCACCAGCCAGACGGCATCGAGAAAGTGCCAGTACATCGCCGTATAGGTGATGCCCCGATGGTCCATCGGTCCATACAGCCCCTTCGACGCTCGCCATGTGGTGATCACAAGTGGAGGAAGCCCGCCCACCACATGGGCTGCGTGGAGTGCCGTAAGCACATAGAAAGTCCAGCCGTAAAGGTTGTCGGTTGGGCCGAGATTCTCGGAGAGGAGTTGGCGCCATGCCACGAGTTGGATCACCAGAAAGGCGACCGCAAGCGCTGTTGTCGCCAACATCATGCCGCCCTGGCGTGGATCGCCACTCCGACCAAACCGAAGCGCGCGCTGCATGGTGACGCTTGAAATAAGAAGTAGCACCGTGCTGGCAAGCAAGATGGCGGGCGGCCGCGGCGCATCGATGGGAACAAAGTCGGCGCCATTGTCGATGCGAACGGCGAGATAACCCACGATCGTCGAGGCGAAGACGACTCCCAGCGCGGCGAGAAAGATCCACATGCCAAAACGGCCCGCTTCAAAGCGGGCCGTTGGATCATCGAATGGAGTGTCGCGCTGTGCCACGCTGTTCTTTCGCGAAGTCGGGCCCGTGTTGATCGGGCGTCGACGATCTCATGGCGTCGATCACATTCGGGCCGCGCAACAAAGTGACCTGTTCATGCGGTTCACTTGCCTGCGATCGGAGCGAACGGTGCGTTCGTTTCAAGATACGACTGGACAAACGGCGCGTTGCCCTTGTTCAACGAGACTTCGTATTGACCAACATCCATCATGCAGAACACCATCATCAGCACGACAAAGAGCATGGAACCAACAAGCACCATGAGATTGAACGGGCGATCCCAGCGAAGGTGCATGAAGAAGAGCGACACAAGGGTCGCCTTCACCACGGCAATACCAATCGCAAGATAAATGTTCGCTTCACCGAGATCGATGTAGCGAGCTGCAACGGTCACAACTGTGAGCACGAGCAGCACAAAACCCGTCGCAAACAGCGTCGAGTAAGGAACCAAGTGACCAACGAGCGGATGAGGCTCTTCATGGCCGTGTGAAGTGTGGGTTGAGCCGCTTGCCATAGGGTGTCTCCGCGAAGTGTGCGGGGAAGGTCAGGAGTATCAGTGAATGAGATAGAAGAGTGGGAAGAGGAAGATCCACACCAAGTCGACCACGTGCCAGTACAGACCGACAAGGTCAACAGGCGTGTAATAGTTACTTGAGAAGCGCCCGCGCATCGCCGCCCACAGCAGCCAACTGATGACGCCAATACCGATCACAACATGGATGCCGTGCAAGCCGGTCATGATGTAGTAAATGGCGAAGAACTGGTGCGTGTTGACGGGCATCGCTGGGTCAACCAAGTGCGCATCGGCTTCGGGATGAATGCCGTGCGAACCCTTCGCAGCCTGCTCAACCATCGACACCGTGGAAACACCCGAAGGGCCAGATTTCGGAGCCACAATCGCAGTGCGATCAACCGCTGGAACGGCGACCAACTCAGCAGGCTTCGCGCCAGCAGATGGATTCGGCGCCGAGATGGCGAGCACAGGGTTCTCTACAGGCTTCGGCTCTGTGGTCACGATCACCTTCTCAGCTTCATCCACAGGCTGATAGAAGTTGATGCCCCACTTCAGATTGAGGTGGAACTTGTGGGTGTACTCGAAATACTTGATCACCATGAAGCCGCATGCACCAGCGAGGGTGAGCGCGAGGCACACGATGAGCATGCCCTTCTTGTTGGTCTGCGCAGCGCGCACGGCCAGCGCCATCGTGAGGCTCGACAAGATCAGCACGCAGGTGTTGATGCCACCCAAGATCGTGTCGAGATAGTTCGCTGAGTAAGAGAAGACCTCTGGGTTCTTAAACCGCAGAATCGCGTACATCACAAACAGTGCGCCGAAGAAGAGAACTTCGGTCGCCAGGAACACCCACATACCAAGCTTGCCCGATTCGAACTGCTGATTCGGAGTGTCGAAGTGGTGCGCGAGGAACGGATACTTCGCGTGGTCGCCATGCGCCCCGTGGGCGTCGTGACCATGCGAATCAGCGTGTGCGTGAGAATGTGACACTGTTCAGTGGCCCTTTCCGCTGGCCGCGGCAGAGATGTGCGCCTCGGTGTCGATGACATAGCCTTGTTCCTTCTCGTCCCAACGCACTGCGCTGAAGTCGTAGCAATCGCCGACGCGTGGAGTCGTCGAGAAGTTGTCGTGCGGTGGCGGCGAGGTGCACTGCCACTCAAGGCTCGCACCGCCCCACGGATTCGCAGGTGCCTTCTTACCCGCGAAGAGCGAGTGCAAGAGGTACATGGCGGTGATCAAGAACCCGATTGCCATGATGTACGAGCCACCAGTTGAGATGTGGTGATAGATCTGGAACTCGGGTTGGTAGGCGTAATAGCGGCGCGGCATGCCTTGCGAACCCAGCATGAACTGGGTGAAGAAGGTCATGTTGAAACCGATGAAGACAAGTGCGCAAGCGATCTTGCCCCAGAACTCGCTGTACATCACGCCGAACATCTTCGGCCACCAGTGGTGCAGGCCGCCGATCATGGCGATGAGCGCAGATCCCATCATCACATAGTGGAAGTGCGCAACGACGAAGTAGGTGTCGTGCAGGTGGATGTCTGTCGAGAGAACGGCGAGGGGAATGCCCGTCAAGCCGCCGATCGTAAAGAGGAACATGAACGACAACGCATAGAGCATTGGCGTGTTCAACGCGATCGAGCCCTTGTAGAGGGTGGCGAGCCAGTTGAACACCTTCACAGCCGATGGAATTGCCACCGAGAAGGTGATCGCTGAGAAGAGCACATTCATGAGCGGCGACTGGCCGCTGGTGAACATGTGGTGACCCCACACGAGGAAGCTGAAGATCGCAATCGCGATCGAACTAAACGCAATGAACCGGAAGCCGAAGATGTGGCGGTGGCTGTGGACAGAGATGAGTTCGCTGATGATGCCCATGCCTGGGAGGATCATGATGTACACAGCTGGGTGCGAGTAGAACCAGAAGAAGTGCTGGAAGAGCACTGGGTCGCCACCCATCGACGGATCAAAGATGCCGATGTTGAAGGCGCGCTCGACAACCAAGAGCGCCACCGTGATACCGAGAACGGGCGTCGCGAGAATCTGGATGAGTGCGGTTGCGTAGAGCGCCCACAGGAAGAGTGGCATACGGAACCAAGTCATGCCCGGCGGACGCAACTTGTGAATCGTGACGATGAAATTCACGCCGGTGAAGATCGACGAGAAACCAAGGATGAACACGCCAACGAGCACCGGAATCGTGCCGCCCGCTGCGAACTGCGACGAGTACGGCGTGTAGAAAGTCCAACCGGTATCGAAGCCACCCGCCATGAGCGAGTACACAGCGCAGATGGCGCCCATCACCCACAAGTAGAAACTGAAGAGGTTCAATCGCGGGAACGCGACATCCTTCGCGCCGAGCATGATCGGCAGCACGAAGTTGCCGAGCGCAGCCGGAATCGACGGGATGATCACAAGGAACACCATGATCGCACCGTGCAGCGTGAACGCCTTGTTGTAGGCGTCCTCTGTCATCCAATCGACCTTCCCTGGGAAGAGCAATTTGGTGCGCACCAACAGCGCCATCACGCCGCCCACAAAGAACGACGAGAGCACTGCGAAGAGGTACATCACGCCAATGCGCTTGTGATCGAGCGTGAAGATCCAAGAGAGAATGCCGCGCGTAAAGGTGAGGTAGTTGTCCTTCGCCTCAGTCGCGATCGGTCGTGAGTCGAGCGTGGTCATGGCGTCTGTCCTTCGATTCTGGTCGGTGCGTTCGGTCTGCCGCGATCTTTGCGTTACTTCGCCGCTACGCCGGCGGCCCCGCCAGCAGTCTGCGGAATGGCCTCGGGTTTCACCGTGCCATCCTTATTGAACTTGTCGAGGTTCTTCATCATGTCGATCAGGGCTTGAATGCCGCGGTCGCTGAGTTGACCCTTGAAGGTCGGCATCACATTGCCATATGGGTCGACGAGATGCTTCCCAGGGTTCAGGATCGACTCGCGGAGGTAACCATCCGGTGTCTCGTGTTCCTTGCCAGGCCCGATGATGTCGCCAAGGTTTTTGCCACCATCAATCTTGTGGGTGGAACCACTCTTGGTGCGCTCCCAGATGTTGCCGGTGCCGTCGTAGTTACCCCACGATGGGCCGGTACCCACCGAGCCATCGAGCGTGTGGCAAGTCTTGCACGCAACGAACAACTTGGGTCCAGCCTTCCACCAAAGCTCGCTGTCATCGATCTTGTCCAGCCAGCGCGCCTGCTCGCCAAGCCAACCATCGAACTCGTCTTGCGACAGCACGAACACCTTGCGGTTCATGTTCGAGTGGAAGGTTCCGCAGAACTCCGTGCAGAAGAGATGGTGGAAGTTGTCTTCGCCCTTCTCGTTCTTGCCCGTCGGATTGTCGGCTTGGAACCAGAGGCTTGAGTAACGGCCGGGCACAACATCCTGCTTCACGCGGAAGTCGCGGATGTACAGCGAGTGCAACACATCCTCGCTGCGCATGACCAATTTCACTGGGCGTCCAGCGGGCACATAGAGATCGTCGCTCTGCGCGCCGTTTGGATACTTGAATTTCCACGCCCACTTCAAGGCTGTGACATCGATTTGGTACGCGTTCTCGGGAGCTGTCTTCGCGCTGACGAAGCCCTTGAAGCCCATGAAGAAGATCACAACCACGATGAGCGTTGGCAACACAGTCCAACCCACTTCAAGCACGGTGTGGTGGTTGGGGCCACGCGCGTACACCTCACGGCCGCGCTGTCGGTAGCGCCACGCGAAGTAGCACATGATCCCGACCACGAGGAAGAAGAAGAAGTAGTTGATGTAGTTGATGAAGTTGAAGACCCAATCGAGCTCAGGCGCGATCGTGGATGCGCCTTCGGGCAGCCAGAATGTGCGCGGCGTCACGCCCTGCGTCTTCGAGAGCGCTGCGTCTGTGCTGGTCTGCAAGAGAATGGTGGGAATCATGTTCAACACTGCTCTTTGCCTCACTACTCGTTGCTGCGAGAGTTTGCCGCTGCGTGGAGTTCCGCGACGGGCTTCTTCCTTCTGCTGAACTCGATACGCCAAAACGCGGTCAGCCCGCCCGCAAGGACAAGCACCGTGAGAAGGCCACCGAGAGACATGACTTTCCGCGCCTGCAGCACATAGCCGCGCGCGTCTGGGTCGTACACATGACACCAGAGAATGAATCGATCGAGGGTGTTTCCAATCCGACCTTGCGACGCCTCAAGAAGCGCCATGCGAAGATCCTTCGGATCAAACTTCGCGCCATACATGTAGCGACTGACTTTGCCGTCCGGCTTCACGAGAAAAATCGCGGCTGCGTGCGCATACTCGCCGTCTGGCTGACGCGTATAGCCAAAGCCCACCGCATCAGCGACAGACTTCGACATGATCTCGGTGCCAGTGAGAAAGTGAACGCCCTTGCTTGCACCTGGTCGATCGAAGTCCGCGAGGTACGCTTCTTTCTTCGCCTTTGCAAGCGTCGCTGTTTCTGCTGGGTCGATCGAAACCGAGACGATTTCGAACTGATCGCCCGGGGTCCAATCAACGCCCTTCAATCCATCAAAGGTGCCGTTGAGCACCAAACTGCACAGCATTGGGCAGCGGTTGTAGCCAATCTGCAACAGGACTGGCTTGTCACCCTTGAAGTAGTCGCGCAACGAAACCTGTTCGCCACCGTCATCGATGAAGCGCGCGTCCAGCGGCAGTTGCGCATCGAGCTTCTCGACGATGTCGACGCCCTTCAATTCTTCCGGCACACCGAGATTCAACTGCGCAGACACGCTGCCAATGCACGCGAAGACCGCGGCAACTGCCGCAGCGCGTGCTGATTGGAGGATGTTGGTCGAGAGAATCATGAGTGCTCTGTATGAAGTGCCGCGTCTTGAAGCGATTTCGCGATCGCGCTTACTCACCCTGCTTCGTCGTTGCGCCCTTCGCCATGATTTCCATGGCACGATCGATTGGGATACGAATGCGCTCGACCTTCTTCTCGTCGACATCCTCGGCGTAGGTGCCGTATTGACCCAAGAGCGACTGCTGCGACAACTTCACGCCCGCTGCGAGCGCTGGCTTTTCGTCGACGATGCGCTCATCGACGAAGTCGCGTTGCACACCGAAGAAGAGCACGGACACCGCCAAACAGAATGCGATGAAGAAGATGATGCCAACGAACGAGTAGAACCAAGTCGAGCCCATCTCTGGATCATCCATTTGACCTGATTCGTCGTGTGATGCGTGGTTTGCCATGCGTGTCTCGAGTGCAGATTTTCGAGTTCAGATTTTCGAGCGTGTCTGTCGTGCGTGTCTGTCGTTCTTGCTTCACTTCGCGCGTGTGTTCGGATTTCGATCCGAATCACATGTTCTCGAAGCGAATGCTCTCAGCAAGTCGCGGATCTTTCTTCGGAACGAGAGCGATGCGCGAGAGTGTTCCCAGAGTTCCGACGATCACCGTCGCGAGCGCGCCGATGGCCAACAAGAAGTTGACTGGGTTTCCGATGTGCGTCGCTTCGTTCGTGTACTTTTCAGAGATCGCAGCGTAGGTCGAGAAGGTGCCAATGTCGTGCGGAATTTCTGGCATCACGAGCCAGTACAGATCGACATAGTGGAACACCAACATCCACACCGCAGCCGCAGCAAGAACCAGCGCGCGACGCTTCTGCCACTTGCTCATCACCGCAACGAATGGAATGAGGAAGTGTCCAAAGAGCAACGCGAACGAGAGTGGTGCCCAACCGCCAAGTTGACGCGCAAGGAACCAACCAGTTTCTTCTGGGACATTGGCGTACCAAATCAGCATGTACTGGCTGAAGCCGATGTATGCCCAGAACACCATGCCGAATGCGAAGAGCAACTTGCCGAGATCCTGCATGTGCTCTGGCGACACGATGCCCTTCAGCGTGCCGAGTTGACGCAGACGCACCGTGATAAGAATCATCGTTGCGAATCCTGCTGTAGCGCAGCCGCAGAAGAAGTACACGCCGAACATGGTGGAGAACCACGCTGGCGAAATCGACATGATCCAGTCGAATGCGGCGAAGGTCGTGGTCAGCCCGAAGAGAATCGCTGCAGGACCAGCCCACTTCTGCATGCGCTCACTAAGCGCGATGTCACCAGTCTCGTCTTGACGCACGCTATTGCCAACGAAGAAGTTCGCAAGCAAGGCCCACACGCCGAAGTAGACGCACGCGCGAATCCAGAAGAACTTCGCGTTGAGGAACGCCTCCTTGGCATGCACGATGTGATACTCGGCTTCGTTGTTGGCCTTGAGCGACTCCATGTCTGCCCAAACCCACAGCACATTCGCCTTGCCCATAAACCAAAGCACCGCGAATGGCACGAACAGGATCCAAATCCAACGCAAGTTCGAGGCAAGCGCCTCGGCCGGTCGACGCACCGCGACGGACCAGCCAGCGCGCGTCAGGTGCTGCACGAAGACAAAGAACAAACCGCCGAGGCATGGCGTGAGCGCGAAGAGGAACGCGATGAGATAGGCGCGCCAGAAGTGATGCGCGTCGGTTCCGAACATGCCGGTGTAACCAATCGCAGCACCCGCGCCGAGGCCGATCACG
>Ga0172372_10008980_pt1 | contig 13063 bp, 12 predicted proteins | sample LakKiv5m_2_FD_114544 | JGI IMG/M metagenome (GOLD analysis project Ga0172372, IMG submission 114544) | Freshwater microbial communities from Kabuno Bay, South-Kivu, Congo - kab_092012_9.5m | ecosystem: Environmental > Aquatic > Freshwater > Lake | place: Democratic Republic of the Congo...
CGAGGTGGACGGCGAGGGCGTCGGCGACCGAGTCCTTGCCGCACACGCCGCACGCCGCCGAGCCCGCCGTCGGACCGGCGTAGCGCGGCGCCGGCTCCCGCGGCGGCGGCGCCGTGAGCGTGACCGTCACGACGTTGAACTGCTCCTCCGGTGCGAGGTCGACGTCGGTGCAGTAGGCGACGCCCGCGAGCGCGTCCGGCTCGAGCACGCCCTCGGCGTACAGGAAGCCGGCCGCCAGCTCGAAGTCGTGGCCGGGCGTACGCATGGTGACCGCCACGCGACGCGGCGGCAGGCCGGGGGATGTGAGGCGGATCTCCAGGGGCTCCTCGGTCACGACACGGTCCTCGCGTGTGCGGGAGGTGGCACCCTGGGAAGCATCCGGGGCGTCGTCGCCGACGGTCGACCGGTGCTCGACGACCCGCACGCGGACGGAGGGTCCGGGCCGGCGCGCCAGCGCGCCGGGGACAGGGGCGACCATCGCCCCAGTCTAGGAGGGTCCCCGCAACCGGGGCGTCAGCACGAGCAGGCAGGAGCGGCACGATGCGCAGGCGGACGCGGACCGCGATCGCGGACGAGTGGACCTCGGAGGTCACGTCCGGGTACGCCACCGCCGGGTTCCTCGTCGTCGTCCTGGCCGGGTTCACGCTGCTGGCGATGGGGCCGTTGACCCGCATCGACGTCTACTTCAACCTCGAGCAGCCGCCGGGTGCCTGGGTCCCCGTGCTGCAGGTGCTCGACCGCGTCGGCCAGCGGGCGGTGTGCCTGCCGATCCTGGCCGTGGTCGTCTGGCACGTCGTCCGCCGCAGCCGCAGCCTCCGACCCGCCCTCGTGGCGGCACTCGGCGTCTTCGCGCTGAACCTCGTGGTGCTCCTGCTCAAGCTCGGCTTCGGGCGGTCCTTCCCCGGGAGCGCCGACCCGTCCTTCTTCAGCGGCGGGATGGCCTACCCGTCGGGGCACGGGGCCAACGTGGTCTTCGTCTACGGGCTGATCCCGTACCTGCTCGCGACCTACCTCGGTCGGCGACCGCGACGCGACGCGGCTCTGTGGATCGCCGTGGCGGCCCTGTCGACGGTGATGGTGACCGTGTCGCTGACGCTGAACTGGCACTGGTTCGCCGACCTCGTGGCAGGTCTGCTCACGGGTGCGATCGTCCTGCAGCTGGTCGAGGCCGTCGACCGGTCGGTGCCGCGCTCGGCCGCCCCGGTCGGGTACGCCGCGCAGCTGCGCCAGTGGTGGGCGCGGGCCGTCCGCATCACCCGGCGGGTGCTCCGCCGGATCGCCCACGCGACGCGCTGAGGGCGCGGACGCCGCGGCGCAGCTCGTCGGTCTGGTCCACGAGCGGGCGGCGGAGCAGCGGATCGAGGCCGGGGTCGGCGAGCAGGGACTCCGCCCGACCCAGGGTGGCGTCGTCGAGGGCGAGCCGGGGGAAGAACGCCTCCGCCGCCCGGGTCAGCGTCCACCCTCGACGCACCGTCGCGGTGCCGGGCAGGTCGGTGAAGTAGCGCTCGACCAGGTGCGCGGTCAGCATCTCCTGCCCGCGCTGCCACAGTCCGCTCCCGAGCGCCTCGAGCTCGTCGTTGCTGGCGGGGCGGCCGCCGACGAACGCCTCCCAGGCCGCGTCCTTCGCGCGGCGGTCGGGACGCGCCGCGCTCGCCCGGGCGTGACCGGCGGTCGCGGTCGTCGAGGGGGCCGCGTCGCGTGCGCGGTCGAGGTCGTCCTGGCCCACGGCGTCGAGCGCGGCGGCGGCCGTGAGCAGCCGCCAGCGGAGGTCGGGGTCGAGGACGACGCCCGGCGGCAGCTCCCGGCCGTCGACCCACGGGTGGAGGAGCAGCGGGTCGGAGGCCGTGCCGACGACACCCCAGAGCGCGGCCAGCTGACGGGTGCTGCCGGGCGCCGCGGCGTCCAGGGCCGACCGGAACGCCCCGTGGAGCCGCCGGGTGGCGTCGTCGGGGTCGGCGCACAGGTGGCGCAGCCGGGCGACCGCCCACCCGCCGACCCGCTCCAGCGCGGCGTCCGAGGGCTCGTCCGCCAGCAGCGCGACGACGGTCGCGAGTACGACGTCCGGCTCTAGCCGGCCGGCGTGCACACCCTGCCGGATCGCGGACCAGGTGGTGGCGCGGAGCAGCGGATCGGCGTCGGCCCTCACGTGGTCGGGCAGTGCCGCGACGGTGGCCGCGTCCGGGGCGGTGTCCGCCCAGGTCTGCGCGGCGGGGTCCACGAGGACGGGTGATCCGGCCGCGGCCGCGGCGGCGACCGGCCCCGGCAGCGGGGTCCGGTCGGCCTCGACGCGGACGGCGTACGCCTGCCACCCGCCGGGGGCGTCGGCCCGCACGGCGACCGACAGCGCATGGGTGCGGCCGGTGGCGGGAGCGGTGGAGGACGCGTCGGTCGACGGGACGGCAGGAGGCGTCCGCACGAGCTCACCGGCCCCACGATCCACGTGGATCCGGTCGAGGTCGGCGGTGCGCAGCCACGAGCGACCCCACACGTCGAGGTCCCGGCCGCTCGCGGCCTCCCAGGCGCTCACCAGGTCGGCCATCGTGGCGTTGCCATACCGGTGCGCCTCCAGGTGGGCGCGCACGCCGCCGAAGAAGCCCTCGTCCCCCAGCAGCGCGTGCAGCTGTCGCAGGATCGCGCCGCCCTTGGTGTAGGAGATCCCGTCGAAGTCGGCGAGCGCGGCGGCCGCGTCGACGGCGCCCGTGCCCGCCACCGGGTGCGTGCTCGGTCGCTGGTCGGCGGCGAGCCCCCAGTTCCGCCGGGCGTGGACGTCCTGGGCCTGCGCGTCGGCGTACTGCGTCGCCGAGCCGACGACCAGGGTGCCGAGGTACTCCGCGAACGACTCGTTGAGCCACAGGTCGTCCCACCAGCGCATCGTCACGAGGTCGCCGAACCACTGGTGGGCCATCTCGTGCGCGATCGTGGTCGCGCGCGTGATGCGCTGGCTGCGGGTGACCCGCGAGGTGAAGACCAGCTGGTCGCGGAAGGTGACGCAGCCGGGGTTCTCCATCGCGCCGGCGTTGAACTCCGGGACGAAGGCCTGCCAGTAGTCGCCGAAGGGGTAGCGGATGCCGAAGAGCCGGTGCAGCTCGTCGAAGCTCTGTCGGGTGACGGTCACGAGGTCGTCGAGGTCCTCGTCGAGGTGGCGTGCCAGCGAGGTCCGGCAGGCCCACCCGAGGTCGATGCCGTCGTGGTGGTCCCGCACGAGGTGGTAGGGCCCGGCGACCAGCGTGACGGCGTACGTCGGCACGGGCGGCGTCTCGACCGCCCGCCACACCCCGGGGTCGACCTCGCGGGTGCGGCCGTTGGCCAGCACGGTCCACGACGCCGGTGCGTGGACCTCCAGCGTCACCGGGGCCTTGAGGTCGGGCTGGTCGAAGCAGGCGAAGATCGTCGGGGCGGCGTCAAGGAACGACATGGCGTAGAGGTAGGTGCGACCGTCGGTGGGGTCCACGGCCCGGTGCAGGCCCTCGCCGTCGGTCCGGTAGGGCATCGTCGCGTCGACGACGAGCTCGTGCTCGCCCTCGTCGAGCTCGAGCGGCAGTCGGCCCTCGCGCCACCGGTCGGTGGCGAGCGGGCGGCCGTCGAGCGTCACGCCGGCGACCGCGACCGCGGCGAGGTCGAGGAAGGTCGTGCCGCGGCCGGAGTGGAGCCGGATCGTCGTGCGCGACGCGAAGGTCGGCTCCGCCTCGGCGCCGGTCAGGTCCAGGCGCACGGCGTAGCCGTCGACCCGGAGCAGCGCGGCGCGCTCGCGCGCCTCGTCGTGCCGCAGGCTGCGGCGACCGGCCCCGCCGCTCACGCGTCGGCCAGCCGGACGACCATCTTCCCGACGTTGGCGCCACGACCCAGGCCGAGGAAGGCCTCCACCGCGCGGTCGAGACCGTCGACGACGGTCTCGGGAGCGTGCAGTCGGCCCTCGGCCAGCCAGCTGCCGGCGAGGCGGGCGTACTCGCCGAACACCTCCGGGTGGTCGGTGACGATGAAGCCGCGCAGGTGCAGCCGCCGCTGCACCACGAGGACGAGGTTGCGGGGGCCCGGCTCGGGCTTCTCGAGGTCGTACTGGGAGATCGCGCCGCACGCCGCGATCCGTCCGAAGTCGTTCATCTGCCCGAGCGCCGCCTCGAGGTGCTCGCCCCCGACGTTGTCGAAGTAGACGTCGATGCCGTCGGGCAGGTGCTCGGCGAGGCGGTCGCGGAGCGGGCCGTCGTGGTAGTCGAAGGCCGCGTCGAACCCGAGCTCCTCGGTGAGCACCCGCACCTTCTCCGCGGTGCCGGCCGAGCCCACGACGCGGCTCGCGCCGAGCTGCCGCGCGATCTGGCCGACCAGGCCCCCGACCGCCCCGGCAGCGCCGGAGACGTAGACCGTGTCGCCCTCCTTCAGCTCCGCGATGCGCGTCAGCCCGACGTACGCCGTCAGCCCCGGCATGCCGAGGACGCCGAGGTAGGCGGAAGCCGGGGCGAGGTCGAGGTCCACCGGACGGAACGTCCGCGCCGGGACGACCGCGTGCTCGCGCCACCCCAGGCCGTGGACGACGTGCGTCCCGACGGCGACGGCGGGGTCGGCCGAGGCGAGCACCACGCCCACGGCGCCGCCGTCGAGGGGTGCGTCGAGGGCGTACGGCTCGACGTAGGAGCGGGCGTCGTTCATGCGGCCGCGCATGTACGGGTCGACCGACATCACGAGGTTGCGCACGAGCAGCGCGCCCTCGGGCAGGTCGTCGGGTCCGGGCAGGTCGGCCTCGACCATGCGGAAGTCCTCGGGGCGCGGGACGCCCCGGGGACGGGCGGCGAGGTGGATCTCCCGGGTGCGGCCGGGAAGCTCGGGGGCGGGGGTCGGCGCGGTCATCGCTGGATGTCCTCTGGGGTCTGGGGGCGGTCGACGGCGATCACGGCGGGCGGGAGTCCCCACTCGTTGCGACCGAGTCGGCTGAGCGGGCGCAGCCGCTCGATGGTCGGGTAGCCGTCCTCGGCGAGGACGTCCTCGTGGACGACGACGAGCTCGACCCGGGCGATCACGAGGGTCGAGTCGCCGAGCTCGACGGTCGAGTGCAGGCGGCACTCCAGCGCCACCGGCGCCGCCGCCACGCGGTGCGGGGCGACCCGGTGGCTGGGCGCCGTCGCGATGCCGAGCTCGGCCGCCTCGTCCGCCTCGGGCGCGAACCGCGCTGCGGAGGCGTTGATCGCGTCGAGGTCGGGCTCGGAGGCGAGGTTGACCACGAGCTCCCCGGTCGCCTCGACGTTGGCGAGCGTGTCCTTGCGCGTCACCGACGAGAAGGCGACCATCGGCGGCCGCGCACAGGCGACCGTGAAGAACGAGTGCGGTGCGAGGTTCGCGACCCCGTCGGCGGAGACGGTCGAGACCCAGGCGATCGGCCGGGGCACGACGACGGAGGTGAGCCAGCGGTAGCCGTCCACCTCCGGGTCGTCCGGATCGACGGTGCGGACGCCGGGTGCGTCGGGTGGCACGGGAGGCATGTCGCGACCCTACGGCGCGGGGTCAGCCCACGAGGGCGGACCCCAGCGCACCGGTGAGCAGACCCAGGGTGCGCGCGAACGCGTGCGGCTCGGGGTCGAGGAAGTAGTGGTCCCGGCCGGGCACGACGTGGTGCTCGACCGGCACACCGGCGTCGCGGAGGCGCCCGGCGTAGGCGTCGCCCTCGGCGCGCAGCGCGTCGTACTCGGCCGTCACGACGAGGGCGGGCGGGAGCCCGGTGAGGTCCGGGGCGAGCAGGGGCGAGGCGTACGGCTCGGCCCGGCGCTCGGCGTCGACGAAGTACGTCGAGCGGACGAGCCGGATGAGGGCGGGGTCGATCATCGACCGGCCGGCGACCGAGTGCTTGTCCTCGGTGACCATGTCGAGCGCGGGGACGGCGAGCAGCTGGAAGGCGGGGGAGCGGCGTCCCTCGTCGCGCAGCAGGAGGCAGGCGGCCGCGGCGAGGTTGCCCCCGGCGCTGAAGCCGCTCACCGCGACGCGGGCGGGGTCGATCCCGTGGCCGTCGGCGAGCACACCACCCAGCGCGCCGACGGGGTCCTCCAGGACGCGTCCGAGCACGTCGGTGGCCTGGTGCTGGGCCACCGGGTAGCGGCGCTGCGGCGCGACGTCGTAGTCGACGTTGACGACCACGGCGCCCAGCGCGCTCGCGAGCTCGCGGCACCACCAGTCGTCCATCCGGGGGTAGCGCATCAGGAACGCGCCTCCGTGCAGGTGGACCACCGCGGGTGCGGTGGCCGGCGACCCGGCTGGGGGACGGTAGACCTCGCACCGGACGGAGCCCGTCCGTGTCGGGATCCGCACGCGTCGAGGCGCGGGCAGGTCCTGCCCGCCGGCGCGCAGCTGGTCGCCGTAGCGGGCCACGAGGGGGCCGGCGGCCTGGGAGGCACGCGCGCGCAGCCAGTGGTGGGGTCGGATGCGGGTCACGACCGAAGGTTCGCACGGGAATGGCCCGCGGCTGGGCGGTGTTGCGTCGGACGACCCCGATGCATGGGGTGGGTCGAACCGACGGACCGATCGAGACGAGAGGCGCAGCGATGGACGTGACGGTCGTGCAGGCAGGACTGCGGGGTCCGTCGTCGACGCACCGGCTGGCCGGTCGGCTGGCGTCCGCGGTCACCGACCACGCGGAGGCGACCGGGACGCCGGTGACCGTGCGGCACGTCGACCTGGTCCGGCACGCCCAAGCGCTGGTCGACCGGTTGGTCGACGGCACCGTCGACCCGCGCCTCGAGGAGGACCTCGCCGCCGTGACGGCGGCCGACGCGGTCGTCCTGGTGACCCCGGTCTACGCCGCGTCGTTGAGCAGTCTCTTCAAGCTCTTCGTCGACGTGCTGCCCCCCGGGTCGCTCGACGGCACCCCCGTGCTCGCCGCGGCGACCGGCGGGTCGATGCGGCACGCGCTGGTGCTCGACCACGCGTTGCGCCCCGTGCTGGCCCACCACCGCGCCGCCACGGTGGCCACGGCGGTGTTCGCCGCTCCCGAGGACTGGCGTCCTCCGCAGTCGGCCGCGTTGGACGAGCGCATCGACCGCGCGGCCGCCGAGCTGCTGGCGGCGGCCGCCGCCCGCCCGGTTGCCGAGCCGGCGGGCGCGGGCGTGCCCTGGCTGGGCAGGATGGGCGCATGAAGCTGACCCGTACGCTCCTCGGCTCCGGGGGCTGGCGCCTCACCGACCTGCCCGACCAGACCGGTCGCCGCCACGTGGTGACCGGTGCGTCGAGCGGTCTCGGCGTCGAGACCGCGCGGGCGCTCGCCGGCGCGGGCGCCGAGGTCGTCCTGGCCGTGCGGGACGTCGACAAGGGTGCCCGCGTCGCCGCGACGATCCCCGGTACGACCGAGGTGCGGCGCCTCGACCTGGCCGACCTGTCGTCGGTGCGCGCGTTCGCGGCGGACGTCGCCGAGCGCGGTGAGTCCATCGACGTCCTCGTCAACAACGCCGGCATCATGGCGGTGCCCGAGGGGCGTACGGTCGACGGCTTCGAGCAGCAGATCGGCACCAACCACCTGGGCCACTTCGCCCTCACCTGCCTGCTGGTGCCCCACCTGCGCGACCGGGTGGTCACCGTCTCCTCGTCGCTGCACCGGCAGGGCGTGATGCGGCTCGAGGACCTCCACTTCGAGCGCGAGCGCTACCAGCCGTGGGCGGCGTACGGGCAGTCCAAGCTCGCCAACCTGCTGTTCACCAGCGAGCTGCAGCGACGGCTCGCCGAGCGCGGGTCGGCGCTCCGCGCGGTCGCGGCGCACCCCGGCTACAGCGACACGCACCTGCAGTCCCAGACCGGCAACGCCGTGCTCAACTCGCTCTCCGTGGTGGCCAACAAGATCGTGGCGCAGTCCGCCGCCGACGGCGCGCTCCCGACGCTGTACGCCGCCACGGTCGACGTCCCCGGCAACGCGTACGTGGGTCCCAGCAGCGTCGGCGAGCTGCGCGGCAGCCCCCGCCTCGTGGGACGGTCCGAGGCGGCGCAGGACGCGGAGACCGCGCGGCGGCTGTGGGAGCTGTCGGCGGAGCTCACCGGCACCGACCTGCCCGCCTGACGCCACTGTCTCGGCGGGCGTGCCCGCACTCCTGCACGGTTGTGCACTGCCCAAACGTGACCCAGGCGGATGCTGTCGCTCGCGTGCCCCGGGCTCCTACGGTCGACGCACCTCGTACGGCGTGATCCGCCGGAGGTCTCGGAGCAGGAGCGGAAGAGCTCGTGCATGTTCAGGGGAGTGCAGATGCGTCGCATCAACCATCTCAAGGGGAGCAGCAGGACCTGGCGCGGCGGGGCGGGCCTCGCGGCCGCCGCCGTCGTCGTCCTCGCGACCACCGGCCTCGCGGCCCCGGCCCAGGGTGCCGCCACCATGGCGCCGCTGCGGGCGGCCGACAGCCCGCAGGCGGTCGAGGGGTCCTACATCGTGGTGCTGAAGGACACTGTCGCACGGCGCGGCATGCGGACCGCGGCCGCGGCCAACACCGAGGTGAAGCGGGAGGCCCGCGACCACGGTGCCCGGATCGTCCACAGCTACGACGACACCGTGCGCGGCTTCGCGGCGCGGATGGACGACGAGGCGCTCGCCGAGATCCGCCGGCACCCCGACGTCGCCTACGTCGAGGCCGACCAGACCTACACCGTCCAGGCGACCTGGGGGCTGGACCGGATCGACCAGCGCTCCCTCCCGCTCAACGGCGCCTACAACGTCAGCCGCACCGGCGCGGGCGTCACGGCGTACGTCATCGACACCGGCATCCGCGCCTCCCACGCCGAGTTCGGCGGCCGCGTCAGCGGCGGCTACACCGCGATCAACGACGGCCGCGGCACCACGGACTGCCAGGGCCACGGCACGCACGTCGCCGGCACGGTCGGCGGAGCCACGTACGGCGTCGCGAAGGCGGTCCGCCTCGTGCCCGTCCGCGTGCTCGCCTGCAACGGCAGCGGGACCACCGCCGGCGTCATCGCCGGCGTCGACTGGGTGACCGCGAACGCCTCGGGTCCCTCGGTGGCCAACATGAGCCTCGGCGGCGGCGTCTCGACCGCGCTGGACTCCGCGGTGCAGCGCTCCATCAACCGCGGGGTGACCTACGCGGTCGCCGCGGGCAACGACTACGGCGCCAACGCGTGCAACAGCTCGCCGGCCCGGGTCGGGGCGGCGCTCACGGTCGGGTCGACCACCTCGACCGACGCCCGCTCGAGCTTCTCCAACATCGGCTCCTGCCTCGACCTCTTCGCGCCCGGCTCGTCGATCACGTCGGCCTGGCACACCTCGAACACCGCGACCAACACGATCTCCGGCACCTCGATGGCCACGCCGCACGTCGCGGGTGTCGCTGCGCTCTACCTCCAGGGCAACCCGTCGGCGTCGCCGGCGACGGTCAACAGCGCGATCATCAACGGCGCCACGACCGGCCGGGTCACCAACGCCGGGTCGGGCTCGCCCAACCGCCTGCTCTACGCGCTCATCTGAGCCGCGAGCACGGCCTCACCATCGACGGCCCCCGGGTTCTGCCCCGGGGGCCGTCGGCGTCCCGGGCGTGGGAGGCTGGCGACGGACGGGCAGGACGGGCGCGCGAGCGCCCGATCGACGACGAGGAGACCGCGAGATGACGGCGTACTGGGTCAACACCCTGATGGAGCTGCGCGACCCCGAGAAGCTCGCGGCGTACGCCGAGGCGGCCACCCCCGCCATCCACGCGGCCGGCGGGCGGTTCCTGGCGCGCGGCACCGCCGTGCACGCCTTCGAGTCCGGCCTGCGGGAGCGGCAGGTGATCATCGCGTTCCCCGACGTCGCCGCGGCGGTCGCGTGCTACGAGAGCGAGGCCTACCAGGCGGCGCTCGCCCTGCTCGGCGACGGGGCGGTGCGCGACCTCCGGATCCTCGAGGGCGTCGCGGACCCCGACTGAGCGCGCCTGCCGGCACCCACCGGTCAGGCTCCGACCCAGGGGCCCACGGCCCACAGCGCCGTCACCGCGGCGAGCAGGGCGGGAGGGGCGAGCGCGAGCGACACCGTGTGCAGCTCGCGGAGGTCGACCTCGAGGCCGGCGGCGCGGGTGGTGCGCAGCCACAGCATGCTCGCGAGCGAAGCGGTGACCACGAGCGCCGCACCGACGCCGAGACCGACCAGGGCGGCGAGCACCGGCATCGTGCCGAGCGGCGCCACGACCGGGACGAGCACGAGGGTCGCCGGCAGGTTGTTGACCACGGCGCTGAGCGCGGTGGCGACGACCGCGACGGAGAGCAGGCCCACCCAGCTCGTCGCGGTGTCCGGAGGGGGGAGGACGCCGCGCACGAGGTCGGTGAGACCCAGGTGGGCCACCGCGGCGGTGACGACGCCCAGCGCCAGGAGGTAGGCCGCGAAGGGGACCGACGCCGCACGCGCGGCCGGACGCGCACCGGTCCGGCCGCGGGCGTGGACGAGGAGCGCCAGGGCCGCGGCGGCCGCGACCCAGAACGGCTCGACCCCCCACGGCTCGGTGACCACGAACCCGATCAGCATCAGCAGCACCACCGCGGCGTGGACGCGGGGGAGTCGGGGCGTCGCGGTCGGCGACGCGCCCGCTCCCTGCTCGACCGTCCCCTCGCGGCGGAAGAACCACCGCAGGCCGACGTACTCCACGGCCAGCGCCGCCGCGGTCGGCGCGGCCATGGCGGCCGCCCACCCGACGAAGCCGAGGTCGACCTGGGCGAAGGCCAGCAGGTTGGTGAGGTTGGCGACCGGCAGGAGCAGCGAGCCCGCGTGGGCGACTCGCACGCAGGCGTACGCCGGTGCTCGCGCGCCGGCGGCCGCGGCGACGGCGACCGGGGTCAGCAGCACCACCGTCGCGTCGAGGCTGAGGGTGACCGTGACGAGCACCGCCACGACGAAGGTGGTCGTCATCAGCCGCACCGGCCGCTGCCGGGCCGCGGTCCGGATGAGCCCACCGAGCGCCTCGAACAGACCGGCCTCCGCGCACAGGTGCCCGACCAGCAGGACGAACACCAGGAACAGCGCGACGGGACCCAACCCGCGGACGACCTCGCCGGCCTCGTCCCACGGGACGGCGCCGGACCCGAGCACCGCCGCGCTCGTGACAGCCGCGACCGCCAGCTCGGTGAGGGGGCGGGGACGCCGGAACGCGGTGACGAGCAGGACGCCGAGGCAGGCGAGCGACAGCGCGAGGGGCCACGTCACGAGAGGCATCATCGCGGGTGGCGGGAAGTGGGGAGACGGCGCCTGCGAGGATGAGGACATGGATCTCGGACTCGACGGACGCACCTTCCTCGTGACCGGCGGCAGCCGCGGACTCGGCCTGGCGACTGCCCGCTGCCTGGTGGCGGAGGGCGCGCGCATCGTCCTCACCGGCCGTGACCCCGGGCGGCTCGACGAGGCCGCGCGCGGCCTGGCGGAGGTCTACGGCGCCGCCGACCTCGTCGCCACGGCGGTCGCCGACAACGCCGATCCGGAGACCCCGGCGCGACTGATCGCGCTCGCGCGGGAGCGGTTCGGCGGCCTGGACGGCGCGCTGGTCTCGGTCGGCGGTCCGCCCGCCGGCTCGATGCTGGAGGCGACCGACGAGCAGTGGACCCAGGCGTTCGGCGCCGTCTTCCTCGGCGGCGTACGCCTGGCGCGCGACGTCGGCCGCGAGCTCGAGGCCGGCGGCTCGCTGGCGTTGGTGCTCTCCAGCTCCGTTCGGCAGCCCGTCGGCGGCCTGGCGATCTCCAACGGCCTGCGGCCGGGCCTGGCGATGGCGGCGAAGACGCTGGCCGACGAGCTCGGTCCCGCCGGCGTCCGCGTCAACGGTCTGCTGCCAGGTCGCGTCGACACGGAGCGGGTCCGCGAGCTCGATGCGCTGGGTGGCGACGCCGACGCGGCCCGCGAGGCAGCCCAGCAGCAGATCCCGCTGCGGCGCTACGGACGCCCGGAGGAGTTCGGCCGCGCGGCGGCCTTCCTGCTCTCGCCGGCGGCGTCCTTCGTCACCGGCGTCATGCTCCCGGTCGACGGCGGGATGCTGCGCTCCCTCTGATCAGGAGCGCCGGGAGCCGACTCGCCCGGCTCCGGGTCGTCGTGGCCGCCGGGCCGCCAGCCCCGGCGCAGCCCGCCGCGGTCCTCGCCGCGTCGCCGGGCCCGCGCCTCGTCGAAGGCGAGGTAGCCGAAGCCGAAGACCGCCAGGGCGGCGAAGAACCACCACTGCAGGCCGTAGAAGAAGTGCGGTCCTTCACCGAGGTCCGGCTCCGCGGCGAGTCGCAGCGGCTCGGCCGGGGGCGGCGTCTCGCTGACCAGGTCGACGAACCCGCCGTAGACCGGGTAGTCCAGCGTCGGCGCGATCTCGACGCTGGAGATCGCGCGCGCCGAGGAGTCGGCGACCTCGGCCGAGCGGCCGGTCGCGTCGACGCGCACCCAGCCGGTGACCGTGACCTGTCCGGGCGGCGGGTCGGGGGTCGCGAGCGCGTCGATCCCGCGGTTGTCGGTCTGGAGCCAGCCGCGGTCCACCAGGACGGCCGGTCCCTCGACGGTGCGCAGCGGGGTCACCAGGTCGACCCCGGCGACGCCGTCGCGGGTGCGGTAGCGGATGACGACGGTGTCCTCGGGGACGTAGGTCCCACGGGCCTCGATCCGACGCCACTCGTCGGCGCGCGCGACCGGACGGTCCACCGCCAGCACGTCCGCGACGGGCACGGGCGCGGCGTCGAGGTTGGCCAGGATCAGCGCGTTGCGCTCCTCGCGGTCCTGCTGGCGGTCGAACTGCCACTGCCCGAGGGCGTACGCCAGGTAGCTGAGCGCCGCGACCGCGATCGCGAAGAGCAGCCATCGGCGAGACAGGAGGAATCCCACGCCTCGAGCCTACGTGCGTGTGGACACGCGTCCTAAGGTGGTCGACATGCTGGCGGACACACACGGACGGGTGGCGACGGACCTCCGCGTCTCGTTGACGGACCGCTGCAACCTGCGCTGCTCCTACTGCATGCCGGCCGAGGGTCTGGACTGGATGCCGACGCCGGAGGTCCTCACCGACGACGAGGTGGTCCGGTTGGTCCGGATCGGGGTCGAGCAGCTCGGGATCCGCGAGGTCCGCTTCACCGGCGGGGAGCCGCTGCTGCGGCGCGGACTGGTCGA
>Ga0172372_10008983_pt1 | contig 13060 bp, 15 predicted proteins | sample LakKiv5m_2_FD_114544 | JGI IMG/M metagenome (GOLD analysis project Ga0172372, IMG submission 114544) | Freshwater microbial communities from Kabuno Bay, South-Kivu, Congo - kab_092012_9.5m | ecosystem: Environmental > Aquatic > Freshwater > Lake | place: Democratic Republic of the Congo...
ATGCGCGGCGACTTGCCCCCGCGCACTTCCGAGTTGATCTTGGAAATGTTGAACACATTGATGCGCACGTCACGCTCGAATCCCGGCAAGACCCCGATCCGTGCCGAACCCGGCTGATCGTAGTTTTCGCCGGTAATGATCAGCGGCGGATTGACGGCGAATTCGGCGATACCCTTGAACACGTATTTGGCATGAAGGCGGTCGCTGAAGTCGGCGATCAGCTTGTTGTAAATCGTCAGGTTGGGCGCCAGCACAAAAAAATTGTCGATGCCATGCGCCAGATGCAGATAGGCGATGAAAGCCCCCATCAACCGAGTTTTGCCCACGCCGGTGGCCAGGGCAAAGCAGAGCGAGGGAAATTCCCGCTCGAAATCCGTCACCGACGGAAACTCGCCGCGGATGACCTCCAGCATGGCGGCAACCTCCATGTTCTTGCCGGGCGGCGCGATCTCGGTGATGCGGTCCAGGATTTCCAGCGAGCGGCGTTGGGGCAGCCGAAGCGACAAGCGGCTGGCGAGTGCATTGACGTGGCGATTCATGACTACTTTTACCTCAATCAGGTTCCTTATCGATCCCGTCGGGCGGCATCCGTTTGATCAGCTTGCATTTACCAGCACCAAAGTCATCCCCCATCCGGGCAGCGTACGATCCCTGGCCTGCCCGATCATCGGTCATTCATGATTATTTCTGCATTTCAGTACCACCGGCCGGACGCCTTATGAGTTTTGGCCGCTTCACGCCGCAGCCGATGCCGGCCTTCTGGGTGTGGTGTGAAATTGAAAATCCATCAAGTTGACCGGCTGGGGGCGCTTCGACAGGTACAGCACCTCGATACCCACCACCTGGTCCATGGCGTCGTAGTCCACAATCACGCCGGGCGCGACCTCTTCGGACTCAACGACTGGCGTATCCGCCAACTGCAAGTGCAGGGCGTCAGCCTCCTCATCGATGCGTAATTTCATAAGCGATTCCTCATGGCTCGATCAAAATACACCGTGATGACACGCACGGGATTGCACGTCTTGTTCACGATCACCCGCAACACCCGCCCACCGTATTCGCCGATACGCACCAACCGTGCTCCAACTCGGGGTCTACTTTATCCGGCTCAATCCGCTGGGGTTGGGTCAAGGCCTGTTCCAGCCAGCTTTCCTGAATGACCGAACGTTTCCGCCTACTCTCGCGGGCATGTTCCGTCAGCTCATAATCCACTCTCTAACCTTCCTCTCCGAAATCCAGCAAAGCTTGTCCGGGATTTTTCGATTGCCCGCCCTTCGGGTCTTGATCAGGGGGAATGACCGCCATGGGCAAATTCTCCACCCGCAAGGAGTAGTCATCATGCCCCCATTCGCAGCGCGACAGCACTTGTTTGGGAATCTTCCTGATCGTCAGATTCGGCCACGCATCGGCCGGGGCGCGAAACGCCAGGCACAGCACCAGCAGGGTGCGGTCTGGCCCCACCTCGTCGGCAAGGGCCTGCAATTGCTCGTGGGACAGGCTGGCGGTGGTGACATAGAGGAAATCCCGCTCGGTGGAATGGCCGTGCCGCCAATACACCGCGTCGGAGGGCGCGTAGGTGAACCCCTCCAGCTTGCACAGCGCCTCCGCCAGCATGGCGGCGTTGTAGTCATGGTGGATGACCCAGTGGCCCCACTGGTCCTTTTCCAGCAGCGAAGGCGCCAGCCGGTAATAGCGGAACCCGCCGCCGCCCCGCCAATTCACCGCCTGGGTGATGCCGCCCGGGTCCTGGCCGTCGATGACCTTCCTCAGGCGCGGGATGATATGGGTGTGGCAATGCTCCCCCAGCTCCACCATGATCCAGCGCCGACCCATCTTGTGGGCGACCGCGCCGGTGGTGCCGGAACCGGCGAAGGAGTCTAGGACGAGGTCGCCGGGGTTGGTGGCGATATGGAGGATTCGATGAAGCAATCGCTCGGGCTTGGGGGTGTCGAAGGCAAGCACCTTGCCAAACAACACATGCATTTCCTTCTTCGCCTCGTCGGTGTGCCCGGCTTCCTCATGCTGCCACCATGTATTCGGGACAATTGGCGAGGCATCCTTCAGATATTGCTTGAAGGATGGTGCGCCATCGCCGCTCTTTCCAAAGTACGCCAATCCCGACGAAACAATCTCAAGCCATTGATCCTCGGTTCGTGACCAGTGACGCCCCTCCGGTGGATACCGTACTCGGCCAGTAGGAGTGGTAATCGGGTAGGAGAGATTCGGTCTAAGGTTGGGCGCATCCCAAGGAATCGCACGCCATGGCCCATTGGTATCGCCATCCGGATTCTTGTACTGGCTTGTCTGCTGATCTGTGCGAGGCAGGCGATTTCGAATTTGTTTCCACCCATCAGGGTTCTGTGCATAGACAAGAAGGTGATTGTGCGAAAGCGAGAGGCTGGCGTCGTTCGAGCGCGAGTATCTGTTCTGCCATACAGCATTCGCAATGAAATTCCTCCGCCCAAACACCTCATCACACAACACCTTGAGGTAATGGCATTCGTTGTCGTCGATGGTGATCCACAGCGACCCGTCCTCGGACAGCAGCCGCCGGATGATCTCCAGCCGGTCCCGCATCAGCGATAGCCAGATCGAATGCTCCACCCCGTCATCGTAATGGGTGAACGCGCTGCCGGTGTTGTAGGGCGGGTCGATGAACACACACTTCACCCGCCCGGCAAACTCCGCCTCCAGGGCCTTCAAAGCCAAGAGGTTGTCGCCAAAGATCAGCCGGTTGTCGAAGATGTCTTTGTCGCCCACCCGATGCGCGGCGTGATAGCTCCGCGCCGGTTCTTCCAGCAAGATGCGCGGCTCCAGCCGCGGCCGGTTCTCCTTGCCGATCCAGGTGAGTTCGAGTTTGGGTTTGCTCACAGCGGGCGCCCCACCAATTTGCGGAGATAAACGCTGCCATTGTTCTGGATGGGATATATCCACGGGCGATCCGGATGGTCGTTATGGCTCTGAAGTCGAATCGATGTCTTGGCAATGCTTCCCGCGCCGGCATCGTGGAATATGTAGTAACGCCGTTGCCAATGACGGCAATCCACGCCATGAAAATTTCGCAGGATGGACAGGATGTAATCCACAAAGCAGTGGGCGCTTTTCAACTGGTCGTAATCCTTTTCGGATGGAGCACCGGACTTCAAGTCGAAGCAGAGAATGAAACCTTCACCTTTCAAGGCACAAAACAGAATGGCATCGCAGGCGCGGCGGCAGGTCTGGCCATTGGCGAAAGGGGTATTGTGACCAGTCTTGTCGAAGCAGAGGGCCACCGCCTGGGCGCCCACACTATCAATGTGTATTTTTTTAAGGGTGGCTTGCTTGCCATGCTCCTCCACAGTGACGCGGCCTCCCCGAACGGCGTGCAGGCGGGTGGGGTCGAATAAGCCGCGCAGCGTCTTCAATGCCGCATCGATCACTTATTCGCCCCCGTAACGAATCTCGTCCTGTATTGAATTCATTTCATCGATGCTGTCGTCGAAGGTTCCGACCTCCAACCCCAATTCAGGGTTGATACGGGCCAACTTCAATGTGCGCAGAGGCTTTTTTTTGGTTCCGGCATTGGCAGTCATATACAGGCGGATAGCCTCCGGAGAGAGTTTTTCTCCTTCCCCATATCCAAATCCATTGCGGATTCTGGAGAAATGAGGCAAGTCTCGGTTCAGCATGATGAGCGTGTTGAATTCCTTGACGATGTAATCGCTGTGAGTGGTGACGAATACCTTGATTCCATGCTTGACCAATTTGGCCAGGAAGCGGGCCATCTTCCTCTGATTAACCGGATGGAGATTCAATTCCGGTTCGTCGATCATCAACAAATCGCCTTGCGCGGCCATGCCATTGAGCCAATACCAGAGCACCAGCAACGAACGCGCCGCACTAGAGGCTTCCGTCAAGGCCAGTTTTGTACCACGACGGGCGCCATTGGGTATGAAGTGTGTATTGCCCTCCTTGTTGGTGAGATAGTCCCCGCCGGTGATGTCCCGAAAATCCCTCAATAACTCGGGGTGTTGTTCGATCAGTTTTCCCCGGCTGTCTTCCAGGATTTGCAGCCGGTTGACAAAACGCACATTGTCATCCACCGGCAACGCGTAACCGCGTTTGTAGACGGCATCGAACAGGTCCGATGGAGTAATGTGTTGCGCTTTATCTTTTTCCAGTTGGGAAAGCAATCCGACAATCTTGTTCTTGGTCAGATTCAATTCATCCTTGAAAATGGCGGCGCCGGTGCGCTCGGCGCTGGCCATGAAGACATTAGGCAGAAAGGCGCTCAACACCGTGTCCAGCATGACTTGCCGGACAAAATCTTCCAGAGCGAATTGTGGCCAGGTTTCTCCCGTTTCACGCAACGCGGCGATTTCTATCGCCGTGCTCCCCGCGGGTTTTTTGGCGGTAAAAATAATCTTTCCTTGTTCGCTCGTGCTTTCGGATTCATAGCTACGCTCGACCCAGGCTGATGTGATGGGAAAGTCAAAGGACAGACTTGTTTCGCCGAATCGTTGCGCTGGCGCGGCCAAGGCAAACGGCAAAAACTCCTTCCATTTCTTGGCAGTCTCGCTGCGAATTTGCGCCCATTTCTCGACAAACTCTTGATGCAAATCCACTTTCAATATCCCGTTTTCCTGCAAGGCGCGCATGTGCTCATGAGAAATGTCCCATTCCACCAGCCTTCGCCAGGCCGCCAGCAAGGCATAAGTGGCATAGGTGACGTAGGTTTTTCCGGTATTGTTCAAGCCGCAAATCACCGTCAACGGGGCCAGTTCCAGACTGGCTTGGTCAATGGGGCCGAGGTTCTCGAAATTGAGTTTCATAGGGTGTCTTTCCGGTAGCGCCGGCAGAGATTACAGGCGCGGAATTTTGCGTGGCAGGCTGAGCGCATTGTCTTGTTAATCTCCTATTCACAGGGACTAGGCCTAGAGGCGGATGGCTTGACCCGATTACGCTTCACCACTAGGTTAAGCGCAGCGGACAGCCTCATGTGAAGATGCTCATCAGTCACAATGATAGACATTGAACGACTGCTCGCCGTCGTGCGCGGGGCCGGTGGGGACGATCGCATTGCCACCCATCTCACCCGCATAGTTACGGGCAAGCCGCTGCAATTCCTCATGGACCGAGTCGTCGTCGCGCGGGATGTAGACAACCGAGGCCGTGGTATTGGAAGTCACATGACCGATCCTTTTACAGCGCTCGATCTCGCTCGCCGAAACCACGCGGACCCCCTGGCCTTTCGGTTTCAAATCGACCCAGGTGCAGGCGGTCTGGCCGAGACACAGGGTCACGGCCAGCAGGTTTGTCGTTGTTCTGGTCATTTTGGCGGCCCCCTGACGGAAATGATCTTCCGAATACTAAACCGATTGTGGTCTCTCAAGAAACTGTTACCGATGACGCCCGGGCGGAGGTCGAGTAAAATGCCCGCATCCTGCTGGGGGACTGGGGGCCTTACCCGTGTCGGGCGAAGCAGAACCCGGATTCTCGCCACCACTATCACGAATCCTTAATGACCAGATACATTTTCATTACCGGCGGCGTCGTGTCGTCGCTCGGCAAGGGCATTGCCGCGTCTTCGCTGGCCGCCATTCTGGAAGCGCGCGGGCTGAAGGTCACCATGACCAAGCTCGACCCCTACATCAATGTCGACCCCGGCACGATGAGCCCCTATCAACATGGGGAAGTCTTCGTCACCGAGGATGGTGCGGAGACCGACCTGGACCTGGGTCATTACGAGCGCTTCCTCAAGACCACCCTGGGCAAGGTCAACAGTTTCACTACCGGCCAGATTTACGAAAACGTCATCCGCAAGGAGCGGCGCGGGGAGTATCTGGGCGCCACGGTGCAGGTCATCCCCCACATCACCGATGAAATCAAGCGGGTCATCAAGTTGAGCGCGGAGGGGTGTGACGTCGCCCTGATCGAGATCGGCGGCACGGTCGGCGATATCGAATCCCTGCCCTTCATGGAGGCGATCCGCCAGATGCGGGTGGATCTGGGCGAGGACAAGTCGCTGTTCATTCATCTGACGCTGGTGCCCTTCATCGCCAGCGCCGGTGAACTCAAGACCAAGCCGACGCAGCACTCGGTCAAGGAACTGCGCACCATCGGCATTCAGCCCGACATCCTCATCTGCCGCTCGGAGCGGGCCATCCCGGCCAGTGAACGGCGCAAGATCGCGCTGTTCACCAACGTCCATGAGGACGCCGTCATTTCCTCGGTGGACGCGGATTCCATCTATCGCATCCCCATGCTGCTGCATGCCCAGGGCCTTGATCAGATCGTGGTGCGCAAGTTACGCCTGGACGTGCCCCTGGCGAACCTGCAGGAATGGCAGGATGTCATGGAAGATCTGGAGGCCCAGGAGGGTGAGGTCACGGTGGCGATGGTGGGCAAGTATGTCGACCATTCGGATGCCTACAAATCCCTCACCGAAGCCCTGATACACGCCGGTTTGAAGACCCGCACCAAGGTCAGGATTCAATCCATCGAGGCCGAGGAAATCGAGGCCAGCGGGCTCGGACTCCTCAAGGGTGTGGATGCGATCCTGGTTCCGGGCGGGTTCGGCAAGCGCGGCATCGAAGGCATGATCGCCGCCGCGAAGCATGCTCGAACGAACGGGATTCCCTACCTCGGCATCTGTCTGGGCATGCAGGTCGCGGTCATCGATTACGCCCGCGATGTGGCCCATCTGGAAGGCGCCAACAGCACCGAGTTCCTGCCGAATACCCCGCATCCGGTGATTGCCTTGATCACCGAGTGGCAGGACGCGGCGGGCAACGTCGAGTACCGCAACCCGGATTCCGATCTGGGCGGCACCATGCGGCTGGGTGGACAGCAATGCCAACTGGTCTCCGGCAGCCTCGCCGCGCGGGTCTATGGCCGGGAAGTCATCAGCGAGCGGCACCGTCATCGCTACGAATTCAATAACCGCTATCTGGAGCGTCTCCAGGAGGCGGGCCTGAAGATATCCGGCAAGACGCTCGACGGGCGGTTGGTCGAAGTGATCGAAATTCCCGACCATCCCTGGTTTCTGGCTTGCCAGTTTCACCCGGAATTCACCTCGACCCCACGCCGGGGCCATGCCCTGTTCTCGGGCTTCATCACGGCGGCGCGCGCGCATGCCCAAGGCAGGAAATCCCCCGCATGAAACTCTGTGGTTTTGACGTGGGCCAGGACCAGCCCTGCTTTCTGATTGCGGGTCCCTGCGTGATCGAGAGCGAACAACTCGCCCTGGATACGGCCGGCGAACTAAAGGATTTGACCGGGCGCCTGGGCGTTCCTTTCATTTACAAATCCTCCTTCGACAAGGCGAACCGCTCCTCGCAGGCCAGCTTTCGGGGATTGGGCATCGAGGAAGGTCTGCGCATCCTGGCCGAGGTCAAACGACAGATCGGCGTGCCAGTCCTGACCGATGTCCACGAGGATACCCCCCTGCACGAGGTGGGCAGCGTGGTCGATGTCATGCAGACACCGGCGTTTCTCTGCCGTCAGACCAATTTCATCCGCGCCGTGGCCGCGCAAGGTCTCCCCGTCAATATCAAGAAAGGCCAATTCCTGGCGCCCTGGGACATGAAGAATGTCGTCAACAAGGCCAAAGCCACGGGCAACGAGCAGATCATGGTCTGCGAGCGGGGAGTATCCTTCGGATACAACAACCTGGTTTCCGACATGCGCGCATTGGTCATCATGCGCGAGACGGGCTGTCCCGTGGTATTCGATGCCACTCACTCGGTGCAACTGCCCGGCGGCCAGGGCGACTGTTCGGGCGGGCAGCGCGAGTTCGTCCCCACACTCGCCAAGGCGGCGGTGGCGGTGGGCATCGCGGGTCTGTTCATGGAAACCCATCCCGATCCTGACCAGGCCCTGAGCGACGGACCCAACGCCTGGCCGCTGGATCGCATGGCTGAATTACTGGAAGTCCTCACCGCCATAGACCGGACCGTCAAGGCCCATCCGCTCGACTAATATTTACTCTTTACCGTTACCCCTACCCCATCACGATCACAGGAGATCACAGCTCATGAGCAAAATCGTTGACGTCAAGGCACTTGAAGTGCTGGATTCTCGTGGCAACCCCACCGTTGCCGTCGATGTCATCCTGGAATCCGGCGCGGTTGGCAGCGCCATGGTGCCGTCAGGCGCCTCCACGGGTTCGCGCGAAGCCATCGAACTGCGCGACGGCGACAAGGCCCGCTACCTGGGCAAGGGCGTGACCCAGGCGGTCGCGAACGTCAATGGCGAAATCCGCGGCGCCGTCCTCGGCCTGGATGCCGCCGACCAGAAGGCCCTGGACGCCAAGATGATCGCCCTGGATGGCACCGACAACAAGGGCCGCCTGGGCGCCAACGCCATCCTCGGCGTGTCCCTGGCGGCCGCGCGCGCCTCCGCCACCGAGGCCGGCAAGCCGCTCTACGCCTACCTCAACGACAGCGGGGAGTACCTGTTACCGGTGCCGATTATGAACATCATCAACGGCGGCGCGCATGCAGACAACAGTGTGGACATGCAGGAATTCATGATCCTGCCGGTAGGCGCCCCGACCTTCCGCGAGGCACTCCGTTACGGCGCCGAGGTCTTCCACGCCCTGAAGAAGGTGCTGCATGATCGCGGAATGGCGACCGGCGTAGGCGATGAAGGCGGTTTCGCGCCCAATCTGCCGTCCAACGAGGCCGCCATCGAAGTGATTCTGGAAGCCATCAAGAACGCGGGCTACGAAGCCGGCAAGGACATCTTCCTCGGTCTCGATGTCGCCAGTTCCGAGTTCTACAAGGATGGCAAGTACCACCTCGAATCCGAAGGCAAGGTTTTCACTTCCGAGGAATTCGTGGACTACCTGGCCGCCTGGGTCGACAAATATCCGATCATCTCGATCGAAGACGGTCTGGCCGAAGGTGACTGGCATGGCTGGGGCATCATGACCGACAAGCTGGGATCGAAAATCCAGATCGTCGGCGACGATCTGTTCGTGACCAACCCGGCCATCCTGAAGAAGGGTATCGAAGCCAAGGTCGCCAACTCCATCCTGATCAAGGTCAATCAGATCGGCTCGCTCACCGAAACCCTGGACGCCATCGCCATGGCTCATGGTTCTGACTACACCTGCGTGATGTCTCACCGCTCCGGCGAAACCGAGGACTCGACGATCGCCGACTTGGCTGTCGCAACCCGTTCCGGCCAGATCAAGACCGGTTCCCTCAGCCGTTCCGACCGCATCGCCAAGTACAACCGCCTGCTGAAGATCGAGGCGGAACTGGGCGACAAGGCCCGGTATGCCGGGAAGAACGCCTTCAAACGGGCCTTCTGAGCAATCGCTAATTCCGGGACGCCTTGTACAAGCTGATCGTCTTCCTGCTGATCCTCATCGCCGCGCTGCAATACCGGCTTTGGCTGGGTGATGGCAGTATTCGCGAATATGGCGAAATCAATACCCGTATCGAGGAACTGAAGCAGGAAGGCGAACGGCGACGCATCCGGAATGCCGCCGTGGCCGCCGATGTCAGGGATCTGCGGGAAGGCACGGAGGCCGTCGAGGAACGCGCGCGACATGAATTGGGCATGATCAAGCCGGGGGAAACCTTTGTGCAGGTTTACGACGATAATGCCGCCGCGAAGGCCGTGGAACCGTCCGCCGATGTTTCCTACAAGCCCGGAGCCGGCTCCGGGCGTTCGGAACTGGGGCCTTCCGCCGGCAAATCTCCCAAGCCAGGCAAGAAAAAGCCACCCAAGGCAAAACCCCCGAAAGTTGATAAATCCCATTGATATCATGACCTTAACAGCAACCACCACTCTCTTCGCTCTGACGGGCGACGGGCCGTGAAGCCACGGTACTGGGCAATAGTGCCCGCTGCCGGAGTGGGCAAACGGATGGGCGGAGCCATCCCCAAACAATATCTGGAAGTCGCGGGCAAGCCGGTACTGCAACACACGCTGGAACGGCTGCTATCCGTGGAGCGCCTAACCGGAATACGGGTGGCGCTGGGCGCGGAGGACGGTTACTGGCCCGACCTGCCTTGCGCCAAACACCCGCGCATCCAGACCGCGCCGGGTGGCCAGGAACGCGCGGACTCGGTCTACTCTGCCCTTTTGAGTCTCGAAGATCGTGCGCGGCCCGAGGACTGGGTGCTGGTCCACGATGCCGCCCGCTTATGCCTGACACGCGGTGATGTTCTCAAACTCATCGAAACACTCTGTGACGATCCGGTGGGCGGCATCCTAGCCCTGCCGGTCAGTGATACCCTGAAAGCGGTGGACGAGACGGGGCTGATTACCGGTACGCCGGATCGTCGCCTGATCTGGCGGGCGTTGACTCCCCAGATGTTCCGTTATGGGCTGCTGCGGAAGGCGCTGGCGGATGCCGCGGAGCAGGGCAAGCTGGTCACGGATGAAGCCAGCGCCCTGGAATTGGCGGGCTATCAACCGCGCATCGTCGAGGGACGCCCGGACAATATTAAAATCACCCGGCCGGAGGATTTGCCACTGGCCGCCTTTTACCTGGAGCGACAATGTTACGAATAGGTCAGGGTTACGATGCACACCGCTTTGCCGAAGGCGGTCAACTCATGCTGGGTGGCGTGCCGATCGAATTCGAGAAAAGCCTCGCGGCGCATTCGGACGGCGATGTGGCGCTGCACGCCCTCTGCGACGCCCTGCTCGGCGCGGCGGCGATGGGTGACATCGGGCGTCACTTTCCGGATACCGATCCCAATTTCAAGGGTATCGATAGCCGCATTCTGGTCCGCAACATCTGCGCCAAGCTGACGGCGCAGGGTTATTCGGTGGGCAATGTCGATGTCACCATCGTCGCCCAGAAACCGAAATTGCTGCCTTACATCGACCGGATGCGGGCGACCATTGCGACGGATCTGCAAATCGAAATCGACGCCGTGAACGTCAAGGCCACCACGACCGAGGGCATGGGCTTCGAGGGACGCGGCGAAGGCATTTCCGCCTATGCGGTCGCTCTCCTGAACAAGGCCTGATCCAGCGAATGAGTGATCCCACGGCGGATCTGCCCTACGCTCTCGGTGGACCGGCAGGGACGGGCGCCCTGAAACAGACTCCGGAGGATTTCATCGTCGAGGAAATCCTGGGCTTCCAGCCTTCGGGTGAGGGCGAACATGTGTTCCTCTTCATCGAGAAGCGCGGCGAAAATACCGACTACGTCGCCCGCCAGTTGGCCCGCTTTGCCGGCATCTCGGCAAGACAGGTCAGCTACGCCGGTCTGAAGGACCGGCAAGGTGTCACCCGGCAGTGGTTCAGCCTCCAGATGCCGGGCATGGTAGAACCGGACTGGTCATCATTCGAGAGCGATGCGGTGCGCATCCTGGAGACCCGCCGCAATGCCCGCAAACTGCGCAAGGGCGCGGCCAGCGGCAACCGTTTCGAATTGACCGTTCGCGACCTCGACGCCCCGCCCGCCGCCCTGGAGCAGCGACTCGCCGAGTTGGCGGAACAGGGCGTACCCAACTATTTCGGCCCGCAGCGCTTCGGCCATGAGGGGCGGAATCTGGAACGCGCTCGCGAACTGTTCGCGAACCCGGGGCGGCGGATCGATCCGCACCAGCGGGGGCTCTACCTGTCGGCCGCGCGTTCCGAGATCTTCAACCGGATACTCGCCGCCAGGGTGCGGGCCGGTCATTGGAATAACGCGATTCCGGGGGATGTCTTCATGTTCGCCGACTCGCATAGCTTCTTCAAACCCGACTCGATAGATGCGGACATTCTTGAGCGCGTGAACAGACGTGCCATCCATCCCAGCGGGGTGCTGTGGGGAACGACCCCCTCCACGGCCACCGGGGAGGCTCTGGCCATCGAAACGGAGGCGGTCGGGCCGCTCGCCGAATTCACGGCGGGACTCGAACAGATGCGGCTGGAAACCGCGAGGCGGCCCTTCCGGCTCTGTCCGCAGGAACTGGCCTGGACCTTGCCTGCCGCAAACTTGCTGAAACTGCGGTTCGCCCTTCCCTCGGGCGCCTATGCCACGACCGTGCTGAGAGAACTCGTCCGCTGTGAAGGTATCGATGCCTGAATCCGGCCCGGCCGGCTCTGTTTCCGAATCACCCATCGAATTATCATCGCCCGAATACACTTGGAGATTACACCATGAGCATAGGATTGATCTGCAACAGGGATACCATCGTTGTCCGTCGCGAAGAATCCATTTTTACCGCCGCCAAACTGATGCGCGAACATCATGTGGGTAGCGTGGTCGTGGTCGAGGATACCCCCGACGGTCTCAAGCCGGTCGGCATGCTGACCGATCGCGACATGGTGGTCGAAATCATCGCGATGGAACTCGATCCCCAGACCGTCACCGTCGGCGATGTCATGAGCTTCGATCTGGTCACCGCCCGGGAGCACGATGGCATCTGGGGCACGCTCAAACGCATGCGCAGCCAAGGCATCCGCCGGCTACCGGTAGTCGACGACCAGTCACGGCTGATTGGCATCATCAGCGTGGACGACCTGCTGGAATTGCTGGTGGGCGAACTGACCGACCTGGTCAAACTAACCGGCCGGGAAAGGGAACGTGAAATCCTCAAGCGCAATGGGTGAAGCCATGACCGTCGTCATCTATCACAATCCGCGCTGCAGCAAATCGCGTCAGACACTGGAACTGCTGCGCGACCGGGGTATCGAGCCGCTCATCATCGAGTATCTGAAGACGCCACCCGATGCGGCCGCTCTCGAAGACATACTCCAGAAGCTGAATCTGGAACCCCGCGCACTGATGCGGCGTGGTGAAGCCGTCTATGCGGAGGCGGGCCTGGCCAATCCCGAACTCGATCGGTCAACCCTGATCGCCGCCATGGTCGCTCACCCCATCCTCATCGAACGACCGATCGTCCTCGCCAACGGCAGGGCCGCCATTGGCCGCCCGCCAGAAAACATTCTGTCGATCCTTTAAGCCGGCGACTGGCGAAAGGCATCCCTAGTGCATTCCCACCCATGACGGAAATTCTCGTTCTCTACTACAGCCGCTTCGGCGCTACATCGGAAATGGCCAACCTGATCGCGCGCGGCGTCGAGGAAGTCCCCGGCGCCCTGGCCAAGGTCCGCACCGTGC
>Ga0172372_10008988_pt1 | contig 13058 bp, 9 predicted proteins | sample LakKiv5m_2_FD_114544 | JGI IMG/M metagenome (GOLD analysis project Ga0172372, IMG submission 114544) | Freshwater microbial communities from Kabuno Bay, South-Kivu, Congo - kab_092012_9.5m | ecosystem: Environmental > Aquatic > Freshwater > Lake | place: Democratic Republic of the Congo...
CCTCGCGCACGCGGCGGGCGATCAGCTGCGCGTACTGCGTGCCGAGGTCGACGACCAGGACGCCTTTCGTGTCTCGCATGGTGCGCTCGAGTCCTTGTGGTTCGAAGTCGTGGGCTCTGGATCGCGGGCGGAACGGCCGGGCCCCGCATGGAGCCGCGCGGCCGCGCGCCGTCACTCGTGGAAGTAGTTCGGCGCCTCGCGCGTGATCGTCACGTCGTGCGGGTGGCTCTCCTTGACGCCGGCGCTCGTGACGCGCACGAAGCGCGCGCGCGCCCACAGGTCCGCGATCGTGCGTGCACCGACGTAGCCCATGCCGGCGCGCACGCCGCCCACGAGCTGGTACACGAACGAGGCGAGTTCGCCCTTGTACGGGACCATGCCCTCGATGCCCTCGGGCACGAGCTTCGACGCGTCGGTCACGTCGCCCTGGCGGTAGCGTTCCTTGCCGCCGTCGACCATCGCACCGAGCGAGCCCATGCCACGCACGGCTTTGAACGTGCGGCCCTTGTAGATGATCTTCTCGCCCGGACTCTCGTCGAGGCCGGCGAAGAGGCTGCCGAGCATCACACACGACGCCCCGCCCGCGAGCGCCTTGACGATGTCGCCCGAGAAGCGCACGCCGCCGTCGGCGACGACGGGCACGCCGGTGCCGGCGAGGGCGCGCGCGACGTCGCACACGGCCGTGAACTGCGGCACGCCGATGCCGGCCACGATGCGCGTGGTGCAGATCGAGCCCGGGCCGATGCCGACCTTGACGCCGTCGGCGCCCGCGTCGACGAGCGCGCGAGCCGCCTCGGCCGTGGCGATGTTGCCCGCCACGACGTCGACGCCGTGGCGCTTCTTCAGCGCGCGCACCGTCTCGACCACGTTCGAGGAGTGGCCGTGGGCCGTGTCGACGACCAGGAGGTCGACACCGGCCTCGACGAGGCCGGCCGCGCGGTCGTAGTCGTGCACGCCGATGCCCGCCGCGGCGCGCAGCCGCCCGCGCGCGTCGCAGGCGCTGTGCGGGTACGCGTCGAGGTTGTCGAGGTCCTTCATCGTGATCAGACCCGCCAGGCGGCCCTGGTCGTCCACGATGATCAGCTTCTCGATCTTGTGCCGGTAGAGCAGCATGCGCGCCTCGTCGAGCGAGGTCGACGGCGGCGCTGTGACGAGGCGGCCGCTCGTCATGACGGCGCTGACGGGCGTGTCGGCCGAGGTCTCGAAGCGGCAGTCGCGCTTCGTCAGGATGCCGACCACCTTGCGCTCGCGGTCGACGATCGGGACGCCCGAGACGTTCTGCGTCGCCATCAACTCGCGCGCGCGCGCCATCGTGGCGTCGGGCGGCAGCGAGACCGGATCGCGGATGATGCCGTTGGCCGAGCGCTTGACCTTGAGCGTCTCCTGGACCTGGCGCTCGATCGTCAGGTTCCGGTGGATCACACCGATGCCGCCAGCGCGCGCGAGGGCCACCGCGAGCTGCCAGCCCGTGACCGTGTCCATGGCGGCGGACACGAGCGGCAGGTTGATCGAGACGTTGCGCGAGACGCGCGTGCGCACGTCGGCGTCCTTGGGCAGGACGTCGGAGTGCTGGGGCACGAGCAGGACGTCGTCGTAGGTGAGACCTTCGCGGAAGGGCTCCGGGGCGGACGCGGGTTGGGCCATCGGACGGGAGCGCCACAGGAGCGCGTGACGCGAGCGGTGGAAGCCGCCCATCGTAGCCCGCGTGCCCCCCTCGAACCAGGCGCGCACGAGGCCCGCGCGCGCACGCCGGGCCCCGGAACGGAAGGGGGCCCGGTCGCGCCAACGAGTGGAACGGCCGGGCCCCGAAGAAGGAGGAGGTAAGGCGTGTCTCGGCCGGCGGCGGCCCGCGACTTGAGGCCGCGGCGCGAACACGCGCCGCGTCCCGCTTTCGGAAGTCCGGGCGCGACCCGCGCCGCCGCGTCCGCGTGCCGCGCGCGCCGGGCGACACTGGGACGACCCATGCCCCCGCTCCGCGTCCTGCACGTCTTCCCCGGCTTCGCCGTCGGCGGTGCCCAGGTGCGCACGGTGCGACTCGTGGCCGGGCTCGGGGACGCGTTCGAGCACGCGGTGCTGTCGCTCGACGGCAACCGGGCGGGCTACACGCTGCTCGACGATCCGGCCCAGCTCGCTTGGGTCGAACCGCCGCCGCGCGCGGGCAGCCTGGCGACGACACGCGCCATCGCGCGCATCCTGCGGCGCGAACAGCCGGACGTGGTCGCCACCTACAACTGGGGCGCGATCGACGCCCTGCTCGCGGCGCGCGCGATCGGGCGCCGCGCGATCGTGCACCACGAGGACGGCTTCGGGCCCGAGGAAGCCGAGCGGCGCCTGTTGCGGCGCTCGCTCTGGCGCCGACTGGTCCTGCCGGTCGCCCACCGCGTGGTCGTGCCGTCGCAGGTGCTCGCGGACATCGCCGAACGCGAGTGGCGTGTGCCGCGCGCCCGGCTCGAGCTCGTGCCGAACGCCGGTGCGAAGCAGATGCTGGTCGCGCCGGAGTGGTTCGCGGACGTCGACCTCGTGCTCGAGGTGCAGGTCACTTCGGCCAAGCTGAACGGCATGGTGCGGCGCACGATCCGGCTGCGCGCTCCGGACAATGCGCCCATCGCAGAAATCGCGGCCGCGAGCACATGCGAGTGCGGCGAGATGATCGCGCTCACGGGGCAAGCGCAGAACGAACGCATGCAGGAAGTGAGCGCGAGCTGGCGGCAGGTCGGCGAGGGACCGCGGCTCGCCATCGACGGTGCCGAGCGCCTGCAGGCACTGTTCCTCGCGCCCGAGCACGACGGTCCCTACGGCATCGACGTCGAGCTCACGGTGCGCGATGCGGGCGGCGGCGAAGGCAAGGCGCGCCACCATGTCGATGTGACGTGCGATCCCGCCTCGGTTCCGCTGCCCGCTGGGCAGGAGCTCGAGCTGCTCTCGCGCACGGGCACGCCAAGCGAGCTGCCGCGCGGCAAGTGGATGATCGCGGGAACGCTCGAGCTGTCGCCCACGGGCGACGGTCCGAGCGAGGCGCTGTTGCGCTTCGACGCAGGCAAGTCGACGGGCGCGGCGCTGAAGCTCGTGCGCACCGGCGATGAGCTGCAGATGATGACCACGACGCTCGCAGCGAGCCCCGAAGGCGTCTGGTACGAGCCCGAGTTCAAGCGCGTCATGCCGCTCGGGCCGTGGCCCGCGCAGGTGCCCTTCGGCTTCGAGTTCGAGAGCGACGGGCGCGAGGTGCAGGTGCGCTTTGGACCCGCGGGCGCACGCGAGTCATGGCCGCAACTGCCGTTCGAGATCTTTCTGCTGCTCGACCGTCGCCCGCGCGCGTTCGCGATCGACGTGCTCGGCTCCGAAGCGAAGCTGGGCCGGCTTACGCTGCTCGGTCGCTAGCTACGACGAGCGCAGCGACTCGAGCTCTTCCCAACGGGCGTAGGTCGTGTCGAGCTCGGCCTGTAGTTCCGTTCTCCGCGTGCGCGCCTTGTCGAGCGCCGCGCGGGGCCCGGTGTAGAGCGCGGGATCCGCGAGCTCCGCGTCCGCTGCGGCGATCGCGTCTTCGAGCTCCGGAATGCGAGCCTCGAGGGTCGCGAGCTCTTTCTCCTGCCACGGCGTGATCTTCTTGCGGATCGGAGCAGACGCCGCGGCACTCGAAGGCGCGGCGGCCACAGGCTTCGCGTTCGCCTTAGCGGCGCGTGCTTCGTCGCGCTCCTTCGCCAGCTGCTCGAGCAGTCCGGACATGTCGCCGAAGTGCAGGCGCGCGTGCCCGTCGCCATCGAGGTACAGCACCTGCGTTGCGATGCGATCGAGGAACCAGCGGTCGTGGCTGACGAGGATCGCGGCTCCGTCGAACGCGAGCAGCGCCTCCTCGAGAGCGCGCAGCGTCGAGAGGTCGAGGTCGTTGGTCGGCTCGTCGAGCACGAGCACGTTGCCGCCCTGCAGCATGAGCTTCGCGAGCATCAGGCGATTGCGCTCCCCACCCGAGAGCTGGCGCACCGTCGAGCGCTGCTGCGACACGGGAAATCCGAAGCGGTCGAGGTAGCTCTCCGCGCGCACAACGCGCTCCCCCACCTTGACGACATCGCTGCGACCCGCGAGCTCCTCGAGCACCGTCGCGTCGAGCTTGACGTCGGTGCGCATCTGATCGACGCCCGCGAAGCGCACGGTCTCGCCGACGCTGCGCGTGCCCGTGTCCGGCGCGAGCTCGCCGAGGATCATCCGCACGAGCGTGGTCTTGCCGGCGCCGTTGGGACCGACGAGCCCTAGACGCGTGCCCGGCCCGAGCTCGAGATCGAGCTTGGGCACGACCACACGCTCGCCGAAGCGCTTCGAAATGCCCTTCAGCTCGAGCACGCGCGTTCCAAGGCGCGGCCCCGTCGGGAACTGCATCTCGAGTTCGGACGCGAGCGCGATCGGCGCCGCATCGACCGTCTGGTGAAAGCGCCGAATGCGCGCCTTCTGCTTGGTCGTGCGCGCCGGTGCGCCGCGGCGCATCCACGCGGTCTCGCGGCGCAGCAGGTTGAGGCGCGAGTCCTCGGCCTTGCGCTCGCTCGCGAGCCGCTCGGCGCGCTTCTCGAGGTACTCGGCGTAGCCGCCGACGTAGGAGAAGAGCTCGCCGCGATCGAGCTCGACGATGCGATCGCAGACGCGGTCGAGAAAGTAGCGGTCGTGCGTGACGAGCAGCAGCGGCGTGCGCGTTTCGAGGAACCAGTCTTCGAGCCAGTCCGTGACGAGCGCGTCGAGGTGGTTCGTCGGTTCGTCGAGGAGGAGCAACTCCGGGCCCGCGAGCAGGAGCCGCGCGAGTGCCACGCGACGGCGCTCTCCGCCCGACATCGAGCCGCAGAGTGCCTCGGGATCGCGCAGGCCGAGCGCCTGCAGCGTGCTCTCCACCTTGTGCTCGACATCGTGCCCGCCGAGCCGCTCGAGCTCCGCCTCGAGCCGCTCCTGCCGCGCGATTGCTTTGTCGAGCGCGTCGCCCTGCGCGCGCCCAAGCTCCTCGTGCACGCGCTCGAGGTCCCGCAGCACGCGCTCGCGCTCGACGAGCCCGCCGCGCACGACCGCGCGCGCCGTCGCGGCGCCATCGAGCTGCGGATCCTGCTCGAGATACCCGAGCCGCAGGTCGCGACGCAGCACGCGCGTGCCCTCGTCGGGCTGTTCGAGCCCGCACAGGATCTTCATCAGCGTGGACTTGCCGCCGCCGTTGGGGCCGACGAGCCCGACGCGCTCGCCTTCTCCGATCATCAGGGACACGCCGCGCAGCAGGGCGCGATCTCCGTAGCTCTTGGAGATGCCTTCGATCGAGAGGAGCGACATCGGGCGAAGATGATGACGCGGGCGGACGCGTCGCGCCACGGGCGGCTCCTGCTACTCTCTTGGCCGTGCGCAAGCTCCTCGCCCTGTTCGCCGTGCTGGCTGTGCTGCTGCTCGGCTGGCTGCTGCTCGCCCGCGAAGGCACCGAAGTCTCCGCGGATCCTGCGGCGGCGCCCGCGAGCGCGAGCCCCGAGCCGGACACATCGACGCCCGAGCGCGGCGACACCGCACTCGCGCCCGCCGAGCGCAGCGAGCTCGTCGAGCCGACGCGCGTCGAGACCGTGCGGCGCGATCCACGCGCACGCGTCCACGGCACGATCGTGCAGCTCGACTCGAACGTGCGCGTGCCGATGGCGAATGTCGAGATCGTGGTCTACGGCGGCCGCGGCCCGGAAGTGCGCGCGCGAACGGACGCCGAGGGACGCTTCGAGCTGCGCGCCGAGCCCGGCTCGCGCCGCATCGGTGCAGCGCCCCTGAATGCGCCCGCTTGGTGGGACGCTCTCGAGCTGCCGCCGGAAGGCGACGTGACCTACGACCGCGAGGTGAACGCCAGCCGCAAGCACTGCCTGCGCGTGTGGCGCCGCGAGGGAGAGGAGCTCATGCCGGTCGGCGGCGCGCGCGTGCGTGTCGGCAGCTGCGATGAAGTCGATGCGGAGCAGCTCGCGTCGCCTTTCTTTGCACGCTCGCACGGCCTTGAGACGAGAAACGACGGCACCGTGCAGGTGATGACGGGCGCGGAAGGCAAGTACGCGCTCGAAGTCAGCGCGGACGGGCTCGTGACGCAGGTTGTCGCCCTGGACCTGAGCCCGTTCCTCTCGCGCAGCTTCTATGACAGCCTCGATGGTTGTCTGCACGTGGTGCTGCGCAACGCAGGGCCGCCCATCACGGGCTTGGTCACCGCGCCCGACGGAACTCCGCTGGCGGGAGCGGCCGTGTTCCTCGATGTGCACGACAGCGCGGGCGCGGGCTTCGTCGCACGCGAAGGCGGCAACTGGGTCCCGCAGGCGCTCGCGGCGAGCCAGCCTCCCATGGCATGGACCGACGAGCAGGGCGGCTTCCTGCTGGCCGGGCCCGGTCCGGAGGTGATCGACATTCTCTCGGCGCGCATCGTAGTTCAGCCGCGGCGCGCGGGGCTCGTGCACCACTGCGTGGCCGAAGTCGACATGTCCGAGCGCGACGGGGCGACCGTGTTCGTGAGCGTTCCGGCCGCACGCGAGCGCACGCTGCGCATCGTCGATCGCGAGGGCAAGCCCGTGCGCGGCGACGTCAGCGTGCGCGACATGGATGGACTGCCGCACGCGCCCGCTGGCTCCCCCGCGCTCTGGCTCGGTGCACAGCACACAGGACGCGTGTTCCCCAGCCGCGACGGTCGCGTGAAGCTCGTGCACGCGGGCGGTCCGGCGCGCGTCGGAATCTCGCCCTACGATGAGGGTGGAAGGCCGCGCTGGGACGCCTCGGAGATCGAAGTCGTCGTGCCTGCGGCGGGTGATGGCGAAGTGCGCGTGCAGCTGCCCTGAACGTCGCGATGCCGCAGATGTGGAAGGAATTTCAAGCTCCGCGATGCCCTCCGCGCGGCCCGGTTTCCGTTGCGTGAGCCACGTCACCGCGGCAGGTCGATTCAGCTAGCCTAAGTGCGGTGAAGAAGCTCCTGCTCGGACTCGTCGTGGCGCTCTCGGCGCTGGCGCTCCTGCTGCTGCGCCCTGACGGCGAGCCGCGGGAGATCGAGGCCGTGGCTAGCCCGGACGCGCCGGAAGAGAGCGCCGCCCCGAAGCCGCACGAGCCCATTTCGGCGCCGACCTCGGAGCCAACTCGTCTCGACGCGACGCCGCTCGACGAGAGCGGCACAGACATCGAGAAGGTGCAGGGACTCGTGATCGACGCAGCGCGCGACAAGCCCGTGGCGCAACTCTCGATCGAGGGCGCGCTCGAGCCGCGCGGCGTGCGTCGCACGAAGACCGACAAGGACGGGCGCTTCACGCTCGAGGTCAAGCCCGGACTGGTGCGCGTCGCCGCGACTCCGCCCGGACACGCGGGTTGGTGCGAGCATCTGGTCCTCGAGGCCGGGCAGGTCGCGAGCTTCACGAAGGAGCTGGGCGGACCGCTGCTCGAGATTCGCGCGTGGAGCGCGTGGAGCGCGGAGCTCGAGCCGATCGAAGACGCGCAGGTGCGTGTCGTCGCCGTCGACGACAACGCCGGCGGACATGCGAATTGCCCGCTGTTTGCGGGAGCTCCGACGGTCAAGACGAATGCGCGCGGACAGGCGAGCTTCTCTACCGTCCCTGGCGCGATCCACCTCGTGCAGGTGCGCGCGGAAGGCCACCACTCGCGCACGTTCGTGCTCGATCTCGAGCGCCGCGAGGTCGAGGACTGCGTGCAAGTCGTGCTCGAGCCGCTCGGCGCGCCGATCCGCGGCCGCATCGTCACGCCCGAGGGCCAGCCGCTCGGTGGCGCGATCGTGATGGTCGACGCGCGGCGCGGCGGCCCTGACGGCGTCGCTCGCTTCGGCCGCTTCCCCGTGCAGGACGCTGACACGCCGACGGAGCTCGAGCCCGAGCTGCACCCTCCGTTCGTCGTCACAGGACCCGACGGCCGCTACGAGCTGCACGGTCCGCGCAGCAACGCGCCGCAGCTCCTCGACGCCACGCTGCTCGTATTCCCCCAGCGCGACGGACTCGTCCACCACTATTCGCTTCCGCTTCCAAAGACCACGCTCTCGACGGCGCGCGACCTCGACGTGCGACTTCCGACGGCCCATGCGATCACGATCGAGTTCGTGAATCCGGATGGCTTCGCGATGCCCGACGGCGCTGCCAGCGCCCGCGACATCGAGGGCCGGGCCTACGCGCCGGAGCCGCGCTACATCCCTGGCCAGCAGCTCACGCAGACTGCCGGGCGCTTCTTCGCGACCGAGAACGGCGTCTTCCGCTTCCTGCACGGCGGCGGAACCGTGCGCGTCGGGCTGTCGCCCGAGGGTGCGTGGCGCGGGCAGGAAGTCGGCATCGTGGTCCCGCCCGATGGCAGCAAGACGCACTTCCGGTTGACGCTGCCGTATTGAGAATGCGGGCCTTTAGGGGCGCAGACCGTAGCGCTCGATCTTGTTGTAGAGCGTCTTGAGGGCGATACCGAGCTCCGCGGAGGCCGCGCGCTTGTCGCCGCCGTGACGAGCGAGGGCCTCGATCACCGCGCGACGCTCAAGCTCTTCGAGATTCAGCGTGGGCATCGCAGCGGAGGCGTCGGCGCTGCGCAGCACGTGGCGCTGCACGAGCTCGCGACCGATCGAAGGACCGTCCGCCATCACGCACAGGCGTTCCGCGGCGTTCTCGAGCTCGCGCACATTGCCCGGCCAGTCGTGGCGCTGGAGCAGCTCGACCGCTGCGGGCTCGAGCCCGAGGCTGCGACCGAGGCGTGCCGCCGAGCGAGCGACGAAGGCGCGCGCAAGCTCGGGGACGTCTTCGCGCCGCTCTCGCAGAGCAGGCACTTCGAGCACGAGCGGAGCGATGCGATAGAACAAGTCCTCGCGGAATTCGCCCGAGCGGATGCGCTCGCGCAGATCGCGGTGCGTCGCGGAGACCACGCGCACATCGACTTTGCGCGAACGATCGCTGCCGACGGGCCGGATCTCGCCGAACTGCAGGGCGCGCAGCAGGGCGGGCTGCACGGCCTTCGGCAGCTCGCCGATCTCGTCGAGCATGAGCGTCCCACCGTGCGCGGCCTCGAACAGTCCGACCCGACGGCGATCGGCGCCGGTGAACGCGCCCTTCTCGTGCCCAAAGAGCTCGCTCTCGACGAGATTCGCCGGAACGGCGCCGCAGTTCAGCACCACCAACGGCTCCTTGGCCCGCGCGCTGCGCGCATGGAGCTCGCGGACGACGAGCTCCTTGCCCGTTCCGTTTTCCCCGAGCACGAGCACGTGGCTGTCGCTGCGGGCGACACGACCGAGTTCCTCTCGCAAGCGCGCCATCGCCGGCGCCGAGCCGAGCAGCTGCCCCGGGCTGGAATCGTGCTCGACGACGCGCCTCAGTCGCTCGTTGCCCTCGAGCAGCGCACGGCGCTCGACCGCGCGGCGCAGCACCTGCTCGAGCACGTCGAGCCGCACCGGCTTGGCGAGAAAGTCGTGCGCGCCGCGGCGCATGGCCTCGACCGCCTCCGGCACTGCGCCATGTCCAGTGAGCACCACGACCTGCGCCCGCTCATCGACGGAGCGCACCTGCGCGAGGAGATCGAGTCCGCTGGTACCCGGCAGGCGCAGATCGACGAGCAGCGCCTCGGGCGGCTCGCTTCGCACGGCCTCGGCCACGCCGGACGCATCCGCGAAGGCGCGCACCTCGAACCCGGACTCCGCGAGCTCGAGCGACAGCACTCGGCGCAGGGAGTCATCGTCGTCGACGAGAAAAATGCGGGGCTTCATGCTGCAGGCAGGGGAAAGTGGACCCGGAACAGCGCGCCCTTGCCAGAGCTTGCCAGCTCGATGCGCCCGCCGTGGCCCGTGACGATGCGATGCACGATGGCGAGCCCGAGCCCGGTGCCCTTGCCCGGTTCCTTGGTGGTGAAGAACGGGTCGAAGACGCGCTCGCGCAGCTCCGCGGGCACGCCGGGCCCCTCGTCCTCGACCTCCACCGCGATCTCGCCGTCGCGCGCGCTCCAGCGCACGCGCACCCGCCCACCGTCGGGACTCGCGTCGATCGCATTCGAGACGAGGTTGAGCAGCACCTGCTTGATCTCGCCGGGATCGCCGACGATCTGCGGCAGGTCCGGCTCGCATTCGACAGCGAGGGAGAGTCCGCGCTGGCGCAGGCGATGCTCGAGCAGCACGCGCAGCTCGCGCATCAGGTCGGTGACGTCGAAGCGCAGGCGCGCGCCGCCGCCGTTGCGCGCGAAATCGAGCAGCCGCGACGTGATCTCGTGAGCCCGGTACGCCTCGCGCGCGATGATCTGCAGATACTCGCGCTGGGCCGCCGGGTCGCTCGCGCCCTTCTCGAGCCGTCGCTCGAGCCCTTCCGCGCAGGACGCGATCGAAGCGAGCGGGTTGTTGATCTCGTGAGCGATGCCGGCCGCCATCGTTCCGAGACCGGCGAGCCGCGCCGCGCGCAGAAACTCCTGCGTGCGCTCTTCGACGCGGGCCTCGAGTCCGGAGCGCATGCCGTGCAGCTCGTCGGCCATGCGATTGAACTCGCCGGCGAGCGCGCCGATCTCGTCGCGGGTCGTGATCTCGACCCTGTGCGTCAGGTCGCCGCTGGAAATGCGCTGGACGCCTTCTCGCAGGGCTTCCACGGGGCGCACGACGCTCTTCCAGACCATGCGCAGCACGACGACAAGAATGCTGAGCGCGATCGCTGTCGCGACCAACACCGCAGAGCGCACCCGGCGCGCTTCGTCGGCGAGCTCGCTGCTGTTTTCCCGCGCTTCGCGACGCATCTCCTCGTTGAGCACCTCCGCATTGCGCAGGGCCGTACCAACCTGCGACAGGAGCTCTCCGTCCCCCTTCTGAATCGCTGCGTCCAGCGCGTCGAACTCGCGCTGCAGCGCCGCATACAAACGGCGTTCCTGCTCGATGTGCTCCTCGGAAGACGGCTCATCTCCCGCGGGCCCGCTGCGCAGTGCGTCGAGGCAGCGTCGCGCTTCCTTGACGAAGGCCGCGAGCACCGGCTTCTGCACTTCCTCGCGCACGGCGGGGCCGAGATCGAGCGCGCGCGTCTGCAGCATGCGCATCTCGTGCAACATGTCGCGCGAGTAGGCCTCCTCGCGATGCTCCTCGACGGCGCGACGCACCTCGACATGCATGTCCTCCACGAGGAGCGACACCCGCACGCCGAGCCCCACCAACAGCAGCGCCAGCACGCCGAAGATGGTCGCGACACGCGCACCGAAGCCAGTGGAACCGCCGCTCACCGCCGCGTCCCGCGCGGGACGAGCTGCAGCTCGAGCGCCAGCGGAAGCTCGTCCTCGAGCCCCGCCCCAGCGCCCTCCCTGCCCAGCTTCCAGCCCGCGATGCCGATCACGCCCTGAAGTCTGGCAACTCCGCCGGGCAAGCGCATCCAGCTCGCGTCGAATTGCACGTCACCGCCGAGGGAATCCGCGGCCCACGTGCCCCTCATGCTCGCCGTGCGGCAGCCCGGCACGGCCGACGTCTGCACCCCGCGCGTGCGCAGCCTCAGCTCGAGCTCGCCCGGCTGCTGGAGCGACTCCGGCAGCTCGAGCGCGAGCTCCAGCGTCCAGCCCGCGTCTTCGGCGCGCGCCACCGCACTCCCCGAACGAACGCGCAGCACTCCGAACTCGCCAAGCCGCGCACTGCTGCGCCCGACCTCGACAGCGAGTTCTTGCTCGCTCGCCGGAGCTCGAGCGCCGAGCAGCGCAAGATCGGGGGCGACGAACTCGGAGCTCGCGTGCTGTCGCTTTGGATCGCCCGGCTGCACGCGCGTGCCTTCGCGGACGACGAGGGCCGCCACAGCGATGGCGAGCGGCACGAGCGGGTACCACGCCGAAGCGCTCACGCCACGCCCCGCGGAGCGCCGAGCGCGTTCCACCACACCGAGGGTCGAGCGAGCTCGCGCAGCGGCACGTAGTCGCCCGTGACCGAGACGAGCGTGTCGACAAGGCGCGGGCGCGCGGCGAGCACGCGGAAGGCGGCCTCCACGAGCGCGGGATGACGCAGCCCGCGCTGCAAGAGCAGCGAAAATGCTGCACGCGGAGCGATTTCCCGGCGGCGTCCGGCGAGATAGGGGCGCAGCGCCGCGGCGTCCGTGCGACCGCGATGCAGTGCGGCGACGAGACTCGCGGAGAGCATCTCGGCACCCTTGAGCGCGAAGAAGATGCCTTCGCCGGTGATCGGATCGACGTAGCCACTCGCGTCGCCGACGAGTGCCGCTCCATCGAACACTTGCCGCGTGGTGCTCATCGCCATGGCGCCCGTGCCGCGCACCGGATCGATGCGCGTGCCGCGCAAGATGCGCTCGCCGAGCGCCGGAGTTCGACGCAGCCAGCTCTCGAGCAGCTCGTCGCGCGGCAAGCCCGTGCGCTCGTATTCGTCGGCATCGAGCACGAGGTTGAGGCTCACGTCCCCACCCTCGATCGGCGCCACGGCAAAGAAACCGCGCTCCAGCAAGTGCACTTCCGCGCGCTCGCCCCACGGAACCCCGGCATAGCGCGTGACCAGCGCGATCTTGCGCAACCACGGCGTCTCGCGCCGCACTCCGAGCTCGCTCGCGACGCGCGAGCGCGTTCCGTCCGCGCCGACAACGAAGCGCGCGCGGATTTCGCACGACTCTCGTTCTCCACGCGCGCACTGCACGCCCTCGACCGCGCCGTGGCCTGTTCGCAGAAGGCCCGTGACGCGATGTCCCTCGAGCAGCTCGACACCAGCGCTCCGCGCGGCACTCACGAGCGTCGCGTCGAAGAGCTCGCGACGGACCGCCCAGCCGTGATCGAACGGCGCGTGCGCGCCCCCGACGCTCACGAAGCGCCCGTGCACGACGCGCCCATGCCCATGGAGCAGCATGCCGCGCACCTCGCGCGCACCCGCGCGTGCGAGTTCGTCGTGCACACCGAGGTCCGCGAGCATCGGCAGCACTTCGGGGCTCATGAACTCGCCGCACGGCTTGAAGCGCGGAAAGCGCTGCGCATCGAGCAGCGCCACAGAGAATCCGGCGCGCGCGAGCCGCAGCGCGGTCGTCGACCCGGCGGGACCGGCCCCGACGACGGCGACATCGAAGCGACGCTCAACCATGGGCGCCCTCTGGATCGGCGGTGTCGACGAGGATCGCCGGCAG
>Ga0172372_10008989_pt1 | contig 13058 bp, 9 predicted proteins | sample LakKiv5m_2_FD_114544 | JGI IMG/M metagenome (GOLD analysis project Ga0172372, IMG submission 114544) | Freshwater microbial communities from Kabuno Bay, South-Kivu, Congo - kab_092012_9.5m | ecosystem: Environmental > Aquatic > Freshwater > Lake | place: Democratic Republic of the Congo...
CCCCGATGTGATTCTGGTCGGGGAGTTACGCGATCGCGAGACCCTGGAGGTGGCGATGACCGCGGCCGAAACGGGTCATCTGGTGTTGACCACCTTGCACGCCGGAACCGCCCTGCAGGCGCTGGCGCGGCTAGTGGAGTTCTTCCCCCTCGAGGAGGCCGCGACCGCACGGAGGGCCGTGGCCGCGGCGCTCCGCGGGCTCTTCTGCCAGAAGCTGCTCCCGCGCAGCAACGCCCGGGGCCGCGTCCCCGCGACCGAGGCGCTCGACATCGACGCCACCGCCCGCGGGCTGTTGGCGGACGGGCATTGGGAGAAGGTTCAGGCGTTGCTGGAGGGTGGCGCCGACACCGCGAACTGGAGCTTCAACCGCGATTTGTACCGCATGTGGAAGGAAGGCCTAGTCACGAAGGCGGATGCCCTGCGTTTCTCACCCAATCCGGCGCAGTTGGAGATGAATCTCCGAGGGATTTTCGTGCGTGGTTGAACCCGGCGGGGCCGGGCGCCCGCTTTCGGGCTTGGATTCACGGCGCGAGGGCGTTTGTGTGGCCGGCTTCCCATTATGGCACTGGCACTTCTCTTCGCCGGACAGGGAGCGCAGAGGGTCGGCATGGGCCGTTCCCTTCGCTCCTCATCCCCGGCCGCCCGCGCACTTTACGCCGAGGCGGACGGAATCCTTGGCTGGGAACTGTCGCGCATCTCCGAGGAGGGACCCGAGGCGGAGCTGACTGAGACCCGGGTCTGCCAGCCGGCGCTCTACGTGCACGGCCTAGCGACGCTCGCCGCGCTGCGCGAGGCCGGGCGCCTGCCCGCGGACGAGCCGACCGCGGTGCTGGGACTCAGCCTGGGCGAGCTCACGGCGTGCGCAGCCGCGGGAGTGTTCGATTTTGCCACCGGCCTGCGGATTGTCGCGGAGCGCGGCCGGCTGATGCAGGAGGCTTGCGCGGCGAGCGCCGGCGCAATGGCAGCGGTGATCGGCGAGGAGAGAGAGAGGGTGGCGGAACTCTGCCGGGACTGCGGGATTGAGGCGGCGAACTTCAATGCCCCGGGACAGATCATTATCTCCGGGGAACGCGAGCGGGTGGCGGCGGCCGTGGAGGCGGGGAGGGCGCGCGGGATGAAGCGGGTCCTGCCGCTCAATGTCGCCGGGGCCTACCATTCGCGGTTGATGGAGCCCGCGCGCGAGGCGTTCGCGCGGTTCCTGGAGGCGAGGACGTTCTCCGCACCGCGGTGTTCCCTCTATTCCAACACGACCGGCCAGGCGATTTCCGATCCCGCGGCGATCAAGTCGGCCCTGATCCGCCAGATCGTCTCTCCCGTGCTTTGGGAGGACTGTGTCCGCGCCGCGGTCGCGGACGGGGCGACCGACTTATGGGAACTGGGGCCCGGCGGTGTCCTCGCGGGGCTCGCCCGGCGCACGGACAAGACCTGGGCGGTGCGCAGCTTCGCCGAATTTGCCGACCTCGCCGCCTGACATGCCGCACCGCCACACCCGCAATTTTTGCATCATCGCGCACGTCGATCACGGCAAGACGACCTTGTCGGACCGGTTGCTCGAATTCACCCACACCATCGAGCAGCGGGTGATGACCGACCAGCATCTCGATTCGATGGATCTCGAGAAGGAGCGGGGCATCACCATCAAGTCTCATCCGGTGACGATGACGTACCGGGCCAAGGACGGCCAGGCGTACAAGCTCAACCTGATGGACACGCCGGGTCACGTGGACTTCTCCTACGAGGTCTCGCGCAGCCTCGCGGCCTGCGAGGGAGCCGTGCTGCTGATCGACGCTGCCCAGGGCGTGGAGGCCCAGACCGTCGCAAATGCGCACCTGGCCTTCTCCCAGAAGCTCCGGGTGATCCCGGTGATCAATAAAATTGACCTGCCAAGCGCGAACCTCGAGCTCTGCCTCCGGCAACTGGAGGACATTCTTACGATCCCGGCCGAGGAAGCGATCCTCGCCAGCGGCAAGGCGGGCATCGGCATCGAGGACATCCTGGAGGCGGTCGTCGCCCGGGTGCCGCCCCCGCGCTGGACGGATTACCCTCAGACCCGGGCGCTGGTCTTTGATTCTCTTTACGATTCCTACCGCGGCGTAATCTCCTACGGCCGCGTATTCTCCGGCTCGATCAAGGCAGGGGAGCAGATGCTCCTGATGAGCAACGGCGTGAAATCCGAGGTCAAGGAGGTCGGCGTGTTCACCCCCAAGATGGAGAAGGTCGAGGTCCTGCGCGCCGGCGACGTGGGATACGTGGTCTCGAACATCAAGAGCACCGCGGACATCAAGATCGGCGACACCATCACCCACGCCTCCAGGCCGGCGGCGGAAATGCTCCCGGGCTACAAGGAGGTTCGGCCGATGGTATTCTGCGGGCTCTATCCGCTCGAGAGCGGAGACTACGAGAAGCTGAAGGCGGCGATGGGACGTCTCCGTCTCAATGACGCCGCGCTGGTTTATTCCTCAGAAAGTTCCGTGGCCCTAGGCTTCGGTTTCCGCTGCGGTTTCCTTGGCCTGCTCCACATGGAGATCATCCAGGAGCGCATTCGCCGGGAACACGACGTCGAGATCATCTCGACTTACCCGAGCGTGGTGTACCACGTGTATCCTCACGGCGGCGGGGTGCTGGAGGTCGACAACCCAGTCAATCTGCCCGATCCGGGGACGATCCTCGAGATCCGCGAGCCGACCATCTCGGCCTCGATCATCATCCCCAACACCAGCATGGGCGACATCCTGACCCTGGTGATGGAGAAGCGCGGCACCTGTGACCATACCGACACGCTCGACCAGAACCGGGTGATGTTGAAGTGCACGCTGCCGCTCAACGAAATCCTGGTCGATTTCAACGACCGGCTGAAGAGCATCACGCACGGTTACGGCTCGATGGATTACGAGTTAGGCGAATATCGCGCCTCGGACCTGGTGAAGATGGAGATCCTGATCAACGGGGATCCGGTCGACGCCTTCGCCAGCATTGTGCACCGCGAGAAAGCGGAGACCAAGGGGCGCGAGCTCTGCGAACGTTTGGCGGAGATTATCCCGCCCCAGATGTTCAAGGTGGCGATTCAGGCCGCGATCGGGGGAAAGATCATCGCGCGCGACAACGTGCGCGAGATGCGCAAGGACGTGACGGCGAAGTGCTACGGCGGTGACATCAGCCGCAAGCGCAAGCTCCTCGACAAGCAGAAGGAGGGGAAGAAGAAGATGAAGCAGATCGGAAAGGTCTCGATCCCCCCAGACGCGTTCATCAAGGTCCTCCAGAGCAACCAATAGCGCCCCGTATGTTCGGATTCCTCAAGTCGGCGGACCGCAAGATGCGCGAGAACGCGGCCAACTGGCTCGAGATCGCGGACAAGGTCTGGCACTACCGACGAGACGTGCTGGGAGCAGCGGAGCTTGCCGAACTCGAGGCGCGCACCGCCTCGCTCCGGGCGGAGGTGAAAGCACGGGCGGGAGCCGAAAAGCTCCAGTTGGGGATCGAACACCTGGAGGAGAATCTCCGCCGCACCGGGGGCGCGATTTACCCGAAGACCACCATCGGGGACAACGTGGAGTTCTTTCTGGTCGCTGCGCTGGTCATCCTCGGACTGCGCACCTATGCGGTCCAGCCCTTCAAGATCCCGACCAACTCGATGTGGCCGACCTACAACGGGATGACCCCTGAGGCGTTCACCCGGCGGGCAGACGAGCCTGGGTTGCTCGCGCAAGCTGCCCGGTTCGTCAGTTTCGGGGCGCAGCCCTTCCGGATTGATGCACCAACGAGCGGCGAGGTCCTCATTCCGGTGGCCGGTTCCGCGGGTGGTCGGCTGACACTTCCTTTCCGCGAGGTCTCCGGGCGGACGTGGCTGGTTTTGCCGGCCACCCTCAAGGAGTACACCCTGATGGTCGGCGATCGTCCGGTCTCCGTGCGTGTGCCGCAGGATTTCGATTTCGAATGGGCCGTGCGCGACTGCTTTTTCCCCAACGAGCGTCCGTCGCACGAGCCGGGAGGCGTGGATTTGGCGCGGGTGCTGGCGCGCCAGGGCGGGGCGGAACCCGGCCGGGTGCGATTCCTGCGGACAGGGCGCAACGTCAAAGCGGGCGAGCGGGTGATGGCATTCGACATTCTGACTGGGGACCAGTTGTTCGTGGACCGGATGAGTTACCATTTCGTCCCGCCGGCGGTGGGGAGCGGTTTTGTGTTCCGCACCGGCAATATTGAGGGGCTGGCGAGGTCGTACGGGGATCAGTACTACATTAAGAGACTCGTGGGGGTTCCTGGGGACACGCTGGAAATTAGGGGATTCGAATTGCAGCGTAACGGCGTGCCGATCACGGGCGCAGCGGTATTCGCGGGCAATGCGCGCCAAGAGGGTAACCACGTTGGCTACCGGTATGAGGGTTTATTGCGTCCTGGAACGCAGGTGAAGGTTGGCGCGGGGGAGTATTTCGCTTTGGGCGACAATTCGGCGAACAGTCTCGATGGGCGCTATTGGGGTACGGTGCCGGCGCGGGACGTGGTTGGTCGGCCCATTTTGGTGTATTTCCCGTTCACGCGGCACTGGGGTCCTGCGCAGTGAACAGAGGGTCCAGACTAGGCAGTCCTAGCACAATCCATATTATGTTAAGCTGAGATTTGGGGCACGGGCTCTGCTTTAGGCGACTTAAATTCCCGCAATGGCACCCTCTTCCCCGGCCCCGCTCTTCGCTTGGCTCGACCACCGCGCAGCCGGGCTTCTGCTGCATCCCACTTCCTTACCGGGAGCACAGGGTGTCGGCACTTTGGGTGATTCGGTCGAGTCCGTGCTTCGTTTCCTCCAAGCGGCGGGAATCCGGTACTGGCAGATGTGCCCGCTCGGGCCCACCGGCTTCGGCGACTCGCCCTACCAGTGTTTCAGTTCCGTTGCTGGGAACCCCTACCTGATCGACGTTCTGCCCCTACGCGCAGCCGGATGGCTAACCGCCGCGGAACTGGACTCCCTGCGAGAGCTGCCGGAAAGCCACGTGGATTTCGGCGCGCTGCATCAGCGCAAGTTGCCCCTACTCTTTCAGGTCTGGGAAAGGTGGCGCCAACAAGGCCGCCCCCCGCTCTCCGAGGTCAGTTTCGCGGCCTTCCTGAAAGAGCAGTCGGCGTGGCTCGAAGCTTACGCACTATTTTCGGCGCTGAAGGAAGCTCAGGGAGGCCGGCCATGGTGGGAATGGCCGCGTGAGCTCCGCTCCTTCGCCGCCGCCCAGAGAACCACGGCACGAAGCCGCCTGGAGCCACGCACGGAGGCTCACGCATTCCTCCAGTACCTCTTCTTCCATCAATGGCGTCGCGTACGGACGCAGGCTGCGGCCGCCGGCATCGAGATCATCGGAGACATCCCGATCTTCACCGCTCTCGACAGCGCGGACGTCTGGGCCAATCCCACGCTCTTCCAACTGGACCCACGCACTTCGCGACCCACGGCGGTTGCCGGCGTGCCGCCTGATTATTTCTCCGCGGACGGCCAGCTCTGGGGCAATCCGCTCTACGACTGGCCGGCCCACGAGGCCAGCGGCTACGCTTGGTGGCTCGGCCGGTTGCGCGCGGCCTTCGCGTTCGCCGATGTGGTGCGCATCGATCACTTCCGTGGCTTCGAGGCCTACTGGTCCGTGCCCGCGGGAGCGGCCACCGCGCGGACCGGGCGCTGGATCGACGGCCCCGGACTCCCTTTCTTTGCCGCCGTTCAATCTGCCCTTCCGGGAGCCAAACTTATCGCCGAGGACCTGGGCCTGCTCACCCCCGCGACCAACGCCCTGCGCGAGGCCACGGGCCTGCCCGGAATGGCGGTGCTGCAGTTCGCCTTCGGCGCGGACGCGACGAACCCCTACCTGCCGCACAATCTGCGCGCGAACTGCGTGATCTACCCCGGGACCCACGACAACGACACGGCGCTTGGCTGGTACCAAACCGCCGATGAATCCATCCGTGATCACGTGCGGCGTTACCTGCGGGTCAGCGGACGCGAGATCGGCTGGGATCTGATCCGCTCCGCCTACGCGTCGGTGGCCGGCCTCGCGGTCATCCCGCTGCAGGACTTCCTCAGCCTAGGTCCGGAAGGCCGCTTCAATACCCCGGGGCAGGCGGCGGGCAACTGGGGCTGGCGCTACCGGGCTGAGCAACTCGAACGCCTGCAGCGCGATTCCGCGGCTTACCTGCGGGAACTTGCCGAACTTCACGGGCGCCTGCGCCTTGAGACCCCGAAGCCCGCCGGAAAGTGAGCCCCGGGACTCGTCCGGAAAGGCGATCCCTTTGCGGGCTTGCCGGACGCCAAGGTTGGCTCGACGCTGCCTTCGCCCCTTCCCCATATGCGCCGCTCCCCTCTTATCCCCGCGTCGGTATGCTTGCTCGCAATCGTCACGTTCGCGCACGCAGGCGACTGGCCTGGCTGGCGGGGGCCGACGGCGGATGGACACGCCGCCGCGGGTCAGAAGGTGCCCATCGAGTGGAGCGAGACCACCGGGGTCCGCTGGAAGGTTCCCCTGCGGGGCCGCGGCCACAGCTCACCCACCCTCGTGGGCGATCGCATCTACCTGACGACCTCGACCGCGGATGAGCAGGCGGTCTTATGCCTCGACCGAGCCAGCGGACGCGTGCTGTGGGATACAGTGGTGCACCGCGGACAGGTCGATGCGGGCAATCACCGCCTTTCCAATCCCGCGGCCGGCTCGGTGGCCTGGGATGGCGAGCGCCTGTTCGTGAATTTTCCGAACGCGAAGGGAATCCACACCTCCGCGATCAGCCCGGCGGGGAAGCTGCTCTGGCAGACGCGGGTGGCGGACTTCGTGATGCATCAAGGGTTCGGTTCCTCCCCCGTCGTGCACGGGGCCAACGTGCTGGTGAGCGCCGATAGCCGCGGCGGCGGCAAGGTGCTGGCCCTCGATCGCGCGACGGGCCGGTCGGTCTGGTCGCAGGACCGCCCCAAGATCGCCAACTACACCAGCCCGGCGGTGTTGCAGGCCGCGGGACGGACCCAGGTGGTCCTGGGCGGCTGCAACCTGATCTCGGCGTTCGATCCGCAGTCCGGGCGCAAGCTCTGGGAAATCGAGGGCGCGACCGAGGAATGTGTCACCACCGCGGTGACGGACGGCCGGCGCGTGTTCGTCAGCGGTGGGTATCCGAGGAATAATGTCACGGCCGTGGAGGCCGATGGTTCCGGCCGGATTGCCTGGCAGAACAATACCCGGGTCTACGTGCCCTCGATGCTCGTGCGAGACGGTCACCTGTATGCGGTGCTGGATGCGGGCCAGATCGTCTGCTGGCGCACGGATACCGGCGCGGAGTTATGGCGCGAGAAGGTGGACCGGGATTTCTACGGTTCCCCGGTGATGGTCGGCGATCGCGTCTACGTGACGAACCTGCGCGGAGTGACTTTCGTGGTGCAAGTCTCGCCGGCCGGCGCGAAGGTCTTGGCGCAGAACAAGCTGGGGGACGAGGCGCTCGCCTCCCCCTCGATCGCCGGCGGACGGATTTACCTGCGGGCGGCGAAGACGACGCCAGACCGGCAGGACTACCTCTGGTGCATCGGCGAGTGAGGGCCCCGGGGGAGGGCGCTTGCCCCACCCTTCCCTACCCTGCCGATCCGGAGTCGCCCGCGGACCGCGAAGCTTGCTGGGCCTGATGCAGCAGCCAGCCAAGGCCGGCGCCAAACCCCAGACCGTGGCCCAGGCCCCACAGAAGACGACCCCGCGCCCCGCCGACCAAAGCGTGCAGGTCATCGCCCGCGGTGTATCCAAGGGTGTGTAGTGCCAAGAGGATCAGGGCAGCCGGAACCCACGAGCCTCGCGCGCCGAAGGCCCGCCAGTGCAGCCAAGTGAGCCAGCCCAGCCCGAGCACTGACCCGTGGAAATCGGCGTGATACCGGCCGCGCAGCCCGAACCAACAGAGACACCAGAGCGTCGCGTAACCAGCGAATCCAAGCGTGAACAGGCCAAGGTAGCGTGCGCGGCCGGCCGGAGGCACAAGGCGCGCGAGGATCCAGCCGCTGGCGACCAGGTAAACCGCGGCGATGCTCCCGTAGAGCAGCGCTGTTCCGGCCACCAAGCGGAAGGCCCAGACGGAATAGGCCGCGAGACTGACCAAGGCGAAACCAGCCGCGCCCCAGAGCACACACCGCGCTGACGAGGGAACCGGGGGCAGGAAGCCGTCCGCGGAACTCAGCCGATCCGGGTTAAGACCGAAGAACTTCATCAGCTCGAAGGTTGCCCGACCCGCGCGGGCGGCTCAAGGGGATCCTCGCCGCGCTCAGCTGGCAGCGAGGAGGCGCCGCAGCGTCTCGTCCACCGCTTTCGGGTTTGCTTTGCCCTTCGCCGCCTTCATCACGGGCCCCTTCAAGGCATTGATGGCCCCGTCCTTCCCGGAACGGAACTCCGCGGCCGCCTTGGCGTTGCCCGCGATCGCGTCCCGACACCAGGCCTCCAGTTCCCCGCTATCGGTCGGCGCGGCACGCAGGCCTCGTCGATCCACGATCGCTGCGGGTGAATCGCCGGTCGCGAACATCTCGACGAAAACCTCCTTCGCCGCGGCGTTGAGGACGGACCCAGAATCGACCAGACGAAGCAGTGCCACGAGGTTCGCCGGGGATACGCGGCTGCCCGCGGGATCCAGCCCCGCCGCCGCCAGTTCACGGCGGAGGTCGTTGATGACCCAGTTGCCGGCCGCCTGCGGAGCCGCGCCCAGTCGCACCACGGCCTCGAAATAGTCCGCCAGCGGCCGGTCCCAGACCAGCACGGAAGTCTGGGTGTAAGGCAGCTGATAGTCCGCGAGGAAGCGGCGTTGGCGGTCAAAGGGCAATTCGGGGCATTCCGCGCGCAGCCGCTCCTGCCATGCGGCGTCGATCACAACCGGCATCAGGTCGGGATCGGGAAAGTAACGGTAGTCGTGAGCCTCCTCCTTCGAGCGCAAGGACTGCGAGGTGCCGGTCATCCCGTCGTAGTCCCTCGTCTCCTGGGTGATGCGTCCGCCGCGCTCAAGGACCGACCGCTGGCGCCGGATCTCGTGCTCGATGCCGTCACGCACGAATGAGATCGAATTGAGGTTCTTCAGCTCGACCTTCGTGCCCAGGGTGGTGTTGCCGACCGGACGGAGGGAGATGTTGGCGTCGCAGCGGAGCTGGCCCTTCTCCATATCGCAGTCGGAGATCCCGCCCTGGATCATCGTGGCGCGGAGCGAGGTGAGATAGGCGTAGGCCTCCTCGCCCGATGCCAGGGCGGGTTCGGAGACGATTTCCATCAGCGGGGTGCCCGCACGGTTGTAATCCACCAGCGATTCGGTCGCACCGTGGTTGAGCTTGCCCACGTCCTCCTCGAGGTGGATGCGGGTGAGCGGGATCCGTTTGTGCTCCCCCATCAGGTTGCGGGCGGGACCGGGCAACTCGATCTCGACCGAGCCGCCGCGGCACACAGGGGCGTCGTACTGCGAGATCTGGTAGTTCTTCGGCGAGTCCGGATAAAAGTAGTTCTTGCGGTCCCACTTGCAGACCGGGGCGATCTCGCAGCCAAGGAGTAGGCCGGCCTTGATGATGGCGTCGAGCGCCGCCCGGTTCATTACCGGCAGGGCGCCAGGCAGAGCGAGCACGACCGGGTCGGTAAGCGTGTTGGGCTCGTGGCCATAGCCAGCGGCGACACGGGTGAAGATCTTCGAACGGGTGCGGATCTGGACGTGCACCTCCAGACCGATCACGGCCTCGTAGGACATGGGTTGCGGGGCGGCGGGTGAGGACACGGCGGGACCGGGATCAGAGGTTCGGGTGCCGGCGGCCCCACTGGTGGACGCGATCGTACGCGTGGCCGATCGCGAGCAGTTCAGACTCGCCCAGCGGCTTGCCGATGAGCTGGAAACCCACGGGCAGGCCGGCACGGGTGAATCCACAGGGCACGCTCATCGCCGGGAGCCCGGCGAGGTTTGCCCCAATCGTGTAGATGTCGCAGAGGTACATCGCGAGCGGATCCGCCTTCTCGCCGCGCCGGAACGCGGGGATCGGTGAGGTCGGGGTCAGGAGGGCGTCCACCTCCTCGAACGCACGCAGGAAGTCCCGGCGCACAAGCGTGCGGACCTTCTGGGCCTTAAGGTAGTAGGCGTCATAGTAGCCACTGGAGAGCACATACGTGCCCAAAATGATGCGGCGTTTGACCTCGGCGCCGAAACCCTCGGCACGGGAACGGAAATAAAGGTCGTGCAGGTCCCGCGGTTCGGCGCAGCGGTGGCCGTAGCGGATACCGTCGTAGCGTGCGAGATTCGAGGAGGCCTCAGCCGTCGCGAGCACGTAGTAGGTGTCGAGGCAGTACGCGGTGTGCGGCAGGGAAACCTCGCGCACCTCGCAACCCAGTTCCCGGTAATGCGAGACGGCCTGCTCGACCGCGGCGGCGACCTCGGGATCCAGCCCCTCCCCGAAGTACTCGCGGGGAAGACCCAGACGATGGGGCACGGAAGGAGCGGCCAACGCCGCGGCGAAATCCTCCGCGGGCGCGCCCACCGAGGTCGAATCGCGCTCGTCGTGGCCGGCGATCGCCTGCAGCACCAGCGCGACGTCCTCCACCGTCCGGCCGAAAGGTCCGATCTGATCGAGGGAGGAGGCGTAAGCCACGAGTCCGTAGCGGGAGACCCGGCCATAGGTGGGCTTCAGGCCCACCACTCCGCAGAGCGCGGCCGGCTGGCGGATGGAGCCGCCGGTGTCGGACCCGAGGGTCGCGAGGGCCTCGCCGGCGGCAAGGGCGGCCGCACTGCCGCCGGAAGAGCCGCCAGGCACCCGGTCGAGCGCCCACGGGTTTCCGGTCGGATGAAACGCGGAGTTCTCGGTCGAGGAGCCCATCGCGAACTCGTCGCAATTATGCCGGCCGTAGAGCACTGCTCCGGCCTCGCGGAGCCGTCCCGTGACGGTGGCGTCGTAAGGGGAGACGAACTTCTCCAGCATCCGGCTGCCGGCCGTCAGCGGCTGATCCCGCACGGCGATGACGTCCTTGAGGCCGATCGGAATTCCATCCAGCGGACCCAGGCAGCCGCCGGCGGCACGGCGGGCATCCGAGGCTTGTGCCTGAGCCCGCGCGGAAGCGGGATCTGCCGAGAGAAAGGCGCGCAGCCTCGGCTCAACGGCCTCCGCACGGGCGATCACGGCTTCGGTCAGCTCCGCCGAGGAAATCCGTCGGGCGGCGAGCGCCGCCGCGGCGTCCGCGAGGGAAAGATAATGAAGGGGAGTCGTGGCAGCGGTCATTCGACGACCTTGGGCACCGCGATCATCTGGTCGCGGTGCGCGGGAGCGTTGCGCAGCGCCTCCGCGGGTGGCAGCCCGGGACGGGGCTTGTCCTCCTGCCAGACGTTGTGCTGCGGGTGGGCGTGCGCAGAGGGCTCGACCCCGGAGACATCCACCTGGGAGAGGCGCTCAATGTGACCGAGCAGCTCGGCGAGCTGCCGCGTAAACGTGGCCTTTTCCTCCGTCGTGAGCGCGAGACGCGCGAGGTGCGCCAGCGCGTCGAGGTCGAGTTCGGAGCGGTTCATCGACTCAGCGGCGGACCTGCCACGTGGTGCCAGCCAGCGCGTCCTCCTGCAAACGCTGGAACGCCGTGTTCACTTCGTCGTCGGTCAGCGTCCGATCCTTGCCCCGGAAAACTAGGCTGAAGGCCAGGCTCTTATGGCCGTCAGGCAAACCCGGTCCCCGGTAAACATCGAAGACGCTGGCGCCCTCGAAGTTGAAACTCGCGCCCGCCGCCTGCCGTGCCGCACGCCCGACGCGGGCCGATACCTCCCCCGCCGGGGTGGCCTCTGGCACGATGAGCGCCAGATCCCGCAGCGCGGCCGGAAAGAGGCTGAAGTCCTGGAAACGTCGCACGCCGGCGCGCGACGGCAGCAGTTCGGGCAACAGCGCGACGAAACCGGCCTGCACGCGGCCCTCGATGCCGAGGGAGCGGGTGAGCGTGAGATCCACCAACCCGGCGCCGATCCACCAACCCCGGCGGAGATCGTTGGCGAGCGCCGCGTGGCCGGCCTGCCATCCGGGGGCCGCCGCGGGAAGCAGTTCCCCCATCCGAAGGCCGGCCAGCCCAGCGAGGGCGACGGCGTGGTGCCGGGCGGTGAAGAAATCCGGGGATTCCCGCCGCAGCCAAGAACGTTCCCCGGAAGACTCGGCAATGACAAACGCGGCGGCGACGCACTCCAGCACCTGACCGTCCCGCTCCAGAAAGACCCGCCCGGTTTCAGCCAGCCGGGCGACGGGTTCACCGCGCGCCTGGTTCAGCCGCAGGGACTCCAGCAAGCCGCCCATCAGCGAGGATCGCAGATGGGTCTGGTCATCAACGAAGGGGTTGGCGAGCGCCAGCCGGGGTAGCTCCGCGGCGGATGCCCACGCGGCCACCTCGCGGGCCGGGCGCAGGGTGTAGTTGATGCACTCGTGGAAATCGTGACCGACGAGGTAATCGGTGGCCTGCCGGTTGAATCGAACCACCGGGTCGTCCTCGGCAGCGAGCCCGGGCGCGACAACCGTGGCAGGCGGGATCCGTTCGGTGCCGTGCAGCCGCAATACCTCTTCGACCAGATCGATCGGGCGGTCCAGGTCGTCTCGCCAGCTGGGAATGGCGACGGTCCACGCAGGGCCGCGGGCGGGTTGCACGGTCTCCTCCTCGCGGGTCACCCTAAGCTCAAGGGCCTCGAAGGCGGCGCGCATCTCGGCCGCCGGAATATCGAACCCGAGGCGCTCGGTGATATAGTCGTGCGTGACCACAATCTCGCGCGACCAGGGAACGTCTCCGCCAACCTGAAAGGCAGGCCCGGCCACCGCGCCACCCGCCGTTTCCAGGATCAGGTCGATGGCGCGCCAGGCGGCCTCCGGGGCGCCGTGCGGGTCCACCCCGCGCTCATAGCGATAAGAGGAATCCGTCGTCAGGCCGAGCCGGCGGGACGCCGCCCGAACCGACTGGCGCCGGAAAACCGCGCACTCGAGCACCAGATCGGTGGTGTCCGCGGCCACTCCGGAGTCCTGTCCCCCCATCACCCCGGCCACCACGACCGCGCAGGCGGCATCGGCGATGACGAGCGTCCGCGCGTCCAAGGCACGCTCCTTGCCA
>Ga0172372_10008991_pt1 | contig 13056 bp, 10 predicted proteins | sample LakKiv5m_2_FD_114544 | JGI IMG/M metagenome (GOLD analysis project Ga0172372, IMG submission 114544) | Freshwater microbial communities from Kabuno Bay, South-Kivu, Congo - kab_092012_9.5m | ecosystem: Environmental > Aquatic > Freshwater > Lake | place: Democratic Republic of the Congo...
AGACATCTTTTGGGCGGCATGGCCCTGGGCACAGGGGCCTTGGTGGTGGGTTGGAGCTTGCTCCCCCCCCGGCAAAGACTGATGCCCTCCGCAGACTTGCCCGCGGTGGCGGGGCAAACTGCCCTGAATGGCTGGGTGCGCATCGGCAGCGACGACCGGGTGAGTGTGGTCATGGCCCGCAGCGAAATGGGACAAGGCGCCTACACCGGTTTGGCCATGATGTTGGCCGAAGAGTTGGACGCCCGCTGGGACCAAATCCGCTTCGAAACTTCCGGCTTTGACCACATCTACAACAACCAATCGGTAGCCGCCGACGGCCTGCCTTTCCACCCGGATGACCAAGGCCGCGTCAAGCAATTTGCACAGTGGATGACCACCAAAACCATGCGTGAAATGGGCTTGAACGCCACCGGCGGCTCCTCCAGCATGAAAGACCTGTGGCTGCCGATGCGCCAAGCCGGTGCCAGTGCCCGCGCCATGTTGGTGGCCGCCGCGGCCCAACAATGGCAACTGCCCGCCGCTGAATGCCTGGTGATTGACGGTGTGGTCAGCCACCCGTCCGGACGCTCAGCACGATTTGGTGAACTGGCAGCCTTGGCCGCGCAGCAAGATCGACCCGACAAGCCCATCTTGAAATCCCCGGCGCAATTCAAGCGCATTGGCAACCCCACACCGCGTTTGGAAGGCCACAGCAAAGGGGACGGCACCGCGGTCTTTGGCATGGACGTGCGTCCCGATGGCCTGTGGTTTGCCTGTGTGCGCATGAACCCCGAATTGGGTGCCCCGTTGCAAAGTTTTGAGGCCCGCAAGGCGCTGTCCATGCCGGGCGTGCAAAAAGTGTTGGCGGTCGATGCAGTCCAAGGCAGCACGGCGGGTGTGGCGGTGGTGGCGCAGTCCACCTACCAAGCCCTGCAAGCCCTGTCCCAGGTGAGCATCGTCTGGGGCAGCGGCCCAGCTGCAGCTTGGTCCAGTCCCGAAATTCAACAGCACTTGGTGAAAGCCTTGGACAGCCCAGACGCCCACACCTACTTTGAGCATGGCGACGTTACGAAGGCGATGAAAAGCGCCAGCCAAACCGTGCAAGCCGAATACAGCGCACCTTATTTGGCGCACGCCACCATGGAGCCGATGAACTGCACTGTCTGGCTGAAAAACGGCGCGGCAGAAGTCTGGGCACCCACACAAATTCCGGATGCCGCCCGCCATGTGATCGCGAAAATTTTGGATATCCCCAAAGACAAATTGACGCTGCATGTGACGCTGCTGGGTTGCGGTCTGGGGCGCCGCTTGGAACTCGATTACATCGCGCAAGCTGCCCACATCGCCAAAGCCTGCGCAGGTCATCCGGTGCAAACCGTGTGGGACCGCAGCCAAGACATGCAACATGATTTCTACCGCCCAGCCTGTGTCAGTCGCTACAGCGCTGGCTTGAACGACCAAGGCCAAGTGGTGGCATGGCTGAGTCGCTCGGCCAGCCAATCGATTGCCGCCGACATGCTGGATCGACTGCTGGGCGTGCCCGCCGCTGGACCCGACAAAACCACCGCCGAAGGGGCGTTCGATCAAGCCTACGAATGGACCACATCCCACATCAGCCACAGCACCGTGCTTTTGCCCATTCCTGTGGGATCTTGGCGTTCAGTTGGACATTCGCACCAGGCTTTTTTCAAAGAAAGCTTTGTCGATGAAGTGGCCCATGCCACTGGGCAAGACCCGCTGGCTTTTCGCTTGCGCTTGCTTCAAAACCACCCCCGCCACGCACGGGTCTTGCAACTGGCGGCTGACAAAAGTGGCTGGGGCCAAGCCTTGGCCAACACGCCTGAAAAAAGAGCCTTGGGCCTGGCCCTGCACGAGTCCTTTGGCAGCATCGTGGCACAGGTGGCCGAGGTGTCCGTCAGTGCCCAAGGCATCCGGGTGCACCGGGTGGTGTGTGCGGTGGACTGCGGCTTGGTGGTCAACCCCGACGGCGTGGCCCAGCAGATGGAAGGTTCCGTGGTGATGGGCCTGACAGCGGCACTCCACGGCGATATCCGGTTTGAAAAGGGCTGCGTTCAGCAAAGCAATTTCCACGATCAACTGTTGCTGCGAATGGGGGAAGCCCCCCAGGTTGAAACCCATACCGTGAAAAGCGACGCCCACCCCGAGGGCATGGGCGAACCGGGCCTGCCACCGATCGCCCCCGCCGTGGCCAATGCGGTGTTTGCCCTCACAGGTCAGCGTTTGCGCAGCCTGCCTTTGCGTCTGACATCCAGCTCAGTTTGAGATTGTTCGTGCCGATGCTTCAAGAGGGCCAGTGTCGATGGGGTTACAAACAGAACAAAATCTGAAATAATTTGGGTTAGGATGATTTTTTCAATGCTGTTTTTATCCTTTAAGGAAGCTTGAAAATGGTTGCGTTCGCGTTGATGGAAAAGTACGGTGGTGTTAAAAAGATCAACAAAGTGATCGAACAACTGTATGAGGCCGTGGGAGAAAAACGCGACCTGCGCCACTACTTTTTCAATATCAAACTTGAAAACCTGATCCGCGATCAGCTGCAATTTCATGCCTATTCCATGCGCAAACCTGACCGCTTTTACCGCGAACAGCTGCTGCAAACCGCCACCTCCGAAATTCAAGTCAGTGTCAACGTGTTCGACGAAGTCGTGCTCACGCTGGATGACATCTTGCGCAAGAACGGCGTGCACAAAGAAGAGTGCCACCGGATTGCGGTGCATTTGATCGAAATCGTTGAGGAAACTCGCAGCCAAGCGGTGGACACCGTGGTCACCGTTTGGAAACCGGTTGACATCACCAATGAAACCGTGAATACCTTCTACAACAACAACCGCACCGACTCGCGAATTGAAAAAAATGGTGATGTCTACGCGACCCGCAATTTCTTCTACCCTTTCTGGACCCGTGTGTTGCCCGAAAAACGCCAAATTGTGTTCATTGCACAAGCCTTTGCACGCGACAGTGTCAAACTTGAACAGGTTGAAAAACTGGCCCAAAATGCCAATGAAAAAGTGGGCACCCTGAAGCTAGAAGCCCGCGAAGGTCCGAATGGCCCAGTCCTGTTCACCCGCTATATCCTTCCCTTCCAACATGGCATTCCCACGCGATTGCTCATGCGTGTAGCCAAGCAATTCTCACGGGGCTTTGAAACTGCGATGAGCATGGACAAGGAAGAAATTCTGAAGAATGTGCTGAAGTAGGTGAGCACTGTCAACACCATGACGGCTTTGCAGGGAGTTCAGTCCAAGCAGATCCAAATCCGCACTGGATTGAACATGCATCTGTTGGAAGCAGGTTCGCCGTCCAACCCATGTGTCTTGTTGCTCCACGGCTTTCCCGAGTTGGCTTTCAGTTGGCGACATCAATTGACTGCATTGGCCAGTGCCGGCTTTCATGTGATCGCCCCCGATCAACGCGGCTACGGCGACACCCTGGGTGGCGATGACCGCTATGAAGGAGATTGGCAAGCCAGCGGAATGCTGCACCTGGTTGATGATGTCCTGGCCTTGCTGGAGGCATTGAAGATCAGACAAGTCAAGGCGGTCATCGGTCACGACTTTGGCTCGCCAGTTGCCGCTTGGTGCGCCCTCACCCGCCCCGATGTGTTTCGCGCTTTGGTGATGATGAGCGCGCCGTTTTCTGGCCCCCCCGATGCGGTGCATTGGGCGACCACACATGCCGCCATCACCCAAGAGGTGGAGGCACTGGGGCACTTAGATCCCCCTCGCCAACACTACCAATGGTATTACTCGGGCCAGCATGCCGATCACGATATGCGGTTGGCCCCGCAAGGTCTGCATGCTTTTTTGCGCGCCTACTACCATGTCAAAAGCGCCGATTGGGCCCCCAATCAACCGCATCCACTGACCGCATGGCGGGCCGCAGAACTCGAAAAACTGCCTCACTATTACGTCATGCCTGCCGGCCAATCCATGGCGCAAGCAGTGGCTGAGCATGCGCCCAGCGCGGCGGCGGTCAGCGCATGCACATGGCTCACAGAAAGCGACTTGGCGGTCTATGTGGCCGCCTACCAAGCCCGAGGCTTCCAAGGCGGTTTGCAGTGGTATCGCTGTGCCACCAGTGTGCAACAGTTTGAAGTGTTGTCACGCCATGGCGGACAAACCATCGATGTGCCTTCGGCCTATGTGGCGGGCGAAGCCGACTGGGGCGTTTATCAATTCCCAGGGGCACTGGAAAAAATGAAAGCGCAGGTCTGCAAAGACATGCGCTTCATTTCTTTGGTGCCACAAGCAGGACATTGGGTACAGCAGGAACAACCCGAGGCTGTCAACAACTTGTTGCTGAACTTTCTCAGCGGGCTCTAACCGATCAGGTCTACTTTGCCGCTGGTGTCCATCACGCCGGTGATGACACTCAACTTGGGGTGACGCTTTTTCACAGCATCCCGAAACATCGACAAAGCCTCGCCATGCGCCGCAGATTCGTTTTCCTTTTTGGAAACCGAGGCTTCTCCAAATGCCAATTTCGCCGCGCCGCAATCCCGGTGAGACAAGCCGACGATCCGCTTGATATGGTGCAAAGACACCGTGATGTCCAAGTTGTCCCAAAAGGTTTTGTGCCACGCTTCAAATTTGGGGTGAACAGCACCAATGGGACCGCCAGCCATGACAAAGTGGCTGTAGTTGTCCTCCAATTTTTCTCGGCTCACGCCTTGCAACAAACCCATGTACTGCCAACTCAAGGTGGTGAAGCGGGGGTCAATGCAGTTGACCAACATGGATTCATAGTGACCGCTGGCAGCCCATGAGCCTTGGGGCGCCATCAATGACAGGCCAGAGGCCAAAGCGCCTACCGTGCCCCAGCCCAAGAAACGACGACGATCCAGGCCTTCAACAGACGGCAGGACGGGCGGCGTGCAACATGGACAGGAGGTCATTCGATTGCTGATTGTTTGAAATACTTTGTCTGACATGGCAGGATCTCATTGGCAGGGTTGAACAGGTTGAAGCAATTTTTTGCATGCTGTGGGCGGCCAGAAAAGCCGAAAAGCAGGCAAAACGGAATTCAGATTCGTTAAATCGACAAAATCCAATAAACCTTTAAGACACTTTTGACAATATAGCCAATTTATTTGGCCACTTCAATCACTTCGGGCTCTTTCAGATGGATGTACTGGGCGCGCCGTTCCGCCAACATCAAGCGATTCACTTCCTCAACAGGCAAGCCCAACTGTGTCAGGGTTTGTGTGGCCAAACTCAAACTGACCTCGAATGCATCCGGAATCACCTCGGTCGCTCCAGCGGCCTTGAGCAGCGCCATGTCCTTGTCCAATCGGGTGCGCACAATCACCGGCACCTGGGGCATGTGTTGCTTGATCAGGTCCAGCACGCGCATGGCCGTGGGCGTGTCATCGAAGCTCACCACCACAGCAGAGGCCCGCGCCAAGCCAGCGGACATCAGGTATGAAAGCTGAAAGGAATCACCAACCTCGACATGGTGGCCAGCCAAAATACCCGTTTTGACCACATCCGGGTTCACATCCAAGGCGATGTAGGAGACCGACTCCATCTCCAACAACTGGCACAGATGCCGACCCGTGTTGCCAAAACCACAGACGATGACATGGTGATCGATGCCAATGGACTCTTTGGCCACACGCGTGATTTGCAGCGACTGCGCCATCCAGTCGTCGGGCGAAAATCGAAAAATCAACCTGTCTGCGTTTTGAATCAGCAAGGGCGTGGCCATCATCGACAACACCATCGCTGCCAACACAGGATTGGACCAGCGCGGGTCAATCAACGCATTCTCCAGACCCAAGGTGAGCAACACAAAACCAAACTCGCCCGCTTGCGCCAGATAAATACCGGTGCGGGCTGCCACGCCATTGCTGGCGCCACCCGCATAAGCCAATACGGTGATCATAAACGCTTTGACCAGCACGGGAATAACCCCCAAAACCAAGACCCAAGGCCATTGAAACTGAAGCACTTGCCAATCAAGCTTCATGCCCAGTGTGATGAAAAACAAACCCAACAACACGTCATGAAACGGGCGAATGTCGTCTTCCACCCGTTGTTTGAAGTCGGTTTCTGCGATCAACATTCCGGCTAAAAAAGAACCCATGGCCAAAGACAAGCCGGCGTGCTCCGTCAGCCAAGCCAAGCCCAATGTCATGAGCAGGATGTTGAGCATGAACAATTCGTCGCTGTTGCGGCGATCAACAATCTCGAGCCAACGCCGCATGATGCGCTGCCCACCCCACAACAGCAAGCCGACCAACACGCTGGCCTTGGCCAAGGCCCAACCCAACTCGCTCCAAATGTTGCCTTCATTCATGCGTCCCAATGCAGGAATCAACACCAACAAAGGCACAACCGCCAAGTCTTGGAACAGCAAGGCACCAATCACTCGGCGGCCATGTTGAGAATCGACTTCAGAGCGTTCGACCATGAGCTTGACCACAATGGCCGTGCTGGACATGGCCATGGCCGCACCCAATACCACTGCACCTTGCCATGACAAGTCCCAAGGCAATTGCCAAAAGCTCAGCAGTTTCAATATCAAAAAATGGCCCAGCAAAGTTCCCAGCACCATGACCAGAACTTGCGCCATGCCAAACCCGAACACCATTTTTTTCAAGCGCAAAAGCTTGGGCAGGTTGAACTCCAGGCCAATGACAAACATCAGCAGCACCACCCCCATTTCAGCCAATGAAGCCACTGCAGATTCATTTTCATGAACCAAAGTACCGCCTTGACTTAAACAGACGCCAGCGATCAAATAGCCCAACAACGCAGGCAAATGCAGCAACCGACAGGCCACAACGCCGGTCACGGCAAATAGCAAATAAACAAGGGCAATATCCAGAGCGCTCATCATGAAGCCACATGATAGAGGCTGACGGGGTCAGGCACTTTCATGGTGCATCTGCGCAACTTGCACTAGTTTGGTGACCATTTTTCACACGCCATCAATTCTTTAACCTCAGGGTAATGGGTCATCAATTTGAATTTGCGCGCCAAGACAGATGCCTTGAAGTAATCAAATCCGCAGCGCAAGCCCGTTTTTGAAGATTCTGAAGGCATCAAAAAGACGCATGTTTGGCACTGCGGTGATTGTGGGATGATCTGGTTTTCCATTGAAGCCTTGTGTTTCCAAAGACTCAGCAAAAGACATGCCACGACCTATTCTTGAAGAACACCAAATCCATCCTGCTGTTCGTGATCAAGTTGCCCTGCTTCACCGAGACATCATTGAGACGGTCCAATCAGCCATTGCAAGCCATGACTTTGTGGTGGTCGGCATGGCACAAAACCCCGAAGTAACCAAGGTGCGAAAAGCACTAACAGCGGCGGGCATCGACCATGCCTATTTGGAGTTTGGCAGTTACTTCAGCCAATGGCGACGTCGCAATGCCCTGAAAATGTGGACGGGTTGGCCCACATTCCCCATGGTATTTCACAAAGGCGTTTTACTGGGTGGGCACAAAGACACCAAGGCCTTGTTGGCACAAGGTGCCATCAAGTCAAAGCATCAATAAACCAAATTGATGGCCACGCAAAGTTGGTAGCCCACACCCCAGACAGATTTGATAGCAGATTCAGCATCAGCGCCTTGCGCAGATTTGAATTTTTTTCTCAAACGGGCAACCAACTCTTCGAGCGCATGTTTGCTCATGCCATCATCTGAATCTTCAGCGGAAAACAAATCACACAGGGCTCCGGATTCGAGCGTTTTGTCTTTGGCATAACTCAGGGCTACCAGCAAGGTTTTCTCTCGGCTGGTGAGCCGGATTTTTTGCCATGGATCTGGGCCAAGCAAAATGCGGTCACGCAAACTCAGGTTCCACTCCCCTGACGTGCTTATTTTTTTCACACGCCGCCCCAAACTCATCAGCACCATTACCAATTCATCGGGCGAGATGGGTTTGGTTAAATAAAAATCAGCGCCACCGTGGCTGTAACCTGCCAAGCGGTCATGCAGCGCAACGCGGGCAGTCATGATGACGATGCCTGCATTGGGCAAGGTTTGCCGCAATCGCTTGCAAATACTCAAGCCGCCTTCACCGGGTAAGTTCAAGTCGATGATGAAAATATCGATTGGCTCCGGGGTCACCAAATCATCCAATGCCGATCCGCTGGAAACGCCATGCACGATGAAATGATTGGCGCTCAAGTGGGTTTCAATCTCTTGGCGCAGCATGCGGTCATCCTCGACCACAGCAACCACCAGAGACGGGCTTTCATCCGGAATTTTGAGTGGTCTGGTTGGACTCATCTTGGCACCTCTAGCGTGAACGTGACCCGTTGACTTTCAACTTTGCAACTGACTTTGGCGCCAATTTTTTCTACAGCCGTGTCAACCAGACTCAAGCCAATGCCCATGCCCGGCAAGGATTGCACGTTGTCATGACGGTAATAACGTTTGAACAACTTAGATTCATCGGGCCGAATTGCCGGGTCAATGCTGTTGGCGATTTCAAAGATCGTTGTGTTAGCGCTGGTGTGTACCTTGATGACAATAGGAACTCGTCGGTCATCATATTTGCAGGCATTGTTGACCAAATTTTCCATCACGACCGACAGCATGTTGCGGTAGGAGTGAAACTTGGCACCTTGTTCCACTGTCAAGGAAAAACGCCCATCTGACTGGAAATCAGATGTGAATTCATCGACCAATTCTTCTGCATCTATCCACTCTTTGTCTTGACCCAAGTCAAACCGGTCAATTTTGTTCGAATGGGCCACATGCTCAATCAATTCATTCATTCTTTCAACTGATCGGTCCATGCGGGACACACGCGCTTGGGAATCTGTATCGATTTTGGTTTGTTGTTTCAAAGACGCCAGCACAAATCGAATCGTCCCCAATGGGTTTTTCAATTCATGGGTCAACATGTCAATCAATGTGTGTCGCTCTGTCAACTTTTCCTGATTGGCTTGAGAGGTTGCGGCTTCCAGACGCAATTTGGCTATTTCTTGATTGATGGCCAATTTGCGTTCAGCCTGTTGAATGATGACAATCAAAAAAATGATGATCCCAGCGGGCCCGCCGTTGGTGCGCCAATCTGCATAACTGTTGACAAAATTGGATGTCGCCACTGGCATCAGTTGCCCGAAGATCACCAGCAAGGCCCCGATCAAAACAACCATATAAACCAGGTAGGCAAATATCAACAACAGTTTGATGCGCATCATCATGCTCGCGGCAGTGACAATGCCATAGACCTGCACGCCCAAATTGCATGCGGCGATCAGCAGATAAGTAAAGATCGCGGCTTGAATTTCACCCCATTGAATCATCAGGTTGCTCAGCACCAACATCAACACCATGGCCAGCAACATCCATTTGTAGGGAGGCCTGGTGCCATAAGGCGCCAAACAGGCCCATCCCAATATGACGAACATCAACACCCTCAAACTGAACAAATGGTGCGTCAGCGTGTCAAAAAAGAGCGGGGACAGGTCTGGCAACATGGCTTGCAGTCGACCGGTGGATGTCAATATAAAAATCACCACCAAGGCTTGAAAGCAGCTGAAAGTGAACAACAACATATTGCGTTCAATCAACAGCAACACCAAAGACATGAACAGCAAACTGCCGGCAATCGCGATTGAGGCACTGTTGCGACCGGCGTTTTTGGCCACAACCTGTGATAAATGCCTGTAGGGAAGCACCTCTGCACGGACCGAAAAAATACCACGTTGCTTGACTTTTAAATACAAGGTGACTGCTTGGTCGACTGGACTCGACAAGCCCACACAATGGGTGTCATCTGGACAAATACGGTCGCCCATATCAACCCTGTCACCAGCCCAGTGAATGCGCCAACCATCGGCAATTGGTTCATAAAGTTCAACTGAATCAAGTTGATAGGGCGCCAAGCGCACGATCATTTGACTGTCACTGGCAGGCGCAAACAGACGGGTTTGTCGGTGTGCTATCGGTTGAATGTCAAAACGAAGCCAAATGGGCTGGTCTTGAAAGCCGAGATGCAAATCGTACTGATAGGGCTTGAAGGCTTGCTGAGGCAAATCATTTACCGACATCTCTTCTGGGGCGTTCAAAAGAAAGCTTTTTTCTAGGGTGTATGTGAAGTCTTGCGCAGCCATCAGGCTGGAAAAGCAAATTCCGCACAAGAGACAAATGAGTTTTCTCATCGATATAGCCATTACTCCATACACCACTGTGGAAGATGCTAGAGCCCGCAGACGCAGCGAATCATGGGTTTTTGAGAGGTTTAACAGCGTTTCATGGGTGCGGCCAGCACCGCTTGACCTATTGTGTCCCAATGGAAGCCGAAGTCTCAGAACCAATTCAATTGACGCCGATGCTGTCATTGGCGGTGGCGTTGCTCTACATGATGACGGCCGATGGCGAGATTGAAGAACACGAGAGCAGTCAATTGCAAGCAGTTTTGGGCGGCAATGATGAAGCGCTGGATTTGGCGATGTAGTATTTGGAAACGTTTCCACTGACGCAATTTCTGAAGGAATCCCCACCGCATTTGAGTCAAGAGGACCGCCTGTGCATTCTGTGCAATGCATGCGACTCGGTCATGTCTGATGGCAAGATTGAACAAGCCGAGAGGGACATGCTTCGTCAACTGTCTGAAGCGTTTGGCGTTTCAGCCGAGGCTTTTGCGCCCTTCTTCAATGCAATTGAATTCAAAAACAATAAAAGCATCTTGGGACCCTACGATCCAGATGGTCTTGATGCGGTCATCGTTCAGCCCCATTTGGCCATGGCGGCCGCGATCATCTACATGATGTCGGCTGATGGCAAGATTGCCAAAGAAGAGATAGGCCAGCTTAAATTGATGATTGGTGAGTTTGAGGGTTTGCTAACGAGCGCCATGAAATATGTCCGCAACGTCAAAATGACTCAATTTTTAAGGGAGTCAGCACCCTATTTGAATGATCAACAAAAACTATTGATCTTGACCGTTGTTTTTGATGCGATGCAATCCGATGGCAAGGTCGAGACTGATGAACATGATTTGTTCAAAACCATTCAAAAAGCCTTTGGCATCAAAGACGATGCATTCAATAGCCTTGCCTCGGTGATGACGACCAAGAACATCAAACATTTTGCACTTGACGTGGTTGACCCGAAAGCGATTCGCAAGCGTCGTGCCAAGCGCAAGCCGCAATCTACCGAGGGCTTGTTCAGTCTTCACAAATCGGTGAAGAACAAAAACCCAAACGATCAGCGCCACCTCCAGGGATCTCCCAGCGGCACCTGGCAACGGGAAAAATCGACAGATTCGGTTGAAAACATCATTCAGCAAACCTTTGAACGCAATATCCAAGATGTTCAGACATCCGTCAAAGGCCAAGCCAATGTCAATTTAATCTCTGACAACGCCAAACTCAAAGAACAAGCCCTCAACCTGTCCCCGGGAGCTGTAACGGACCATATTCAGAACCTCCCAAGCCATGGCCTCAAGGCCAACATCCAAAGCCTATCAACGGAGGCCTTCCGATCCAATAGGCAAGAAATTCCAACAGACGCTGGCCGTGACACCGTGCTGGGGGTCGATGTCAAAGCCCTGAAGAGCAACAGTCTAGGCTTGCCTGTCATCCGCTACAACGAAATCATGGCTGGAATTGACCATGATTCACGCATGGAAAGTTTGCAAGCAGAAATCAAGTACTTGCATGAAAAATTAGACCAAGTCAAACCCCCCCAACAATTTCTCCATCTCGGTACGTTTCGCCTCAGAACATCCCAAACTCAGGATGCTCAAGGGATTGAAGATGCACTGGTTGAAAACACTCAAATGCTTGCGGCCAGCCCCAACCTGGACAGCCGAGTCATGGCTTCAAACCACAAGTCCAAGTTGGGTGATATCTTGCATCAGCGCCTTGGTGCCGTGCCTCCCTTGGAGCCGCTTGAGCCCCATGCAGATTCAACCAGTAGCCAGGTCGCAACGGACTCACCGTCAGCCCCGGGTCCAGCAACCGATCTAGCGAAAGAACGGGCGAATGAAGATGGTCAAAGACAGAATTTGGAACACCCAGTTCAAGCGCCATTGGATGGCGGTATTCGACTCCGCAGTTTGCTCTTGTTGTGTGCAGTCAGCTTTCCGCTGGTGGTGTTCGCTTACGGTTGGATCTATCCCACCATGGCTTGCCAAGGCCAAGCCCATCTGGTTCAAAGTTGGTTGCCCGATGGCGAACTGAGTGAAGCCCGGGTGATTGAAGAAGACCGTCTAGCGCAGCGCCACAAGTTGCAAATTCGGCGCGATGAGGTCCATCTGAACAACCAACGCTTTCCGTTGTTCAAAGAACTCAACCCTGGCAATCATTTCGCGCGGACCACTCAAGAAGGCTTGAGTGGTTCTTATTCAAACCATCTTGTGGATCAGATGGACTATGCCTTTTCCTACAACAAGCAGCAGCGTGAACTGAGCATCATCAGTAACACGGATGGTATTCGATACCTGGATGGTCAATCAGGACGCGTGAATGTTTCCATGAATTTCAAGGGGCAGTGTGAAGCGCATTGGTTCTAAAGCAGGATTGGGGCGGCGTCTGTCTTTGATGGGTCTCATTGCCGCTAGTGCAACTTGCACTGAGGCACCCGTGAAAGAGTTTTTTTGTGAATCAACCGATCCCAAGGGAGGCATTCATTTTTACAAGCAGCAAGTTGTTCAACTCGGCTACCAGCAAATGTGTATCCTGTGGCCACTGGACCAACCGGTATGCGTTCAAGCCAACAAACCTCTGAAAACAGCGTGGCAAGACAGCCCAGAATCACAAACAAAGCATCAAGAAATCTTGGAACTTCGCTTGTCCAAAGAATCTGCCGTCTTGCAAATTCTGCAAAGTCAACAACCCCTCAACGCTTCTTCCTCGAACGTGATCCCATTCAGCCCCTTGATGCGATTCGAATTCAAAAAGCGAGCCGAAGTTTTGACGGTCTACACCAGTGCCGTTGACAAGGAAGCTCGCGAATTCACTTGTCAACCATGGGCCAAACGTTCTTGGTGGCAATTGATTTGAGTGGTCTCAGTCCACTTGAAAGAACGTTCGTTTTTTCTTCAACCAGCCTGATTCACGACCTAGGGAATACCCGAAGACCAAGGACGTG
>Ga0172372_10008993_pt1 | contig 13055 bp, 12 predicted proteins | sample LakKiv5m_2_FD_114544 | JGI IMG/M metagenome (GOLD analysis project Ga0172372, IMG submission 114544) | Freshwater microbial communities from Kabuno Bay, South-Kivu, Congo - kab_092012_9.5m | ecosystem: Environmental > Aquatic > Freshwater > Lake | place: Democratic Republic of the Congo...
CGATCGACTGGCGGCTGCTGGAGCAGGGTCTCAGGCGTGTGTTGCCGGCGCAGGCCGTGGTCGCTGCGCCCCAGGAGCTGCTGGCCTACGACTGCGACGGCCTGACCCTGCAGCGTCACCAACCGCCCCTGGTGGTGCTGCCCGAGAGCACCGAGCAGCTGGCTGCGGCAGTGCGGCTCGCGCACCAGCAGGGGGTGCCGTTCGTCGCCCGCGGCAGTGGCACCGGCCTTTCGGGGGGGGCGGTGGCGGAGCAACCCGCGCTGGTGATCGCCACCAGCCGCATGCGCCGCATCCTGGCCCTCGATCTGGAGAACCACACGATCACCGTGCAGCCGGGCGTGATCAACAGCTGGGTCACCCGGGCCGTGGCGGGCGATGGTTTTTATTACGCTCCGGATCCTTCCAGCCAGGTGGCCTGCAGCATCGGCGGCAACGTGGCCGAGAACTCAGGCGGGGTGCATTGCCTCAAGTACGGCGTCACCAACAACCACGTGCTGGGCCTTGAGGTGGTGCTGCCCGACGGCAGCATCACCCAGCTGGGCAACGGGCTGGCCGAAAGCAGCGAGCTCGACCTGCGCGGGGTGTTCATCGGCAGCGAGGGCACCCTGGGCATCGCCACCGCCGTGACCCTGCGGCTGCTGCGGGCGCCCCAGAGCGTGGCGGTGCTGCTGGCTGATTTCAGCAGCATGGAGGCCGCCGGCGAGGCGGTGCGCCGGGTCACCGCGGCGGCGGTGCAGCCGGCCGGCATGGAGATGATGGATCGCCTCTGCCTCGAGGCGGTCAACGATTCACTGGGCCTGGAGGAGTACCCCCGTGATGCTGCCGCGGTGCTGCTGATCGAGCTCGATGGCCAGCAGCGCGAGGTCAACGCCGCGATCGCCCTGGCCAGCCGGCTCTGCAGCCAGGCCGGGGCCCGCCAGGTGCGTGTGGCGCGCGCGAGTGAGCAGTGCGCCCGTTTCTGGAAGGGCCGCAAGAACGCGATCACGGCCCTGGGCCGCCGTTACCCCAGCTACTACCTGCAGGACGGCGTGGTGCCGCGCAGCCAGTTGCCGCGGGTGCTGGCGGCCATTGAGCGGCTCAGTGCCGAGCACGGTCTACCGGTGGCCAATGTGTTTCACGCCGGCGACGGCAACCTGCACCCGCTGGTGCTGTACGACCCCAGGGAGCCCGGCATCATCCAGCGGGTCAAGGAACTGGGGGCCGCCATCCTCGGGTTGTGCATCGATGTGGGCGGCAGCATCAGCGGCGAGCACGGCATCGGCAGTGACAAACGCTGCTACATGGATTGGATGTACAGCGGCGACGACCTGGCCTCCATGCTGCTGGTGCGGCAGGCCTTTGATCCCCAGGGCCTGGCCAATCCCGGCAAGCTGTTCCCAACGCCGCGCAGCTGTGCCGAATCGGCCCGCCGGGTCCAGGTCCTGCAGCTCGAAGGGGTCAGCCTGCCGGCCAAGGCGCTGGTGTTCTGAGTCGGGGGACCACCGTCATCGGGGCAAGACCTCAAAGACCCCATCGCGCCGGGCGTCGCGTTCAAACTGGGCGTTCAGTCGCTCCAGTTTCTGGGGTTCCATGGCGGCCTCACCCGTCCTGGTCGTCGTCGTCGTTGGGCGGCCAGGCCAGGTTGACCAGCACCGGTGCGTGGTCGCTGGGCTGCGGGTTGCCGCGCTGCTCTTTGTGGATCACACAGCCTGTGGCGCAGGCCTGCAGCTGCTCACACAGATAGATGTGGTCGATCCGCCAGCCCCGGCCCGTCTCCCAGGCGCCGGTTCTGTAGTCCCACCAGCTCCAGTGGCCGCTGCTGCCCTCGAACAGCCGGAAGGCATCGCGCAGGCGCTCACCCAGCAGGTCGCGCAGGGCATTGCGTTCAGGCGCGCTGGCCATGATGCCGCCGCTCAGCCGCTCGGGGTCGTGGAGGTCGCGGGCTTCTGGCCCGATGTTGAAGTCGCCCACCATGCAAAGCGGATCGCCCTGCTCGGCCTGCACCGCCAGGTAACGCCCCAGGCAGTTCAGCCAGGCCAGTTTGTAGGTGTATTTGTCGCTATTGACCGCGCTGCCGTTGGGTACATACAGGTTGAGCACACGGATGCCGTCGACCAGGGCGCTGATCACCCGCTTCTGCTCGCTGAGCTCGGCCGCATCGGGGCCCAACAGCGCGTCAAAGCCGATCTGCACATCGTCGAGCGGCAGCAGGCTGGCGATGGCGACGCCGTTGTAGGCCTTCTGGCCGCTGATCGCCACCCCGTACCCCAGGTCTTCAAAGGCCTGGCGAGGAAACAGCGCGTCGGCCACCTTGGTTTCCTGCAGGCACAGCACCTCGGGCCGTTCGCGGGCCAGCCACCCCGTGACCTGGTCCAGACGGGTGCGCACCGAATTGACGTTCCAGGTGGCGATGCGCATCAGTCAAAACCCTGCATGGAGGTCATTAGCATGGATTGACTTCGCTGCTCGGCCACCCATGGCATCCCCTGCGCGTCGTCTTTCCCGTGGCCTGACCACGGCAACCTTCTGCATGAGGGCAGCCGGCCTGAGGGTAGCCGGCCTGAGGGTAGCCGCTGGTCTGACTGCCGTTGGTCTGACAGCCGCTGGTCTGACCTCGGCATTGCTGGAGCGGCCGGTCCGCAGCCAGCAGCAGGGCTATGGGCAGACCATCCAGGATTCCAGCAGCGGCGGTGCTTCCTCCCTAGGCCCCGGCGTCGGGAAAAGTGGCTCGATTCTCGATGCCACCAATCCGATTGATTTGATGAACCGCCTCCGCCGCAGTCAGGCGCTCGACGATGCCACGCCCCCCTCATCGGCGATCGATCAGGCCCTCAAGGACTATTCGGTCCAGTCGGGAAGGTCCGGGGCTTCGCCGTCGGCTGGGGTGAAGGGCCCCTGAGGGCCTCCAGGCCCCAGGCCGAAGCCACCCGATCGAGCAGGTCCCGGTTCTGTCCCGGCTGCAGGGTGCGTGCCTGGGCCAGCGCGGCCTGGGCCTTCGCAAGCTGGCCCCGTTGTTGCAGCAGCAGGGCCTTCGCCAGCAGCGGTCGCTGGTCAGCAGGAAAAGCTGTTGCTAGTTGGATCAGCACGGCTTCGGCCTGCCCGGGTGATCCCTGCCGGTCGAGCAGGTCGGCCAACAGCAGGCCCACGCCGATGGCTTCAGCTCTGGGCTTCGGTTTGCTGAGCCGTTCCAGGCTGCTCTGAAGCTGCTGCCGGGCAGCCGCACCCTGGCCCTGCTCCTGCAGCAGCAGCGCCATCAGTTGCAGCGCCTCGATCTGGTCGGGCTGCTGGGTCAGCAGCCGCTGCAGTGCAGCAATGGCACCGCTGCGATCGCCCAGGTCACGGCGCAGCTCAGCGAGCAGCAGACGCAGTTCCCAGCGCTCAGGGGCACGGTCGGCCAGTTGTTGCACCAGCGCACTGGCCTCGGCGCGCCGGCCCAGCGCCAGCAGCAGTTCCAGTTGTTGCTGCTGCTGGGCCGGGCTGGCCTGCCCCGTGGCGACCTGCTCCTGCAGGCTCAGCAGCTGGGTTTCGAGCCGGTTGCCGCTCGGCTGGCTGCGGCCCAGCCAGAGGCCACCAGCCACACCCAGAGAGCCCAGCAGCAACGCGCCAAAGAGCAACCAGAGGCCTGAGCGGGTGGACATGGCTGCAGGCCAGGACCGATCGGAGAACCTGCAGTCTGCCCCAGTTAAATTCGCGGGCATGAGAGCGCACCCCATCCCCCCGGTCACCGAGCCGCTGCAGTACCGGGCCATCGGCGTGGTGCGCGGCATCTTTGCCCCGGCCGAACCTGACCAGCCCAATCGCGGTGTCATCCAGACGGCCGACGGCGAGGCCTTGGAGGCAGTTGTCTTGGGGCGACTGCTGACCCTGATGCGGCGCCATCTGGACCTGGCAGTGCCCCACCTCTGGGTGGTCTACCCGCGATCACGCGAACCGCAGGGCCTGCATCTGCAGATGGTGGGCATCTGGGAGCCGTCCACCCTGGCTGCAGAGGTGCCGGCGACAGATCCACAGAGCTCGGACGAATCCAGCACAGAAAAACCTCCTTCGGCTGACCTCGGTAGCGATGTCCTGCCCGAGGGCGATGACTACTTTTCGGTGCGTGGCGAGCTGATCTACACCCGCCCTGAGACGGGTGATCTGGTGGTGAAGGTGCGTCAACAGCCCCGCGCCGACGGCAGCCGTCCGGTTCCGTTCAAGCTGCAGCTCAAGGGCACCGTCCCGCTTGAGCATCTGCGGCATTTTGTGGCCCTGGACCTGCGCCGTCAGGGCCAGGATCTTCAGCTCGAGCAGCTCGAGGTGCTGGCTCCGGTGACCACCCGCGGCAATCGTGGAGGCAAGGGTCGCCGTGAGGGCGGACGTGAGGGCGGACGTCCGCCGGCACCGGGCCGTCGCGGGGCCGTCAGCCGGCCCGCCCGTTGATCAGCCATGGCTGAGCCGCTCGCAGCAGGTCTGGCCGTGCTCATGGTGAGCCTGCTGGCGGTCGTGGGGCCGGCCCTGGGTCTCTCACCCTGGTGGATCACCCTCGCTGCTGCCCTGGCCCTGGGCAGCCTCACGGTTGATGCGGCGCGGTTCGGCGGCCGTGGCGGCCATCTGCTCGCCGAGGCGTTGCCGGGGGGGCTGCAGCGTCTGCGGCGCATCGCCGTGCATGAGGCAGGCCATCTGCAGATCGCCAGCCACGAGTCGATGCCTGTGCGCCAGGTCCTCGTGGGCAGCCTCGCCTGCCTGCGCGCGGGTCTCAGCAGCGCAGGCAGCACGCTGCTCGATCCGCCCGTCAGCGCCAAGCTGCCACTGGAGGAGCTGAGGCGCTGGAGCCGCGTGCTGCAGGCCGGCATGGTGGCCGAAGAGTTGCAGTACGGGGTGGCCATCGGCGGCACCGATGATCGGGCGCTGCTGGGCCGGTTGTGGGCGCTCTCGGGGTACGACGTGGCAACGGCCCAGCGGGAGCAGCGGCAGGCCCGCCGTGAGGTCAAACGGTTGCTCGGCGAGGCTCAGCAGGCGTTGCAGCAGCAGGCAGAAGCGCTGCTTCAGGCGGCGCCCCGACTGGGTCGGCCTGCGCCGTCCGGGGTCTGACCATGCTGGCGGTGCTCGACTGCCCCACGGGTCTGGCGGGCAACATGCTGTTGGCGGCCCTGCTCGATCTGGGCCTGCCCCAGACCGTGATCGAGGAGCCGCTGGCGGCCCTTGGTCTAGCTGGCCGCTACCGCCTGATCTGCGAGCAGCGACACAGTGCCGGCCTGCGCGGGCTGCACCTCGAGGTGGAACCCCTTGAGCAGCAGCCAATGCACCGGCACTGGCACGCGCTCAGGAGCCTGCTCGAGCAGGCTCCGCTGGCAGAACCGCTGCGCCAGCGCACGCAGCAGGTGTTTGAGCTGCTGGCCCAGGCCGAAGCAGCCGTGCATGGCATGGCGGCCGAGCAGGTTCACTTCCATGAAGTCGGGGCGATCGATGCCCTGGTCGATGTGGTCGGGGTCTGCGCTGGGTTGTTGCACCTGGGGGTTGAACAGGTGATCTGCACGCCGCCACCGGCGGGCCACGGTCAGGTGCGCAGCGCCCATGGGCTGTTGCCATTGCCGGCGCCTGCCGTGCTCGAGATCGCCCGCCGCTGCGCCGTGCCCCTGGCCAGCAGTGAGACCTTTCCGCCGGCCGAACTGACCACGCCCACCGGCCTGGCCCTGATGGCCTGCTGGGCCAGCCGCTTTGGCCCCATGCCCAGCCTGGTGCCCAGCCGTGTGGGGATCGGTCTGGGCACCCGCGACCTCGACCGGCCCAACCTGCTGCGTCTGGTGCTGGCCGAGGCCGGGGCTGGAGTGGCCACAACGCCTGCAGCGGAGCTGCAGACCGTGGTCGTGCAGCAGGCCCAGATCGACGACGCCACGGCCGAGGACCTGGCCCATCTCGCCGAGACCCTTCGCCAGGCGGGGGCTCTCGATGTGTTCAGCCAGGCCATTGCCATGAAGAAGGGGCGCCAGGGTGTGCTGTTGACCGCCCTCACCAGCCCCGATCTGGCCGGGCCGCTGCGCCAGGTTTGGTGGCAGCACGGCACCAGCATCGGGCTGCGCGAGAGCAGCCAGCAGCGCTGGGCCCTGCAGCGCCAGAGCAGCACCCTGGAGACGCCCCTCGGACCGGTGCGCCTCAAGTGGGTGCGGCTGCCCGACGGGTGCTGGCGCAGCAAGGTCGAACACGATGACCTGCAGGCACTCGCTGCATGCCATGGGTTGTCGCTGGCCCAGGTGCGGGCCAGGCTCGAGCCACTGCTGAACGAGGCCCACCCTGACGCTGCGCAACGCCCCCATGGCTGAGGGTCTGGTTCAGATCTGGCGCCACCGCCTGCAACAACTGACAAGCTGGTTGCCGGCCGGCGCGCCCCGCTGGGTCGCGTTGCTGAGCTTCGGCTTTCTGCTGGCGGCATTGCGGAGCCATGGCGGCCAGGTGCTGGCCCTGGCGCCCGATCTCCAGGGCTGGCTCTGGTTGCTGCTGGGCGTGGGGGTCAGTCTGGCGAGCCTGGTGGGCAGTGCCCTGCTCTGGGGCATGGTGCTGCAGTGGCTTGGATGCCCGCCCCGTTGGCAGCCCCTGGTGCTGCGTTATCTGAGCAGCAACGTGCGCAAGTACCTGCCAGGAGGGGTCTGGCACCTTGCTGCCCGCCTGCAGATGCTGCGTGAGCAGCCCCCCGCCGGTGCCGTTGGGCTGCTGCAGAACCCCAGCCCTCTGCCGCTGTCGATGGCCCTGGTGGCGGTGCTGCTCGACCCGCTGGTGGCCGCCGTGGCGGCCCTGGCCCTGGTGGCCGTGGGTGGGCTTCAGGGAGGACTGGCCCTGGTGGTGCTGTTGCCCCTGCTGGTGCTGCTGCCCCGTTGGCTGGCGCCGCTGCTCGGTTGGCTCGAGCGGCGCAAGGCCGCCGCCCTGGGCCTGGGCCGTGGAGATCTGAATCTGGAAGCCTGTGATGCGCCGCCGTTGCCGGCCACCTATCCGTGGCCGGCGCTGTTGGCCGGCGCGGGCTTTGTGATGCTGCGCTTCGCTGGATTTGCCTGCTGTGTGCAGGCTTTCGACCTGCAACCGTTGCTGGGTTGGGGCGGCTGGCTGTCGGGTTTTGCCCTGGCCTGGACCGCTGGGCTGGTGGTTCCCGGGGCGCCGGCGGGTCTGGGGGTCTTCGAGGTGGTGCTGCTGCTCAGGCTGGGTTCGGCCCTGCCCGAACCGCCCCTGTTGGCGCTGGCGATCGCGTACCGCCTGGTGGTGAGCCTGGCCGATGCCGTGGCCGCGCTGACGGCGGAGGCCGATGCGTCGGGGCGGGGGCTGGCCCGGCTTCGCAATTGAGCCTATTGTTGAGAACAGCAGGGATCGGCCGTTGCCCGTTTCGCCCCCCAGTGATGCGCTGCGGTCGACACTGCACGACCGCGGTCAGCGGCTCACGCCCCAGCGCCAGCGCGTGCTGGCCCTGTTTGAGCGCATCGGCGAAGGCTCCCACCTGAGTGCTGAGGAGGTTCATCAGCGCTTGCTGGGCAGCGATGATCGCGTCTCGTTGGCCACGGTCTACCGCACCCTGCGCCTGCTGAGCTCCATGGGCTTGCTGCAGGAGCTGGAACTCTCCGAAGGAGGGCGCCGTTTCGAGCTGGCCAGTGACGCCCACCGCGACCACCACCATCTGGTCTGTGTGCGCTGCGGCCACACCGAGGAGTTCGAGAGCGCAGCCGTGCTGGAGGCCGGTGAACTGGCGGCCACCCACCATGGCTTTCGCCTGCTCGAATGCGTGCTCAACGTGAGGGCCCTCTGCCGTCGCTGCAGCGGGGAACATGCCCTGTCAGCAATCACCGAGTGCGCTGGTCTCTGACTCTGAACGCTCTCTGACTCTGAATGCTCTTCGACGACTTTGGGAGCTCTTTGATCCAGAAAGACGTCTTCATACTCCGCCCAACACACTCAGGGGTCTGCGGACTGTCGTCATGATCGGTGACTGGCCGGTGCGTCAGCGCGTTCACGCGGCGTTTGATGCGGGTCGATGGCCTGATCAGCAAGTAGCCGGCTGGCCGCCCAGACCGGAACGTCACTGCTGTTGTTTTTGAGAATCGCTTGCAAAAAGCAGGGTGGGGTGGCTACGTTGCGATCCATTCGCAATAGCCATCGGTCGCGCCATGGTCGCTTCCCTGCAACAGCGCTGCACCCCTGCCGCGGTTTCGACCATCCGGCTGCCGATCGGGCGCTCCGTGCTGCTCGATCCCGGACTCAGTCCTCAAGGCAGTTGCCTTGAGGTGCTGGAGGGCATCGCCCGGGTCTACTGCCCCTGCGAGGAGACCGAAGGGATGACCCTGGCGTTTCTGCAGGCCGGCGATCAATTGCGTACCGACCGGCTGTGCAGCGAGGGCATCTGTGTTGAAGCGTTGACCCCTCTGGCCTTCTGCGCCGGTGTCGACCCCAGCAGCGGCGCCGGTTTTGATGCGGTCAACGAGTGGACCCTGCAGTTGCTGCGCATCCGCCACCTTGGCCAGGCTGAGCAGCGGCTGCATGCCCTGCTGGCGTTGCTGGTCAACCGCCTGGGGCGCCGTTGCGGCAACTGGTGCGACCTGCCGTTCCGGCTGACCCACGAGCGCATCGGCGAACTGATCGGCACCACCCGGGTCACCACCACCCGGTTGATCTCGCGCCTCCGTCAGGCCAGCCTGATGGCGGTGTCCAGCGGCGAGCTGGGCATGCGCCTGGCCCCCGAACTGATCGAGAGCGCTCCCCTCTCGGTGGCCTGATCTCCTGCTGCAGCCGCGACTGAGCCAGGTCTTACCCGTTTGGGGGATTTGCCCGGCCTAAGCCCGAGACGATGCTCACGGGATCAGAGGCATCAGCTGCGGGCATCCATGGCGTTCACTGTCAGGTCTTCACTGTCTTCCGTGGTCGATAGCTGGCTGCGGCAGGCCGGTGCCATCCCCTTACTGACCCCGGCCGAAGAGCTGCATCTGGGGCGACTCATCCAGCGCGGGCGCCGTCCGGATGCCGGCTCGGCAGATCTGCGCGCGGCCCGGCGTGCCAAACAGCGGATGATCACGGCCAACCTGAGGCTGGTGGTGTCCATTGCCAGGACCTTTGGCCATCGGCTGCGCACCACGTGCCTGCAGTTTGAGGACCTTCTGCAGGAGGGCTGCATCGGTCTCGACCGCGCCGCCGAGACGTTTGACCCCACCGCGGGCTATCGGTTTTCAACCTATGCCTTTCTCTGGGTCCGCCAGACCATCAGCTATGCCCTGGAGTGCCATGCCGGTGCTGCCCGGTTGCCCCATCGGCTGAGCCGAAAGCTGGCCCGGTATTCGGCTGCCCCGCCGGCCGATCTCGAGCCCGCTGAGCAGGATCAGCTGCAGCGGGCCCGCCTGCTGCTGGCACCCCTGAGCCTCGATGCCCATCGCACCGATTCAGACAGTCCCTGGGTGCTCGATGCCATTGCCGACCCCCGCGCGGATCGTGCCCTCGAGAGTCTCGACCTGGAGATGGCCATGGCCAGCCTCGAAACCAGTGGGATTGATCTGAATCCCCTCTATCGGGTGGTCGTCAACGGGGAGAGTGTGAGCCACCTGGCACGGCAGTGTGGCATCAGCAAGCAGGCCATGGGCAAGCGCCTGAATCGCAACCGGCGCGATCTTGCGGTGGTGGCCTCAGCGCACCACAACCTGGTCCGCGAGGCAGGTTGACGGGTTCAGGCCTTCCCCGGGGTGGTGGCGGTTCCTGGGATCGCACCTAAAATCACACAAGGTCATGCGGCGGTGGCCCTGCTGCGCTGCAGAGATGGACGCGGTCCGCACCTATTTGACCCACGCGGCGCCCAGGGGAGAGCTGGATCAGCTGCTCGAGCAGGAGCGCATCTTGTTCTGCTGTCAGAGCCGACTGCTGGCCACGGTTTGGGTCCGCTCGGAGCGGGGTCGCTCGCTACCGGGCTCCGATGGCGAGATGCCTGACCGGCTGGTGGGGTCCTGCACCACCCAGGGCGAGGCCCTTGCCATCCTTGCCAAGGCGAGCCCGACCCTGTTGGTGACCACCCAGCTGCTCGAACGCGGTTCAGGCCTGGACCTGGTGGTCGAGGCCAAGTGCCTGCTGCCCGAGCTGCGCACCCTGCTGTTCCTGCAGCACAACCATCAGGCCCTGCTGGAGGAGGCAATCAAGACCCACAGCGACGGCATCCTGCTCGAATCGGAGATGGGCTCGGGTCATGTGATCAAGGCCCTGCGCATCGTCAGCAGTGGGGGCATGTACCTGGAGCCCCGCGTCGCCCGCCTGTTGCATGGCAGCCATCCCAGCCACGACCCGGGTCTTACGCGCCGTGAGCTTGATGTCATGCAGCACGTGGTGATGGGTCTCAACGACCGTGAAATCGGCAATGCCCTGCACCTGGCCACCGATACCGTCAAACACCACCTCAAGCAGGTGTATCAGAAACTCCACGTGCACAACCGCACCCGGGCGGCCATTGCCCTGGTGCTCATGGGTCTGACCGATCCGCCGCGACCGTTGCTGCCGCTCTCTGACGAGCCCCTGCTGGCCTGAGGCTGCCGTTCAGCGTCGCTCCAGGCTCGGGATCAGGGCGGCGGCGGCGATCAGGCCGAACAGCATGATCAGCAGGGACGGGGCCATGGCGGCACCCACGCGCTCGTCGCTGGCGTACTGGAACACCCGCACCGCCAGGGTGTCGAAATCGAAGGGCCTGAGCGACAGGGTCAGGGGCAGTTCCTTGACGACGTCAACAAACACCAGCAGGGCACCCACCAGCAGGGGGCCTCGCAGCAGGGGCAGGTGAACGCGCCGCAGCACCCCCTGCCACGACTGGCCAAGGCTGACCGCCGCTTCATCGACGCTGGGCGGCAGCCGTTCGAAGGCGGCGTCGAGACCTTGTTTGCCGACGGCCAGAAAGCGATCGCCGTAGCCCCACAGCAGCAGCAGCAGGGGGCCGAGGGCCAGCGGTCCTCCCAGAACGATGAGCCCCAGGGCCAGCACACTGCCGGGCACCGCATAGCCCAGGCCGGCCACGAAGCTCAGTTGCTGAAGCGCAGGTCCGGGGCACCAGCGCCGCACCACAGCCAGCAGCAGTGCTGCCACCAGGGTGATGCCGGTGGCGGCCAGGGCCAGCCCCAGGCTCCGTGCAGCCAGTGGCATGAGCTCACGGAACGCGCCCACCGAGAGGTTCTGCCATCCCTCAAGCACCCAGAGACCAGGTATCAGCAGTGCGGCAAGCGGCGGCAGACCGCACACCAGTAGGGCCAGCCAGGCGCGCCACCCCTGCAGTGCCCACAGCGGCTGCTGATGGCGGCTGCCGGCCAGGCTCCAGCGGCGGCTGCGCTGGCGCAGCCGCCGCTCGGCCGCCACCAGCACAGCCACGATGGTCAGGGCCGCCAAGGAGAGCAGGGCCGCACCTTTGGGATCGCCATCGATCTGCCAGCGGTCGAGGATTCCGGCGGAGAGACTCGGCACCCCCAGCAGGCGAACGGCCCCGAGTTCGTTCACCACCTCCATCGCGCTGAGCGCCACACCGGCGCCCACCGCAGGTAGTGCGATCGGCACCGCCACGCGAAAGAAGCTGCGCCAGGGCCCCACGCCCAGGCTCCGGCTGGCCTCGAGCAGGCGGCGACCACTGATGCCAAAACTCTCGGTGCTCAGCAACACCACATAGCTGTAGTTGGCCAGGGTCATCAGGGCGATCGTCCAGCCGATGCCGTGGATGCGCAGACCGTGGTGGCTGCCCCAGTCGATCAGGCTGGCCGCCGACAGGTAGGCGGGCACGGCCATTGGTAGCAGCTGGGCGATGCGCAGCCAGCGGCGCCCGGGGAAGTGACACATCGCGGTGAGCCAGCCGATGGCGGTGCCCAGCACGGCCCCTGCGATGCCCTCGCCCAGCACCAGCAACAGGGTGCCGCGTATCTGCTCGCTGCCGTCGAAGCCCAGCGCCAAAGCGCTGCCGCCGCCGCTGAACAGGGCTGCTCTGAACAGATTGAGTAGCGGCAGCAGCGCCAGCAGGCTGATCACTACCACTACCACTGCCAGCCCCGTTCGGCTGGCGGTCGGCGGCGGCGCGGTGGTGCCGGTGGCTGGCTGGGCGGACTGGGTCAACAGGCTTGTCGGTGCTTCAGTTCCAGCCAGCCTGCGTCATCAGCTGTACGGCCTCGCGGTTGCGGCGGCCCAGCTGCTCCATCGACACCGGTGAGACCTTGAAGGTGCCGAAGGCTTTGAGGGTCGGGTTGTTGCCCCAGCCACGCAGGGGGTATTCGTTGTTGGCCTCGGCATAGCCCTCGCCGGAGGTGGGGGAGGCCAGAAACTCGAGCAGGCGACGTGCCGCATCGGCATGGCGGGCTGTGCGGGTGACCCCGCCTGCCGTCACGTTGACGTGGGTGGGGTCGGGCCACACCACACGCACCTTCTTGGCGATGGCCCGATCGGCGTCATTATCGCCACTGAGCAGCCGCGCCAGGTAGTACTGGTTGGCGATGGCGGCGCCGCATTGGCCCTGACCCACCGCGCGCACCATGGTGGTGTCGGAGCTGAACACGGGCTGCTGCAGGTTGGCCACCACTCCGTTAAGCCAGTTCTGGGTGGCGGGTCTGCCCCGTCGTACCAGCTCATCGGCCACCAGCGACTGGCTGTAAACGCTGGCCCGGTTGCGCATGCACAGCTTGCCCTTGAGCTCGGGCCGTGCCAGATCGGCATAGGTTCGGACCAGGCGGTGATTGACCAGTGCCGCATTGACCATGACCGGCCGGGCCCGGCGCGTCAGTGCATACCAGCGGCCGCCGGGATCCCTGAGGTTGGCGGGAACATCTCTGTTGAGCTCCCTTGAGCTGATCGGCCTAAACAGGTTGTCCTGCTGGGCCCGGACCAGCCTGGCGGCATCCACCAACACCAGCAGGTCGGCTTTGCTGTTGGAGCCTTCACTCTTGAGCCGCTGAATCAGCTCGTCGTCCTTGCCTTCCAGCAGGTTGACCTTGATGCCTGTTCGCCGGGTGAATTCGGCGTAGAGCGCTTTGTCGGTGTTGTAGTGACGCCCGGAATAGACGTTGACCTCCTGGCTTTGGCTCTGGGCCAGAACCATGGACGTCCAGTCTGCTGAGATTAAGAGGGCG
>Ga0172372_10008995_pt1 | contig 13054 bp, 10 predicted proteins | sample LakKiv5m_2_FD_114544 | JGI IMG/M metagenome (GOLD analysis project Ga0172372, IMG submission 114544) | Freshwater microbial communities from Kabuno Bay, South-Kivu, Congo - kab_092012_9.5m | ecosystem: Environmental > Aquatic > Freshwater > Lake | place: Democratic Republic of the Congo...
CCTTTGAAGGCACCGGAGCCGCCATACGGTCGACCCCTTGGCCCCACAGTATAACTGCACCAGAGACCAAATGTGATTGCAAGCGTACAGAGGCTGGAAAAACCCCTATTCGTTCAGCGTTTTCGGATCAGGAACTGGTGGTTTTTGAGGCGGATTGTTTCGATGGAGGGCGTTGCCCGAAACTCATCGACCGCTCGGGTGACGCCGTGGTCCCAAATACCTCGTCGATCGTAGTCGTCACCGGCGACATAGCCACCTTTTTTTATTTTAGGAATGAAGGCTTCGAGATCGCGCTTCACGTCGTCATAGAAATGACTGGCATCGACGTACGCCCAGTCGAAGTGTTGATCCGGGAACAAGGGCGCGGCATCGTGCGAGAGCATACGATGCATGACGATCCGACCCGCCGTGATTTCCCGTTCGAAACGACGAGCGACTTGCTGGTATTGCTCCTCGAGAGCGGCGCTCGCCGCGTCCTTGGAGCCGAAGTCTTGAGTTGGGCCGTCGTAGAGCGACCCGTCGTCCCGAGTGAACCAAGGGTCGACGAGGTGCAGAATTTTCGGTTCATTGATGGCGAGAATGCGTTCCGAAAAGTCGCCGTCGAACACGCCGACTTCGATCACAGTGCCCCCTTTCGGAAGGGTATCGAAGAGAAAATCTCGACTGGCGGCGCGACGCGCTCGCTTGGAGAGCAGGCGTTCGATCCAGCGGCGACCGGGAAGTCCAGGGGCAGGTCGGTACACGGCGTCTATCCTCTCAGGGCTTGTCGGAGCTCGATGCGGAAGATCGTCGCAGCCACCTGCGTCACGATTTAGTCCGCATAATAGCCCGATAGGACCCGCTCCAATGAAAGTAATGACGTCACCGCGCGTGCTTTTCGTTCCAGTCAGTGGCCCAAGCGGAATGGGCGAGTTCGCCCGTGCCCGCAGTCTCGCCGATGCAATGCAGGCGCGTTGGCCCAACATCGAAACCCATTTTCTGCTGCATCGGGATGCGCCCTACGCAAAAGAGTTTCACCACCCGGTGACGATGATCCCCGCTTCGCCGACGCTGTGTACCGACGAGGTCGTACGCACCATCGAGCAGTTCAGGCCGGATGTCGTGGTCTTCGACAATGCGGGGCGAACCGGCGCGTTGCGAGCGGCGGTGCGCGTCGGCGCCCGCGTCGTGTACGTCAGTTCACGCGGACGCCAGCGATTCAAGGCCTTCCGGTTGCGCTGGATGGGACTACTCGATGATCACTGGATCTCCTATCCCGCGCCGATCGCAGGGGGGCTCGGCTTCTTCGAGCGACTCAAGTTACGACTCCTAGGACGACCCCAGGTGCGTTTTCTCGACGCGGTGCTTGCGCCGGCCGATGAGCGAGCGGCCGACGAATTGCTCACGCAGTTCGGATCACCCGACCTTTTGGTGGTGCCGGGGGGTGGCAGTCAGTTTCACGATGCGTCGATCACGCCCAACGATTTCGCCCGTTGGTCTAAGGTCGTCGCTGCTCAAGGATTTCGGGTCGTGTTCATCGCGGGCCCGGCGTTCTCGGGTGGCGCAGAGGACATGCCGGGTGTGAGGCTGATCCGGGGCGTGTCGGGTGGTGCGCTACACGCTTTCCTCACCAGGACAAAAGTCGTGTTCGTCAACGGTGGCGATACGCTGCTTCAGGCACTCGCTCTCGGTAAGGCTTGTGTCGCGGTGCCGATCGCCGGTGATCAAGCCGCTCGCATCGCGCGATGTGCGGCGCTCGGGGCGGTCACGGCGCCAAGGGCTGTCGCTTCGACGGGAATCGAGCCTGCCGAAGCCTGTCTCGAGTTGTTACGCGACGAAGTGCTTCGTCGCGCACTCGAGACAAGAGTTCGCGAAGCTGGGTTCGAAGATGCCTTGCCTGCACTCGTCGAGCGACTGGGCGTTCATCTCGGCTTGGCGTCGATCAGCTCACGATAAGCGGCCAGCGTCTCGCGCACGACGTTGTCGAGGTGATACGACGTGAGATCGGGCCGAACTCGTGCGGATGTCTCAGAGACGAGTTGGCGTAAGGCGCTCGCCATCGCAGGTACATCGTCGATGGGTACCAGTGTTCCGGGGTAACGCGACAGAATTTCCGACGGCCCTTGTGTACGCGTGGCCATCACCGGCGTGCCCGCATCGAGCGCCTCGAAGATCACGCGTCCGAGCGGTTCGCTGCGCGAGGGACTCACGAAAAGATCGAAGGCCTGAAAGAATTCTTTGGCGTCCTCGCGAAAACCGAGCAGGGCGATATCGATGCCGCGCGTGAGCGCCTCGAGCCGCTCGCGCTCGCGACCGGCGCCGACGATGGCAAGTTTTGCGTTGGGCAGCGCCGCCTCGCGAAAGGCGCGAATCAGCGTGTCGAAGCCTTTCGACTGGGCGAGACGACCCACGCCTCCGATCAGGAAATCGTCTGCGCCTGCGCCGCAGATCGCGCGTAAAGCCGCGCGACGCTCAGCATTGATGCGCGGTGCGGGCATCAAAGATTCATTGATATCGAACACGCGCCCGTGATAGCTCGCGAGGTCGCGTTTCTGCCATTCGGCGATCACGATGAGGCCGTCCATGCGCAGGAAGTGCGGCCCGTTCACCCACATGTGGAGCGTCGCGATCGTGGGGCAACTCGGTTTGAGTCGCGCGACGAGGCGAGTGCTGCGGCGTAAATGGGTATGGATGATGTCGGGTTTGAATTCTCGCAGCAGGCGTCGCAGGCCGAGCCCTGGAAACCAGCGGTTGAGCTCGAATACTTTGACGCGTGGATCGAGATGATCACGGATCGATGCGCCGCCGGGACCGCGGTGATCGCTGCGCAAGGCGAGTGCGACCTCATGCTCTTCGACGCAGGCGTTACACATTTCGGCGGTGGCGCGCTCGGTGCCGGCGAAACCGCGGGAGAAGAGGGTGTGGAGGATGCGCATGCCGTGTGTCTCGGGTGACGGGTCAGTGCCGACCATCACGCAGAATTTCCCGCGCCGCATTCATGCCGGGTACGCCGGTGACGCCGCCGCCCGGATGTGCGCCCGAGCCGCACAGATAAAGACCGCGCACGGGGGTTCGATAATCGCCGTATCCGAGCGCCGGGCGCGCGGCCCAGAGCTGATCGAGTCCGAGCGCGCCGTGAAAGATATCGCCGCCAGCGAGTGCGAAGCGCTCTTCGAGATCGAGCGGCGGGAGGGCAGATCGACCGACGATACTGTCGCGAAAATTGGGTGCGTACGCGTTGACGGTGTCGATGATGAAGTCCGTTACCGCCTCGCGCATGCCGGGCGTGTGCCAACTTCGATCCGGTGCATCGGGTCGCGCGAGGTCGTAATCGAAATGCTGACAAAAGAGGCTCGCGACGTGCGAACCCTTCGGGGCCAGTGTGTCGTCGAGCGTCGAGGGGATGAGCATTTCGACGATCGGTTCACGCGAGATGCCGTTGAGTCGGGCGGAGGCAAACGCGCGATCCATGTAGCCGAGCGACGGCGCGAAGATGATACCGGCGCCGAGGTGCGAGTCGTCGTTGCGTGAACGTTGCGCAGTGAAATTCGGCAACGCCGAGAGTGCGACGTTCATGCGGAAGGTGGCCGAGCCCACGCGCCAGCGCTCGATGTGATGACGAAAATCGTCGGGTAGATCCTCGGGAGCGAGCAGCGAAAGAAAGAGAGGCTTCGGCCCGAGGTTGCCGATGATGCGCGGTGCGCCGAAGACGCGACCATCGACGAGTTTGATGCCCGTCGCGCGGGGCGCTTCGTTGCCGCGGCCACGCATCGTGATGATGTTCGCCACCGGTGAGTCGCATTCGATATGAACGCCGAGCTGACGTGCTTCGGCAGCCAGCGCTTGAGTGATGGCGCCCATGCCGCCGACGGCATGACCCCAGACGCCGCTCTTGCCGTTCACTTCGCCGAAGGCGTGGTGCAGCAAGACGTATGCGCTGCCGGGTGTGTAGGGGCTCGCATAACTGCCGACCACCGAATCGAAACCGAAGAGCGCCTTGAGCGGCTCACACTCGAACCAGTGATCAAGGATTTCGCCGGCACTGCGCGTGAAGAACTCGTGCAGTTCGCATTGTGCGGTAATCGGTAGGGCGCGGAACTCGCGTCCGACACGCAGGACCTCCCAAAGATCACGTCCACGACGCAGATCGGTGGGGGGTGTGCGTGTGAGCAGGCTGCGCAGCATCGCGACCGCGCGGTCGAGCAGGGCGTAGAACTCGGGCAGTCGCGCGGCATCTTTTGTGCTGTAGCGGCGTACTTCGGCGAGCGTCGAAGCGGAGTCGGGTCCTGCACTGAACGAGTCGCCGTTCGGCAGAGGCAGGAAGTTCTGCATCGGCCGCTCGAGGATGCGCAGGCCGTGCTCGGCAAGCTTCAGGTCGCGGATCACCTGCGGGTTGAGCAGGCTCACCGTGTAACTCGCCGTCGAATTGCGAAACCCCGGCGCGAACTCTTCGGTGACGGCAGCGCCGCCGACCAGGCTGCGCCGTTCGAATACGCCCACGCGCAGGCCCGCCCGGGCGAGGTAGGCGGCGCACACGAGGCCGTTATGACCGGCACCAACGACCAGGGCGTCGAAATCGGTGGGGGGCTTGCGACTGGATGAATTCACAGGTACTGTATGGATCAACAGAGGTGTCCCATGTCAGATCTCACCCCACGTCAAACCGAAATCCTCCGTCTTATCCAGCGAGCTATTGCTGAAACCGGCATGCCGCCCACGCGGGCAGAAATTGCGCAAGAGCTCGGGTTCAAGTCCGCCAACGCCGCCGAGGAGCATCTGCGCGCACTCGCCCGTAAGGGTGTGATTGCGCTCGTGCCGGGCACCTCGCGAGGCATCCAACTCAAGGACATCCTGCGCGAGCAGCTCGGTCTGCCGCTCATCGGCCGCGTGGCTGCCGGTAAGCCCATTCTCGCAGAAGAGAACATCGAAGCGCGCTTCAACATCGATCCCGACATTTTTTCACCTCGGCCGCACTACCTCCTCAAGGTCACCGGTATGTCCATGAAAGACGCCGGCATCCTCGATGGCGACCTTGTCGCCGTACATCGCACGCCCGAGGTGCGCAATCGCCAAATCATCGTCGCCCGCCTCGAAAACGAGGTCACGGTCAAACGTTACAAGCAAGAAGGCCCCACGGTCTGGCTGCTGCCCGAAAACCCCGACTTCGAGCCAATTCGCGTCAACTTACGCGAAGAGCCGCTCATCATCGAAGGCGTGGTGGTCGGCGTGCTGCGTCGCGGTGCCACGAGCGGCAAGGCTACGCCTGCCGGGCTGATGTAACGCCGCCCGTCGTCTCCGCGAGCGATCCACATGCATTTTTCCAGGCTGCGTCCGTTGACGGGCGCTGCGCGTTGCCACCATGGGTCAGGCCACTTGCGACACCACAGCCGAGCCGTCGCTCGAGCGGCTGCTCGAACACCCCGCCATCTGGCGCGGTCGAAGCGTTGCACACACCGCTACGCTCAGCACGGGGTGTACCCGCCTCGATGAGGCGTTACCGGGCGGCGGGTGGCCTGCTGCCGGTCTCACCGAAATCCTCACCGCGCGCAGCGGTCTCGGCGAGTTGCGTTTGCTTGTACCGCTGCTTGCCCGTCTTGGCGCGCAGCCGCCACCGCGCTGGGTCGTCTGGGTCTCGCCACCTTTCGAGCCGTATGCGCCCGCGCTCATCGCAGCGGGTGTGCCTCTCGAGCGCCAGCTCGTCGTGCGTACGGCAGAGCCGGCTTGGGTCATCGAGCAATCCCTCGATTCAGGCGGTGCGGCGCTCGTATTGGCCTGGCTCGCGCCGGGCGTGGCCACAAGTGTGACGGTGCTGCGACGTTTGCAGCTCGCCACGCAGCGCAGCGGTGCACCAGCCTTTCTTTTTCGACCGCTCACCGAAGCGACGCGTACATCGCCCGCAGAACTTCGTCTCGTGTTCGAGCCGCACGTGACGGGTGGACGCGTACAGCTACTCAAAAGTCGCGGCGGTGAGCGCAGACCTCTCGAATTACGTTGGCAGGAGTTCTCTCTGCAGGAGCGCGACGATGTCGCGTCGTGAGCGTGCGTCATCAGTGACACGCACGTTTCGCGCGCCGCGTCATGGGTCCACCGCGCAGGTCTCCTCGCACATCACCTCGACACCGCGCGCACTCACGAGTGGTAGACCACCCGATCCGCCGCTGCCGCTCGAATCTTTGTTCGATACAGCACCGGAGGCCTGGGTGGCGCTGTATGTTCGCAGCAGCTCGAATGCGCTCGCGCATCTTGCCGAGATCGCCGGTGGCTTCACTTCGCGTGTGAGTCTCGAGCCGCCCGATGCCGTATTGCTCGAAGTGCGTGGCAGTTTTCGGCTTTTCGGTGGAGCGCAAGGGTTGTGCCGGCAACTGCTCGATCGTTGTGGTGCGGCGGGCTACACCCCGCATTGGTCGCTGGCGCCAACGCCGCGCGCGGCGCTTGTGCTCGCGCGAGCGGGGCAGGGTTCGATCGTGCTGGCTCGCGATCGTCTTGTCGGTCTGCTCGCGCCGTTGCCACTGGGTTTGCTGCATTGGCCGGACGATGTCCTCGAACGACTCGACTCGGTGGGCGTACGCACGCTGGGCGCGGCACTGCGTTTGTCGCGGGCAGGGTTTGCCAGGCGGTTCGGACCCGAACTGCTGCTTAGTCTCGATCAACTCACTGGCGCAGCGCCCGAGTTGCGTCGACCCGTTGCACGTCGCGAGCGATTTCGAGCGCAGGTGGAGCCGGCCTTCGAACTGCAGTCCGTCGCGCTCGTACTGCAGCATCTCGAGCCGCTGCTCAAAGATCTCGAGCGCTTTTTGCGCACGCGCCAGTGCGGCGTCGATTGGCTGAAGTTGCGCCTGCAGCACCGTAAGCATCCGCCCACGCGCCTCGATCTTCGCCTCGCCACGGCTGAACTGCAGGCGAGACATTTTGCGGAGCTGCTGTCCTTGCAGTTGTCGCGCATCACGCTGCCAGCGCCGGTGCTGCGCTGCGAATTGCGTTCGGGCGTGCTGCAAGCGTTCGTGGCGCAGAGCGAGTCGGTCTGGCGTCCGGGTGAGCACGGAGGTGGTGCCGGCCGCGAATCTCCCGCACTCATCGAGCGATTGCGCGCGCGGCTCGGCAGTGATGCGGTATACGGACTCTGTCTCGTCCCCGAGCATCGACCCGAGCGGGCGTTTGGCATCGCAGAGCCTGATACGGCTCCGCCCCGCAGCGAACCGCCACGCAGCGCATCGCAGACGTGGTTGACTGTGCGCCGACCATTATGGTTGCTGCGTGAACCCGAGGTGCTCATCGATGCGCCGCAGACGCTGCAGTTATTGGAAGGTCCCGAGCGGATCGAGACCGGCTGGTGGGACGGGCGCGAGGTCGCCCGTGATTACTACGTCGTGCGTGACGATTCCGGTGCTGAACTTTGGGTGTATCGCGAGAGGCTGCCGCCGCACGCCTGGTATTTGCACGGCGTGTTTGGCTGAGCGAAGCAGAGCGCCCAGAGGTCAGAGCAGAGCACTCCGCGACGGGAGCGCTCTGCTCGTCAAATAAATCGCTTACTTCTCGCCCTTGATATAGCGATCGAGTTCGCGATGGAAGTGGCGAATACGCGATTCCTGTTCGCTCCAGAGCGGACCGCGGAAACCGCGTGAGCGACTGCCTGCACCGACCGCTGAGACGAGCTCAACATCCTGGTCAAGCACTTCACCGAGATCGGCGCGTTCGCCTTCTCCGAAACGTTCGATCGGCGGACGGGTAGAGCCGGTGATGTCGGTTCCTTTGGGTAGGCCCATCCACGCAGGCACGAAGTAATCCGGATCGTCGACGTACCGGAACATCGTGATGTTGTCGTAGTAAAACTTTTTCGGATCATCCGGGTGAGGCAGGAAGCGCATGATGAACACGCCCTCCGGATGACAACCGATCTGCACGTTCGGGAAGAGTCCCGTCGCCCAGCTGTCGGTAAGTTGCCCGTCGGTGAAGTTCTCGTAGTGGGTGAGGCCGAGTCGGCGAGCACGCTGCCGCTTCGATTGCTGAACGGCGGCGCGAACGCCGCGCGCATCACCTTTGTACGAGTCGGGGTTCATACCAGCGTCTTGCATCATGAATCGCAAGCCCGCATCGACGGTGTCCTGATCTGGCACGCGATGCGATTTCTGACACAGCGGCACGATCATGCGGCTGAACCCGTTCGGGTACAGATCGTATTGGCTGTAGTCGCCCATCACCGTCTGCGTCTGCGGATGAATATGCGGCAGATGATAGGTCTCGTAGAACGAGTCGACGCCGACTTTCCAGTTGGCGTTCCAGAGCGTGCGCACGTGACGCACAGGGTTCATCTCATCGATCCGATAGTTTTCGAGGTAGCCCTTCGGCAGGCCGATCCAGTCCGAGAGCGGCGGTGCCTTGCCGTCGAGATTGATGAAGACCAGGCCAGCGTGTGCTTCGCAGCGCACTTCGCTCATGCCGGGTCGGTGCGCGACGAGCTTCGGCGCAAAGGTGTGCTCGTCGGTGATCGCCTTCAGTTGCCCATTGCAGCGGAACTTCCAGCCATGGAAGGCGCAAGTGAACTCGTTGACGCTGCCGAAATCATTGAGGGCGATGCGATTCGCTCGGTGAGGGCAGACGTTGTAGAACGCCTTGATGCTGCCATCATCTTGCTTCGCCACGATGATCGACTCATGGCCCACATCGAAGGTGAAGTAATCGCCGGGCTCCCGGACGTCCGCGGTGACGCCGGCGAGTAGCCAAGCGCGCGGCCATAGATGAGTCCATTCCTTGCGCATGAACTCTTCAGAGAAGTAACGCGACGGGTCGGGGATTTCGAGCCCGTTGTCGATGGGGACCTGCCGGGCCTCGAGGGAATCGGGCGGCGCAGCGGGATTGACCTGGTAGTCGTAACTCATGGCGACGGGCCTCCGGAGACGAATGAACACAGTCTAGAACGATGGCACCTAAATGCGAGTGTTGTAGACGCGCAACAGTTGGATTTTTCAAAAAAACAGGACAGATTGATTTTTTTCCAAGTGGGCACCACACTGCAAGTCGTGTTAGGTGCGATTGCCGCTTAAAGGGGCACATCGCAAGGGACAATTTCCATATAACCACCTGAGGAAAACCAGGATGTTCAAACCACACGGAAGATCCGTGACTGTGGCGGTGCGGTCGGTACTGGCCGCGAGTGCGATGGCGATGACCATGGCAGCTGCTCAGGCACAGCAGACGGGAGATGACACCCGCCTCGAAGAAATCACCGTTACCGCGCAGCGCGGCGCAACGGAAACCAATCTTCAGACCACGCCGATTTCGGTGTCCGCCGTGACCTCGGCCGACATCGATCGGTTGGTCGCGAAGGACATCTCCGGTCTCGCCTCGTCGGTACCGGGATTCTCAGCTGCCCGTATCACGGCCTTCAATGCGGCCTCGTTCGCGATGCGCGGCGTCGGTCTGACCGACATCATCGTGTACCAAGACTCGCCGGTCGGCGTGCAGGTCGATGACTTCGTGATGCCGAGCGTGCAGACCCAGTTGCTCGACACCTTCGACATCGCTGGCGCGGAAGTGCTGCGCGGGCCGCAGGGAACGTTGTTCGGCAAGAACACCACGGGCGGTGCGGTCAACATTCGCACGAAGCGACCGAATATGTCGGAATTCGGGGCCGACCTCCGTTTAGGCTTGGGTAGCTTCGGCTCCCGGCGCCTGCAGGCCGCCATCGATTTACCGCTGAAGCAGGACGTGTTCGCCCTGCGTCTCGTCGGATCGACGTCCAAGTCTGACGGTTATTACAAGCTCGGTGCCACCTACGGCCCGATCAACACCCTGAACATCTTCGGTGGCACCTTTGCGCCGTTCACGATCCCAGGTGTCACGGGTCAGCGCGGGTCGGGCACGGGCGCGACGACGGGTGGCGACGATATCGTCAACGGTCGTATCAAGGCTCAGTGGAATGCCTCGGACAACCTCACGCTTCTGCTGCAAGTCGAGAAGATGCGCGACCGCTCGGATGCGGTGCCGTCGTTCAACGACACGCCGCCGAACGGACCGTATCTCTGGAACTTCCTGGGCTTTACGCGTCCGACCGGCGATCCGCTCGACAATATGGCCTCGACGGAGCGCAACGATTCACTGCTCGAGATGGACAAAGGTCAGCGCATCGATGTGGATGGTGTCTACCTGAACGTGGAGTGGGACCTCGGTGCCTACACGGCGTTCTTTTCGGCCGGTCAGCGCGATCAGAAGGAACACCTGCCCAACACCTATACGGGTGCGGCACCGGTGAACACCATCACCCGGCAGCCCATTTCGCTGTTCGACGCCACGCGCGATACGGACCGCGAGACGAGGCAGTTGGAATTGCGTCTCGCCTCGAAGAACGACGGTGCGTTCAACTACGTCATCGGCGCCTTCCAGCAGACGAACGATGCGCGCTTCTGCGTGGTACAGGTGCTCGGCTTCATCGATCTCGCGTTGCCGTTCGCGGCGCTGGGTCTGCCGGCTCAGTTCAACAACAACACGCCGCAGGTGCTCTGCAATCAGCAGGACTCCGACTCGATGGCGAGCTTTGTCGACGCGACGTTGGAGGTCACGGACAAGTTCACCCTCGGCGCGGGCTTCCGCTACACCAAGGACGAGCGTGAGTGGGCCGGCCGCACCCAGGTGGGTTTGGCGTCCCTCGATCCGCGAAACCCTGGGTTGACCCCGGCGCAGCTGGGCGAGCCCCTCAATGCGGGTGACTTCACGAAGTATCCGGGCGGCCAGATCGTCAACTCCAAGACCCCGGGCTTCGGCAATCTTGCCCGTACCTGGTCGGAGCCGAGCTGGCGTGTGACGGGTTCATATCAGTGGAGCGACTCGCTGTTCAGCTACGCGACGGTGTCGCGCGGCTACAAGGCGGGTGGTTACAACGACCAGACTGGAACGAGTGGCCTCATGGTTCCCTCGCTGACGCGTCCGGTCGACCCGGAGTACGCGACCAACCTCGAAGTGGGTTTCAAGTTCGAGTCGGCGGATGGTCGTCTGCGCTTCAACCCGACGGTGTTCACGACGAAGTACGAAGACGCCCAGCGCGCGGTGAACATCATCACGCGTAAGGGCGGTGCGGACTTCCAGGAAACCGTGTTCTACAACGCGGCGGAAGTGAAGTCGCAGGGTCTCGAGCTTGAAGTGCAGGCGCTGATCACGGACTCGTTCCGGATCCGCGGCCAAGCGGCCTTCCTCGACGCCAAGTACGACAAGTTCGTGATCAATCAGCCTGGCATCAACGACTCGGTGAGCGGTGGTTCGATCGTTGCCTTCAACGGCAACTTCTCGGGTCTGCCGGTGCCACGTTCCCCTGAGCAGAGCGGTGCGATCTCGGGCACCTACACCACGGACTTCGCCCAGGGCAGCCTCGAGGTGACCGGTGAGGTGTATTACGAGGCTGAGAACCTCTTCTACATCTCCGCCGCGGGCCGCGAATACGACGCGTATCTGAACGAGAAGACGCTGCTCAATCTGTCGGCGACCTACACGCCGTCGGACAGCCGCTACTTCGTCCGCGTGTACGGCAAGAACCTCTCGGACGAGCGCTACCGAGTGGCTTCGCAGTCGGTGGCGACCTTGTGGACGCACACCCAGTGGGGTGCGCCGCGCAGCTACGGCATCGAAGTCGGCTTCAACCTCGGATCGAGCGGCAAGTAAGCGCACGATCTCTGAAGTCAGATCCTCTCAAGGATAAAAAAGCCCGGCGAAAGCCGGGCTTTTTTTTGATCAGTCGAATCCGCTGATTGATGACGGCATCCACCGTTCAGAATCAGGAATTTGAAGCGGCGTTCTCCGGCGTGAACGGGCACCACGTTTCTTTCTCGACGACATCGAGCAGGAACGAGAGCTTCGCCATGCCCCCGATGATGGCCATCACCACGCCGAGCTCCAAGATCTGAGCCTCAGAGAAATGGGCACGCAGAGTTTTGAAAAGCGCCGGCGAAATCTCTCCGTGCATGTTCGTCAGGACCATCTGGTCGGTGTAGTCGATGACGGCAAGATCGGCTTCGGAGAAGAGCGGTTGGCTTGGGGTGTTGGCGACGAGCGCATCGATTTGCGCCTGTGAGAATCCGGCCTCGATCGCCCCCGGGACATTTTGCTTGTTGCAGGTGCGACAGCCGTGCACGAGCGACAATCGCAGTCGCGCCAGCTGCTTATAGCGCTGGGGAACCTCGCCGCCGAAGAACACCTTCACGTAAAACTCGTTCATCACGAGATTGAGGAGCTGAGGGGCCTGAGCGAACACCTCGATGAAGGTGGGTTCGCCGGTCAATTTGTTGAGCATGTCCCAGGCCGGGGCGATGCCAGCCGGCAATTGGGAACGAGGCGTGCGAGTGAACAAGGTCTGCGTCATGGCGGATCCTCTCTTAAGCGAACGAGCGATTAGCGAACGGACGTTTAGCGATCGGGAACCCTAAACCACTCCGGGATGGTTCCTGGCCACACATCGCCCCACATCTGGTTGCCCCCGTCGACGACCAGCGTTTCGCCGGTGATGAACTTGCCCGTCACGGGCGAGCCGACGTGTATCACCGCCTGGGCGATATCGAAGGCATCGCCAAACTGCCGCAGCGGATTGGCATTGCCAAACTTTGACGCGGCCTCGGGCTTGTAGACATTGAGACCTTCGGTGGCGATGGAGCCGGGGGATACACAATTGACTCGGATGCCCAGAGGCGCCCATTCGACGGCGACCGACTTGCTGAGATAAATGACGCCCGCACGGGCGGCACAGGTATGGGCCACTTGCGGCATCCCTCGCCAAACATTGGCGACGATGTTCACGATCGAGCCCGGGCGGTTGCGATCGCGCCAGGCGCGCGCCGCCGACTGCATCATCCACCAGGTGCCATTCAAGTTGGTGTCGATGACGGCGTTCCAGCCTTTTACCGAGTAATCGAGCGCAGCCTGCGGGAACTGACCGCCTCCGTTGTTGACGACCAGATCGAGACCGCCATATCGAGACCAGGTGTGATCAATCAACGACTCCACCTGATCCGGATCCCGAATAGTCATGGCCCGAGTGCCGACCTCGCGACCGAGCAGCCGGCGAATACTGTCTGCGGCATCGAGCAGGCGATCC
>Ga0172372_10008997_pt1 | contig 13053 bp, 12 predicted proteins | sample LakKiv5m_2_FD_114544 | JGI IMG/M metagenome (GOLD analysis project Ga0172372, IMG submission 114544) | Freshwater microbial communities from Kabuno Bay, South-Kivu, Congo - kab_092012_9.5m | ecosystem: Environmental > Aquatic > Freshwater > Lake | place: Democratic Republic of the Congo...
GGTCGGCCAATTACTGTTCCAGTTGGCGAAGAAACTTTGGGCAGAATTATGAATGTTATTGGCGAACCAATTGATGAAAAAGGTCCAATCGCTTCAAAAGAAATTTGTTCTATTCACGCCGAAGCTCCAGAATTAACAAAACAATCAACAGAAACCGAAATTTTAGTTACCGGAATTAAAGTAATCGATTTATTAGCTCCTTACGCAAAAGGTGGAAAAATTGGTCTTTTTGGCGGAGCTGGTGTTGGTAAAACAGTTTTAATTATGGAATTAATTAACAACGTTGCTAAAGCTCATAGCGGTTATTCAGTTTTTGCTGGTGTTGGTGAAAGAACTCGTGAAGGAAATGATTTATATCACGAAATGATTGATTCGGGAGTTATTGATACCAAAAACTTTAAGAACTCCAAGGTTGCATTGGTTTATGGCCAAATGAATGAGCCACCCGGAGCTCGTGCTAGAGTTGCTCTTACGGGTCTTACCCAAGCCGAATATTTTCGAGATAAAGAAGGCCGAGACGTATTATTTTTTATTGATAATATTTTTCGCTTTACTCAAGCTGGTTCTGAAGTTTCTGCGCTCTTAGGCAGGATTCCGTCGGCGGTTGGTTATCAGCCGACGTTGGCAACTGAAATGGGCGCTATGCAAGAGAGGATCACTTCAACTAAAAATGGTTCAATAACCTCGGTTCAGGCAATTTATGTTCCAGCTGATGATTTGACCGACCCTGCTCCCGCAACTTCGTTTTCGCATCTTGATGCAACAACGGTTTTATCTCGTCAAATTGCCGAAATCGGGATTTATCCGGCAGTTGATCCACTTGATTCAACTTCCAGAATTCTTGATCCAAGAATTGTAGGTGAAGAACATTATGGAGTTGCTCGTGAGGTGCAAAAAATTCTTCAAGCCTATAAATCTCTTCAAGACATTATTGCAATTCTTGGAATGGATGAATTATCAGAAGAAGACAAGCTCACTGTCGCTAGAGCTAGAAAAATTCAACGCTTCTTGTCTCAACCTTTCCATGTTGCCGAAGTTTTCACTGGCTCACCAGGAAAGCTTGTTTCCTTAAAGGATACCATTAAAGGCTTTAAAGCAATTTGTGCCGGAGAATATGACTACCTGCCAGAATCAGCCTTCTATATGGTAGGTAATATAGATGAGGCAATTGCTAAGGGCGAGAAATCGCTTAAAGAAAGTAAATAACTTCAATTTTTAAAACCTTTTTATATGGCAGATTTTAAAGTTGAAATCACTTCAATCGAAGGTGTCTTGTTTGGTGGGTTGTGCCAAATGGTAGTTTTGCCATCGATTTCTGGCGATATAGGAGTTATGAGGGGTCACGAGTCTATAATATCAAATTTGAGAGTCGGAGAGATACAAATTTTTGATAATTTGAATAACGTCATCAAATCTATCGCAATTTCCGGCGGTTTCGCTGAAATGCAATCCGAAGATAAACTTTTGGTTTTAGTAAATGTCTAAAAATTTTTTATTAAACTTTTAGAGGTTTCTAAATTTTCTAATCTTGTGCCCCCCCTCTCCCTCAAATATAATCTAAACTAATCATTAAATTATTAGTGATCTTATGGTTAGTTTTATTTATTTTGATTCTAAATTGTTAATTAATAATATTTTGAATTTCAAATTAAAAACTAAGACTTTTTTACCTAAAAATATTTATTAAAGGTTTTTCACAAAATTAATTTATTTTCCAGTATGCGATGCCCCTTTTGCGGAAATTTGGAGACCCAAGTTAAAGATAGTAGAATATCTGATGATGGAGAAGCTATAAAGCGCAGAAGATATTGTTCAGCTTGTGATTCAAGATTCACAACTTTTGAGAGGACTCAGTTGCGAGAAATTTTAGTTATTAAAAAGAATGGTGATAAAAAAGTTTTTGATCCAGAGAAGTTGCGTAAATCAGTAGAGATGGCGGTAAGGAAGAGACCAGTTTCTGATTTGCAAGTTGAGAGATTAGTGAACAATATTGTTCGTCAACTTGAAATTGAAAATGAAGTTGAAATTCATTCCTCTAAAATTGGTGAAATGGTTATGAATTCGCTTGAAAAGCTTGATAAAGTTGCCTTTGTTCGATTTGCATCGGTTTATAAAAATTTCGAAAAAACTGATGATTTCCAGAAGTTTATTAAACAAATTATATAAATGACTAAAAAATCAAACTGGCAAGAAGTAATTAGTTTTTATCATGATAATGATCTCGAAGAGCTTTATTCAGATCAGGCTGTTAATAGATTATTTCAAAAAAATAGCCTTAAAAAAACTCCTAGCCCTGTATCTGAAAAATCTATGCAAGTTAAAAATTATGATAATTCAATTTCAATAATTCCATCAACATCTGAGGCCTTATCCGAACTTGCGAAAAAGGTCGCCACCCCTAAGGATGATCAATTTTTATTAGAAAATCCAAATAATAAATTTATGTCGTTAAATGAAATCATAAATTCTTCCAAAGTATTAGCTAACAAAGCTTCCAATATCGATGAACTTAAAAATTTCGTATGTTGTTTTGAGGGATGCAATCTTAAAAAAATGGCCACTAATACAGTTTTTTGCGATGGTAATCAAAACTCCGATATTATGGTAATTGGTGAAGCGCCCGGAAATCACGAAGATTTGCGTGGAATACCATTTTGTGGTGATTCTGGAGAGTTGCTTAATTCCATGTTTAAATCTATTGGTCTTGCAAGAGATTCAGATTATTACATCACCAATGTGATATTTTGGCGTCCTCCCGGAAATCGCCGACCTACAGATGAAGAGCTTTCAATTTGCAGACCATTCGTTGAAAAGCATATCGAGCTTTTTAATCCAAAAATCATAATTTTGGTTGGGGCCACAGCTATGAGTGCGATTTTAAATACCAACGATACGATTAGCTCAATACGAGGAAAATTTATTGATTTTTCGCCCAGTTATCTATCAAAAAGCACTAAAATATTTACCATCTTTCATCCATCTTATCTTATGCGTCAGCCATCCAAGAAAAAAACCGCGTGGCTGGATATGCTAAAAATTAAGGAATTTATCAATCAAAAGCATGTTTTATGAGTACAAATAGAATTTTACCAATTGGATTTTATGATCTCATTTCAATCGAGGCCAAGAAAAACTATGAATTTACCAAACTCGCGGTGGATAATTTTTTAAATAATGGTTATGAATTGATAAAAACTTCAATTGTTGAATTTGTTGATGGTTATGATGAGAAAGAAATCGGGAATGTTTTTAGGGTTATAGATCCAATTTCTAAGAAAAATATTTTTTTTAGAAATGATATTACCGTTCAAATTGCTAATTACGTATCCTCAAATTTTGAAGCGCAATTCAAAACTCCCTTAAAATTATGTTATTACGGTGATATAATAAATCTTAACAGTGATGAGCTTTATTATGAAAGACAACAAACCCAAGTTGGTTGCGAAATCATAGGCGATAATAGCCTTAAGTCTTGCTACGAAGTAATAAATGACACGCTAAATGTTTTGAAAAATATCAAAAATGTTAGCATTACAATTACCCTTCCAGATTTTTTAAATATTTTTTTAACAACTATCAAAAGTTCAGAAAATAACGTTTTAAAAGATGCGATAATTAATAAAAGAATTTCTGATGTCAAAAAATATGGAGGCGATTTTAGTGCGATAATTGCCGAAATCATTTTAAATAATACCAATTTCGATTTATTATCGTCAAAAATTCAAAATATTTTTGGCAATATTGATATTAGCCAACAACTCGAAAATGCCCGCGAGCTGATGGTATTTTTGCAAAAAAATTTCCCAAATTTGTCGATAAATTTTGATTTATTTGGAGATAATAAGTTTTCTTACCACAACAAAATCGCTTTCGATATTTTTGTAAATAATTTCCCATATCCACTAGCCAAGGGCGGTTGCTATTCAATTACTTGTGGGGATGAAATCTTGAATTCGGTTGGCTCAACAATCTACATAAATTTTTTAAGAAAAATATAAAACTCAATTTTAATTTTATTGTTGAAGCCTGTAGCCTTGTTAAAGAACCTTGAATTTTAGTCTTGGGTTGGTTATTTGTCGATTCTGCTTATGGTTTGTAAAAATTATAAAGTTTCATGTGAAACGAATTGACAAATTTATTACGATTAGTTTAATTTAAATTAATCGATAAAAAATTCCATTTACGCCCTAAAATGATCCAAAACCATCAACAAAATTCAAAAAAAACCAAAATTTTTTCTATCGTTAACCAAAAAGGTGGGGTCGGAAAAACTACAACCGCAATAAACATTGCGACCGCTATCGCGTCGGTCAAAAAAAAAGTTTTGCTTATTGACCTCGATCCTCAGGGTAATGCTAGTACTGGGCTGGGAATAGAAAACGATGTCAGAGTAACCACTATTTATGATGTTATTATTGGCCAATCCACTGCCTCAAATGCAATTTTAAACACTAAAATTCCGAATCTCAAAATAATTACTTCAACAGTTGATCTATCGGCTTGCGAAGTTGAATTGGTTGGAATTGAGAATCGCGAATATTTACTTAAAAATTCATTAGTTGAAATTATTTACGATTTTGATGTGATCATTATTGATTGTCCGCCATCATTGGGTTTACTAACCATTAATGCTTTGTGTTCTTCGGATGCAATTTTAATTCCAATGCAATGTGAATTTTTTTCGTTAGAGGGGCTTAGCCATCTTCTTAATACTGTCGGATTAGTTAAGGAAAATCTAAATCCAGATTTGAGAGTTAGTGGTATAATTCTAACTATGCATGATCGAAGAAATAAATTGACCGAACAGGTTGAAAATGATGTTAGAAGTTTTTTGGGCGATAAAGTTTATGAAAATTATGTACCGAGAAATGTTAGGCTTTCCGAGGCCCCATCTTATGGTCTTCCGGGTGTAATATACGATTCTAAATCTTCGGGCTCTATAGCTTACATAAAGTTGGCACGAGAGATCATAAATAAAGAATCCATCTAGTTTTTGCAGTTTTAATTTATTTGGTTGGGCAAAATATTCGGTTTAATGCTCTAAAAATATATTTATTTCGCCCCAATTATAGTTATATTTCTACCATTATCATCATTCGAAATTTGTTTTGATCTTCTGAAGCTAAAATATTTTTCGGCATTAGTGTATGTGTCGATTCCCAAATTCTCGATTTCATTTACTCCAGCTCTGGAAATTCTTTCAAAAACATAGTTGGGCAAGTCAAAAAGCCATTTGGTTTCATTTTTGCCAGTTCTAAAAAATTTTTTATTTGTGATATTTTCACTAATAAAATCATCAAAAAATTCTTGAGAAACTTCGTAGGAATATTGTTGAATCATAGGTCCAATTGAAGCTTTTATATCGCAAGCCCCCAATATTTTCATTGCAGAAATAGTGTTTTCTATGACTCCAGATTTGGCTCCGCGCCAGCCAGCGTGACATAAACCTATAACTTGATTTTCATCGTCCCATAGCGCAATTGGTGCGCAATCGGCGGTAATTATACCAAGAACAATATTTTTTTGATTTGTAACAATTCCGTCGGCTTTGGGTAAGTTTTGATAGCCATAAAATTGCTTGGCATCGTTGATAATTTTTACCTGATTACCATGAACCTGATTGAGCATTAATACATGAGGTGATTCAAAATTTAGCTCTTTAAGTTTTTGATTGAGGTTTTCACGATTTGCAAGGTCTCCATCAATAATGCAGTCCTTGCCTAAGAAATAATAATCTATCATTGGCTATAGTTTGTTTTGTAGGAAAAATAGTAATTTTTGTTTATATTCTTGAGGATCTTTAATTTTAACAAGTGAATTTTTCGGTGTAAAAAAATAATCGTTTAAGCGAGTAATTAAAAACCGCATTGAAGCGCATTTAAGGGCGGTAGGAAGGAATTCTAATTCGCTCTTAGTGAAGGGTTTTATAGATTGATAACCATTTACGATTGAAATAAATTTTTGATGATTAAAACTATGTTTATCAAAGCACCAAGCATTTACGATTATGGCAAAGTCGTAAATTTGTAAATCATTGGCAGAAAAATAAAAATCTATCACCGCCGAAATTTTGCCATCTTTAAAAAAAACATTATCCGGAAATAAATCTAAATGACATGCGGATGATGGTAAGTTGGGATTCCAAAGTGCTTTTAAGTTAGTTATTTCTTGAGGAATTAGATCAACCAAAGTTTTGTCATAATCAGCCAACAAATGACTAAATTTTTGATATAATTTTTCAAAACCATCAACCCCCAAATCATTATAGCGAAACTGAACATAATCTTGTGAAGCCACATGCATTTTTGCCAACATTTCTCCAATTTGAAGGCAATTATTGGGGGTAATATTATAGTAGTATCCATCAAGATGAGGCTTTAAACTTGAGCCTTCTAGGAAGGTTACAATGATTGTTTTTTTGTTTTTAAAATCAGTAATCTTATTGCCACTTTTATTGGAAATTGGCTTTGGGCAAGATATGTTTTTTGAGGAGAGATGTTGCTTAAGGTTTACAAAATATGGTAAAATTTCTTTATCAATTCGAGATTCAAAAATTGTAAAAATATATTTACCAGTTGAAGTTTTGATTATGTAATTTGAATTATCGATGCCTTCAACTATTTCATGAAAATCAATAAGTCCGCCGATTTCATAATTGCATAAATGTTGCTCTAACTCTGTTTTGGTAATTTTTGTGTATACCGCCATAATTGTTTTGTTAACATTATTTCAATTTAGCAATTGGTCGGCAATACAGTTCAAGCTTATGTCCAACAAGTTCAAAGCCATGTTGTTTAGCAATTTTTTCCTTAAGTTTTTCAATTTCTTCATTAAAAAATTCTATAACTACATCGTTAGTAATATCGACAATATGGTCATGATGATCTTCATTCTCGAGAGCTTCGTATCTTGCTCTGCCTTTATTTAGAAAGTCGTGTTTAGTTATCACTCCAGCCTCTTCAAACATTTTTACGGTTCGATAAACTGTGGCTATGCCAATATTATTGTTAATTTTTTGGGCTCGACGATAAACTTCTTCAACATCCGGATGATCGGCACTTTTAGAGATTACTTTGGCGATTATTTTTCTGTTTTCAGTTAATTTAATATTTTTTTCTAGGCAGAGTTTTTCAATTTGGGATATCATAAATTAAGATTGTTTTTTAATTTAGAGTGGTTGATAATCGTTTGCTACATCTGGTTTGAGGTGCATTTCGATAAAATTTCACAAATTTTTAATTTTTTTGAATTATTAAACAAGAAGTAAATAACTTTAAAAGTAGCGCTAATATGACAAATAATAGAAAAATCAACGAATCTCTTGCCCCATCATTAACTTTCGATGATGTTTTGCTTAAGCCACTATACTCTGAAGTTCTCCCTGCAGATGTCAGTACCAGAACAAAAATTACCAAAAATATATCTATAGAAATACCAATCATCTCTGCTGCGATGGATACTGTTACAGAAAGTAGGCTTGCAATTGCTATGGCTCAGAGTGGAGGGATTGGTTGTATTCACAAAAATCTCTCAATTAAAGAACAGGCTGATGAAATAAAAAAGGTCAAAAAATTTGAATCTGGAATTGTGTTAAATCCCGTTACTATCACGCCCGATGAGACTCTAGCCGATGCATTATTGCTTATGAATCAATATGGAATATCTGGAATTCCCGTTGTCAAAAAAAATTCTAAAAAACTCGTAGGTATTCTAACTAATCGTGATGTTAGGTTTGCTCAAGATAAAAAACAGCCCGTAAAAGAACTTATGACTAAAAGTGGTTTAATTACCGCGCGAGTTGGCGTTAGTAAGGGTGATGCCAAAGCATTATTGCATAAAAACAAAATTGAACGAATAATTATCGTCGATGGAAATGGAAATTGCGTTGGTTTAATGACGGGTAAAGATTTAGAAAAAACCAAACAATTTCCTTTTGCTTCAAAAGATAAGGAAGGTCGATTACTTGTGGCCGGAGCCACATCGGTTGGAAAAGATGGTATTAGAAGAGCGGAAAGTTTGATCGAAGCTAATGTTGATATTTTGGTGGTAGACACAGCTCATGGACACTCAAAAGGAGTAATTGAAACCGTTAAAGAATTAAAAAAATTATTTCCTAAGCAAGAAATTATTGCAGGAAACATTGCTACAAAAGAAGCTTCAAAAGCCTTGTATGATGCAGGGGTTGATGCGGTTAAAGTCGGAATTGGCCCCGGTTCAATATGTACAACTAGGGTTATAGCTGGAGTCGGAGTGCCACAATTATCAGCCTTATTCGATGTGATGGAGTTTTGTGATAAAGTTAAATTGCCAGTTATTTCGGATGGCGGAATTAGATTTTCTGGAGATTTAGCTAAGGCAATTGCAGGCGGGGCAAGTGCGGTTATGTTGGGCGGTCTTTTGGCAGGTACCGAAGAAACTCCTGGAGAAATTGTTCTTTTTAAAGGTCGTTCCTATAAAGTTTATCGAGGTATGGGTTCACTTGGCGCGATGGCACGAGGTTCCGCCGACCGATATTTTCAACAAGATGTTATCGACAAAATGAAGTTAGTGCCTGAAGGAGTTGAGGGTCGCGTACCTTATAAAGGTTCAGTTGTTGATGTTTTACATCAATTGGTTGGCGGACTAAAATCTGCCATGGGATACACCGGAAATCATTCGATTGAATCAATGCGAAAAAATTGTCAATTTGTGAGAATAACTAATTCAGGTCTAAAAGAGTCTCATCCGCATTCAATTGCAATAACTTCTGAGTCACCAAATTATTCAACTGAGAGTTAGATTTGATAACGATTCAAGAAAAGATTATTAGCGGATACTTTTGAATAATTTTTATAAATCTGTAACTAAAATCCAAAGCCTAAAACTACTTGAAATCAGGTTGCAAAATGATTTCGATTCGCTGAAGAACAACTTGCGAAGTCATTTTGGCTGATTGAATTTTTTCAAGAGTAATTTCTTCTTCTGGCGCTCCCGGAGCTATACTTCCACCTCTTTTGGCCGACACTTTCATTACATTATTAAAATTAAAATCAACCTTTTTGAATTCTTCATTGCCAAGTAAATTGTATAGAGTTTTTTTAACTTCGATAAAATTTTTATTAATTTTTTGACAATCAGCTATTGCGCCATCTTTCCATGATTTTTCAGCACATTCCCACAAAATAGAGTTATATTGCTGAATAGCGATAAAATTTGATTTCATTAAAGAGATAAGTTTAATTTTTTCTTGGCTGGATTTTATGCCGGTTGAGTCCCAAAAATCGTTATAATCTTTTTTGGTTATTTTATTACTCGAGGTAGCAATTTTTATTAATTTTTCTGATACAATTTGAGAGAAATCGCTATTTTGGGCTAATGAGTTTGTTGTAAAAATTAACAAAAAAACAAGCCCAAAAAGGGTTTTAGATAAAAATCTGCTAAACATTTATGTCAAGATTGAGTTAATAAGGATTAATATTGACGCGAAGTCGATATTTATTTGGAATTTCGGTTTTGGAAATTACATCAAAGATTAATTTTTGCAAATTAACTTTTTTATCCGTTTTTAAATGAACCAAAAAATGAAAACGATTTTTTAATTTTTGGATTGGCGCCGGAGCTGGACCAAAAATTTCTATTTTATCATTTAATGGAAATAATTTTATAAAATTTTTAGCAAAATTTTTTGCGTCATTCTCATTAAGACAGCTAATTTCAAACCTCGTCATTTGCGAGAAAGGTGGCAAATTTTGATTTTGTCGGTTCCGAAGCTCAAAATTATAAAAATCATCTTTGTTATCGAGAGCAATTTTTTCAAACAAAATATTTTGCGGATTAAAAGTTTGAATAATAATTTTACCAGCCTCATCTCTTCTACCGGCGCGCCCGATAACTTGAGTGATGGTCTGGAATGCTCGTTCCAGAGATCTTAAATCTGACGAGAAAAGCATCGAATCGGCATCGACAATTCCAACTAAGTTAAGGTCGGCAAAATCATAGCCTTTGGAAATCATTTGAGTGCCAATAATTATATCAATTGTTCCACATGAAATATTGGTAACAATTTCTTCGGCATCTTTAAAGGTTTTGATGTTATCGCTAGTGATCAATGCTATTCGAGCTTCAGGGAAGAGAGTTTTTACTTCTTCGTGAAGCTTTTCAACTCCAGTTCCAACCGCAATTAATGAATTTTCTGCACCACAATTTTTGCATTTTGGTTTGGGTTTTTCATCGTGACCACAATGGTGACATATCAAAAGATTTTTATTTTTGTGAAGTACTAAATGAAAATCGCAATTTGGGCAATCATATTTTATTCCACATTTTTTGCACAATGTAACGGGTGCATAACCGCGACGATTTAGAAATAACAAACTTTGTTTTTGTTTAGATAAATTTTGGGCCAGAGCTTCGCGCAAACTATGCGATAAAATATGGTTGTTTTCGAGTTTCTCGTTTCGTAAATCAACAAAATTTATAACATTTTTTGATCCAAATTTTCGATTTAAATGAAATCTAATATATTTGCCATTAATCGCATTGTTGTAGGTTTCAAGAGCTGGCGTTGCAGTAGATAAAATTATTGGGAAATTTTCGATTTTGCTTTTAACGATAGCCATATCGCGAGCATGAAAATTAAAAATATCTTCTTGTTTAAAAGATGCGTCATGTTCTTCATCGACAATAATTAAACGTAGGTTATGAAAAGGCAAAAGAACGGCTGATCTAGCTCCAATCATAACCTTTATAGTACCGCAATTAAGGCCATAAAAAATTTCTCGACGATTTTTAGCGGAGATTTTGGAGTGCCAAAGTGCGGGTTTAAAGCCGAATTGTTCATCGAAGCGATTGAGTAATTGACTGGTTAGAGCTATCTCGGGTAATAAGATCAATATTTGATCATCTTGATTTTTGGCAAGTATCTTGGCTATATAAGCAAAAAAAATTTCGGTTTTACCGCTCCCAGTAATTCCATCAAGCAAAAAAGTTGGCGCTGGATCGTTGCATTTAGCTATTTGCTCAAAAATTTCTTGTTGTTCGGCAAGTAATTTTTTGAGTTTAAAATTCTTAGAATCAATTTTTTGTTGAATTTTAGAGGGTTCCTTTTGTGTTTTATCAGAGTTCAATATTCCGATCATGCTCTTAAGAATCAAGCCTCTGGAAGCGAGGTTAAAAGATGAAACATTTTCGAGGAATTTAATTTGTGATTGTGAAATCTTAATATGCGGGTGAGTTTCGATAATGCTTTTTATTTTTTTAATATCGAAGTCATTTTGATAAAAATTATCGTTAATTTTTAACACCAAAGCCCACATTTTTTTGCGCCCAAATTCAACCAAAACAATATCACCAATTTTTTGATTTGGCAGAGCGAAATAAGTGAAGTTATTGTTGAGTGCATTAGGTATTAAAACCTCAGCAAAAAGTGATGTCATTTAGATTTTTTTTCAACAAGTTAAATTGACGAATAATTTTAAAAATATAATTTATCAAAACAATCTTTCCAACTTTAAATTTTTAAATTATGAAATTCTTTATCGATACCGCCGAAATCTCCGAAATCAAAGAACTAAATTCTTACGGCTTAATTGACGGCGTAACCACCAATCCAACTTTAATCGCTAAATCGGGTCGCAAATTTCAAGAAGTTATCGCCGAAATTTGTGCCGAAGTAAAAGGGCCAGTTAGTGCCGAAGTCGCTTCAGCAGATTATGAAGGAATGGTGCGCGAGGGAGATATTTTGAGTAAAATCGCCAAAAATGTTTGCATAAAATTGCCTTTGACGCTCGATGGAATTAAAGCTTGTCGCTACTTTGCCAACAAAGGAATCCAAACCAATGTCACCTTGTGTTTTTCGCCCGCGCAAGCAATTTTGGTCGCCAAAGCCGGCGCCACTTTCGTTTCACCTTTTGTCGGCAGGCTTGATGATATTGGTCAAGACGGCTTAAATTTAATCGCCGAAATTTGTGAAATTTATGCCACTTACGAAAGTTTTAATACGCAAGTTTTAGTCGCTTCGGTGCGCAATCCTGTTCATATTGTTGAGTCGGCCAAGCTCGGCGCTCACGTCGCCACTATCCCCGCCAAAGTTATTAAGCAATTAGTTCAACACCCACTCACCGACAAGGGTTTAGAAACTTTCATCAAAGATTGGGCCAGCACGGGTCAAAAAATTTCTTAAGATCAATTTTTCACCACAAATACTCATGAACGAAAAAGATTTGAAGGAATTGCTAAAAAGCCTTCTTAAGCAAGGTGAGTGCTAATATATCGAATTTAAAGAAAATTATTTTAACAAAGATGATTTTTTAAAATATTACTCCGCATTATCGAATTCTGCGACATTAAACATATTTTTGAAGTGGTGATTTTGAACGATATGAGTATTACTTAAGTGATACTTTAAGAACGAACAAGTTCGTTCGTTCTTTCGCTTTCGCTCATCGAATTTTTCTTCTTTTTTATATTTGAATCATTGATTTTTATTTCTTTATTAGGAAGTGCAAGACATGCTTGTTTTGTTAAGAGTGGCTTATTGGTAATTTTTATTGAGGATTAATAACTGATTTACACACAACTTGATTTAACAAGAAAGGTAGGTTTTGCTATCACCTTTTATGTGCTCGTCTAACGCAACATCTTAAAACTAACCGCAACTAAAAAGCCAACACAAATACCGCAAGTGCTACAGCGTCGTAATAAGTTAGCAAAGCGATTGTGGGAACAGATTGAGTTAGCTAAAGCAAAGCAAAGGCGGTACAATTTTTTTGTTAGTAAGTTCCGCTTATACGCAGACAAAGAAAGCGGACTACGCAAACAGATTGAAACAAACAAACGAGATTAAAAAGTTGGGTATTTGTAGGCGATAACGGCAAGTTAGCTATCGCATTACGCTACGGAGCAAAAGCACTTGAGCTCGCAAAAGGAAAATACGCAGTCAAAGTTGCCAACAAAGAAGATATTGTTTCGACGCTACAGATTATTAAAAGTGCTGTTGAAAGTGGTGAGTTAGATAGTGTGATTGACCTTGCCGCAAACAAACTACGCAGTGGATTTACAAAATAATGAATGTAA
>Ga0172372_10008998_pt1 | contig 13050 bp, 7 predicted proteins | sample LakKiv5m_2_FD_114544 | JGI IMG/M metagenome (GOLD analysis project Ga0172372, IMG submission 114544) | Freshwater microbial communities from Kabuno Bay, South-Kivu, Congo - kab_092012_9.5m | ecosystem: Environmental > Aquatic > Freshwater > Lake | place: Democratic Republic of the Congo...
GAAGGGGATCAGGACTGGAAGCGCTTCTACGCGCTCTCGGGCCAGACCGTGTCGGTCGAAACGCTGGATCTGCTCAGTAAATCGGATACGTTCATTAGCGTGTACCGCCAGCTCGACGAGGGCGAAGTGGTTTCGTTTCGACCCACGGAATGCTTGGAAGACGCGATAGCGGGTCCGAACGGCGTGACGCTGGTGCCCGTGGCGTGCAACGACGACGTTTCCAGCGGCGTGGATCTGCGCCGTTCGCGCGCGCAGTTCGTCGCGCCGCGCACCGGGTTCTATTACGTAAAGATTCAGTACAGCCCCAAGCCGCGCGAAGACAAGGACGGCGAGACGTCGGGTCCGGAAACCACGTACAACTATACGGCGATGTCGTCGGGAGTTTTTGCCTCGACCCTGTTCTGCACGGTGGAGGCGAGCGAAGACGGCGACGCGGTGACGAATGGCCTGGTGGAATTGAACCCCCACGGCATCCAGCAGACGTACAACAATTCCGGGGTGTATCCGCTCGACGGCATTCCCTCGGGCACGTATACGCTGCGCGTGACCGCGCCGGGGCGGACGCCGCACCAGCAGACGGTGCAGGTATTCGCCGGCCAGATGCAGGAAGTGTTCGTTTCAATGATGCCCGCAGGCGGGGGCGGCAGCGAAGGCGAATCGGAGGGCGAAAGCCCGGCGGAGGGCGAGCAGCCGACTGAAGGCGAAGCCCCCACGGAGGCGCACTCGGCGGATTTCGAGGCGCCGTACGGCGTGCTGTCGCTGAGCGAACTGCTGCGCGCTACCCAACTCTACAATGCGCGATCTTACCATTGCGACGGCACGACGGAGGACGGGTATGCGCCGTTCAACGGGCCGCGCATCGACTGCAGCCCCCACACGGGCGATTACGTCGACAGCAACTGGTCGCTCTCGCTTTCGGAACTGCTGCGGCTGGTGCAACTCTTTAACCTGGGAACCTTTAGCCCCTGTGGAGAAACCGAAGACGGGTACTGCGCGAATACCTGAAGCGGGAACTGCGCAAAGCGACGATAATGCGAGGCGCGGGGCGGCTTTCTTTGCTTGCGCATTATCCTATCCCGTTGTCTTGTTTTAGTTTAGGCGGCCCGTTCGGTCAGGTATCTGTTGACCATCCGGAGGGGGCGTGCTATGATGCCAAGGATAGAGGCAGGTGGCAGGCAAGTAATTGGGAGAAGGCAGATGCGCACGCGTAATCGCTCAGGCTTTACCTTGGTCGAACTGTTGGTGGTGGTCGCGATCATCGCCATTCTGGCCAGCATTATCGCGGTGGCCTTGCCGCGCGCGCTTGAACGCGCCAAGATCGCCCGCATGACCGGCGCGCTCAACGACCTGCGCACCTCGCTCACGCAATACTACTCCGATCACAGCACCTATCCGCCGCCTTACGGCACCCGGTACTTCGGTTCGCGGTTTGCGGATCCGAACGACCTGAGCGTCGATTTCGCCAAGATCTACCAGATCAACAACTTCATGGCGGCGATGGGCCTGTACGACGAAGACCGGTATGACGAGTTTTCGCAGGGGTACAGCACGAGCCTCGAGCAGTCCACCCAGCTAAGCCTGCTTGAATTCGCTCCGGTGGCCACGCAGGGGGTAAGCAGCTTCAGCTACAACCCCGAGGTGTACAACGAAATCTACACCGGCAGCAATCTCGGCGCGGCGGTGGCGGAACAGCTGTCCGAGGACCGCCGCCCCTTCATTTACGTGGCGGTGAACCAGCGGCAGTTCCAGCGCGCCAAGACGTATTGGCTTCGCAACAACGATTTCCTGGCGACCACGTGGGATACGACCCAGGCGAATTCCGAATTGGCGGGCATTCAGTTCCCGCCTCCGAATTACGATGCCTTTGTGCTGATTGGTGTCGGCCCGGGTGGTGATTCTTTTGGCCTGGTGGACGACCCGCCCTTCCTCAATCAGATCCCGCAGGAGGATCGCTACTACGTGGCGGCGCTCCGCACCTACTTCTTGGCGACGCGCGATCTGAACGGCAACGGAGAGCTGGATTTCCATTTCCAGTCGCGCACGAGCCAGGCGGAAGGACGCGCGGAGTACACGTTCAACAACGACCGTACGAACACTCAGGTGGATGTGGCCGCGGCCATCCAGCCGTTCTTCGCGAGCTCGGGCATTGCGCCGGGTGAAATCCTGCCGAACAGCCTGCCCACGTTCCGGGCGCCGAACGGTTTCGGCCCCTACATCTACGTCAGTCCCTGATCCCGAATCATTGAATCTATCGCGCCGCTCCGGATACCCCGGGGCGGCGCGTTCGTTTTTCGGTTTGCACTGGCCGGGCCCCCGCTAAAGTTTCGGGGAGTATCTGCCGATAGACCGCATAGGCCAAGCCAAGGAAGGCGCGGCGTCGGGAGACACGGAATGGTCACCTTAAACAACATCGAAGCGCTGCGGCCCACGGCCGCCCCCGCGAGCGGAACCAGCGCCCGCCGCACCCCCCCGGCCACGGAAACCCCGCAGGACGAGGTAGCGTTCAGTGCGGAGAGCCGCGCCGCGGCGGAAATCGCCAAGCTGCTGGAAGCCACGCGCGAGAGCGAAGTGCGCCGCGAACGCGTGGAAGAAGCCAAGCAGAAGATCCGCGAAGGTGCTTACCGGCTGCAATCCGTGGTCACGACCGTGGCCGCGCGCGTTGCCGGAGCCATCGCCTAGCGGCACACGCGGCGTATATCCAGGGGACCCCGGCCGGTTGGAACGGACCGGGGCAAGGGAGGCTTGCTTGCCTGTCCCGGAGTAGCTCCTACGCGACAACTCGCGGGCCGATCAGCCTACCCAATGCCGCCGAGGCAGCGTGCCATCGCACTGCGCATGCCCGGAGTTAGGGGAGTACCCGGCGCAAAACTCGCCCGTCCCGAGGCGGATATCGTACAGTCCGGGCACACGGGGCGATTACCAGGTCATTGGAAAAGTTCATGCGGCAGCGGCTGTTCAACGAGATTCTCATGGCGCGCAAGCGGGTCTATGCGGTGGGGCCGCCGACGCCGCTCGAGCGCATCGACCTGCCGCTGAACGCGGAGGTGTACCTGAAGCGGGAGGATCTGTCGCCCATCCACGCCTACAAGTGGCGCGGGGCGTACAACCGCATGGCGCAGCTTACCGATGCCGAGCGCGCCAAGGGCGTGGTCTGCGCGTCGGCGGGTAACCACGCGCAGGGCGTGGCGCTGGCCGCAGCGCGGCTGGGCGCGCACGCGAAGATCTACATGCCCGCGTCCACCCCGCGCATGAAGCAGGCGGCGGTGGCCAAGCACGGCGGAACGCATGCAGAAGTCGTGCTCACGGGCGATTCCTATTCCGACGCCGCGGCCGTGGCCCTGCGCGATGCCGCCGAGAGCGGCCGCACCTTTGTGCATGCCTACGACGACTTCGGCACGATGGGCGGCCAGGGCACGCTGGCGGACGAGATGGTGATGTCGGGCTGCGGGCCTTTCGACACGGCGTACCTGCAAATCGGCGGCGGCGGCATGGCGGCCGCCGTGTCGTGCTGGCTCAAGGCCTATTTCCCCGGCATCCGCATCGTCGGCGTCGAGGGCGTGGATCAGGCCTCGATGAAGGCGGGCATCGCGGCGGGCAAGCCGGTCGAGCTGGAGCATGTGGACGTGTTCTGCGATGGCACGGCGGTGCGCAAGGCGGGCGAGCATACCCTGCCGCTCTGCGCCGAGCTGCTGGACGGCATCATCACGGTGACCAACGAAGAAGTCGCCGCGGCTATCGAGCTGCTGTGGGAATCGCGCCGCGTGATCGCCGAACCCTCTGGCGCGATGGGCGTGGCCGGCATGATGAAGGAGCGCGACGCGCTCGCGGGGCAGAAGGTCGCCGCCGTGCTCTGCGGCGCGAACGTCGATTTCGATCAGCTCGCATGGATCGCGCGGCACGCCGCCATCGGCGCGAGCCGCCGCCGCTTCTACCGCTTCGAAATGGGCGAAACCCCCGGCGGTCTGCTGCGCCTGCTCGACACGCTGCTCGAGGGCGTGAACATCATCGAAGTGCAATACGGCAAGGTGGACGAAGCAAAGGCCTGGCCGGTCATCGGCTTCGAGGCCTCGCCCCCACAGCTTGAGCTGCTGGGCCGCCGCCTCGGCGATTTCAACGTGCCGCACGAGGACGTCACCTCGCAGGAAGACGTCGAGTTCCGCATCATCCGCTACGAAGCCGGGCTCTTCCACCTGCCCTACTTCATCCGGCTCGATTTCCCCGAGCGCGCCGGGGCGCTGCGCGATTTCCTGCTCGCCATGCGCGACACCGCCAGTATCTGCTACTTCAACTACACCAATACCGGCGAGCAGATCGGCCGTGCGCTCATCGGCTTCGAGTTCCGCTCCGAAGACGCCCGCGCCGAGTTCCTATCGCTCCTGCGCGGCGGCGGCTACACCTACCGCGAAATCGAACCCGCCATGCTGCGGCGCATGCTGTAGGGGTCCGAGGTTCCAGCAGCCAGTCGAACTCTGGCCAATGTGTCTCGAAACCCGGAGCTGTATTGAGGGTTGGCCTATTCAGGGCCAAAGGCCCGGTGTCATACCAGCCCAGCCCATCGGGCTGGGTCAGTTGGAACCCAGTAAAGAAAAAGGGCTGAAGGCCCGATCCAGACCTATGGATCGGGCCTTCAGCCCTCCGATTACTTGCCGACACCCTGTTCCTGGGCCGTTGGCCCAGGCTGGTATGGAGCGCGCTTTTGGCGCTGAAAACGCAAGTCTGGTGGCCAACTCGGACGCGATACCAAGTTTGACAGACAGCTCGCGAGTACGCTCTCCCCACCGAAGACGCACCTATGGTGGGGCGAGCGTACACGCGAGCCGTGGACTTCGATACTACGCAGATGCGTCCTGCGTACTTCGGCCGGAAGCCATTGCGGTGACCGGGCGGATCTCCAGCAAGGCATCTTCTGGTCGGTGTAGCGTCCTCGGCTCACGGGGACGTTTGCCCCACCTCAAAAGCGTCTGCGGTGGGGCGAGCGTACGCGCGAGCCGTGGGGTTTGGTACGGTGCAACGAAGCGATCTCTTGTGGCTACGGCGTCAATGTGTAAAACCGATTGACGCCTCCCCCCTCAATTCCTTGCGACAGCCCGCTCCTCAATACGACGCACGATGATGGGGGCGTGCTCGCGGGAATTTTCGACGAAGACAACGTTGGAGTCCACGCCCGCGGTGAGGGTGCCCGCGACGAAGAGGCCGGGCACGGTGGTTTCGAGGGCCGCGTCGAGCTGGGGTTTCTTGGTCTCCGCATCGACCACGGCCCCGGCAACTTCCAGCAGGGTGGTGTCGGGTTCATAGCCGGTCATGGCGAGCACGAAGTCGTTGGGCACCAGCACCTCGCTGCCTTCGGAGGTCCGGATGCGTACATCGTCCGGGCGGATTTCCAGCACTTCGGCCTCTCGGTAGCAGGCGATCGACCCCTCGCGGATGCGGTTCTCGATGTCGGGCTTGATCCAGTACTTGGTGTCGAACACGCTGCCGCGCATGACCACAGTCACGCGCGCGCCTTCGCGCCAGAGTTCCAGCGCCACTTCGGCGGCGGACGAGCCCGCGCCGATCACCATCACGTCGTGGTCGGCGAAAGCATGCGCCTCGGAGTAGCGGTGCGACACCTTGGGCAGGTCTTCGCCCGGCACGTTCAGCGGGCGGGGGGAATCATAGAACCCAGTGGCCATCACCACGTGCCGCGCCCGCCAGACGCGCTCGCGTCCATAGAGATCGCGCGCCTCGACGCGGAAAAGGCCATCGAGTGGAATGACCCGTGTGACGGCATGATAGGTGACGATCTTCAAATCGAAGTAGCGCGCGAAGGCGCGGCAGTAGGCCAGATACTCGCGGCGCGTGGGATTCTTGTCTGCCGCCAGCAGCGGGAATCCACACAGCTCCAGGTTCTGCGTGGTGCTGAACCACTTCATGTACGTGGGGTGCCGCAGCAGCGCGCCGCACACGGGGCCCTTGTCGATGGCGATCGCCCGCAGACCGAGCAGGGCGGCTTCGCGTAGAATCACCAGCGCCGCCGGGCCCGCGCCGACCACCACGATGTCGAGTACGTCGTCTAGTCCATGTTGCTGCATGGGCTTAGAGTAGGGCACGCGCCCCCCGTGCGCAAGTTGCTTGTAGCGGGCAAAGGCCGCCGTAGAAATGTAACCCATAGCGGACTCGATGAACAGCACGGATACCGGGGATGGAATCCGGGCTTTTTTCTGGTATCCTTAGCGCCGCGCCTTCAACGAGTAACCGGGGCGCGCACAGGGAGGATCTTATGAAGCGACCCGTAAGTGCCTGGATGAGCGCGCTCGCGCTGCTGGCCCTGGCCGGATGCCAGACCGTGCCCCCGCGCGTTATCGACGGCCTGGTACCCGTCGTTCCCGCCGAAGGCGAAATGATGACGCTCAACGATCTGTACATCGTCATCGATGCCTCCGGCTCGATGTATCCTCCGGAGAAGTTCCGCGCCGCGCGCGACCTCTTCGCCAACTTCGTGCAGGCCGCGCCCGACAAGTACTTCGAGGCGAACCTGACCGTGTTCGGCGGCGAATGGAAAATGGACTGGCTGAAGGCGCCGATGCAGGCCTTCGACCGCGAGCACTTCGCTTCGCTGGCCGGTAATACGAAATACATCGCGGGCGGCACGCCGCTGTCGGCCGCGCTCGCCGAGCTCCAGCCGATCATCGCCGCGCGCCCGGGCCATGCCGCCGTGCTGATCCTGTCCGACGGCATGTCGGACCCCGAAGGCAGCCTGGCCGCCGCGCGCTCGCTGGTCGCGTCGGCACGCGGTTCGCTCTGCTTCCACACCGTGCATTTCGGCCGCGAAGACGAAGGCGCCGAATTGCTTTCCAAAATATCCGGGCTGACCGGCTGCGGCACCATCCGCCGCGCACACGAAGCCAGCGGCCCAATCGGCGTTCAGGCGCTCGCCAGCGACATCTTCTTCGGTCCTTGGCTCGACAGCGACGGCGATGGCGTGACCGATACGCTCGACCTCTGCCCCGACACCCCCCAGGGCACGCCGGTCAACGGCTACGGCTGCCACTCCTGGGGCACCGTGTATTTCGAAACCGACAAGTACAACGTCGCCCGCGCCTACGAGAAGCTACTCGACGAGGTGGCCGCCAAGCTGCGCGCCAACCCGCAGGTGTGCGTGCGTGTGGAAGGGCACACCGATTCCCGCGCGACCGACGAATACAACCAGCGGCTATCCGACAATCGCGCCAACGCGGTTGCACAGGAACTGCTGGGTCGCGGGGTCAGCCAGAGCCAGCTGATCGTCGACGGGTTCAGCGAGTTCAAGCCGGCCCAGCCCAACACCGACTGGAAGAATATGCAGCTCAACCGGCGGGTCGAATTGCGTCCCCTGCCCTAACGCCGATTCCATGATTTCTCGATGCGCGGCCCCGGATACCCGGGGCCGCGATTTTTTCTGCAAACGACCCACCTGCACGCGTTTCCATCGTGCACCGCCTTCTGCAGGAACGGTACTGGAACGATGAGGACCGCTCTCCCCGGCCCCGCCTGAAGCCGGGAGCCGTGATCATGCATCGAAGCGAAGACGCTAGGCGCCGCGAAGCCCGGCTGTCCGCTTGATCTTACTGCGCCGCCGCGCCAAGATAGGGGGTCTAAACGGCGGTTAATCTATGCAAGCAGTATCCTCCACATCCAGCCCCTCCGCTTATCCCCTGACGCCGATGCAGCAGGGGATGCTGTTCATGAGTATCAGCGCGCCGCCGGGCGCGGGGTACTACATCGAGCAGACCGTGTGCGCCATCGCGCATCCGCTGGAAGAGGCCGCCTTCGCCGCAGCCTGGCGCGAGGTGTTCCGGCATTATCCCGTGTTCTCCACCGAATTCGCTTGGGAGCGGCTCGCCCGCGCCGAGCAGCGCGTGCGGACCGATATCGTGCTGCCCTTTGCGGTGGAGGATCTGTCCGCTATCGCGCCGGACGAGCGGGCGGCGCGGCTTGAAGCCTTCCTCGCGGACGACCGCCGCCGCGGATTCACGCTGAACGAAGCGCCGCTCACGCGCGTGTCGCTGCTGCGCTGGTCGCCCGAGTCGTATCACTGCGTGTGGACCGTGCATCACACCCTCGCCGATGGCCGCGCGATGGCCTATGTGCTGCGCCAGGTTTTCGCGCTGTACGACGCGCGCCGGGCGGGCGGAGACTACGTGCTGCCCGACCAGCCGCCCTTCCGGGATTACGCCGAAGAGGTAGCTGCCGAACCTTCGGACGATGCCGCCGCGTTCTGGAAAACCTATCTCGACGGCTACACCGAACCGGCCGCGCTGCCGCTGCCCGCGCCCGGGAACCCGCCGGAACCGCCGGGCATCGGCGCGGAAGCACTGGTGCTTCCCGATGCGCTGGTACCCGCGCTCGAGCGGCTGGCCGCCGATACGGGCAGCACGCTGGGCACGATTGTGCAGGCCGCGTGGGCCGTCGTCATCAGCCGCTATGCGCAGAAATCCGATGTCGCGTTCGGCGTGACCAAAGCGGTGCGGCACCTGCCCTCCGCGCCGCCCGACGCCGTGGGGATGTACATCAACACGCTGCCGCTGCGCGTGGCCGTGGACGACGATATGCCGCTGCGCGGCTGGCTCGGCCATGTGCGCGAAAAGTGGACCGCGCTGCGCCCGCGCGAACAGGACGCCCTCAGCCGCATTCAGGCGTGGAGTCCCTTGCGCGGCGGCACGCCGCTGTTCAATTCGGTGCTGGTCTTCGAGAACGGCTCCATCGATCGGCTGGTGAAATCGCGCGGCGGGGACTGGTCCGGCCGCGATTTCAAGCTGCACGAGCGCACGCCCGGGGCGCTGACCCTTGCCGTGTATGCCGGCGAGCGCATCGAACTGACGGCGGAATTCGACGACGCGCTCTACCGCGCACCGGATATCGCGAGGCTGCTGCGTCATCTCGGCGCGGTGCTGGCAGGCATGGCCGCGGACCCCGCCGCGCCGGTGGGCGCGCTGCCGCTGCTGTCGGAAGCGGAATGCAGCGTGCTGCTGGTCGAGCGCCAGCCGCCGCCCTTCGCGCCGCCGGCAGGCAGCGTGATGGAGTGGTTCGCCCGCGCCGCCGCCGCCAACCCCGGCAAGCCTGCGCTGATGCACGACGGACAGGTGCTGTCGTACGCCGAACTGGAAGCGCGCTCGCGCGCCTTTGCGGATACCCTGCGCGCGCTGGGCGCTGGGCCGGGCGCATTTGTCGGACTCAGCGCGCCGCGCTCCATCGAAGTCATGGTGGGCCTCCTCGGCATCCTGCGCGCGGGCGCGGCCTATGTGCCGATTGATCCGGCGTATCCCGAGGAGCGTTTAAATTACCTCTGCGAAGACGCGGGCATCGCGCTCATGGCCACCGTGCGCAGCCTTGCAGGGGTGTGGGAAGATCGCGTCGCGCGCGTGTTGTACCTCGACGAGTCCGAAGGCTGGCCCGCCGGCGCGCCCGGCGAAGCCGCACCCGCGCCTGAAGACCCCGCCTACGTGATCTACACCTCGGGCACCACGGGCAAGCCGAAAGGCGTGGTGGTGCATTATGCCGCGCTGGCGGCCTTCGCCTCGGGCGCGTTCGCAGCCTACGGTATGCGGGCGGATGACCGCATGCTCCAGTTCTCGTCGCTCAGTTTCGACGCGGCGGTCGAGGAGATATTCCTCTCGCTCTGCCACGGGCTGACGCTGGTGCTGCGCACCGATGCGATGCTCGCCTCGCCGCCGGTGTTTTACGAGGCTTGCGAAGCGGCGGGCGTCACCATGCTCGACATGCCCACCGCGTTCTGGAACATCCTGGCGGGCGAGATGGCGCGCAGCAAGCCGCCCGCGTGCGTGCGCGGCGCGCTCATCGGCGGCGAAGCCGTGCGCGCCGACCTGCTGGCGCAGTGGCGCGCGGGCGTGCCGGAGGGCGTCACGCTCATCAATACCTACGGCCCCACCGAGGCGACCGTGGTCGCGGCGGCCGCCGTGCTCGACGACGAGGACGCGGCAGAGGTGCCCATCGGGCTGCCGCTGCCCGGCGCGGCGGCCTATGTGCTCGACGCCCGGCTGCGGCTGGTGCCCGATGGCCTGCCCGGCGAACTGTACATCGGCGGTCCGCAGGTGGCGCTGGGCTACCACGGCCGCCCGGAACTGACGGCGGAGCGCTTCCTTCCCAATCCCTTCGGCGAAGGCCGGCTGTACAAATCCGGCGATCGCGTGCGCTACCGCGAAGACGGGCAGCTCGTGTACCTCGGGCGGCAGGACCGGCAGATCAAGCTGCGGGGCTTCCGCGTCGAGCTCGACGAAGTCGAGGCGTTTCTGCGGAGCTGCGCGGGCGTGAAGGATGCCGCGGTCACCGTGCATGAAAGCGCGCCCGGCGTGCAGCGCATGGCGGGCTATGTGGTGCCGGTAGACCCCGCCGCGGTCGGCACCATCGCCGAGTCCTGCCGCGCGGAAGCGGGCGAGCGCATGCCCGAATACATGCGGCCCTCGGTCCTCGTCGCGCTCGAGCGGCTGCCGCTGAACAACAGCGGCAAGGTGGACTACAAAGCCCTGCCCGCGCCCGAATCGGGTGCCGCCGATGTGGACGAGGACGATGCCCCGCGCGGCGACACCGAATGGCGCATGGCCAAGCTCTGGGGCAAGGTGCTGGGCCTGCGGCATGTGGGACGCAACGACAACTTTTTCGAGATCGGCGGGCATTCGCTGCAGGGCGTGATTCTGCTGAGCCACATCGAGCGGAGTTTCGGCCGCCGCCTGCCGCCGCTGCGGCTGTACCAGGCGCCCACGGTGGCCGCGCTGTCTCGCATCGTAGACGAGGAAGAAGGCGCGCCGCCGCGCGTGGCGCTGCATCCCATTCAGCCCAAGGGCTCGCGCGTGCCGATGTTCTTCGTTGGCTCCACCGATCTGCTGCCCGCCATCAAAGACACGCTCGGTCCCGACCAGCCGCTGTTCTCGCTCAACATCTTCGGCCTGCAGGAAGACGACGGCGGCTACACCTTCAAAAACGTGGCCGACATCGCCGCGATGTTCATCGAGGAAGTCCGCGCCTGTCAGCCGCACGGACCCTACGCCCTCGGCGGCTACTGCCGCGACACCATGGTCGCCTACGAAATGGCCCGCCAGCTTACCGCTGCGGGCGACGAAGTCCGCCTCATCGCCATGGTGGATATCTTCTGGGACACCGGCCACACCTACGGCACCTGGCAGCGGCACTGGCGCAATCTGCGCAAGATGGGCTTCGACTACATCGCCGCCAAGTGGAAAGAAAAAGCGAAAACCACGCGCGAAGCGATCATCCGCTTCACCAGCCGCCGCGCAAAAGAGCGCGCGGGCGGGCAAGCCGCCGTGCTGCCCATGGAGCACCGCCACGCGCTCTTCATCAACGCCTATTACGACAGCATCCTCGAATACGAACCGCAGCCCTACGGCGGAAGCATCACCGTTTACATGGCCACCGAATGGGGCCTGCGCGATACCCCCCGCTGGAAACAACTCTGCGCAGGCGGCGTCACCATCCGCGAAATAGACGCCTGCCACCACAACATCTGGCACCCCCCCCAGGCCGAACGCCTCGGCGCAGCGATGCGGGATGACTTGATCGCCGTGAGCCGGGACGGCCGCGCTTAGCCCCATGTTGTGGCCGGTCTCCTGACCGCGCCACCGGCCCGACCTTATGGTCTCCAAGTCTCGGCGCCTCAGTTGTGGCCGGTCTCCCGACCGCGCCACCGGCCCGACCGTAACGTCTCCAATTCTCGGTGCCAGCGCGTGAAATTCGGAGGAAGTGAGACCTGCGGTCATAAAGAGTGGGCGGGTCAGGAAACCCGCCCACCGCGAAGGTCCCAGCGACTCACTGCGCAATTGAAGTTGCTATCCGGTATTCTTTAGAGCTACGATTTCTCTTAAGCAACTATAAACCTAAGTCCGCTTGAAGCCAATCCGTGGTTCGCTTCTCACAGGTATCCTTAGGAAACGTTGTCGTCAACCGAGGAATTCGCCATGCCTGTTGCCGAAAATCTAACCGTTAAGTCGCTTAGTTTGGATCTCAAGAACTTTCGAACTATTCCACAAAGCGACGAGCTACATGCTGTAAGAGCCCTAATCTCGGTAGATATTGACGGATTTTGGGCACTTATGGAGAGTTTGCTTACGGACGGCTACCATTTGACCGAGAACATTCTTGTATTGAAAGAACGAAAGAAACTGGTTGTAAAGGAAGGTAATCGGAGAATTGCGGCACTTAAGCTAGCTCTAGGTTATATTCGCGAAATAGATATTCCTGATAATCTAATCAAGAAGATCGACGAGTTACCTGCCGATTGGCGGAACATTAACGGTAGCGTTCCCTGCGCGGTATTTGAAGCCAACGAGCAAGACGAGGTGTTGAAGTATGTGGCACTCACTCATGCAAAGGGTGAGAAGGCCGGCAGGCTAGATTGGAATGCGATAGCACGCGCTCGCTTTGCTCGCGACCAAAAAGGGGCAAGCGAACCCAACCTCGATCTCCTCGAGTGTTATCTAATGAATAGTCGAAACATATCTGCGGAGCAGGCAGAACGCTGGGCTGGTGATTATCCATTGACGGTGTTGACTGAAGCTGTCACCAAAATAGCCTCACGCCTTGAATTGGCCTCGTCTAAAGAGTTTATAAGGCATTATCCCAAAAAATACAAAAAGGCGCTCGATTGCATAATGCATGAAGTCGGTACGGGCATGCTTACATTCAGCGTTCTTCGAAACCAGGACTCGCTAACGAGATTCTTAGAGCAAAATGCGATTTTGGTTACCGTAGACACCAAGACGAACGGGTCAGGAGGTAGTGAGGGCGGGGCGAAGCCGGATGAGAAAGGTGGCGCTGGTGAAGGCAGCAAGAAAAGTGGTAAACGAGGCGGCGGATTCTCGACGCAGGATCCTCGAGCTGTAACCGCGTGGCTGAGAGACTTTTCAAAGAAGAAAAATCTAAATAAAAAGACGAAGTCACTAGTATTAGAAGCGGCTTCTTTGAAATGGACCCCGGATCCTGGACAGTGGCTTAAGTGGATTTCCTTGAGTAGAGAGCCCTCAACAAGGAGATCGGATTATGCGGCGTAAACGACGGAAC
>Ga0172372_10008999_pt1 | contig 13050 bp, 5 predicted proteins | sample LakKiv5m_2_FD_114544 | JGI IMG/M metagenome (GOLD analysis project Ga0172372, IMG submission 114544) | Freshwater microbial communities from Kabuno Bay, South-Kivu, Congo - kab_092012_9.5m | ecosystem: Environmental > Aquatic > Freshwater > Lake | place: Democratic Republic of the Congo...
AGCCCCGCTGCTGCAAAGGCGCTAAAGGCATACGAGGCAAATAGCCCGACCGTCCCCCACGCCAAAAGTGCATCAACCCCCCAAACATCGACGCGTTGAATTGACACCCCGGTGAGCAGACAAAGTAAAAGCCCCGAGACAAGCGATGCCCATAGGCGCTGAGCCACACCCACGCGTTTGGTCAGGTCCTCGGCAAGCCCTGCGGCAAAGGCTGGCAATGCGGCAAGCAAGACTGGGCCCAGTAAATCGGCAAGCGTGCCCTGCGAGGCGCTTTCAAGCCAGTGCCTTGGGCCAAACGCCAAAATCCCCCAAGCAAGCAGCATCGCAGCAGCCATAGCAAGGCCACCAATGCGCGGCGTGGGTCGCGCATGGCTTTTTTGCACGCCTTCCACCGCATCCAAACTCCACCGCCCGTGCCAGTACTGGGTGGCAACGATCAATCGTGATAGCGCAAAACTTACCAAGCACACGAGCGCAAGCAGGCTGTGATAAGGGGTCCAGGCAAAAACATCACGTTCTAGCATCAAAGACGAAGTTTACGTGACTAATTGAGGACGGTCTACTCTGGGGCAAGTTCCCGACGCAAAGGCCTCTTTGCGTGCATCCATGATCAAAATTTCTCCGATAAAATTCTTACTGACGCGACGGTTATTAAACCTTATCGATCTATGTTATAGATCCCAAAAAGCGCCCTTCGCTTGTTGTGCTGCAAGTGCTTGCAGATTATCGCCAAGCCTGCCAAGCATCGAATAAGGCATCAACACGCACCTCAAGATGCTGACTCAAAAGCCGTTGCTCCGCCACATAGCGTCTTGCGGCCTGGCCAAGCTGCTCGATACGGCCTCGGTCCTTTGCCAAAGCGTCAAGCCAATGCACAAAGTCTGCTTCGCTTTCGGCTACCAGTCCCGTTTCACCATGGCGTATGGTGTGATCATAGGCGGTGGGCGAGGCAATACAGGCGAGCTCGTTTGCGCCACATTCGATAAACTTCAGATCACTTTTGCAAGCGTTGGGCTTATTAGGGGCAAGCGGTAGCAGCGCAATGTCACACCCAGCTAAACACTGTTGATAGCCTTGGTAGTCCGAGGCAGCGATAAACGCTTTTCGCTCAATGGCTGCTGCCTCAAACACCTGACGATCTTGCATGACCGTCAGGTGGAGATGTTGGTGGTGATCGAAGATGGGCTTTAGGGCACGCATCAGCGAGCTGCCCTCAGCGGTACGATTCAAGGCACCATAAAAAACGTTGACAGTCTCCCCTGGCATCAGACCTTCGCTTGCGGGCACACCCAGGCGATTTTGGGGCCCGTGCCTGATGCGCTTTTTGTCTGATAAGCGCGGTAGCTCGAGCAAGCAGTTCTCAAAGCAGAGCACGCGCTGATCGCCTCGTACTTTCCTAATCGTATGCGCCAGCAAAGCCGTCGATGTGATCACGCCGTGTGCGTGCATGACTGAGGCCCAGGGCGCCTGATCAAAGCTGCGTCGAATCCGTGGTGCAAAAAGGTCGGGGTGATCGTCCCACTCGGCCATTACCAACCACCCTTTGGCACCAAGCTGCTTAACGGTTGCAGCCCATTGCTCTGGATCCTGGGGAAGTTGGCGCTGAACGATCAATACCTTGGGTAAATCAGGCGGAAGATCAGGTAACTGAGCACTACGCTCAAAGTAGTGCACCTCGATATCTGGCATCGACGCAAAGGCTGCCAGCGGCAAACGGGTACGAACATCGGCAAAGGCCGGAGCCATGGCCAAGACGGCAATGACCATGCGCCGCACCGGTGCAGGGTGGGTCGACGAAGGCCGCGGGACGGCTCGGACCACGTACTGCAAAGTCAGCAAGCGCTGCTTGAAAGCTGCTGCAGAGCCGCCTTCTTGCTGCAGCCAAGCTTGCATCGAGGCAAAAAAACGGTCAAAGCGAGGCTGCTCCAACACGAACTCTCGCGAGCGCATTTTTATGGGACAAAGGCCAGCCTGGCTGAGCAATTCGAGGATCGACGATGCGGTAAAAAACCGCAAATGTGTCCTGTCCAGCAAGCCTTGTGACTGGTAGCTGAATTGCCCGTGTAACAGTTGCTCGATCACACTCCAATGACCGACATTGGGCACGCAAGCCACCAGCACGCCCTTTGGCGCAAGGCAGCGCGCGAGTCTGGCAAGCATGCGCCAGGGATCTCGGAAATGCTCAATCACATCACCAAGCACCACAACATCCATGGCGCCGGCCCACAATGCCCATGGCAGATCGCTTGGCTCAGCCTCTGCATCGGCAACATAGCACTGCTCAATGTGCCCCAACGCCGTGGCTGCAGGCGTTGGGGCCAACTCCACCCCTGTCCAGACCACTTGGGGCTGGCGCCGCTTAAAGGCTGCGCCTAGTGCCCCCTCACCGCAGCCAATCTCAAGGACCCGTTTGGCGGTGATTGGAAGGGCATCGAGTAAATCCGGGTTAACATGGCCAAAATAACCAGCAGGTGGTTGAGATTCTTCGCAAAACGTCTTGAGCATCGTCTTGGGGTGATTCCTGGCATAAACGGGCGAGCTTCACAACCATCATAAGGCTTTGCCAGGCCGTTAGGCAATGGCCCGTGGATGATCAACAATCCCGTCAGTGTTCAAAGACCCTTTGCCGCATCCAACCTAACGCCGCAAGCCATGAGTTCAAAAACCAGCCCCTCGCTTAGCGGACCCGATCTGGGTGCCTGGCTCAACCCAGCGCCGATGCAGCAGCCACCTTATTGGGTGCAAGCACTTCTGGGGCCATGGTTCGACAAGGGCGACATCAGCCTGTCGACAGCGCGACGACTTTTTTTCGGATTTCCCGAGTCCTTGCCGCCCTACTTTCAAGCAAGCGACGCAATCGAAGGATTTGCGCCACTGGCCGAGAGCGAGCGCGATACCGTGCGGGCTGTTTTCGGTGAACTAGCGTCCATCATAGATCTACACTTTGAGGAAACAAGCGAGTTTTCCCAACCCAATACGATTGCCATCATGACCAATCGGCAAGTACGCACCGATGGCTACGCCTGGGGACCTGGCAAGGCCTTTAAATCCTACGATATCTTTTTAGATAACGATCCGGGCGTTCGTTTCGCAGTCGGCAGCTTCGATGCATTGACCCTAATCCATGAAATTGGCCATGCCTTAGGCCTACGCCACCCCTTTGAGGGTACCGAGCCGTTTAGCAGTGGCGGGCTTGATCCAGCACTTAACGGCGCCGAAGACTCAACGCTATGGACGGTGATGAGTTATACAGGCTACCGAGCACAATTTCGACCCGAACTTAGACCCTTTGATATTGCAGCCTTGCAATGGCTCTATGGACCCTCACAACAGGCGCGCGCAGGCAACGATCGATATGTGCTAAGCAGTAAGGAAGCCAACTTCATCTGGGATGGCGCTGGGTTTGACACGATCGATGCAACCGGGGTGGATGCGGTACACCGTGATTACTACGGTGATGCGGTCGGTGCGACTGATGAGTTGCGGCTGGTCTTAGACCTGCAAGCGGGCCGCAAAGGCTATATCGATAACGCCTTTGAGCGCATGAGCCTGCCGGGACAAATTACGATAAACGCTGGCACCGTGATTGAAGCTGTGATCGGAACCGCAAGTCGAGACTGGATTTACGGCAATGAGGTTGCAAATCAACTCGAGGGACGCAAAGGTAACGATCTGCTCGTTGGTAGAGAGGGTGACGATAGCTTATGGGGCGGCGAAGGGGCTGACTCCTTATACGGCGGACCGGGTGCCGACTTGCTTGACGGCGGCGAGGGGCTAGACTGGGTTTTTTGCGATGGCCCATTGCTTGCCTATAACCTGCAGTCACTCGATCAAGGACGCTTTCTGCTGAAAGCCCATTCGGCGCGCGATCAAGCCGCTGATCGACTCATCGATGTCGAGCGGATTCATTTCTCAGACGTAACCCTTGTGCTGCAAGGCGACCCCTTTGCTTTTTGGGCAGCACGCATGATCGCAATCTTAGGGGGCGTGGTATCGCTCAAGGACGCGAGCCTTGGCGCAGTCGCTGTGCAAAGCCTGGAGCAGGGACTAAGTCCCCAAGCGCTTGCCGCAAGGGGCATTGAAGTGATGTTTGGGCCGCAGGCTACAACACGCGAACTCATCGCTAAGGCCTATCAAAACTACCAGCTATCAGGACTCGTATCGGTCCCCGCAAGCGAGCACTTGCTGGATGAGCTGAGTATGGCGGCGCAACAAGCAGGGCTTGGGCCGAGTCATTTGCTGATATGGGCCTGCGGGCTGCCAACGACCGACGAGCTTATCAGGCTCAGCGGCATTGACACTCAGGGATGGGCGCTCCAGTGGCCTGTTGGGCCCTAGCGAGCAACAATAAGCGCGCACTGAGCTTTGCAGGCTTTGAATCAAGCCATCAGTGCCCTAGAAGACGAGGCCATTTCCCCTAGGACAAAAAAAGGCCGCCCGAAGGCGGCCTTTTAACCGAACAGACTGGTGATCGATTAACCACCCACGCCAACAAGACCCGTCGTCGTACCATCTGACATCGTGTCATTGCCAGCAGGATCTGTGTAGCCGACAAGCACGATTCCACGGAAGTTTCCTCCTGCGGTGTCGCCGTTATCGTCGTAAACATAAAGCGTCGATGTACCCGCTGTCGTGATCGTGAAGGTACCAGCTACCGCATCATACATACCCAACACGAGAGCGCCATCATTTTCACCCGCAACTGCACCACCAGTACCAAGGCTCTGGCCATTGCGCGCGTATCCGCCCGTTTCCGTCAAGCCGATCAGTTCGATCTTTGCACCAGTACCAAAGCCTGTGATCTTGTCCAAACCAACGACATTGATGACTGTCCCTGTCGCTGGAACAGCAGCTGAGGCATTAAAGCCGAGTGCAAGGCCCGTATCAGTCGTAGCATTGACTCTAAATACATCAGCACCACCACCAGATACAAAGAAGTCGCCACCGAGACCGAGCATAACCGTATCGACGCCAGTACCGCCCGTGTAGGTGTCCACCGCAGCTGTGGTGGAACTATTCGAGTAGGTACGGGCTGTGCTACCACTAACGTTAATGGTATAAGCAGTCGCAGTTGAGGCGGCTTGAACAGTTACAGCACCTGTATTGGCCAAATTAATGGTCTGGGAGGCATAGCTCGCAGTCGCAGTTAAAGCTACCGCACCTGTTCCAGACAACAATGCATCTGATGCATTGGTTGCAGGCACATTTAAAGTAAATGCACCGGTTCCAGCACCCTGAGTAATGGTTGTCGCCTGTGAACCACTGTTAACCGTCAGTGCCCCAGCACCAGCACCAGCTGTTAACAAAGATCCTGCCACCTTACCAAAACCATTAACGGTGAATGCCCCAGCACCAGCAGTGGATAGGGTACCGACAAGCGCAGAAGCATCAACAGTCGTAGCGCTCGCAGAAGTCACCGTCTGATTTGCTGCTCCCGCCGTCACTGCAAGCGTCCCAGCACCCGTCTTTGCCACGCTAGCGGTACTCGACACGACGTAGTTCGATGTGCCACTCAAGGTGACCGTATTGCCGGCACCACCTGTCACGGTAATCGTCGACCCTGTACCGTCAATGGTGGCAGCTCCCGCTGCATTCACGGTTAGGGCTTGATCTGGGGTGATTGTCAGACTAAAGCCTGCTGGCACATTGATTTGCTCAATGCCAGCAATCTTTCCACTCACGCCGATCACAGGAGCTGTCGCTGTTAACGTAGCTGTTGTTCCCGCGGTAATGGCTAGAACATCCGTGGATCCTGCTGCACCGCCGCCCGTAAACGAAGAGCCCAGGATTTGAGCGGCCGTAGTACTAAATTGGTCCGCACCAGAGCCACCCGTTACAGACTGCTGGGCAGCACCAAGAGTCACGGTATTGACCCCCGAAGAAGCAGCACCGTTAAATGACTGCCCCACGCCGGCGCCGAGTGTTACCGTAGCAGCTGCTGTTCCTAAGGTTCCGCCACTGTTTATGACAGAAAGTCCTACAGTACTGGGCATGATGACCGCCCCGCTGGTACCTTCTGCCAAGGTGACCGTCTCAACGCTGACTAGGTTTGCACTGAGATCTATTGCTGCCAATGCTGTAGAAACCGTCAACGCATCAGTACCTGCACCGCCATTGATGGTACTACCCACCATGAAGGCCCCCGTCGCAGCGATCGTATCGTTAAACACCGTCGTGCTTGCACTTGCGTTGGTCGCCAGCGCATTGGTCACGTTGGCAGCGGCTGCCGTCAGTGTTACGGCTGCGCCGCCTACTGTTCCCTGACTACCAAGTAAAAGGTCGGCAGCAGTTAGGCTTGTCACACCATCCAACTTGATCGCCGTATCGGTTGCATCAAGCGTACCTGGCACTGCTTGAACATAAAGCGTGTTCTCACTTGACACGAAAAAGGCCACATTAGTCGAGCCATTCGCTGCAGCGTCTGCCGCCGCTGCAGCGTTAGCAGCAGCGTAGCCCGTATAAGTATTTAGAAATTTACTTGGCGTCTGGGCAATATTTAGCTTATCGGTACCTGACACGAAATCTGTGATTACGTCAGTCGAGACAGCCGATGACACAGGCAAAGCAGCGTTCGCGTTAGCGCCAAAGACAAAGGTATCGACGCCATCACCGCCAGTCAGTGTGTCAGCACCAGCACCACCGGTAAGGGTGTCATTACCCGCACCCCCTACAAGCACATCAGCCAGATTACCACCCGTTATGGCATCAGCGCCTGCACCGCCAGTTAGTTTTCTGCCCGCCGTGGTACTCATCGTGGCAGCGAAGGTCACAGCCCCCTGAACCGCAGAAGCGTCGATCTCGGTGAGTGCTACACCACCGCCCGTGATTGTCGTGGGCGCACCACCCGTTACCACCAACTTGGTTAACGTCGCAGAGGAAACACCCACTGAACGCGCATTCGCATTGTTGGCAAGCGCTAGATTATTAATCGTGGCTGACTCAACACCTGCGGCGGTCACAAGAGTTGCTGATGTCATTGCACCATTGGCTGTGGCCGAACCCACATTCACCGTGAGGCTATCGGCAGTGCCGGTAGTCCACGCCGTGTTTGCCACGGTAGCGTTACCACCGGTTGTGAGTGTCACCGTACCGCCCGAAGCCATACCGGTTACTGAACCACCTGCCGCATCACGGATCGTGAGTGCAGCCACAGGATTTGCGGTCAGTGGTAGCGCAACCGATACGCCACCTGAAATCTCAACGGCCTCAAAACCTGTCACACCACCACCGGTAACCGTGGTGATTGATGCCGACGTCACCAACGTGTCAGTGCCATCACCGCCATCGAGACTGTGTGCTGCTGAAATATTACCAATGCGCAGCGTGTCGTTGCCTGCGCCAAGCGCGACCGATAATTTATCGGTAGCATCAGCCGTGATCGCGATGTCGTGAGCACCATCATCCGAGGTCACCATGCCCGTCGTGGTGGGCGTTGCGCCTACGAGATTGATGGCAAGCTTGGCTGCAGCGCTACCTGTAACATTGAGGGTGGTGGCCGCATTGCTTGCAAGCGTGAGGGTGGTCGTTGACGAGCCGCTAGCTGCACCATTTGAGGCAACATTAATCGTTTCGATGCCATTAGCAGTAACGGCAGCATTGGCAGTCGTCGCAGCACCGCTAATGGCCACTGAAATCGCATCACTTGCTGATGCAGTCACTGTTGCCGACGAAAATCCAAGCGTTGTATTGGACGAGCTTCCAACCACTTCAACAGCAGGCACCGCTTTGAGTCCGTTAACCGTTACATCAGCGGTGGAACCAGTGTTTACCACTTTCGTTACGCCCGTAAACCCGATGGCATCCAGTGTGAAGCCAGCGCCTGCGGGACTAGCCGTGATCGATACCGTTTCGATACCGGTTGAAGTCACACCGGTCCCTGCAGCAACCGGTGTTACGGTAGCAGAAGCGCTCGAAATCTCAAGGCGATCGACTCCATCGCCACCGGATAAGACATCGCCCGCATTTAATTGGGCAGCGGTTGCCCTGAAAATATCATCTAAGGCGCCACCGACAATGGTGGTGTCAATTCCTGCAGTCAAATCCTTGTTGACCGGCGGTGAGAGCGATTTATCGTTGATCACAATCGATGCACTCGCAGACCCAACGGAAAGCGTCATCGTCTCCTCACCCTCAGTGAGGCCATCTGCCAGGGCACTGATTTGGATATAAGCCTTACCGTCAGCACCTACTGTTGCGGATCCGGTCAGAGCGCCTACGTCGGAAGCGTCAACCCCAGAGATTAGGTAATTGACCGTGCTGCCCGAGGCAACATTTTTAGTCGTGAGCGTTGCAATCGTGCTCTTGCCTTCATCCACCGATCCAGCCGCGGTCAGCGTGTAAGTTGGGACTGCAGGTGGCTCAACAACGGGACCGCCGATAATTGCCTGTTCTGCCTTGGTGGCCGCCGTTGCTAAGGTCTGGCCAGCCGCCTTGATCACTGCATTGTAGGGGTTATCGGGTGTGTCAGTCCAAGTGGATACCAGGTTAACAACGAGGCGTGCAATAATGTTGAGCGGAAGCTTGGCGCCAGCTGTGCCGTCGATATAACTGGCGATAAACGCGATCGCATTCGCGTCCGTGACGCCGTGGTGGCCCAGAAGTGTCGCTGCCTGCTGAGATGCCGAGAAAATAAGGGAGTCGAATTTCGAGGCGCCCGCAGCGGAGTTAAGAACCTCCAACGCTACTGCGTCTTCGCCTGCGACCGCCGACATAGGCGTACCGTAGGCCTTGGAAAATTGCGTGAGCTCCGCGCTCGTTGGGCCCCGACCCAAAAGAGCAATCGAATATTTAATAGCGGCTAAGGCGCCTGGTGTTAGTGCTGAAGCCATAGTTTCCTCTCAGTTAAGAATCGAAAGTTGCCGAAAAGGCCGGCGTAAGTCGTATTGTTAAAGCGTTTTTGCTGCCATGGTGGAGACCTTTTCGGCTTTTCCACACAACAATTGTAGACGAATCGGCATCGATGGGTGTGAACTTCATCACGAATTGTTGAATATTGCCGACTCACCGTGTAAGGCGAAAGCCCGTTCGCAGCGCATATCCCTGTGATGCGAAGAGCGACAAACTCGAAAGCTGGCGAAATCGATCAGCGCTTATTACCCATTCCCAGCCCGTGGACTTCAGCGGCCTAGTCCATTCCAATAAAAAGCCATAACGCTTAATGTTTCTAATTTTGTTGTTTTCTATCAATGGGTTATAGCCATTTGCATCATGCTGCGCATTAGCGTATAGCTGCAAACGCTTGCTCCCTAAATGATTTTTATACATCACACTTCCGGCAAGATCGCCCTTGTACTGATCGCCTCCGGGTCGCCTCTCATTGGCCGCCACATCCTCACCCCCGCGCCCTGCAAGCTCCCAACGCCATCCGTTGCGTTCGCACAACATTCTCAGGCCGATATACGTTGCGCTACCACTTAAAACCTGGCGTAGCGGGTAGTGCGGTGTGTCCCGCTCTAGGCTCGATTGTACGCGACAGGCACCGTCATTAAAGACCGTATAACGAAAATGGGATCCATTGAGGGCCAAGTCAAGGCCAACCCCCAGTTTGCGGGTCTCAACAAGCCGAATCCCACCGTAGTCTATCGACTGCCATCCGGCAAGGCCAATGAGTTGTATGCCGACCGCGTCAAACAATGGCGGCAGCGGCGCCACCCACTCCACTGAAGCGTCATAGCCGCGCGTTGACTGTGGCGCATCATCTGCCGCTCGGCCAAAAGTCCGTAATGAAAATCCGAACTTCTGGCTGGACGCATCGAGCCAGTCTGCGCCCACGCGAAGGTCATAATGCCAGGAGCCCGTCGGACGCGGTTGGTCCTTAGGGTCAAGGGGGAGCACAATCGGACCATCGATTGTTGTGAAACGAACCTCGCTAAGCGAGGGAGCGTTATTTGGATTACTCTCATAGACTCTAAACAAGCTCATCGCCGTTCGCCAGAAGAGCTGACTCGCGGGGAGATGCGCGGCGCTGACAGCCCGCTGGGCGGGCCCACGCACATGATCGCGTTCACCTTGCAAATCCGCCAATCGAGAGCGGATCAGTTCGGCTGCTACCTGCGGCGGGTCGGCGTTGTCCAGCAAGTCCTGGTATAGCTCTGTCGCTGAGGCGACATCGCCCAAGGCGTGCAGTGTAAGCGCATAGTCAAGACGTGCAGCAGCAAGTTCCGGGCGAATCAGGATGGCTCGCTCAAGTGCGTTGGATGCGTCATCAAAACGGCCCAAACGCATGGCGATTCGGCCAAGCGCCCACCAGTAGGGTGCTTCGTGCGCACAGCTCGTTTGATGGGCTTGATACATGCCAAAGCGTCGCCTGAGCCCCGGTAAATCAAGCTCATCACCGCCCTGATCGTGCAAATCCTTTTGAATCGTGGCGTGAAGCAAACAAGCAGCCGGCAAAGCGCCGGTTCCGCCCGAGGCAGCGGGCTGAGCACTCGCAACTCTCGCAGCCCAGGCCACGGCCAGAAAAATAGCAATCAAATCGAGGCGGCGACGGGGCTTGCATGATCGATCTGTAGCGGCCGCCGACCTGTTATCGGCCCCATCGTGAAAGCCCAAAGAAATTACTTGCTGTGCCGCTACGCGTCGTAACAGGCTTGGAAAAGACATACACCGCCTCTTTGCCTGCGTTAGCAACGACACCAACAATGTTAGTACCCGTCGCAGGCTGATTGACACTTTGGAACAAACCATCTCGATGCAAGGGGCCATACCCCTCTACGCTAATCATACCGTCGATTGCGTCATGGCTCGCACGCAGACGAGTGCTAAAGAAGCCCAGAGCAAAGTCAATCGAAAGTTGCCCGCTATGGACAAGGCCCGCTGTTGGTCCACTGGGAGTCATCAAGGCGGCACGTGCGTCCCTGAGAACAAAATCAAATTTACCCTCGCGCGGCACGATTGAGCGCGCATCTGAAGGGCCAAAAATCGCATTCACGCCGTCTGAGACAAGCATCTTGCTGTACTCGGGGTTGACAATGACGGGTGCAGGGTTGCTCTCTCCGAGAATCGGCTCGATCGCCCACCGACCCCAAACCAAGCTGGACGGCGGAAGGCTCGCGCCGGGGTTTACCACCTTGGCATAGGCCTCACTCACTTGCTGCGATCGAGCATCGCCAAACGCGTCGCTAACAGGCTGCATGGGGCTGCTGCCCAGCGTAAAGTTCACATCACCGGCAATTAATGTGCCTGGCGTTGCGATATATGCCGCCTGAGAGGCGTCGACGGTACGGAAGCGATTCAAACGCGATGCGAGACTTGCTGGCTCATCAGGATGGGGCAGTTTCGATTTGACCTCGGCGATCGGTAAAAGCCGAACACCAGCGGGCTCAATCCGAGCGTAAAGACCTGACATATCGGCCGAGAGGAGTTGCGCCAGCGGACTCGAGCAAGGACCCAGAGCCTCTGCCGAACAGGATTGTCCGAGCGGAGCAATAACGACTGCGCCCGTATTGATGACGACTGAGGACTGCTCTCGGTCAGTAATCACGACAAAATCGGTACCACGTATGCCCACCGCAGCGATCGGAGTGTTGAGGCGAAAACGGTCCTTTACTGATTCACCCGCCCTACCAGTGATCGACCTAGCCGCACCCTTTGTAAGCCGAAATTTCACCGTCGACAGGCCTACATTGTCTTTGTCATAACGGTACTCTTCAACAAGCAATTCACTATCGGGACGGACAGCGATGAAAGCCCCGTCAATAAAGCGAATGTGGAGATGACCTCCCGGGCCAGTCATTAATCGATCGCCAACTTTAACTTTGTCACCCCTGGAGAGTCGATAGGGCTGGACGCCCGAAACAGCAGCCGCTTGCGGCAGCCGCAGCCCATCTGCAGGACCCACGCTCAAAACAACCTCGCCGATATCCTCACGAGACCCTGCAGCCAGGGCTAGTGTCGTCAGCCACATAGCACCAACGAGGCCAAGAAACAGCCGCGAAAAAAAGCCGCGTCGATTGAGTAATAATCGAGTCATATCGCTTAACGCACCTAGGGGCCAGACTTGAAACAAGGGCATGTCGAAAAAAGACCGCGATTCAAGCCTTTAAGTTGATGCTAAAGGCCACACAAACGCTGCCCGACGTAACGAGCTTATTCCTTTGAGGTTGCCCCAAGGCGAAGCCTTTCATAAAAAACGTGATTTTTTTCTCGCACGGGCATATAGGCTTTGTCGAGCAAGGTCTGACGGCGGACCTTTTCTTCCGGATCGCTCGGCGTGCGATATATCGAGGTTGTCTTGGGAACGTACAAAAACCAGTGGTCTGCCGCATAGCGTAGCCATAAATTCCAATCTTCAAGTTGCTCAAGCTCAGGGTCAAAACCCCCTCTGATTTTGACCAGCTCACGGTTAAACAAAACAGCCTGAATTGGCATGTAGTTAAATTCAAGGAGCATTGCCGGATCGAAACTTCGATCGTGACCAGGATGCATATACGGCTCTTCTTCTTCGATAGCAAGTGAAGCCCAATCGCCCCGCAGTGGAGCCGCCTGATCGAAAACGGTGCCATTTGCCTCACAGTTTTGCCTAAGCTTACTTGGCAGATCAAAGGCCCTCGCGTAGGCCGCAACCACGCTTCGCGCCAAGCTTTCAGCAGGCCTCAAGGTTTCGGTATGCGACTCGATTAATGCTCGCATCAGCGTCTCAACGTGGTCGGCATAGAGCAAGTCATCGTCGTCTAAAAATCCAATCCAATCGCCGGTAGCTGCCTCAAGGCCACGATTTCCTGCAACGGATCGCCCCCCTTGGGACGAGGGAACATAAGTCACCTTAAGCTTTGGATGTTGCAGCGCAAAATTCGCTAAAAAGCGAGACGTAGGGGTCTCTGGACTCGGGCTTTCAATACAAACAGATGGCGCTCCGTCTTCGGTCACCACCCATTCGAGGTTTGGCCAGGTTTGTTGGGCGACACAGGCTGCGGCCTGGCGCAACAAGGCCAAACGCCGCAAGCCATCAGCGCCGCCATAGGTCCGGGTTATGATACTCACCCGATCAAAGATTAAGTTCGGCCGACTCAAATCGGCTAGTGCACCGCAGTACATTAAGTCTCCCGCCCG
>Ga0172372_10009003_pt1 | contig 13048 bp, 6 predicted proteins | sample LakKiv5m_2_FD_114544 | JGI IMG/M metagenome (GOLD analysis project Ga0172372, IMG submission 114544) | Freshwater microbial communities from Kabuno Bay, South-Kivu, Congo - kab_092012_9.5m | ecosystem: Environmental > Aquatic > Freshwater > Lake | place: Democratic Republic of the Congo...
CTCATGCAGCCTTCGCTCTCATTGGCAAGGCACTTGCTGCTGGCGAAGCCATTTCTGCGACGGATGCGGAAGCGCTGGTCGCAGCGCTGTCCGGTGGCCCAAAGATCGCTGTACCGAAGATCGAATTCTGCACAAAAATCGAGGGTTTCGGCCGTTTCACACCCGTGCAGAACGACCGCTTCTTGGCCGGATCCAAGGCGCGGTTCATCGTGTACAGCGAGGTCAGAGACTTCACAAGTACGCTCGAAACTGGCGCGTTCACGACGCGGCTGGCAACGCGCGTCTCCATCGAATCCGAGCGCGACGGAGTGGTTGTCTGGCGGCGCAGTCCAGAGTGGACCGCCGTCGTTGACTCGAGTCCGACTCGCAGAGGAGAGTTCTTTGTCGGGGAAATCGTGACGCTCACCGAGTACCTCTCGGTTGGCGGATATCGCCTGAAGGTCGAGATCCGCGACGAGGCGACAGGTGTCGTTGGGGTTGCGACGCGTCCATTCGTGGTGGTTGCGGATCCCGCGATGGCTGCCGTTGCAGATTGACCCAGTGCTTTTCAATCTGGCTCTTCTCAATCACGCGTTTCTCGACCCGACGCCTCCTGATCAAACGCCTCCTGATCGAACACCTCCTGCTGTAGCGCCGTCCGTTTGAGCGCACGCATGCTGTATTCTTCGCGCGTGCGACTGATTCATCGAACCAGCGGAACTCAACTTGCAAACTCGGCGCGGGATTTTCTTGCGATCGAAGGGCTGTCAGTTTCCGAACTCACGCAGTTGCTCGACCACGCCCAGCGTCTGCTGCCGAGCGCCGTTGGTGATGAGCCTGCCAACGAAGTGCTGCGTGGTCGCGTGGTTGCCAACATCTTTTTCGAGGATTCCACGCGTACCCGCGTGAGTTTCGAGGTCGCGGCGCGTCGCTTGGGTGCGGATGTGGTGAACCTCGGAGCGAGCGGGTCAAGTGCGTCGAAGGGCGAAACGCTCGTCGATACGGCGCGCAACATCGAGGCCATGGGTGTTGACGCGCTGGTGGTCCGCACCTCCATCTCGGGCGGCGCGCGGTTGGTGGCGCAGGCGGTCGATTGCCCAGTCATCAACGCGGGCGACGGGCGCCACGAGCATCCGACCCAAGCCCTGCTTGATTGCCTCGCGCTTCGACTTCGCCTCGGTGCGCTGCAAGGAGCGCGTGTGGCGATCGTTGGCGACATCGCGAACAGTCGGGTCGCCCGTTCTGCAACCCACGCGCTTGTTCGCTTGGGTGCGCATGTTGTGATTGTGGGCCCTCCAGCCCTCGTTCCCAGCGGCTTTGCAGAACTCTGCACAGGTCCAGGAACTATCACTATTACACACGATTTAGACGAGATCATTCAGGAAATTGACGCGATCATGATGCTTCGCGTACAACTGGAACGCGCGGCGGGAACAGGCATTGCCCCCGACTACCGCGCCGCGTACGGGCTCACCGTCGCGCGGATGGCCAAGCTCCGATCAGGGGTGCCGGTGCTCCACCCTGGACCTGTCAATAGAGGTGTCGAAATAGACGACGCCGTCGCCGACGACACAGCGCGAAGCGTCATTCTTGCGCAAGTCTCCTGCGGGGTTGCCGCCCGCATGGCGGTGCTCGTCCGAGCACTCGATCGATAAAGAGTCGCGCGAATCCTCAAATTGAAAGTCGGAGCGTGCCGATAAGGCATCCGCGTGGAAAGAGCCCCTCCCGGTGGATGGCTCTCATCTGCGATCACGGCTAAGCCGGAGTTCCGACTGTGCATCCGACCAAGAGCGCAATCTCATCGAATCAGTTCGACCGTCCTCTCGCGACGATTTCCCTCGCGAGTCCCGCTGCATCGCGCGCATCAACGGCGCGTGTGAAGCCGTGGCAGGGGCTTCTTCGCGCCATCGCGTGCGCAGGAGCAGTTGCTGGACTTGTCGGCTGCGAAGTCGATTCGTACCTTGATCCAAGTCGCACTGGGTACTTCGAAACCACGCCGACCACGATGCCCGTGTTGTCGCGGCTTGATCCGATTGATCAGTCGTCTGTGCGTCGCTCCAAGGTTTCTACGCCGACGGCCGAGGATCTTGTGCCGGGCGAATTGAAGTACCGACTGGCACCCGGCGATGTGGTGCGCATCGAAATCTTCGAGTTGATCACGCCTGGTGAGACGGAAGTCTTCGAGCGTGTGATCGATCAGACCGGAAACATTCCAATCAAGCAGTTGGGCGATGTTGTTGCAGCAGGCTTGACCGTCGAAGAGTTTCAGCGCGAGATTGAAGGGAAAGCAGCGCGCATCATTCAGAACCCGCTGGTGTCGGTGTCGCTTGAGCGAGGCCAAGGTTTTCAGTTCTCGATCTCGGGATCTGTGCAGTCGACTGGCGTCTTTGCGCTCACGCGACCGGATTTCCGTTTGTCAGAAGCGATCGCCCTCGCCGGCGGCACCCTGTCGACCACGCAGCGCGTGACTGTCATTCGCGCAGCGCCACTCGATGACACGCTCAATCCGATTTATCCAGAGCCTCAGGCTGGCAAAGCAGCACAGCAAGGTGGTGGTGCGAGTGGTGGTGATGGCGGCGGCGCCAAGCCGTCCGTCGACATCGATGACCTCATCAATCAACTTGGTGGCGAGAAGGCAACCGAGAAGGCAACCGAAAAGGCAACCGAGCAGCCAGCATCCGCGCCGGAAGGTGCGTCTGCGCAACCACCCGCAACTCCAGCTGGCACTGCACCAGGAATGATCGGCGACACGCGAAAGCCGCTTGGTCAGGACGATGCGCCCGCTGTCGATGTCGATGATTTGACGACACCGAAGGTGGGAGACGGACCGACAGCCGAGAAGCCGACACAAGCGCCATCAACTGGCTGGTCCTTTGATGCAGCGACAAATCGTTGGGTGCGCGGAGCAGCGGCAGCCGGTGCGAAGGTTGCCCGTCCGACGCGCGCCACTGCGCAGCGCGACGAAGAGTCGATGTACGCCACGCGCATCATCGAAGTTGACTACCAGTCGCTCGTGAAGGGCGATCCGAACCTGAATGTTGTGATTCGTCCAGGCGACCAGATCTATGTCGAGCCGCCGCAAACTGGTTTGCTCTACATCGATGGCGAAATCAACCGCATCGGTGTCTATCAGCTCGAGAACACCAACGGCCGACTCACGCTCAGCCGTTTCGTTTCTGCAGCTGGTGGCTTGGCGCCTACCGCGATTCCGAACCGCGTCGATCTGATTCGCGTGGTTGGCAAGGATCGTGAAGCAACGATTCGCGTGGACTTGCAGGCCATCCGGAATCGCGCTGAGCCAGACGTCTACATGCAGCCAGATGATCATGTGATTATCGGCACAAACTTCTTCGCGTTGCCGCTTGCTGTGATCCGAAACGGCTTCCGCATGACCTACGGCTTCGGATTCTTGCTCGACCGCAACTTCGGAAACGATGTGTTCGGACCGCCACCAGTGGATACGCCGTTCTTCTGATCCCCCGCTCGGTTGATGTCCTCGCTGTGCACGCGCGATGTGGGCGTGGCGGTGGGGAGCAAACCGCAGACGATTTCTTCCTCATGCGCTGCACTCGTACAGAAATCTCGAACCACAAGTTGTGGCACGGCGTAGCCGCCCATTCCCCGCGCGGGATCGGTTGGTCCTTCGTTGGAAACAGGTTGGACGGTGTGGCGAGAGTTCGATGTCTCTTCGTTGTCTCGTTGATCACTTCAGATTTGGGGAGCGCGCGCAAGCGCTTCAGTATTCCCGCGCATGACTTCTTCGAATGAAGCCAGTGTCTCACACGCGAAGCGTGCGGTCGAACCGCGCGCTGCTGTGCGTACGCTCACCGCGACTCAACTTGTCGTTGGTGGCGCGATCTTGGCTGTTGTCGTCGTTGCAGTGTTCTTCCGTTTCTTCCAAACGCAAGTGCGTTGGGCGATTGTCGAACCGGCCGATTGGGGACACACACTGCTTGTCCCGTTTATTGCTGGATACTTCGTCTATCTCCGACGCGACGAGATTGCCGCAGCGCCATGGAAATCATCGTGGGTTGGTTTCCCGATCATGTTGCTTGGAATCGCCGGCTTCATTGGTGCGGCGTTCGGACCAAGTTGGTTCGTCGTGCATCACAATGCCCAAGGTATCGCGCTTGGTGTCACACTCTTCGGTCTCGCCTTCGCGATCTGTGGATGGCGCGTCACGAAACTCCTCATCTTTCCACTGTGTTACTTCATTGTCTTTGGTCAGTCGGTCACAGATCGATTGCTGCAGTTGGTGACTGAGCGCATGCAGGATTGGTCTGCGATTGGCGCTGGCGCGATGTTGACGCTTTGTGGCATCGATGCCGATCGCAGCGGCAATGTGATCTCTGTGTATGTCGATGGTGAAGCGCGACAACTGAATGTCGCCGAAGCGTGCAGTGGAATGCGCATGCTTGTTGCATTTCTTGCACTCGGCGTTGCGATTGCGTACACAGGCCTCACAGGTTTTTGGCGTCGCGCCATGCTTGTTGTGAGTGGCTTCCCAGTAGCGCTGTTCGTCAACATGCTGCGCGTCTTCACGCTTGGTGTGCTGTCGTTGTGGAACGCGGACTTTGCAACCGGTGACTTCCACAGTTTCATTGGCCTCTTATGGCTTGTACCTGCGTTGCTTGCGTATCTCGGCATCATGTGGTTTTTGAATCACATCGTGGTTGACGCGGGCCAAGCCGCAAATGTCGGTGCGAAGAACACTGCTTCGCAGGCATCCGTGAAATCGAACGGTGGCAAGCATGCGAGTTGAAGCATCCGTCGTACGCGCGTACTGGATTGCTGTCGCGACGCTCGCGCTCAGCGGTCTTGCGTTTTTCGGTTTGGTGTCGCAACTCAAGGTGTTCCTAAGTAAAGAGCCGGTCGAGTTGCGCCGTCCGCTCGACACAATCCCGACCAAGCTCGGTGAGTGGTCACGCACAGGAACCGATTCGGTGTTCACCGACATCCTCATTGAGGAACTTGGTACGCGTCGGTATCTCGATCGCATCTACACGAAAGGCATGGATGTTGATGCGCGATCGCTGCATGTACACATCGCGTACTACACGGGCACGATCGACGCGGTCCCGCACATTCCCGAGCGATGCTGGGCTGTTGGCGGAATGGAACTCACGCGCAACTCAGAGCCACGCGCGATCGCCATCGATCGCTCTCGATGGAAAGTCAACGAGGTGCCAGGCAAGAAGTCGTACCCAGTATTCGATGTGATCGATCCTGTGACGGCAAACATCGAAAGCGTCACGATGCCGCTTGGCGACTTGGTCGCAACGACCATCGAGTTTCAGGCTCCCAAGGATCCGTCGATTCGCCAAGTCGGCGGATATTTCTTCATCGCGAATGGCCGACTGGAATCGAACAGTTACGGCGTACGCCAAGCGGCATTCAACCTCACCGATCGCTACGCCTACTACTGCAAAGTACAGATCACGAAAAAGGGTCGTGTGAATGGGCCCGATGAATCACTCATCGAGCCGTTCACGCAAGACGCCGCAGAACTGCTCTCACTTGTTCTTCCGGAAGTCATGCGATGCCTTCCAAACTGGCCCGATTGGGAACAGAAATCTTCATCGAGCGGCACGCAGCATGTCGTTGCTGCAGCCCCCTCATCTCGCCCTCAATGATTGAAAGATCTTTGGGGATCGAGCAGCGACGACAACCCGTTGCTCGCGTCCGTTGAAATTCGACAGCACTTTGAGAACACCGTTATGGCAAAGAAGATCAATAGCAAGCTCTTGTTCGTGGTTGGCGCTGGTGGCATCTCGGTCGCCGCGGCTGTCGGATTCTTGTGGTGGCGCAGCCAAGTCACAGATCGATATGTACGCGACGGCGACGCGCTGAGCGCGCAAGGCGACTACAAAAAGGCCGTGGAAACCTACGGTCGCGCCGTCAGCAAGAAGCCAAACAACATCAAGTACCTTGAGAAGTACAACGATGGTCTTCTGAAGGTCGTTCCCGAGACGCAGAGCGAAGCGAATGAGCGATACGGACAGTTCGTGCAGTCATTGCAGAACCTTGCGCGCGCAGACCGCGACAATGTGGAGCGATGGCGAAAGTACCTCGAAACTGTGGTCGAACAGTGCGAGGCGATGCCCGGAGTTGCGTCATGGAAGGGCTTGTCTGATCGCGGGTCAGACATGTTGTCGAGCGTGCGACCAGATGGTGTCGAAGCGCAAATTGCCAAGGCGTATCGCGGGTTTGCCGGCGTTCGTCGCTTGGAGTCGTTGGATGAACCGCAGCGTTTGAAGGTCCTCGAAGACTTGAAGGCCGCTGCTGCCTCGAAAGATCTGACGGCCACAGAACGCGATCGCGTGCTTGGCTCGATTGCACGCATCGCTGTGGATGACTTGGCTCGCGCCAAGGGCGCAGGCCGCGCCGATCGGCTTGAGGCCGCGACCGCGGCGGCGGACGCCGCGTTGGCCGAGGCAACCGCTGCGTCACCTGATGGCATCGTGACGGCGACGGCGTTGCTTGAGCGCGCCATCGTCGATGCGAACGGCTCGGCGGACGCACCCGAAATCAAACAACGCTTGAACGGCGTCTCTGTAGCGGCCGGCAAGTTGGACCAACCAATGGCGGTCTACGCAGCGCTCGCAAGCATGTCGCGCGGCGGTCGTGAAGGCGTGATGAACGCGATTGAATTGGCGAAGTCGTACCTCGAGAAGCACCCAGAACAATTGCTCCATCGCCGCATTCTTGCATCGATGTATCGCTACACAGATCGTGATGCAGCGCTCGCGGAAGTGCAGAAGATTCTCGATGCACCTCGCCCAGCCGTCGGATTGCTCTCGGCATCATTCGATGGAAATCGCATTGCAGCGTCGCTTGTGCGATTCGACATTTTGTTCGACGCAGCACAAGAAGCCAAGGGCGAAGCGCGGACAGCCGCAGTCGCTCGGCTTGAATCGGCGCTCGGAGATGTCAAGAAATCGCTCGAAGGTTCGTCGGATCCTTCATCGCTTATCCGTGCAGAGGGCAAGTTGGCCGCTGCGAAGGGCGACTTTGCGAACGCATCTATCAAATTCAACGATGTGTTCAAGCGCGGAAGTGAAGTCGATCTCGAGTTGTACCTGCTCGCTGCGTTTGCGAACTTCCAACTGGGAGAGTCGGGCCGTTCGCTGGACTTGGTGAATGGTGGTTTGCAGTTGTCGCCAGGAAATCCAGCGCTGTTGAAGATGCGCGCGGAACTTGAAATCCGCGCTGGCCGCATGCGCGACGCACTGACCACAGTGCGTGAGATTCGCGAGCGCGCGCCAAACGATGAGAACGCCCCAGCAATGGAAGAGCGCATCGTGCAACTTATGGAGACCGACCCAATTGCGTCGAACTCAAACAATACGGAAATGGTTGATGCACTGGAGCGTGTACAAGTCGCTGTCGATGCGAAGGACTATGCGCTCGCGCGCAAGATGCTTGCGGACATTCGTAAAGTGATGGGTGAAGATCCGCGCTTTGATCGCTTCGCCATTGCGATTGAAGTGCAGGCAGGTGATCCAGAGCGCGGGCGTGCGTTGCTCCAAGAAGCGATGACGCGATGGCCCAAGGATCCTGCGTTGCAGCGCTTCAACGCGTTGTACGCGACCAACGATCCGGTGGAGCGCATCGTGACGCTGACCGATGGAACCGTTGACGATCCGGCGATGAAGCCGATCGTCACATACTTGCGCATCCTCCAATCAGCGATCGCGGTTCGTGAATCTGCAACTCGCGCGAAGAGACTTGGAGAAGCTGACGCCGCCATAACCGAAGCTGCTGCGATGCGGCTTGAGCAAGGCGCCAAGGAGTGGCGCGCAAAGGCGGAAGCCGTTGATCCCACGCACCCGATTCTGATCGAAGCGGATTTCCGCAACGCGATTGAGAAGAAAGATTTCGCTGGCGCAGCGGAAGTTGTGCGCGTGGCACGCGAAGCAAAGCGAGATCCTGCGCAAGCAGTTCTGCTTGAGTCGCAACTTCGCGCCGCTCAGGGACAGTTGCGCGAGTCGATTGCAGTGCTTGAACAAGCAGTCCAAGCTGGCATCGACAACTCTGTCGTGTACCGCGCACTGGGAGCTGCGCTGGAGGAAACGGGCAACAACGAAGGCGCGATTCGTCAGTACGAAGAGTCGTACAAGCGCCGCCCAGCAGACATGCAAACAGTGCGTCTCTATGTCGGAGCACTTGTGCGTGGCGGTGTGACCCAACGCGCGCTTGAAGTTCTGCGTGAAGCACGCCAACTTGCAGGCTTCGACGAGGAGATTACAGATGTGTGGCTGAGCCTCGAGTCGCGACTTGGTGATCGCCAACTTGCGCAGCGTCTGCGTGAAAATCAGTTCCGCGTGGCGCCGATGGACATGCGCAATGCGCTTGCGTTGATCACGCTCTTGACAACGACCAGCCCAGATCGCTTGGATGTCTACAACGAGCGCGGTGTACTTTCATTCACGGAAGAACAATGGGCCGGACTCGACGCCATGGGTCGCGTGAATGCGCTCGAGCGTACACGCGCCGCGTGGCGCAAGCGGGCTGAAGAAATTGCCACGACATGCCTGAAACGCGATTCTGGAAACCTTGATGTCGCCGCTGCATATTCGAACATGCTGCGCGTACTCGGGCGGCGTGCAGAGGCTGTGAAAGTTCTCTCTGACGCGGCTTTGGCTGCAGGCGAAGCTGCCGGTTGGCGTGGTTACGCCATGCTTGGAAACTTGCAGTTGGTGCTTGAAGACAACGCTGCCGCCGAGGCCGCATTTGCAGAGGCCATTCGTCGAGAAGATGCGACCACGCGCGAAGCAACGCGTTCGGTGGTTGATCTTCTCTTCTCCGCAGAACAGTACGAACTTGCTGCGAAATACCTCCGCCCGATTGTCACGCCAACGGCGGATCGACCTCTGAAAATGCGGCTTGCCGAATGTGAGTTGCGTTCAGGCAATGTCAAAGCAGCCCGTGAAACGCTCGATGCAGCGATCGCAGGTGCAACCCGCGATGTGGGCATGGAAATGCTCGACGGTGCGATCATGGTCGCGATGGGTGACGCGATTCGTGCGGAAGGAAAGATTCCTGAGGCTCAAGCGTTGTATGAGCAGGCGCTTGCGCCGTACAACCGCGCGAAGCAGTTGCTGCCAAGCGCGCCGCAACCGTTCATTCAGGATGCCATGCTCAAGCGAAAGTTGTTTGAGCTTACGGGTTCGTCGGCGCGCGGACAAGAAGCGCTCGCGGCAGCCGATCGTGCTGTTGCACTTGGCGCATCGCTCATGCCAGCATCTGCGATTCGTTCGGAGGTCTTGCTTGCGATTGGCGACCCAAACGGAGCAGTTGCCGAGCTCGAACGCTACTTGCGCATTTCGCCGAGTTCCATCGAGGCGCGCCGCAGATTGACAGAAATTCACGAGCGCATGGGGAACTTGCCGCGCGCTGAAGAAACTGTGCGCGCTGCTGCATCATTGATGCCAGGCGACCCAGTGTGGCAGATCGCACTTGGCGACATTCTGGCGCGTCAATTGAAGTACAAAGACGCCGCAGAAGCGTTCCAACGCGCAGATACTTTGCAACATGATCCGGGAGTGTTCTTCCGCGAGCTTGCTAGCCGAATTCGCGCCCAAGACTATCGCGGTGCTGTGGATGCATCGCGTCGTCACCCTGAAGTCGTGCGTGGGAGCAGCACAGCGCGCACCTATGTCGGTCTTGCGTTGATCGGTGGCGCCGAGCGCGGCGACGGATTGCGCACGCTTGGCGAGACTTACGCAGAAGCGAAGGCCGCATATACCAGTGGCGATCCAGCGCCGTTGATGCAGTGGTATGAAGCGGTCGGCATTATGTTTGATGCGACGAAGCGCGCAGACGCGGAAGCGTTGGTGAAGCAATTTGCTGGCGCAGATATTGATGTACCTGGATGCATCTTCCTGTCGTCGCTTTGCATGCAAGACCCTTCGGGTGGCGTTGTGAAGGCCATCGAGTGGCTCGCCCCTGTCGCATCGATGGACCTGTCAAAGCAGCCGAATGTTGGCGCGCGGGCACTCGATCAACTTGGGTCGTTCCACTTCTTGAATGGGTCGTGCCAAGAGTCGATCGCAGCGTTTGAGAAGGCGCTCAAACTTGCACCAAACGCGGACGGCATCTTGAACAACTACGCCTACCTTTGCGGCGACTGCTTGAAGGATCCGAAGAAGGGACTTCCGTCTGCACGACTCGCAGTGCAGTTGAACCCAGCGAGGTCCGAATATCTCGACACGCTTGGTTCGCTGCTCCATCTCGATGGCCAGAACGCAGAAGCGATCGATGTGTTGAAGCGGGCAGCAAAGTTGGCCAATGGCGCTGCAGTGCAGCTTCACTTGGGCCAAGTCTACAAGGCGTTGGGTCGCGCGGGCGAAGCACGAGATGCCGTGGAGCAGGCGCTGAAGATGCAGGCGGATCCCCAAACCAAGAAGTCCGCGGAGCAGTTGCTTTCCGAACTCAAGTGATGTCCTCGAAGTCCCGATAGCACGAGACCCTTTGTTCCGCTGAGAATTGTCATGACCACCGCACCTACACGATCTCCCGTTGACACACGCTCCCAGCCCCAGCGCCCAAAAAGCGCACCGGCTGCGGCCGTCACCATCGATCCGGTGCGAGTACTTCGACAGCACTCGGTGGCACTCGTTGTGTCGGTCTTCGTTGGCTTGGGCCTCGGAGTCGCCGCGAATTTCGTCTTGAACATCGCGTATCCGTTGTATTCAGACACGGTGCTTTTTGAACTGGTTCCGGCACCTGAAGGTGTGAACGAAGTCATCGTGCGCGATGAGCGAACCGAAGACGCCGTCGAGCGTGTTGGTCAAACCGAAGCGGCGCGTATTCTTGCGCGCGATTTACTTGAAGCAGCGATGAACTCGCGTGATATCGAGCAGACCAAGTGGAGTGAGTCGTATCGCGATGAGAATGGGCGTTTCGTCGTCACCGACGCAGTGGATGACTTGCGCGACGAACTGAGCGCGGGCCATGTTCGCAAGCAAAACTTCTTCTCGCTGACTTGGTCGACGCACGCTGCAGAAGATGTTCCGGTTGTCCTGAATCGCATCGCTGAGACATATCTCGCGCGCAAAAAGGCGATCGATGATGCGCGATTCGAGCAGAACCGCCAAACCTTCCGCAGACAGCTCGATGACCTCGACTCGCAGCTCTCAAGTATCGGTAAGGAAATCTCGAAATTCGTCGCTGATAAGAACATGACCTCGACCAGCGAAGAGCGCAACAGCGTGCTCCTTGCGGTGGAAGACACCTCTCGTCGCGCTGGTGAAACGAAGTCGCTGCTGACATTGTCACAGAGCCGCAAGCAGCAGACTGAGGCCAAGATGGAAGGCCTGCTTGAGCCAACACCAGACGATATTCGCACTGCCGAAGAAGACCCACAGATTCAGCAGGCGAACAACACAGTGCGTGAATTGCGCGTTGAGTTTGAAACCTATCGCAAGAAGTTCGACAATGATCACCCTGCACTTCGCTCGATTCAGAAGCGCATGGTTGCTGCCGAAATCGAACGCGATGCCAAGTTGCAAGAGATTCTGCGGCGCAACCTGAACGCAGATTTCAAGACCTTCAGCGACCAAGCAGAGAGTTACCAAGGTCTGCTTGAGAAGTTTGAGGCCGACCTCGCAGCGCAGTCGGTTCGATTGAAGGACTTCACCGCGAATGTCACCACGATGCAAGAGCTTCGTGATCGTCGCGACCGCTTGCTTGAAGCACGACAGAAGCAGTTGGAAGTTTTGGCCAATCTTGATCAGTTGAAGGCGCGTGATGACGCGCGCTCTGTAACCATCGCAAAGAGCGCGCAGACGCCGCGTGAGATGAGCTTCCCGAAGTTGAAGATCATGCTGCCGCTTGGCGCAGTCTTGACGCTTGGCTTGGTGCTCGCCTTTGTCTTCCTGCGAGAGTTCCTCGACACGCGTATTCGCTACGCAACCGACTTCGCTGCGATCCCTGGCCTTCGTCTTCTCGGGTCGGTACCAGACCTCGCAGAAGATCCATCTGGGCCGAAGAAAATCGAGCGCGTGGTTCGCGAGTCGCCAAAGTCCGTTGCGGCAGAGGTCTGCAGGCAATTGGCAGGTCAAGTGCGCAAGGCGTGTGAGCATGGTGGCATTCGCACGCTCGCATGTCTCAGCGGTCTGCCAGAGGCTGGAACGACGAGTTTCATTACGAATCTCGCGGATTCGCTTGGCGCTGGTGGCATGAAGGTGCTTGTCGTTGACGCGAATTTCCGACGAAGCCATCTTGCCGCAGCGATGGGAACCGAGCCGGATGCGCGCGGACTTGGAGATGTGCTTGGTGGAGTTGCGGCTGTCGGCGATGTGATTCGCCCAGCCGGCGGCGATATCGACATCATTTCGGCTGGAACAGTCGAGCATCGCGTGTTTGAGCGCTTGGCGACACCAAAGTTTGATCAGTTGCTTGCGGAAGTTGCACCGCGATACGACCTCGTGATCGTCGATCTTCCGCCTGCGGTTGTTGCTGGCGATGCTTTGGCGGTTGCGAACAAGGTTGATGCGACGCTGTTGGTCGTTCGTGCGTTCCAAGAACAGCGTGGCTTGGTTGCGCGGGTTGCCGGACAGTTGCGCGATTCGCGAGCCCAACTCTTGGGCGTGGTATTGAATCGCCCACGAAATACTGCGGGCGGATATCTGCGCAAGAACTACGAGACCATGGCGAATTACTCGGAGTCGAAGTAGGATTCTCGCCCGTTTCTTTCACCGCTTCGGCGGGAAAGTTTCTTGAGAGTTGCATCGACTGTTCAACAGTGAGGCCCCATGGATCCAAGACGCCGTCCCTTGCGAGTGCTGATCACGGGAGGCGGCGGCTTCATCGGCTCGCATCTTTCTGAGTTGCTTCTCGATCGCGGTGACCATGTCACGGTGATTGACAACTTCTCGACGGGGCGGCGTGAGAATCCTGCGCTTGTCTGTGCTGTTGCCGGTCGTCGTGAGCGCTACCGTGTGATCGAAGGTGAAGTGTCGTCTGTGTTGCCGTCGCTTTCGCCAACCGATTTCGACTGCGTCTATCACCTCGCGGCTGCAGTAGGCGTGCGGTTGGTCGTCGAAAAGCCGATTCAAACGATCGA
>Ga0172372_10009004_pt1 | contig 13047 bp, 9 predicted proteins | sample LakKiv5m_2_FD_114544 | JGI IMG/M metagenome (GOLD analysis project Ga0172372, IMG submission 114544) | Freshwater microbial communities from Kabuno Bay, South-Kivu, Congo - kab_092012_9.5m | ecosystem: Environmental > Aquatic > Freshwater > Lake | place: Democratic Republic of the Congo...
ACAATCTACATAATATATAAGTATTCTAGTATATTATATAGTATCAAATTAGACGAGACCATATTCCATTCCATTCACACCTACGAAAGAAATGAGCAAAGACCAAGTATTTTGGATGGAAGACCCCGCCGTCCTTATGAATAAGGATTACATTCGTGAGATATGGCCGCAAAAGTCGATGGAACCCCCCGCCAAACTGAACGCAATCACCCGCTTCGTTATCCTCGCCACCATTTTAGGCTACTTACTCACGTCATCGTTCTCCCTCTTTATTCTCGGCGCGATTACTTTAGGAATTATTGTCATGGTTTATAACTTTGTTCATAAAGGCAAAGCCGGCACCGAAACAGAGAAGGCGAAACAAATCCTCAAAACAAAAGAGGGTTTCTCGAATAACATCGACAAGCCAGAGATGTATGAGCTGATGCGGGATGAATTTACGGCACCTCGCCCACAGAACCCGCTGATGAATCCTCTGATTCCGGAAATTGGCGACGACCCTCACCGCCGTAATGCCGCGCCGTCATTCAATCCCGCGGTGGAGGCAGATATTAATGAAGCGACCAAGCAATTCGTGAGCGGCAGTTTCGATACGAATGCGAGTAATGTGATATTCAAAGGGTCGAATGTGCCTGCGGAGGCGCCGAATCATACACCGGAAGAAACCTACGGCAAATTATTCGGAACTTTAGGTGATAATGCGGCCTTTGATTCGTCGATGCGCCAGTTTCATCCGGTGGCGAATACAAGGATTCCGAACGACCAAGACGCATTTGCCAAGTTCTGTTACGGAGAGATGAAGTCGTGTAAGGAGGGCGATGAATTCGCATGCGGGCGTATCAATTCACGTCTTGGGGCGGTGGTAGGGCATTAGTTCGCCGAGTATTTAGAGAGACGCACACACACGCATAAATATTTATTTATATGCATAGAATACAAGAAAGGAATCCAAACGGTGAAAAATGGCCTACGTTCATAACTTTGCTTTTGATAATATGTCGCGAATCGGATGCGACACAGGCGATCTCTCGCAACGCAACGTCCAAAATCTGAATGCGGCCAACTATGCGCTGAACAACTTTTTTTCGACGGATTGTCAGATGGAGCGCCCGATTCAGTTTGCGACCAGCCAGCCCAACGTATTTTACAAAGGCGGCCATCATACTGGCTTCGGTGGATGCAACATTGATACGAACTCCGAGCTGTCGATTGGAAGCCTGAACACGCATGCGAAGTGTAAGTTGAGCCTTCTGGAGCGTCCCTTCAAGACTGTCCCTTATTTAGGACGCGGCGCTGTGAATGTCGATTTTGAATCGAGGATGCTTCATGGTGATATGAATACCAACAAGAAGAGCATTACACAACTTTCGGAGCAGTTGAACTCCGCCCATTCGGACTATCCTCTTCAAGAGGAATTTAAGGCGACGATTAACAACCCGGCGAATTATGTGGAAGGTGCGGCGGTCAATGGATGGATTCGCGGAGGTGTGCCTTCACGCGAGTTGGTCCGTGACCAAGAGCATTTATTTAGCGGCTCACGCTGAAGTTAAAATCGCAATAGTATAAGAATTCCGCATTAGATATATAAAGGTATTCCTACGTTTATATATATATTTCATTCGCCCCATTTCATTCGCCGCTGTCTATGTCATCGCCAGAATCTCTCGAACACGACGTTACAGAAGTATGCGCAGAGGTTGTCGATGCCACCGTCAGCGCCACCGCCACCTCCACCACCACCGCCACAGACGTGAGTGAAGTCGATCTCTCGGGTTATAACTACGACCTTGTTCCGACGTATAAAATGATTGAAGACCTCGACGATCAAGACACCCTTTTTCGTATCCAATTTCTTCAAGCGTTCGGAATAACCAACGACGAATATCACCCCGAGATTATTTCGGCGGTAATCAACGACTTATACGAGAGATACATCGTGAATCCAGGAATTCGGGAGTTGATTGAAGCGCATCCTTTGTATAATCCGAATGTCGGCGGTGGTGGCAGCGGTGGTCCATCCGATGAAGATGATAATGGTTCAGAAGGTGCTGGTGTTCATCATGGCCGTCAGTCGGCGGCGGCGTCTGTATTCAATAACTCCGAAATGATATTTTGTATGATGTTTTCATTTCAGCTCTTTGACTTATTTCACAAATGCCTTCGCCATGCCAAACATAAAGAAGAAATACCGGCTGAAATCCGCCATGAAATCATCGAGTGTTGGCGGACGATGTTTTAGGCGTTGTGAATCGTGATTATTATATTATAGTATTTCAATATATACCTCACTTCATTATGGCATCTACCCGAAACAAGAATACCCGCCCCGATTTTAAAATCGAGCAGAACGCACAGAACCTCGCACGCAATTACGTCGCATTTGAAAACAGCTATGCTGGTAAAGCATACGCACCGGCACTCGCCTATGAAAGTGTAGGCATTCTCCCCACCAAGATGTCCCGCGAACATTTCGCACAGAATTCGGTGGATATTGAATCCGCATTATTTGGTATTAATTCAACCAACCTCGTCGAGCCACAAGCAGCCGTCGTTCCACAGTTGAAGCAATTACCGGAGGTGAAGTTTTTTGACAGGATGGCGATGTTCATGCCGGAACCGCTGGTGGTGGAGAAGGCCGCGAGACCGTTTCAACATGCGGAGGCAAAGTTGTTTTAAGGGGGTTGCGCCCCCCTACGGCGCTGGCGTCGCTTCGCTCCGCTGGGGGTTGCGCCCCCTACGACGCTGGCGTCGCTTCGCTCCGCGTAGAATGATTATATAACCCTAAGATAATCCACTCGATTCCATAATGCTCCGTTTTTCTTCATCCACACCCAAATACTTGTATGCTATGCTTCCACCAAAAGATATGTATTGGGACAGCACCTATCAAACGTAGAAAGTAACATAAAACTATTTTCTCATGTAGTATCATAAATTACTTACTACATGTCATCTCGTTCGAGTAATCGACCACCCCTTTCATTTACTCCACGCCCACCCCCCAGCGCTAGTGTTGTCCGCCCGGTTACGGTTAATCCTCCCGGCGCACTCGTCCCTGGTCAGCGCCCCGATCGCGCACTCAACTCCGCCCAATTCGCCGCCGCTCAACAAGCAAGAGCAGCAGGTACTGCCGCCGGATTGTCCGGACGTGCTCTTGAAGTCAGCGTCGCCCAAGCAGTGATGCGTGTTCCATAAATAATATAAAACTATTTTCTCATGTAGTATTATAAACCGCTCTTTGAACCCCTCACTCACTCGCTCGCTCTTTCGATGCAAACGATTCGTATCCCTAACCCCAACCCCCGCACTTCCCCCGCGGGTTTCTCTGGCTCTTTCGACGCCAACAACAACGGCTACAGCGGCACTGGTCGCGTGACCGTCGGCGGTCCAAACCGAAGTGTATGGGCCGAAGGTCAGGTCGGTGGTAGCTGGTCTGGCCGCCCCAGTTTTGGCGGAATGGTCGGCGGAACCATCCGTTTTTAGGCGTCATTCCATTCCATTCCATTCCATTCCATTCCCGTGATAAATAATGTATGAATATATTAGTTATTACGGTTTCTAATCATGAAATCTCGAAAAAAGGTATCGCGTAAAAAAACGACAAAGGCAAAGGCAAGTCGTAAAACGAGCGTGCGACGAAATAGCAAGCGCACGCACAGCGGCAGACGACGTTTCACGAGAATAAAACGAGGTGGGACTATAACTGCTCCAGTTATACAAAGATTACGCACTTTTATGGTTCATAAAATGCGTCCGTTAATATATCAAGCTAGACCGAATATATATGTTGGACATGACCCGCAAGCTGCTGATGGTAGTATTACGAATGTAAATGACCGTTTTTATCCAACATTCGCGGATATTACATTCGAAGACGGTGATATAAAAGATAGTATTCAAAAATTTATCGAGGAAGTGCAAAACCCAGTTAAAAATGCGGACAAATTGAAATCAATAAAGGGAAAATATGACGCAATAATGAAAAAATTGGATGATGAAGAAAGGAAGCTGACGAAAGGGTTGATGGTTGTAGGAACCAGAACATTTGAACCGGTTAAACCAACGCCAAGAGAAAATATAAAAAGAACTTATATCAATGTAGGTCCTGGTGCTGCTGCTGCTTCTGGTGGTGAATCACCACTCGGCCCATTTATCAACCCGCCATTTTCTTCGCCAAATATCCAACGCAATCCAGATTATTCGACAAAACCAAAAACACCACTGAAACCACTTTCTAAAAAAGATACTTTTAGAGATGATTATGATATAGACGAAACCGGAACACATACCCAAACACCTACACAACATATTTCATTTTTATCCCGGTTAGATTCGCCGCCGCCCCCATCAGCGAATGACGAGGAAAGATTACTAGGTCCCGATGATGCAAAAACATTGGATTTTTGATGAACCTTAAGCTGTAATTATAATATCCGTATTATGTAGAATTAGCAAAATGGTAAAATACGCGACAAATCGAAAGCGTTCGTATAAAAAACGGCGGATGATTCGCAAGTTGAAAAGGACCATGCGTCGTAAGATACATATGGTCGGGGGTGGTGGTAGCCCAGAAGAAGTGTTGTTTCAAGCATTGTTTCCACTTGTTCTGAAGGTCCTGCCGGGTGTATTTAAACTATTGATGGAGAATTTAGGTCCTTTTTTGCAAATTTTAATATTGTTAGGAAAAACAGCATCATATCAACGTGGCGGTTCAAAGATGAGGTCATATCAACGTGGAGGTGGTTTATCTCAATCCATGAAAACACGTTTGATATCTATATTGAATGATTTGAAAATAAATTTTCAAAATAAAAACAAACCTGATGTAGTGGCTTGTATTGATACTCTTATTAAAAAATTTGAAGCAGAAAAAGTAGACCCAAATGGGTATGACCCGTCAAAGGATAATGTAGATATTTCCACATCAGATTTACAAACAGAGCTGAATGCAGCACCAGCGGCAGCACCAGAACCAGCATCAGCGGCAACATCAGTGGCAGAAGTATCTCCTGACGGTCCTGCCTGGGTTGGTGCGTTCAAACAAAAATTAACTGAAAAAATCACCAATACACTGAATAGTAAGCTCAAGCGTATTGAAAGCAAATTTACTACTGATGAATATAAATGCCTCATTACACTGAAAGACGCAGTTTTGGCAGATGTTCGTGATACTATAAAAAATAAGTTTAATGATTTAATTAAAGAACTACAAAATTTGCCTGGGGCTGGTGATGCTATTAATCTATATGAGAAAGCAGCCGTTGTTTTGAACAAGGTTAATGGCTTTGCGGGCCAAGTTAGGGGCGGATTCAATACTGTTGCGAGTAGTGAGAATGGTCAAGCCGCTGCCGCTAAGTTGGGTAATTTTACGAGTGGAATTAAGGGAAAGTTGGGGTTCTAAGCAATAACCCTACAACCTTGAATACGACCTCCCCCAATATTTATCGACCTGTCCAACACAAATGTCGCCATTCGCCACCTGCCGTTGTGTCGGAACGCTGGTATGTGTCACTTCGGTGACAAGCACTTTTTTATCGCCTTGGGTCCAGTAACAATACGGCGGACTCGTCATCACCTTTCCGTTGAATTTATGATGACTCGGATTCGATACACGCATCGCTTGCGCAGCTTCCGAATACCAACCGAAAAACACCGATGTATCTTCTGGGTAAGGTGTGGATGGTGGAGCTGGTGGGCATATACGTGTGTTCATTCGTTCGTTTGTTCGTTTGTTCGTTTGATAATAATACTTCTCTCGTTATTATCAATCAAAATATATCAATTTTATGTTCTTGCCCTTACTCGACATCCAATCCAGCGAATTGATTTTGAACCTTTACGCATCCCGATGCCTTTGAACCTTTTACACGAGGGTCATCTTCATGTGTGTTGGCTCCGACCCCGACCCCGACCCCATTCCCGTCACGGTTAGGAATTTGTATCGATATTGATGGAACCGTTCGCCCGCCTCTTGACGAACGGGAGTTTCTGAATCCGCTTTTCGCATCGGCAGTATTCTCACCATGTTGTTGGGTTCGCACAATCTGTTTCTTCGCACGCGGTTGATGCTGATACGACGATGCCCCCGTCGTCGAAGCGTCACGAACAGGCAAAGGTGTAGCAATCACACACGCCAATTGTTGCGCCGCCGCCAACTGATTCACATACTCAATCACCGTATGCTTGGTCACAAAAACACCCGCCTCTTTCATCTTCGCCAAATAAACATCATAATGAAGCTTATACATATGAATCTTCAACTCGCGGTCATACTCCTTTAACGGCTTCACATTCTTCTTGACATAATGCTCAATATACGCGTCATATAACTTCTGTGTGTATTCGTGCAGTCGTTCGCGAATCTGTTGAAACGCCCGAGAATGCTGGGGGTGATACTTCAAATACTCGTCGATTCCGTGGTCCTTGCGCAACTGAAGATACTGTGCCGTCAATTTCTGCTCCATTCCCTTGCGCTTCTTCACACTTTCGTATTTGGGGTTACGCTTCTTGTAGCAAAATCCAGTATCTTTATCGATGAAGACGACACCTGGCAAAGTAACACTACGGGTATCCGCCGACGCATACAACTTACAGTAGTCGCCAACGGTGTGTGCCGCCGTAGCCTCCGTCTCCGCCTCCGCCTCCGTTGTCAGCGTAGAAGGCATGTGTGAAACTGAACCGCCAAAGTTCTTGGAAAAGATGTCACGGTCAATACGAACCACATTCACGCCATCGGCCTCGCCCTCTCCCTCGCCGACACGTGACAACTCATAGACCGCAACAAGATAAAGCTTCGGCACTGTAATGGGATTCACGATTTGATTCTTCGGATGTTGAACAACACAAGAGTAACAATATTTCTTAGGAATAGAATCAAGACCGCCTGGAAGCAAACTCAACACTTCACAAATACGACGGCGTAAAACCTCTTTCACGCCTAACTTCTGAAATTCGCGAGGTTCTTCGGTTGTCGTCGTGTCTGCTCCCTCCGCTGCCGCCGCAGCCACCGCAGCAGAGAGTTGTGATTCCGCCTCCGCCTCGACAATATGGTCGAATGACACTTCACCAACCCAGCTCTTCGTAGCAATATACCATTTTCCGTCGGCTTCTCCTTCCTTCCAAAACAAATTCACCATGATTCCTTCCACCAATTCTTCCGCGACCAAGTCGGCACCAATCGAATTCACTTCCTTACCAAGCATGTCATCACTGAGCGTAAGCATCTTCGGCGGAGCCACGCAACATATATTTCCATCAGAATCGAACACAACGGAACGAAAACGCCCCACAGTAGCATATTGTTCGGTAGTCAATTTAGCACGGTCATATTTTAGTGTATAAAATACACGTGAAGACGACGATGACGACGACGATGACGATGACGACGACGAGTCGGCACCAGTTTTAGAAAAATGAACAAGAAATCCTCTCTCCGAACACCATTCACGTTGTTCTGTATGTTCAAATGAATTTGACTTCACTTTTTCAACAAAGTTCTTAAGGTCAGGGAATTGAGCAGATGATATAGAAAACATGACGGATAACTATATTAACATACAAGTAATCTTTATATCGGTTATTATACGACGAATATATATATAGATATAATAGTAACTATATATATCATACGATGGATTTTGAACCGGTTGATGTCCAAGACCCAGTCCAAGACCCAGAACAAGAACAAGAAGAAAATGCTACCGAGGCTCTTTCATTAACGATTGAACTTGGTGATATTATCCAGTTAATCGCTCCGACACATCAAGAAATTCACGACCATATCTTTTTAGTTGATTATGTATCGTCCCGTAAAATCAAACTCATCGATGCGGAATCTCTCGAACATTCCGTTTTAAAACTTGACACGACCGGACAACTCACCGATGAAAGTATCACCACCATTAAACTTCTGAGTCGCGCCGACGAGAAAGGATATGCTCGCCAAAATAATTTAGTCGTCTCTACTTGGGTTGATATTCGATTTGGCGGTGATGTCCCCGCGATTATTACCGGTATGATTACAAATCTGGAAGAAGACATGATAGAAATTCGCACATATCCGGAAGATGAAATGATATACATTAATTTTGAATATAAGGGTATTCCGGAAGATATTCCGATCGAGGAAATCAAGATTCGTCCTCCTCCTGCGGCGATTGCGACGGCGGAGCCAACAGGCACAGAATCAGAAGCAGGATTTCTCACCATGGGAATGGATGCTCTTTCAGAACCGGGATCCGGACAAGCCGGCGAGGCGCAAGCACTGACACCGAGAGAACAACGCCGACGCGAGAGACAGCTCGCCCGAGGCGAAGGAGCCAGCAGTGGCGAGGCTGATATTACAGAACAGCCGGTTGGTGAATCAGAGCATACAGTATTGGCAGCCTCCGCCACCGCCGCAGGCGTTCCTATCGCATCGCTTCGAGAGAAATTACGGTCGATTCTTATCGACGCCGACCAAATCGAAGTAGGCGAGGAGTTAGATGTCCTTGTTCAAACCGTTGATATTCCCGAAGAGAACCGCCGTTTCAATCTGGATAAGCAGTGCGATGATTTATTAGACGCACTTATTACGAATGTTCCTTCTCTCGAAAAAACCCGCTCGGTGATGGCACATATTCAAAGGATGGTGATTCGGTTTCGCGAACTCCGACATAAATTCTCTCAGTTTGATGAAAACGGCAACCCCGCCGTCCCCCCGCACAAGAGCGCACTCTATCGCCCACTCGTCGAAACCATGATGCGTATGGATCACGCCCTTCGCTGGATTATACCCATCGTTCAATCAAAAAAGGTGATCTACGACATTCCGATTGATGAACGCACCGCTTCCGAAATGGATATCGTCCCTCGTCTTATTCAAGATGAACGAGAGGCGGAGAACCAACTTCAACGTCAGTGGTATGATGGTTCCATTACGTATGCGCAGTATATAACAAATCTCTCGGCGCGTCATTTTACGCCTTCATACGAACCGCGATATACGCATGACATCATTACTTCGCGTCAGGTGAATGAGAATATCACAGCAGTCATCGATAATTTGGACGATTTTTACTCCTCTGTCGTAAATGGCGAAGAAGTAAAGCGCCGCCGGTTCGTGACTCAGAAGTATAACCTCGGATTGTCAAAAGTTCAGTTACACGCCCATCGGTCCAGCGCCAGCACCGCTACCGCCCCCTCCGACGCCACCACCCTCGCATTACTCAAGCGAACCACCGATTTCACGAATCTCACCCCCAACGACCGACTCAATATCGTCGGATTCATGACATTCCCCGAACCGGTAATGAATTATTCCCGAATTTCCCTTCCGAATATTAACATACTTGATAAATCCGACCTCAATACCAAACATGTTCATTATTGGGATATGTTGCGGCAGATGATGTCGATTACAACGCATGATGTCCAAAACTTGGATACACCGCTCGATTTAAATGCGCATTCTCTCCTTCATGAAATTAAACAGTTCGTGATTGAACCCGAGGCGGTAAGCGCAAGCGCGAGCAACAGCGGCGGCGACGGCGGCGGCAGAGCCATCTCGGCGATGAACGAGCGCGACAAATACCGGAAGTTTCTTGAAGTTATTATACCGAAAACCCGTAATATTTTCGAAATGATGCGTCAGTATATACACGGCCGCCTAACACTCCAAGATGTGCTCGCGTTTCTCGAACCGTTTCTCGTGTATCAAGAAGACCTTAACGTAAAACAATATGATGAAATCGTGACATTTTTATATGAACGCGTGCTTGAATATAAACGGAATTATGCGACGAATTTTCGGAAGTTTGGGCGTTTGCGTGCCTATCATTACAACGTGCGATATATGGGTGTCAGCATGATTTACAAACTGATTGCCACGGGGCGAATGATGGACGCGGATGTATTCAAAGCATATGGACTCTTAGACACACAAGTTCGGTCGGCAACCACCGCACAACCAGGTTCGGCAGGCGGATTCGATGAACGCCAGCGTCAGCAGATGCGTGGTCGTGCGTATGCGGCTGGATTGGCTGAACAAACGGATTACAACGAACATTTACTGTCATCGTCGGAACTTCTCTCGCGCATGCTTGCGTTGGATTATGCGAAGTTATACATGGACGCTGTTGCGATTACAACGACTGACTTGATTACACCGTTTGATTTTAATCTGGTTCTTGGAGAACAAAGCCAGCGGTTGCGTGATGCGGGGGCGATGCGTGGAGGTGCGCCTGGTGGAGGAGCAGCGGCGACAGCGGGAGCGGCACCGTCTGGGCGTCGTCTGAATATGGTTCTTGCGAAGAATTATCCGAATCAAGAGGCCATCGAAGAAGACAACGACAGCGACCAACCGGTATTTTTCGATAAGAAATATGATACTACGGATTACGACTTTTTAGAATCATACCGCGAACAACAAGAATCGATGAGCACCGTCGATTTCTCCATGTTTTTGGTGGATGAACTTATCAAAAAGAAGAAGATGACCTACGAAACCGCGAAGAAAGAAGCCGACGCAATTATGATTGGTCCAGGTATGCGTCCAGTTAGTGATGGCGACTATGCGGTTGTAGAGGAAGAAGAATATGTTGAACATGTTATGTCACATACAAGCCGTCAAGGATTTCCGAGTGAAGATGATGACATGGGAACAACACAAACTCGATTTTTATATTATAAACGAGAGAACGGACGATGGGTGCGCGACACGAGTATCCCCGACGTGGTTCCAAGCAGCGATATGAATTATTTTTGTAACGTAAATCGCAGTTGTATTCCGCTCGCGATGGATGCTACACGAGATTTAATGTCGCAAATGAGCGAAATCGAAGGCGCTCCGAAGGCGGCGATGGCGCATGTGGATGCGAAAGAAGGAACCGAGGCAATCAAGAAGGCATTCTTAGACAAGATGAAGGCTGAATTTGATGTCAAATATCAGGTGACCCGAGAGAATTTCATGGAATTCGTCAATAAAAAGTTCGAGTATGACCTGAAAAATATTGCGCGTATTAGCGAAATTCAGCATAAAGAATTCTATAAATACAACGACCGGAAATATAAGCTCGGATTTCATGCTGCTGGCGGGGCAAAGACGGACACCGATGCCGACCTCGACGCCGACCTCGACGCACTTATTTCACCAATGGAACCGCTCAAAGACAAGATTGTCGCGCAAACCGATTTCGTGAAACGCCAGCATGACCTTCTCCAGTTTATTACCAGCTTTACACGCAAAGCAAATGAAATCATGGACGAAGACCCCAACTGGTTATACTGTATTAAATCAAACGCAAAACTGCTTCCGTCATTTTATGAAGCCATCGCGGTGGCATTTCTTCAAGGCGGAAGTGGCGCGAATTCGTTGTCGGTCGTCATCGACACCATATGTAAAGAACGCGGCACGATAAGTGATGATGGAGAGGCATGGGTCGATAAATATAGTGGCGCACTCATTAAGAAAATCGAACATGTCACGGAAGAGGGGTTTGATGAAGCCGGGTTTCGCCTTGTTACGAGAGATATAATCGAAGCCGACATCGGTGAAGGAGTGCTGAATGTCGCAAAGCCGGCGGCGGCAAAAGGAAGAGGAGCCGACGCAGGAGGACTTCATGGCATAAGCATCTTAGAAAAGTATGACAGCCCGAACGCTCGTATTATCAATAATATTATAACCACGATGACCGGATATATGGGAATTGATTTACATAGCGAACGAGAATTCATTATTCAGCAAACTCTCGCTCTTCTTGAAACATCGGTCCCCACAGAAGATAATTATCGCCAAAAGTCCGAACGCATGTTTCGAGAGAAAGGAAAGCATCTTACGCCGTATAAAGAAATATTCTTTCAGACGCTGCTCCTTCTTACGTTGTGTTATCTTGAAATCTCCATTCAGTGTGTAATACCCTCACCGAAAACGCGCAAAACACACGCCGGTTGTATTCGGTCATTTTCGGGCTATCCGATTGATGGTGATGGCGATGTGAGCGGACTCATGTATATCGCATGTATTGCGTATAAGATTAAGACTAGTATCGAGCCATGGAATACGCTCAAATCCTTCAAAAAGGAGGGCGATATTTTGGCAAAGATGAAGACGTTGATGGACACGACGATTCTTACGAAACCCCTAATTAAAGAACGACTTCAAACCAAGCGCGATTATTTGCGACAGGGTAGCACGGGCAGCGAAGCCATCCCCGAAAATCTCTCGATACTACGATGGGATAACTTTATGCCGCCGATGAAATCTCTCGACAATATGCCGACACCTCAGAATGTCGCCGCTGATTTCACGAATCAACTGATTACAGATATGAAGCGCGGATATCATGGTCAGCATGACAAACTCGCGGTTCTCGAGAGTAAGTGTCAGTATTTCGGTCTCTCGATTCAGCAGATGATACATCATATTGTGAAAAATAGCAGCCCGTTACTGCTGAATATGGCCTCTGAGCCATTCCTTGAAAATGCGTGCTGTAATGAGCCCATCGACCGACGAAGCAAGCGCGTCATTGATTATTTTATGGAACGCGAGCAAAACATCCATCATCATAACCGGATAATTGGATTCCTGACGAAAACGTTGAGAGATATGGCGGTGATGACGCGGGCGGTCATGATTATCGACAACCGCGAAACACGATATCAATACCCGAATATTCCTGCGTCATTCAACGAGCAAACGATTTATCGTGCGTTTATTCATTATTGTCGTATGAATCAGCAATACGCTGCGGCGTCGGCGTCGTCAGGTGGCGCCGACGTAGGAACGGATAATCCGGTCGCAACTGCCGTCGCGCTGTATCTTCATCCGGCACTTCGAGAGATTTGCCCGCCAAGACCGCAAGACTGGATGTCCAGCGATACCATCGATACAAAGATTGCCAAACTGAAAAAGGACTCGAATATATTCGACGAGAAGAGCCTCGCACGATTATTAAAGGCGGTGAATGGACATAAGATGGTGGATGCGAATTATAAAACATTAGCAAAGGTTCGCCCACAAGAAAATACACAGTTCCAGCGTTTTCAGGATGCGATTCTTTCGTTGGAACG
>Ga0172372_10009006_pt1 | contig 13045 bp, 12 predicted proteins | sample LakKiv5m_2_FD_114544 | JGI IMG/M metagenome (GOLD analysis project Ga0172372, IMG submission 114544) | Freshwater microbial communities from Kabuno Bay, South-Kivu, Congo - kab_092012_9.5m | ecosystem: Environmental > Aquatic > Freshwater > Lake | place: Democratic Republic of the Congo...
AGCATCTGCACCGTATCGCTTGGAACACCATCGTGGGACAGCATGTCGCAGGCATCACGACGAGTGCATGACCCATCCAGCGCGCCTGATCGATCTGCGATGTAGCCAAGAAGCGCGGTTGCGATGTGGTCGGCTTCGGTTGCGTTGGTGAGCCGCGACGACGCGCGCGTGTACGCAGTTCGCACGCGAATTCGCTGCGGATCGCGTACATCGCGTGTGGCCCGCCGCGACACGAACCACACCATACCGCAGGCAAGTGGCGCTGGGAGCAGCGCGAGTACGACATACATCGCTGCATTGGATGGCGATGCAGCCAGAGGCGTTGGCGCATTGGCGAGCATCCCGCCCTCCACGCGCGTGAGTGGTGATCCAGTGCCGTTCTCTGACGCGAGTGGCGCTGTTCCAGAGGGCGTCACGAACGAGTTGTTCAATGTTGTTGGATCGACGGACGGGCGTACAACAAGGCTCGGTCGAACGACCAAAGGAATCGCAGCCGATTGCACGGTTTCGTACGCACCTTTGACAGGATCGAAACTTGCAAGTTTGATCGGCGGAATCTCAAGCACCGTGTCAGAAGTCGCGCGCAACGACAGCGTGAATATCTTGCTGCGCCCGTCGATGACGCCAGCTGCCGGATCGGTGGGCAGCCGAAAGCCTGAGGAAAAAGCGGATTGCGCGCGAAGATCGGGCGCCTGAAGTCCATCAAGCCCTGCGTTTCCGGAGAGATCCGTGATGCGAAGCGTCACCGTGATCGGATCGCCGACAGCGACTTCCGTTGGTTTCGCAACGGCGTCCACACGAAACGATCCGACAGCACCGTTCCAGATGTCTGGCCGTCCACCTACTGGAGGCGTGCGAACATCAATCAAGGTTGTTGTTGGCGTGACGCTGACAGGTCGAGATTCTGCGACCTCGATGGAACTTCCGAAGAGACCATTGAAACCTCGCGAGAGTCGCACGGGATAATTGATCCGAAGTTTTGCTCCACCGATCGAAGGCGCACCAGTTGTGATCGGTTCAAACGATTTCGACACCGTGAATACGATGTATTCCTTACCGTCGATCATCTCCAACTCGCCGCGCGGTCGCTTTCCTTCAGACTCCATTTGCTGCAGTGGCGCGAGGAATGCTCCCCAGTCCTTTGTGGTGCGGACCAGCATGTCCCAAATGGAGCGCTCATCGACGGTGATGCCAAGTTGAGTATCAGTGAATCGACGAACGCAGACGCGAAGTTCGAGTCGTCCTTCTTGCCCAACATAGATCGTCCGAGGAGTGGTGCGAACCTCTGCGAGTAAAAGATCGCCAGCTTCAGAGACACTTGATTCGATGCGCAGAGGTTTCGACGAATAGGTTTGTCCGTCGGCCCTCATCGTGAAGGCAGGAAGCTGCAGCGTGCCTGCTCGTAATGGTGTGACTTCATACGAGATCCCGATGAAGTTTTTCTCTGTCACGCGTCCATTGACATTCGATCGCTGTTTGAAGGTCTGTTCGCCAGGAAGTCGCTCAATGACGAGGCCATCTGCGGTTTCGACAAATGGGCCCTCAAAGGAACGCACATTCTCAATGGTGACGGTGAGTCGAATTGGTTCATCGACATAGGCGCGTTGGGTATCGATTTGAACGGAAATCGATTGGGCAAACGACGCGTGTATTGCAACGAGCGACAGTGCCGTCGTGGCAAGCATGGTGCGCCTCAAGACATGATGAGTCATGCTTGCAATTCTGCGGCTGAGAAAGCAATGAGCGATCATGGGGGATCACCAGTCCTTTGGCGCGGGCGCGACCTTCGAGCGTTGTCGTTCAAAGCGCTCCATCACGCGTTGGCGTTCGCGATCGCGGATGCGTTGAAGTAGGCGCTCAACTTCTTGTTTGGACATCGACCGTTCCTGCTTTGAAGGTTGTTCTTGCTTCTGTTGCTGTGGTTGTTGATCTTGCTGTTGCTGTTGATCTTGCTGTTGCTGTTGATCCTGCTTCTGCTGTTGATCTTGCTGTTGTTGTTGATCTTGCTGTTGTTGTTGATCTTGCTGTTGCTGTTGATCTTGCTTCTGCTGTTGATCTTGCTTCTGCTGTTGATCTTGTTTCTGCTGTTGATCTTGCTTCTGCTGTTGATCTTGCTGTTGCTGTTGATCTTGCTGCTGTTGCTGATCTTGCTTCTGTTGTTCTTGATCCTGCTTCTGTTGTTGATCCTGCTGTTGTTGTTGATCTTGCTGTTGCTGTTGATCTTGCTGCTGCTGTTGATCCTGCTGTTGTTGTTGATCCTGTTTCTGCTGTTGCTGCTTCTTCAACTCTGAAAGAACTCGATGCGCGAGCTCAGCATTTGCGCGTGCGTCCCGGTTGGTTGGGTCCGCTCGCACGGCATCTTTCAGTGATCGAACTGCCTGCTCAAGCATGCCGATGGCAGCATCCGCACGCTGCGCGTTTGCAGTGGGGTCGCTTTGGGCTCCATCTGCGGGTGTTCCGCGACTCGCAGCAAGATCTTTCATGGCACTCAGCGCATCCACATACTGCGTGGTCCCTTGGTTGTACATCGCACTTGCTGCGGTTGAGGATTTCCCAGCGATACCCGCGCGGCGAAAGAGGTCGCTCGCAGAAGCGAAGTCGCCCGCACGGAAGCTCGAAACGCCTGCGTTGTACAGGAGTTCTGGCGAGGCAGTACGCAGAAACTCATCGCTCGGCATGGTGGAGTTCACAGGTTCACTTTGGATGACCGCCGATACTTGTTGCGGAGTTTGGCTTGCCGCATGACCTGTGCACACGAGACATATCGCACCATCAAGTGCAACGCAGATCGGAGTGATCGTGGGCCAGCGCAGTGGTCTTCGGATGGATGTCATGTCGCTTCTCCCACAGCGGTATTGCGATCGATCATGGTGCTTGCGTTGCCGCGATGTGCGCGGCGTTGGTTACCAAGGCGGCTCTCGATGAGCAGCAAGAGAAGCGCAACACCCGCAAGCCATTGAAACTGAGGATCTTTGGTTGCGATATCTTTTGCTACCGTCGTGCGTTGCGCCAAATCGGCGCGCAAGAGGTTCGCGGTTGCTGCGATGTCCACTTGGGCTGTTCCAGCTTCGACGAAGAAGCCGCCTCCAGCCTCGGCAATGGACTTGAGGAGTGATGGGTCCATCTTTGTCCACACTTCCTGCCCGTCATGGACGAGATAACGCCGAAGCGCGCCGGATTGCACCGGAATTCGCGCGCCTTCGCGAGTATCACCTATCCCGATGGTGACAACGCGTATGCCGTCAGCCTTCGCTTGCGCAGCAGCTTCCAATGGCTCGCTTTGCATGTCTTCGCCGTCGGTCAGGATGACAATGGCGCCGCCACCCGACGCGGAATCACCGTCGCCACGCAAACTCGCAGTCGCCAAGCGAATGGCATCACCAAGCAGCGATCCGCCGCGAATTGTGGCTTGCGGCGACAGCGTTTCGAGTTGGGTGAGAAACGCGCGATGATTGAAGGTCAATGGACACCGAAGCGCAGGCACTCCCGCAAACTCGATGAGTCCCACACGATCACTTCCGAGGGTGTCTACCAAGTCGGTTGCAAACTGTCGTGCGCGCGCAAGTCTGTTTGGTTGCGCATCCTCTGCAAGCATGCTTCGGGACACATCGATCACAACCATCAGATCGACTCCGCGTTGCTCCACTTTCTCGATGCGTCCGCCGGTGCGTGGGTCGAAGAGCGCAATCGAGATCGCCATGAGGGCACCCGCCAGAAGCAAGGTACGAAGTCCGTGTTGTGCACCGAAAAGTTTCGGCGCAAGTCGCGACAAGAGATGGGTGTCTGCGAGTTTGAGAAGCGCGCGTCGTCGCCAGAAATACAGTCGTACGAAACACGCGATGGCAAACAGCGAAAGCACGCTCCACCAGATGCCGTGCGCGGTTGCCCACTCGAGGTGCGTCGACGGGAGGTGCGTCGACGGGAGGTGCGTCGACGGGAGGTCGGTCGACGCAACTGGTGCGATGGCGGGTGTGAGGTCGTTCATGCGAGACTCCTCATGCGAGACTCCTCATGTCAGGCTCCTCATGTCAGGCTCCTCATGCGCGTCGCCGCGAGAAGACCCTCACAACAAATCAGTGCAAGAACAACGCCAAGCAGGGGTGGCATCGGAACTGTTCCAATCCACGGGATGTACAGGTCAAATGCTTCAACCGCGAGATCTGTGTAGCGCACCGAACGCGTTTCCTCGATCTTGCTCTTTTCCAATTGATCAATCGTTTGATAGATCTGTCGGAGGCTTTGCGTATCGGTCGCGCGGAAGTACTCGCCACCAGTTTCTTTGGCGATACTGCGAAGAGTGTCTTCGTCGATGGAGACGGGCGTTTGCACGATGCGCGTGCCGAAAGGTGTGCGTTGAGGCACAGGGGCCATACCGATGGTTCCGAGCCCGATGCAGTACACCTTCACGCCTGTGGCCTTCGCAAGAGCCGCAGCTTCCTCGGGCGCAAGATCTCCGGCATTCGACTCTCCATCGGTGAAGAGCAGCACCACTTTCGAAGCAATGCGCGTGCGTCCATCTCGATTGGCACGGTCTACAGCATCCTTGAGTTTGTCGACGCCAAGCGCAAGCGCATCGCCAATCGCTGTTCCCATCTCATCGCCGCCTTCTGGGAACGAGACCTGTGCGATTGCATCTTGAACAACATCTTGATCAAGCGTCAGCGGAACAACACTGTCTGCGTGACGAGCAAAACTCACAACTCCAACCAAGTCGTTGCCGCGACCTTGAAACTCATCGCCGCCAACGACAAATTTGGTCGCGAGATCTTTGAGCGCGTCGAGCCGATTTGCTTGCTTGCCACGCACTGTGAAATCGAGCGCGCGCATGGAATCCGAGCGATCCATCACCAGTTCGATCGCAATACCTTCTACGAGTGTCTTCGCAGATTCCCTCGGGATCACAGGACGCGCCAACGAGAGAATCAAGAAGAGAAGCGCCATCATGCGCAAGATCGGAAGCACAACGATCCAGCGCGCAAATCTGCCCGACGGAGCATGATCGACAGCGCGAAGTGATGAAAATCCCACGGTGATACGGCGGTGCCGTGCCAACCGAAGACACGCGACAAGCGCGATTGGTAGCAAGAAGATCAACCACCAAGTACTCGGATGAAGCGTCATGAAGCGCCTCCGTCGCGCGCACGATGGTGAGGGCGCGTTGCCTCGACGAATGCTCGAACTTCTGCAACATCACGCAAACAACTTGCGTGGTCCCGCGTGGCCGAAGCGAATTTCACAAGATCTGCCAAGCGCAAGACACGCTGCAGACGGTCACGCTCTTGCGTCGGGAATTCCTCACGCGACGCAACACTGTCGAGAAACTCTCGTGTCGTTTGCTGTTCTGCTGGAATCGCAAATCGAGCTGCTGTGTAGCGGCGCGCGATACTCGTCAGTGCATCGTAGAAGCGCGCGAAGTCACCTTCTTCGAGGTATGGCGCGCGTTCAAGTTGTGCCAGGGCCGCGATTGCCCAGGCGTCGGGTTCAACGACGCGGCGAGCGCGTCGCCTCCAAAGTTGATACGCCCACCACGCGACTGCTGCAAGCGCAATGCACACACTCCCAAGAACGACAACGCGCATCCAATCGACTGGCTCTGGAATCTCAATCGGGCCTTGGATGTCGCGGTAGTTCGCCGGGTCGATTTCCTCACCCAATAAACTTGTGACTGGAAACGACGGAAAGAGCACGGGTCCCTCACGCTCCACTCCACCAGCGGTGGACATGACGACGAGCGGATCGGGAGTTTGCGTTCCCGCATCGAGCGTCGAAAGTACGACGGTGCATATGGCGTAGACCGTGCCGTTTGCAGCCTGCTCGACACGCGGTGTGCTGATCGAAAGCACATCGAAGACGCCCAGTGTGGCTGGTGGCATCGATACAACAAGTGATCGCGGGTCAAACTGCAGGGCGACATCGCCTGTTCCTGTGACGCGAATCTCGCAGGGAATCGGGGCGCCAACCTCGGGGAAATCGGGGGCATGCACGGTTGCCCTGCAGCCTTCAAGCATTGTCTCTTGAAAGGCTGGCGCTTGTTCGGCAGCAACGGGGAGTGCGCAGGCCATCAGCACTCCGGTACACATCGCGAGCGTGATCACGCGGTTGGGTCGCTTCGGCCAATTTGTGGGTGCACCCAACATCATGCGCCTCGCCGTCCCGAGCGCAGTGATTCGCGGCGAGTGAAGTATGCACGCAGTGCAGGAATCGGGTCCTTTCCCGTTTCGAGATACAGCGGCTCCATGCGTGCGCCGCGGAAGTGTCTCTGCTCAAACGCGCGGCGTTCGTCCGCGACTTCGGCCCAACCTTCGCGTACCCAACGCGACGAAGTGTCGAATCGTCGAAGTGCGCCCGTTTCTAAGTCTTCAAACTCCACGATGCCAACATCGGGAAGTTCGCGCTCTCTTCGATCCGAAACCACGATGGGAATCACATCGTGGTACTTGCGAAGTTGTGCAAGCGATCGTTCCCACGATGCGGCTCTTTCCTCGCGATTCTGGATTGACAAACTGTTCTCAAGGAAGTCGCTGCAGACACAGACGACAGAGCGCTTCTTGAGATTTCGCGAAACTTCATCAAGTGCACGCGCGATGTTTGTTCCGCGTCCGGTTGGCTCAAATGCTATGAGATCGCGCACAATGCGCACGACATGTCGCGCGCCTTTTTTGGGCGGAATGTAGGCTTCTGTGTGATCGGTGAAGAGAAGCATGCCCACGCGGTCGTTCGAGCGAATCGCAGAAAACGCAAGCGTTGCAGCGACTTCTGCGACAAGTTCGCGCTTCATGTTGCGCTGCGTTCCGAAGGACAGCGAGCCAGAAAGATCAACCGCAAGAATGACTGTTAATTCACGCTCTTCGCGAAAGAGTTTGATATGGGGTTCACCAACGCGCGCGCTGACATTCCAGTCGATCGAGCGTACATCGTCGCCGACGAGATACGGGCGCACTTCCTCAAACTCCATGCCACGCCCTTTGAACGCAGAGCGATACTGGCCTGCGAGTACATCGCTGACCAAGCGACTTGCGCGGATTTCAATGGCGCGGATTTTGCGACGGATTTCGGGAGAGAGCATGGCGCGTGTTCGCGATGATTGAATGAATCAGGGAACAGCGACACTTGCGAGCAGTGTGGTGACAAGATCGTCGCCCGTGCGATCTTCTGCTTCTGCTTCGAAGCTTGGAATCAGGCGATGTCGAAGCACCATGGGTGCGATGTCCTTGACATCTTGAGGTACGACATAGCCGCGGCCATCGAGGAACGCGTGTGCTCTGGCAGCGCGCGAAAGTGCGAGTGTGGCGCGCGGCGATGCGCCGAACGCAACAAGCCCATCAAGGGGCACCTTGGCAGCCTTCGGATCTCGTGATGCAACGACGAGATTCACGATGTAGTCTTTGATGCGATCGTCCATCGCAATGTCATCCACAGTTCGACGCGCCGCTGCAATATCCGCAGCCTTCATCACAGCCTGCACACGCGGCGGCGACGCTTGGCGCTGCATCCGATCGAGAATTTGTCGCTCTTCGCGCGCGGTTGGATATCGCACAAGAATCTTGAGCATGAAGCGATCAACCTGTGCTTCGGGGAGCGGATAGGTTCCTTCTTGCTCGACCGGATTTTGTGTGGCGAGTACGAGGAACGGCTCGGGAAGCGCATAGGTTTCGCTTCCGATGGTGACTTGACGCTCTTGCATCGCCTCGAGGAGTGCGGATTGCACCTTTGCCGGCGCGCGGTTGATTTCATCCGCCAACACGATGTTGGTGAAGATGGGTCCTTTCTTCACCATAAAGTCGCCAGTTGCTGGTCGATAGACAAGCGTTCCAACGAGGTCGGCAGGCAAGAGATCGGGTGTGAACTGCACGCGCTGGAATTGGGTTTCCATGCCTTGCGCCAAGGCTGCAACAGCGGTTGTCTTTGCGAGTCCTGGCACACCCTCAATGAGGATGTGTCCGTTTGCAAGCAAGCCAAGTAAAAGCCCGTGCACCAACTCTTCTTGACCGACGATCACGCGATGGATTTCGGTTTCAAGTGTTCGAAACGGCTGGCTCTTCTCGGCGACTTCGCGTTCGATGGCCGCGATGTCTTTCGAAGGCGTGATGTGCGCGTCGGATCCTTCTCGTGCTGTCGTCATGGTCTGATGATCCCGTACTTTTGAACGCCTGTGGGCGCTTTCAGAGCCGCACTGCGCAGTGATTTCGAATCGAGATGAGGCGCACACTGCGGCGCCCGCTGTGAGGCGAGGCGTGGTATACCGGAGGGGCGGGCAGGGATGCGCAAATCGGTGTCATCCGTCGCGAGGACCTGTTCCGATTTTGGAAACGCCCATGCAGCATGTCAACACTGGTACGACCACAAGCGAAACCCGTCCGCTGCACGAACTTTCCTCGACCCGAATTGGCTGGATCGGTACGGGAATCATGGGTGGCGCGATGGCTGGTCATTTGCTCGCTGCCGGCGCGCCGTTGAAGGTGCATACTCGCACGCGTGCGAGGGCGGAGGCACTGCTTACGGCGGGTGCAGCATGGGCGGCCACGACAGCCGAGGCCACCCGCGATGTCGATGTCGTGTGCGTGAATGTGTCGCTTCCAGAAGAACTTGACGCGGTGTTTTTCGGACCAGACGGCGTCTCTCAGGCGCTTCGTTCAGGTCAGTTGGTGATCGACTTTGGAACATCTCGTCCATCGGATGCGCGGCGCATCGCCGAAGCTGCACTCGCACGGGGCGCAGAAGCGCTGGATGCGCCGGTGTCGGGCGGCGATGTTGGCGCACGAAACGCCACGCTTTCCATCATGGTTGGTGGCAACGCAAATGCCTTCGACCGCGCGCTTCCAATCTTTCATCGGCTTGGAAAAACGGTCGTTCGACTTGGCGAATCAGGAGCCGGACAGCGCACCAAGATCGTGAATCAGATGTTGGTTGCGACAAGCACGATCGGCATGTGTGAGGCCGTCCATTTTGCGCAAACTGCCGGTCTCGACACCGAGAAAGTGCTTGCCGCGGTTGGAGGCGGGGCAGCCGCTTCATGGTCTATCGCGACACTTGCACCGCGTGTGTTGCGAGGTGATTTTGAGCCCGGATTCTCGGCCCAGAATCTGCTCAAGGACTTGCGGATTGCACGCGACGAGGCGCACGAACTCGGCCTTGCGCTACCGGTCGTTGAGCACTGTTTACGCCGATACGAGTCGCTCGTCGCCACAGGACACGGAGCGCGCGGGACGCAGGGGTTGGTGCTCTTGTTGCGGGCCGAACAGCAGGCTTCGGCAGGCCACGCGAAGTCCCGCGGCTGATAACGCGCTTTGTCTGAGGAGACAGTTGTGCAAAGCCGTTTGCCAGATGGGCGGGGGGCGTGTATCTTGCTCGACTCTTCAAAGCGAGTCACGCATGAGCACGATCCCAAGCACCGGTACGGTTACTTTCACCATCAAGTCAGTTCCTCAGACCGACGGCGGATTCCGCACGATCGAGCGGCTGATGCGACTTGAGCGTGGCGCGCAGCGCATTCTGAAGAAGTTGCAGCACAAGCGCGTGACTCAACTGAACGAATGGCGTCCGCGTGCAGGCCGCGAGTGGTTGGTGCGCGCACGCTGCACGCGTCTTGTGCGCGTCGCGGCTGGCCAAAGCTTTACGATCCAAGTGACGCCGCAGATCTCGAAGGATCTCGCGAGCGTTGCTAAGTACCTCGACTTCAAGTCGGCCAAGTAAATCGGCCAAGTAAATCGGCCAAGTAAATCGGCCAAATCATGAGGCCAAATCATGAGGCCAAATCATCAGGCCAGGTTTGAAGCCTCACTCTCAAAGAACCACACGCGCCCTTCGTGGCGCGTGTTTCTTTTTCCTGTGGGCTTCTTGCCGGTCACTTTGTCCGTTGCGGGCAACATCGACGCATGGAATCGCGCGCTGAACGCTGCGAGAGTTTCGCTACTTTCGTTCACCGCGCGCCGCACGCGCTGCCGTCTCAGAAAGTCCGAGCACTTCAACAGCCAACCGAAGTCCACGCCCGTCTGCGGGAAGTTCCACCACGCTTGCTGAGCGAATGCTTGGAACTGCGCGCAGCAGCAGACTTGCATCGCACGCGGGTGTCGAGGCTGTCGCGGCGCGGACGCACGACGCGCGCACGGTGTATTGATCGATCGCGTTGAGGGTGATTGGTTCGATCGTCACAGTGATCTGCGCGTTGTCTGCGTTGACCGAAACTTCTGCGCGTTGATCACGCGCTGCAAGAACGCGCGGGGCCGCAATCACAAACGCCTTGCCCTCAGAAACAAGGCGATCAAGTGTCGAGTTGTCTGCGACGGCTGCGGCGACTTCGCCATCGGAGAGCTCCAATGCGAACGACACAATCCGCACACCCCAATCAAGTGTTGGTGCTGGAAGATCGCGCGAGAGATCCGCGAATGCACGGCGTAACTCATGGTGCAGGCGAGGTGTCGCCGTGATCGAAGCAACCGGACCTGCGTAGGTGACCGAGGCAAGGTTGCCCCCGACATGGTCCCACTCATCGGTCGAGAGTGAACGGACGAACTCATCGAAGGCGTTGTAATCGTCTTGGTCGGCCGGAGCCTCTGGGATCTGCGGAAGTCTCGCGAGAAGCCCGCCGATCGTGTAGCGATGGGTTGCAAGCAGGCCGCGACGACCAGCATTGTCGGTGAATACGACAGCTCCCGAGGCAACATCAATGACGAGATCCTCGCGACCCGCAGCGATGGCGCGCACCACAGCGTCGAGGGCAGCGCGCGGCGTTGTTGGCACGCATGTCACAGCGGTCTCTTCCCAGCCGCCGCTCTCACCGAGCGCGCGCGGATCAAAGGTGACGACACAACCGGTGGTATCGCGCACAACGCGAACAATTTTCCCCGCCGGCACATCTTCAAACGACTGCGGTTCTGAGAACGGCTTGTCAAGGCGCATGAGAATGGCAAGATCCGCACTCAACATCGACTCTTCGAGAGCAGTCGACGAGGCCGCATCATTCGGAAGCGGCTTGCGCGCTGTCCCGTTCGGATTCTGCTTACCCGTTGGAATCGCCTTCTCGGATGCGTTTTCTTTCGCCTGCTCTTTCGCGTCTTGCAACAGAGCAGGGCTTTTCGCGAGATCGAGAGACAGATCGACCGCGTAGAGCGACGACATGCAACGAAGAAACACGACCGCGGATACGAACGCAATCATGCGGTTGACGGATGAGGTGGAGATCGATGTACGCGCGAGGTTCATGGGTATTTCTGAGCGATCAAACCGTTCCGTCGCCGCGGAATTGCAGTACTTCGTGAATTGGAACGACAAGGTGCGGAATGACGCGCTGCTCAGCGAGGACTTCTGCGTGACCCACAACCGCACCAAACGCGCTCTTCAACTCATCGAGCGATGCAAGTGGTCCGTACTTCCGTACCGTTAAAAACACAGAGATCGGTTCGCCGCCGCGTTCGCCAGCGACAGGGAGTCGCGGCTTCGTGCGCACTTCAAACGCAGCTTGTAGATCACCGCGCTCGCCAAGCGAAATGGCGACGGCAGGTTGGGCATCGATGACACGCTCAAACGCGCCGTCTACCAAACCTGCAAACGGGGTGTTCGCCAAGAGCGCATCGAAGACCACGGCGTCGCGGTCATGCTCTGTCTCGAAATCGAACCCGAAGACGACTTCGAGCATGTCGATATCAAGCGGCGAGATCGAAAGGAAATACGGAGCAACTTCAAGCAGCACTTTGTGAAAGTTGTACGCGTCAGCCAAAGACGCGGGGTTCACATGGCCCGATCGAATGGATGTCTGGCGCAACGCGACCCATTGCCAATCGCGTTCGGTGTTGTCGGATTCGAGCGCGACTTCGCCGTCGTAGCGTTCAAAGTGTGAGAGGCGAGGAAATGCTCTTCGGACACGATCGAACAAATCGAGCACGGTTTCGCGACGCTCGGGAAGATCGAGTTTGAGCCCGAGCTTCTGGTTCACATAGAAATCGCTGCAGAACGCGGAGAAGGACGACATCTACCGCATTGTGCCGTCAGAGACGGGCGATGGGAGCCGCGATCTGAGATCCTGCGAGAGAATCTCGCTGCCCAGAATCCAACAGAGAAGTTCGGCAGTTGCCTCGAGATTGGCGACAGCGAGATCCGCGCCAGCATCACGAAGTTGCTCGGTTGAGTAGGGGCCTGTTGCGACACCAATGGCGCGGCATCCGTGCGCCTTCGCGCAATCGATATCAAGCGGTGTATCGCCGATGATGGTGACGCGGGCCGGATCGAAGTTGCGACCGTGATGTGCTCTGGCGCGTTCGAGCGCGACAGGTGTCAGATGGCGTCGGGATGGTCCATCGGCACCGAAGGCACCGAATGGGAAAAACTCTGATGCGTAACCAGCTGCGCGAATCTTGATGTGCGCCGTTTCCTCGTAGTTTCCGGTGAGGAGACCAACGGCAGCACCTTGCGTGTGAAGCGCATGCGCAAGTTCGATGGCACCTGGCATTCGACGAACTTTCGCAGCTGTAAGCGTGCTGTTGAGCTCACTGCGATACGCCTCGCGAAACTTCTCGTGTGCCTCGTCGTGATGCGGTAGGCCGTGTGTATCCATCAATCGGCGAAAGAGAAGGCCGTCGAGTGCACCCGCGATTTCGATTCCATCAAGCGAAAATCCACGATCGCCGTAGAGAGAGTTGAATGCGCGCAACATTGCTGCAATGCCAACACCCTCCGTGCGGAGCAGCGTGCCATCGATATCGAAGAGAACAAGACTTTGTTGCGGCATGCGTTAGCCGGCCTTTGCAGCCGGCACAGCACCAACTGCTGCGACGATTTTGCGCGCTGCATCGGTGAGGTCGGTTGCCGCCTGCATGCCAGGGATTTCCTTCGACGCATCCGCGAGGATTTGCCGTGCCGCAGCGACATTCGTGCCTTCGAGGCGAACGACCAGCGGGACCTTGAAGCCGACAGTCTTTGCGCTTGACACGATGGCGCGCGCAATTTTGTCGCACTGCATGATGCCACCGAAGATGTTGACGAGAATGCCCTTCACATTCGGGTCGCCGAGAATGATTCGGAAGGCCCCAGTCACGGCTTCCTCGCTTGC
>Ga0172372_10009008_pt1 | contig 13042 bp, 14 predicted proteins | sample LakKiv5m_2_FD_114544 | JGI IMG/M metagenome (GOLD analysis project Ga0172372, IMG submission 114544) | Freshwater microbial communities from Kabuno Bay, South-Kivu, Congo - kab_092012_9.5m | ecosystem: Environmental > Aquatic > Freshwater > Lake | place: Democratic Republic of the Congo...
CCGCCCGGCTCAACGCGCTCGCCGATCCCGCCGCGTCCGCGCCCGTGAGCATCTTCACCCCGGCGCGCAGCGACACGGACTTCAAGCTCCTCGTCCTCAGTGTCGAGCAGCACCTCCGCACCGGCGGCACCAACGCGAACGCCGTCAGCATGACTGACCTGGGCGACGCCATCCGCGAGTGCCTCGCGCGCGGCGAGCTGGCGCGGGCCAAGGCTCTGCTCGACAAGACCGGCGGCGGCGTCCTGCGGCCCACGGCGGAACACCGCTTCCTCGGCCGCTGGCTCGAACGCGCCACGGCGGCCACGCCATGAAGCTCGGCCTCATCTCCGACACGCACGGCCACTTCGACCCGCGCGTGCCGGAGCTGTTCGCGGGCGTCGCCCACATCCTCCACGCGGGCGACATCGGCTCGCCGCGCGTGATTCAGGAGCTGGAGGCCATCGCGCCCGTCACCGCCGTGCTGGGCAACAACGACTTCGATCCCACCTGGCGCGAGACCGAGGTGGTCGCGCTCGCGGGCCGGAAATTCCTGGTGCATCACATCGTCGGCCTGCGCGCGCTGGCCGAGGGCATCCGCGACCGCCTCGCGCGCGAGCAGCCGGATGTGGTGGTCTTCGGCCACACGCACCTGCCGCACGAGGAACGGCGCGGCGGCACGCTGTTCGTCAACCCCGGCTACGCCGGCCGGCCGCGCTTCGGGATGGAGCGCAGCGTCGCGCTGCTGCACTGCGGCGCGGAACTGCGCGTGGAGTTTCTGCCGCTGCGGTGAGCGTCGGCCGCCCCGCCGGCAGCTACAAATCCACCCGGACCTGTCCAAACTTCAGACCTGGCAGGATTCGATGCCGCAGGATGGCCGCATCGAACGGGCCGGTTTCTCACCACGCAAGACCGCGATGTCTCCGACGTGCGTTGGCTGCGCGCATTGCCGAGGCGTTTCGTTCGGCAGACGCCAGATCGTCGCCGCGATGCTTCATCCTGCTTACGGATTCCAAGCTGCGAGTGCATCGGCCAAGTTGAGGCGGTGGCCCGGGCATGGGCAGCATCCACTTCACCCGCGACGTGCTCCGCGCCGACCAGCGAAAGCGCGGACAAGGTGTTCCAGCGGTTTTACGACCGGGCGATTTGGACGGCGGAAGGACTATTGCCAGTGGCGCTACCAAGTGGTATAGACCAGCCATGACAGCGGCCAAAGTCTTCATGAACGGGCGCAGCCAGGCCATCCGGCTGCCCAAGGAGTTCCGGGTGAGCGGCACGGAGGTGTCCCTCCAGCGCGTGCCGCAGGGGATTCTCATCATGGAGCGCGACCCGTGGGAAGTTTGCCGCGAGGCCTGCCAGGAGTTGTCCGACGACTTCATGCAGGAACGCGTCCAGCCGCCGGCCCAGCGGCGTGACTGGAACAAAGGGCGATGACCTATCTGCTCGACACCAACATCGTCGTCTTCATGGTGCGGGGCCTGAAGGTCCGGGAGAACCCCAACGCCCAGCAACGCGAACGGCACCGTGTCGCCCTCCGCATCCTCGAACGCGCACGCAAGCAGAGCGCCGCCGGCCACGAGGTCGCGCTGTCCGCGATCACCGTGGCCGAACTGGAGTTCGGCGCGCGCCACAGCGGGGATTACGAGGCGGAACTGGGTGCCACCCGCCGGGCCATCAGCCCGTTCGCCCAACTGCCCTTCGACGCCGATGATTGCGCCGCGCACTACGGGGCCATCCGCCACAAGCTCGAATCCTCCAGCAAGCCCATCGGTTCGCTGGACACCCTCATCGCCGCGCACGCGCTGGCCCTGGGCGCGACGCTGGTGACGAACGACACGACGGATTTCGCCCGGGTTCCGGGATTGAAGTGCGAAGACTGGACCGCGTGATGCGCGACCTGAACTTCAAATACCTGGCCGAAGGCAAAGGCGCGACCGTCACCGCCCACTTCGGCCCCGACGGCATCACCATCTGCGACCCGAACCGCGCGGGCGAAGGCGCGGACAAGGTTTTCCAGCGAATTTGCGAGAAGGCGGTTTCAAGCGGCTTGCCTAAACCAGACTCGCAACCTAGTTTCGGGCCGTGCTCACGTTGGAAATGCCGCCTGCGCGTGTGTTTCGTTGCGCTGTTTCCGTCCGGTGCCTTTTGCTGGCAATGGCGGTGTTGCTGGCAATGGCGATGCCGGGTTGGGGACAGGCGGAAGTCAAAAAGGCAAAAGGGAAGGCGGCTCCGGCCCGGGCGGCGACGCCAGCAGAGCAGGAGGCCGTGCAACGCCTCCTCCTCATCCCCGAGAACACCAACGGGCTGATCCGGCTGCCCCTGAGGTTCGTCATCTTGCGCGGCCTGCCCGTGACTGTGAAGGGAGTGAAGCTGGATTCGTGGATCACCTCGAACCAGTTGGCGCGGGTGGTGGTGCCGGAATTGAACCGCATCTTCCGTCCAGCGCGGATTGAATGGGCGCTCGAATCGGTGGTGGACCAGTTCATCAGCCCGGCGGAGGTCGCTGCCAAGCAGAAGGACTTGCAGACCATTCTCACGAGTCCGGCCACGGATGAGGATGGGGAGAAGAGCGATCGCAATCCATTGATCAGGACTTTCTTCGCCCCCGCGCTGGCCCACCCGGTGGCGCACACCATGCACCTCTTTCCGTATCACGGTCCACAGGGGCAGGGATTCTCGCTGGTGAACAGCAATGTGGGCGGGCATCTGGCGTATCTGTGCGAGTGGACGGACCGGCCTTCCCGCGGCACGCGCCCGCCGCAACGCACGCTCCTGGTCGAGCCGCCGCCGTTCGTGATCGGTTCGCTGGGCCGGACTTGCGCGCACGAGGCGGGGCACCTTTTGAAACTCAAGCACGCCACGGAACCCGGTGGCATCATGGGCGGTCCCAAGCGCGGCTACGCCCTCGTGAAAACGGAAATCACAACCGCCCGCGAAGCGGCCTTCCAGCGGGCGCGACTTGTCCAAGCGTGGGCGAAGTAAGCAAGAACGGCGTCATCATCTGCGAGACGGAACGCGTGGATGCGGGCGCGGCGCAACACCGGGTTTGCGGGACGCCGGATGTCGGCTTACTGTCGGCGCGTTTGCCATGAACGAAGTCACCCTCCGCATCGAATCCGCGCTCGGCGAACCCGCGCGCCACTTGAACACCGGCGCGCTGGACGCGGGGCTGCGCGCGTTGCGTCCGGCTCCAAAGGACGCCGGCCGCCTGACGCACATCGTGCGCCGCCCAACCAAGGACGCGCGCGAAGTTCTGCCCCGCGCGCGGCTCTCCCCGGAGGCCGGCCTGCCGGGCGACAACTGGAGCCACAAGCCCGCGCCCGATCCCACCGCGCAACTCACGGTCATGCAGACCGGCGTGGCGGAGCTGATCGCCAACGGCCAGTCACTCGCGCTGTTTGGCGACAACCTCTTCGTGGAGCTAGACCTCTCGGTGGCGAACCTGCCGGTCGGCTCGCGCCTGCGCGTGGGCGGGGCGGTCGTGGAGGTCACGCCCATGCCGCACGACGGGTGCAGCAAGTTCAACGCGCGCTTCGGCAACGATGCGCTGCGCTTCGTGAACACCAAGCCCACGCGGCCGCTGAACCTGCGCGGCATCTACTGGCGCGTGATCGAGGCGGGCGACATCGAGGTCGGCTCGCCGATCCAGGTGCTCTCGCGGCCGGGGCCGGCACAGTGAGCGTCCCGGCTGCCGCTCCTGCCAACACCGGGTTTGCCTGCCCGCCGGCCCTGTGCCATAAACCGGCCCGCACACGCTTATGAAACTGCCATCGCTTCCCCTCGCCCTCGGCCTGCTCGCCGCCCTCACCACTCTGCCTGCCTTCGCCGCCGACCAGAACATCGGCGTCGGCGCAAAACCCGTGGCCGGCGCGGAGGTCATCATTGACGGCTCGCGCGAGATGCTCGACGCGAAGTGGACTTATTGGCAGGGGCCGCGCTTCGCTTCCTCGCTGCCGATCAAGTGGAAGATCGTCGAGGACCCGGTGGACAAGGGCAAAACCGTGGTGCAGACCGACGACCCCGTGGCCGCCGGCGGCAAATACGGCACGGCGGACATCGTGACGAAGAAGCCTTACCGCGACTTCCGCCTGCACATCGAGTTCCTCGTGATGAACCCGCGCGGCAACAGCGGCGTGTATCTCCAGAACCGCTACGAGATCCAGATCATGGAGGGCGACAAGACCAAGCACGGCATGGGCGCGGTCATCAACGAGACCGAGTCGCCGTATCACGCCTTCGCCGGCCTCGGGAAGTGGAACAGCTATGACATCGTCTTCCGCGCCGCGCGCTTCAAGGACGGCCAGCGCACGGAGAAGGCGATGGTGACGATGTATTTCAACGGCCAGAAGGTTCACCAGAACGTCGCGATCAACCAGGTCTGGGGCGGAGCGAACTCCGGCGTGGACGGCGGCAACGACAAGGGCAGGGGCATCACCGACTCGCCGCAGGGCCTCAAGCTCCAGTGCGAGGGCCACGACGTGCGCTACCGCAACACCTGGATCAAGGAGCTGGACCTGAAGGACGCGAACACGGATTTCTGATGTTGAGCGCGATGCGTCTTGAACTGACAGGCGATGGAGAATGCGCGCGACCCGCTCCCGTGGCCGCCGCCGTTCTCCCTCACCCCGGCCCTCTCCCGCTGGAAGAGGGAGGCACATCGCCCGCGCGTGTCCCTGCTTGCGCCCGACCGATGAACCTGCTTGTAGCGCAGGTTGGCAACCTGCTGTTTCGCCGACTGGCAGTCGGCGGGGCGTCTTGCGCTCAGGGAACGCCAGCGGATTGCCAATCCGCGACACAGCAGACTGCCAGTCTGCGCTACGGCTCCAGGGCTGAAATCGCTGCCCGGTGCAGGCTGTGGATTCTCTCCCAGCGGGCCGGGGTGAGGGAGAAGAGCCGCGCAGGCAAAGGAAGTTTCCTGCTCGCCTGCCTTGGTCTGTGCTTCCTGCTCCTCACCGGCTGCACGAGCACCCGACCCGGTGCGCTGCTCAAGCGCACCGGCGACGAGATCATCGCTGCCGGCCAGCTCTTCCACACCGGCACGCGCGTCGTGACGTGGATGGACCCGCGCGGCTACGACGCCTACCGCAGCGAGCGCCGCTTCGCGCCGTTCGACCAGTCCTCGTGGGAAACCTCGAAGGTCGCCGTGGCCGCGCTCAAGACGCCGAACCGCTACGGCCTGCGCAAGGACGGGCTGACCGACGCGCAGGTCGAGCGCGTGCGCGGTGGCGGCTGGGATCTCGCGCTGCTGCGCGACCGGGTGGACCAGTTCGTCCTGCACTTCGACGCCTCGGGCACCAGCCGGAACTGCTTCAAGGTGCTGCACGACCACCGCTGCCTGAGCGTCCACTTCATGCTCGACCTCGACGGCACGATCTACCAGACGCTCGACCTCAAGGAGCGCGCCTGGCACGCGACCACGTCGAACACCCGCAGCATCGGCATCGAGATCGCGAACATCGGCGCGTTCGCGCCCGGCCAGCAGCGGATGTTCGAGGACTGGTATCAGCGCGACGACACCGGCTGGCCGCGCGTGGTGATCCCGGCGCGCTTCGGCGAGAGCGGCATCCTCACGCCGAACTTTGTCGCCCGCCCGGCGCGCAAGGAGCCGGTCGTCGGTCCCGTGCAGGGCCGGACGTTGCAGCAATACGACTTCACGCCGGAGCAATACGCCGCGCTGGTGAAGCTCACCGCCGCGCTGTGCAAGGTGTTCCCCAAAATCCGCTGCGACTACCCGAAGGACGCCGCCGGCAAGCTCATCACCAGCAAGCTGCCCGACGACCAGCTCAACGCTTACCAGGGCATTCTCGGCCACTACCACATCCAGACGAACAAGGTGGACCCGGGGCCGGCGTTTCAGTGGGAGCGCGTGATCGGCGAGGCGAGGAAGCTGGTGAGATGAAGCGAGGTGCGTGTTTTGTCGCGCGCTCCTTCTCCCTTCGCGTAGCGAGGGGAGAAGGTGGCCGGAGGCCGGATGAGGGGTTTCCTCCCCGTAGGAGACGACGTGAGGAGTCTCACTTCAAAAGCCTACTACCGGGTGCGGAATGCGGAACCCAGTCAGAGCCTCCTCACGTCGGCTCCTACCAGCCAAGGCAACCCCTCACCCCGGCCCTACCCATGAACCTCCCGGCACCCCCCTTGATTTCCAAGGACTTACAGCCGGGAGGTTCAGGGGCCGAAATCGCGGCAGTTGGCGGGCCGTTGGTTCTCTCCCCTTTCTGCGAAAAGGGAGAGGGAGAAGAACCCCACGGCTATTGACTGAGACTCGCGGTCTTCTCACGCACCACGCAACACGGATCACGCCTTCATGAAACCCCTCCACGCCATCGCCGCCATGTCGCTCAACCGCGTCATCGGGGACGGCCCGCGCATCCCATGGCATCTGCCGGAGGACTTCAAGTGGTTCAAGACCACGACGCTCGGCCACGTGCTCGTGATGGGGCGCAAGACGTTTGAATCCATCGGCCGGCCGCTGCCGGGGCGCGAAACCATCGTCCTGAGCCGCACGGGCTGGAGTCATCCGAGCGTGCGTGTGGCAGCGGGCTTCGATGCCCTGCCCGCGCTCGTGGGCGACCGGCAGGCATTCCTCTGCGGCGGCGCGCAGCTCTACGCGCAGGGCCTGCCGCTGTGTTCCGATCTATTCCTCACGCTCGTGAAACGCGAGGTCGCCGGCGATGCGTTCTTTCCGCCGTTTGAAGACCGCTTCGAACTCGTCGCCGAACTGCGCGACACGCCGGAGTTCAAAATCCTGCATTACCGGAACCGTGCCCTCGTCACCGCCCCGCCGCCGCGAGCCGCCGCGTGATCCGCCGGGCGCGGCGCGGACGCTCTTCAAGGAGTCGTTCGGCCATGCGCCGACGCATCTGGTGCGGGCACCGGCGGGCCTTGAGCTGCTCGGCAGCCACGCCGAATGGAACGACGGGCTGGCGCTGACGGTGGCGATTGACCGCTGGCTCTGCCTCGCCGCCGCGCCGCGCACGGACGGACGCCTCGAGCTGGTGTCCGGCGCGTTTCCCCAGCGCGAAGTCATGTGGTTGAGCGAGCTGGCCCCGAATCCCACCGTGCCCTGGACCGCGCCGGTCAAGGCGCTGCTGCGGCAACTGCGCGGGCGGGGCGTCCACTTCGGCGGGTTCAACGCCGTGGTCCACAGCGAAATCCCGCCGGGCGCGGGCTACGGGAGTTCGGGCGCGCTGCTGGCGGCCACGGCGCTGGTGGTGCGCGAGTTGTATCCGCACAAGCTCACCGAGCACGGCGCAGTCGTGCGCCGGCCGGGCCGCGACCGGATGCCGCCGCCCACGCGGCTGGATCGGCTGCGCATCGCCGCGTTGTGCCGCGCGGCCGCGCGCGAGTGGGCGGGTGCGGACGCGGTGACGCTCGACGCGCTCACCACGCTCTGCGCCGAGGATTTCCACGCCGTGCTCACGGACGCGCAGCACGGCACGGCGGAGACGCACCCGCTCATCGGCGAGATTGCCATCGTGGTGGCGGACACGGGACGGTTCAGCCCCATCGTCGAGGCGGAAAACGCCGCGTTGCGCCACTACTGCGCGGCGGCGGCGCGGCGGCTGGGCGTGCGGTCGTTGCGCGCCGTGGAGCCGGCGCAGCTCAAGGCCGCGCGCGACCGGCTCACCGCCCGCGAGCACGCGGCGGCGTATCACGTCATCGGCGAGAACCAGCGCGTGGTCGCGGCGGAACGCGCGCTGCGCGAGGGCGACCTCGAGCAGTTCGGGCAATACCTCTGGCAGAGCCACGCGAGCGGACGGGAGTTCTTCCGCAACAGCCCGGCGGAAGTGGAGCGGCTCATCGAACTGGCCCGCGCGCAGCCGGCGTGCCTCGGGGCGCGGCTCGCGGGCGCGGGCTTCGGCGGCCACACGGTGAACCTCGTGCTATGGAACGACGCGGACGAATTCCGCACCCGGCTGGAGACGGGCTTCAAGGAAGCCACCGGCCGCGCGCTGCGGACGTGGCGCTGCCGCATCGTGGGCGGCGCGGGGGTTTCCGGTGCCGGTTCAAGCCGGCGCGCAGGCTTCAGGCCTGGCAGGTGATGGCACACGAATGGGGACAGGCGAATGCAAGGGTGGAACATTCGTTTGTCCCCATTCGTTTGACAGCCTCCGTCCGTCCACCAGCGCGCCGCCGGAGTTGCCGCCTGGGTGGGCGCGCTGATTGGGAAAGGCCGCGCGTCATCCCGCGCCCCCGCGCCGGCCCGGCGGCAAAAACTCCTTGCCGCTCCCGCGCCTCCGCCGGAAGCTGGCGACGTTTCAACGCATTCACTGACCAAACACCCCGCCCATGAGCGCCGAAGCCCGCCTCGCCGAACTCAAGCTCGAACTCCCCGCCGCCCCGAAGCCCGCGCACGTCTACAAGCCCGTCGTCATCGCCGGGACCATGTGCTACGTCTCCGGCCACGGGCCGCTCAAGACCGACAAGACGATGATCACCGGCGTCGTGGGGAAGGACTTGAACCTGGAGCAAGGCCAGGCCGCCGCGCGGCAGGTCGGCCTCGCCATCCTCGCCACCGTGCGCAACGAGCTGGGCAGCCTCGACCGCGTGAAGCGCCTCGTGAAGACGCTGGGCATGGTCAACACCGCCGCCGACTTCTACGACCACCCGAAGGTCATCAACGGCTTCAGCGAGCTGATGCGCGACGTGTTCGGCGACGACGCGGGCGTGGGCGCGCGCAGCGCCGTGGGCATGGGGCCGCTGCCGGGGAACATCGCGGTGGAGGTGGAGTGCATCTTCGAACTCAGATGAGAGAGCAGGATTAGGATCAAGATTATGAGCACGCAACCAAAGCCCTCCGACCCCGCCGTTCCTACTCCTACTCCTACTCGTAATCCTAATCCTAATCCTGCTCCCCCTCTGCGTTCTTCCCGCTTCTGCGGTGCTGACCGAGGCGATTGCACCGCAGAGACGGGACGGGCGCAGAGAAGACTTTTCCGTTCTTCGGCTCCGGCCGTGTTCGCCGCTCTCTCCCTATTCGCGCTCACCGCCTGTCAAACCCCGACGCCACCACCGCAAGTTCAAGTCACCACCACCGTCACCCCGCTGCCTGACACCATCGAGCGCCGCGTTGCGGAGTTGAAGCTCGTCCTGCCGGCCGCCAGCAAGCCCGGCCCCACCGCCACGATCACCTCCGTCGTCGTCAGCGGAAACCTCGCGTTCGTCTCCGGCCACATCTCGCGCGCACCGGACGGCAAGCTCATCACCGGCCGCGTGGGCGAAGAACTCACCGTCGCGCAGGGCAAGGACGCCGCGCGGCAGTGCGGCCTGGCCGTCCTCGCGTCGCTGCGACAGGAACTCGGCTCGCTCGACCGCGTGCGGCGCGTGGTGAAGGTGCTGGGCATGGTGAACTGCCCGCCCGGCTTCAAGGACCAGCCGCAGGTCGTCAACGGCTTCAGCGAGCTGATGCTCGACGTGTTCGGACGCGAGCGCGGTCTCGGCGCGCGCAGCGCCGTGGGCGTCGGCTCCCTGCCCAGCAACGTGGCGGTGGAGGTCGAGGCGGTGTTTGAGATTGGGCCGTGAGCGTCGGCGCAAGCTTCGGCAGGCTTGAATCTCTGCGGCAGACTGCTAACAGTCTTCTCATGGCAACACTGGTTCTTAGCGATGTGCCGGACGAATTAAACGCCGCGCTGCAAGCCAGCGCGGAGCGCAACCACCGCACCAAGGAGAAGGAAGCCTTGCACCTGCTCGCCGCTTCCGTAGGCACAGCTCCCGTGGACTGGAATGAGTTCTTCGTCCGGCCCCGGCGCGCCACCGAGAAGGACTACGCGGACGAGATCCGCAAAGCCGGACAATGAACCACGCGGACACCAACTGGCTGACCGCGATGTTCTTCACCCGGCACCAACCGGAGCGCACCGCCACGGCAGCACGGTTCATGCGGCAGCAGTCCGGGCCGTTGGGCGTTTCTCACATCGTCCTGCTCGAAGCGGAGAATGTGTTCCGTCGGAATGCGGGAACAGCTTCTCCCAGCGAACTGGAGGAATTGCGGGGCGCGGGCTTCTACCGTGACCCCATGAACTGGGATTTGGTCCGGCGCAACACGCTGGCCTTGCTCCAGCGTTACGCCCACAAGACCACGCTGGGCACGTTTGACATGGCGGTGCTGGCGTCCGCCCAACTCGCCGGAGCCACCCGCTTCCTGTCCTTCGACGAGACGATCAAGGCCGTGGCGGTGGCGGAGGGCATGGAGGTCTTTCCTCCGCTGGGCGACGAAGGGCGGCAAATTCTGGCGGCGCTGCGCCGCTGATCCCGGCTGGCCAGAATTTTCCCTTCCGCGCGCGGGGGCTTTCCCTAAAGCTGCGCGCATGAATCCTGACTGGTATCGTGTCGCCAATGTCGCCGAAGTGCCCTCGCCCTCGCTGCTGGTGTATCCCGACCGCGTGGCGGAGAACGTGCGGCGGATGATCGCCACCACGGGCGGCCCCGCGCGGCTGCGGCCGCACATGAAGACGCACAAGATGCCCGAACTCATCCGGCTCCAGCTCGGGCTGGGCATCACGAAGTTCAAGTGCGCCACCATCGCGGAGACGGAGATGACCGCAAGTTGCGGCGCACCGGACGCGCTGCTGGCGTATCAGCCGGTCGGGCCGAACGTGGGCCGGATGCTGGCGCTCGCGCAGAAGTTTCCAGCCACGAAGTTCTACGCCGTGGCGGACGATGCGGGTGCCATCCGCGCGCTGGGCGCGGCTTTCGCGGCGGCGGGGCGCGTGCTCGACCTTTACCTCGACGTGGACATGGGCATGCACCGCACGGGGATTTCGCCCGGCCCGAAGGCGGTGGAACTCTACCGGCTCATCGGCGGCACGCCGGGCCTGCGCGCGGCGGGGTTGCATTGCTACGACGGCCACAACCATGTGACCGATTTTGCCAAGCGCACAGAGCAGTGCGAGCGCGAGTGGGCGGCGGTGGAGACGTTGCGCGCGGACTTGAAGGCGGCGCAACTGCCGGTGCCCAACATCGTCGCGGGCGGCACGCCGACGTTTCCCATTCACGCGAAGCGCGCCGACGTGGAGTGCAGCCCCGGCACCTGCGTGCTGTGGGATTTCGGCTACGGCACGATGCTGCCGGACATGGACTTCCTGCCCGCCGCGATTCTGCTCACGCGCGTCATCAGCAAGCCCGGCGAGAACCGCCTGTGCCTCGACCTCGGCCACAAGGCGGTCGCGGCGGAGAACCCGCACCCGCGCGTGAAGTTCCTCAACCTCATCGGCGCGGAGGCGGTGATGCAGAGCGAGGAGCACCTCGTCGTCGAGACCGTGCGCGCGCATGAGTTCGCCGTGGGCGACGCGCTCTACGGCATCCCGCGCCACATCTGCCCGACGGTCGCGCTGCACTCGTGGGTGACGACGGTGAACAGCGAGGGCCAGGCCGGCGAGCGCTGGAAGGTCACGGCGCGCGAGCGGCAGTTGACGGTGTGAACCCGAAATCCGAGGTCCGAATTCCGAGATCCGAAGGAAACCCGAAGCCCGAAATCCGAACCGCTGCTTTTGGAAAGGTGGCTGACCACCACAGTTTCACACGAACGGCTGAAACTCGTTTTGGCCTTCGGGATTCGGGAATTCGGATTTCGGAATTCAGGGTGAAGGGTCGCAGATTGGAATTCTGCGGGCGTCACTTGGGCGAAGGCCGCTCTGCTGACTGCCAGTCGGCGAAACAGCAGGTTGCCAACCTGCGCTACAAACCGCCGGCACCGGTTCCGGCGCGTCAGGCCGGCTTCGCGCCGGGCTTGAACTGGGCCTTCATCAGGAAGGTCAGCGCCTTCACGGCCAGCTCGATGATGAGGAAGGGTTTCGCGATGAGGTCGTTGCCGCCGCTGATGGTGGACTTGGCGCGGCTGGCGAAATCCGTGAGGCCGGTGACGAAGACGACGGGGGTCTTGGCGTGCTGCGGCTGGAGGCGGATCTGCTTGCAGAGGTCGTAGCCGTTCATGCCCGGCATGTCGATGTCCAGGAAGATGAGGTCGAAGTTCTGCTTCTTGCACTGCTCGAAGGCCGCGCCGGGGTCGGCCACGTCCATCGCCTTCAGCTCGGCCTTTTCGAGGCCGCGCATGACGGCCTTGCGGGAGAGCGCCTCGTCGTCCACGACCAGCACGTTGGTGGTGGAGAGCTTGATGGCCTCGGTGGCCTCGACGTCGTTGGCCAGGTGGCCGAGGAAGTCCACGGTGTGCGCGAGCGTGCGGGTGGTGGAGGGGTTGATGCTCTTGGGGTTCTCGTAAAGCTCGGTGAGCAGCGCCTCGAAGGCGGAGGAGATGCGTGCGATGACCGGGCAGCCGGCGACGCCCGCGCCGCTGGTGAGCGAGTGCGTCTTGCGATACATGTCGAACAGGATCGCGCTGCGCTCCTCCATCCAGCGGAGGTTGGCGGTGTCGCTCTCGTTCTTGATGAAGGACTGGAGGCGCTGGCGCAGGTAGGCGATGAACTGCGGGAGGTTCTCCGCGAAGCCGCGCCGCAGCTCGTGCTGAAAGTTTTCCTCGACCTCCAGCAGCGTGTGCTCGCTGGGCGCGACGTATTCCTCCGCGCTGGGCCTGGCCGGAGCGCCGGGCAGCGGCAGCCCGCCGGAGCCTTCCAGCTTGATCGCGCCGCCACCGCCGCCGGACGGGAGCGCGATGGGCGCGTCGCCGCCGCCGGACATCTTGAGCGGAATGTCGCCCGTGGGCGCTTTGGGCGCGGCGGGCGCGAGGCTTTTGGGCACCTGCGGCGTGCGGCCGGCGGGCTTGGGCTGCGAAGTCATCTTCAGCAGGCCGGACAGCAGCGGGGTTTCCTCGGCCTTGGGCGCGGGCGCGGGCAGGCCGGCCATCTTGATGGGGCCGGCGGCGGGCGCGGGCAACGCCGGAGCCGGCAGGGCACCGGTCGCCGGGGCGTCCGCCGGCGTGGACATTCGGATGGGCGAGGCGGCGGCCTCGGTGGGGGGCGGATCCCCGGCGGACTGCTCGCCGGCGAGGGTGGCCTTGAGCACGTCGGAGACCTGCTTGGGCGTGCAGATGGCCTTGGTGAGGCACTTGTTCGCGCCGGCCTTCCACGCGGACTGGACGAGCGTGCCGAGGTAGGAGTTGGTGAAGACGACG
>Ga0172372_10009010_pt1 | contig 13041 bp, 6 predicted proteins | sample LakKiv5m_2_FD_114544 | JGI IMG/M metagenome (GOLD analysis project Ga0172372, IMG submission 114544) | Freshwater microbial communities from Kabuno Bay, South-Kivu, Congo - kab_092012_9.5m | ecosystem: Environmental > Aquatic > Freshwater > Lake | place: Democratic Republic of the Congo...
CGCAGCACTCGGCATCGTCGCAGAACGGAAGCTCGCTCTCGGAGAAGCAGTCCCCTGCGCCGCTGCCGCCGCAGGTCAGGCACTCCGTCGAGGCCGTGTTCACGCAAAGGGTGTCCCACGAAACGGTGCAGCAGGTCGGTTCGAGGAGGCACACCGCCGAGCAGCACGCAGCATCGTCGCACGCTGGCGTGCCATGCGCCGTCAGGCAACTTCCGGACCCTGCCTGGCCACAGAACGCCGTGGTGGTCGAACACGCGCGATTGGTCCGACCTGGCGTGTCCACGCCAAAGGCCGTCTCCTGGATCAGGGCGCGCCACTGGCCCTCATCAGCACCGGTCCCCTCGCAGCGCCACGCGTGCAGCGGCGCCTGGCTGCCTGCGTCGGGAACCGTGATCGGCCCAACCGCATAGTTCGGAGACGGGCAGTAGTTGCAGCCGAACGTCTCGCTGTTGGTGGCCGTGCGCCGAAGGCTCACGGCATCAAGGATCACGTCCCACGGCGGCGGGCCTGCATCGGCCGGAACCTGACGCGCCACGAGGCGACAACTGTTGCCCGAGTCGAGGTCATCGCCAGGAGTTGGCTCCGTCGCCACCGGGACATACTCGGGGCTGAGCGCGAACGGGCGGCGATAGGTCAAGAGCACCGTGAGGTTGCGTTGCGCCGGATTGCCAATCGGCAGGACCGATGGCGCGCTCAGGTCCAGTTCAGGAGTGCGCAGCACCGGGATGTTCGGTGTCGGCAGGTTGTAGACCGGGAGCGTTCCCGGCTCCTGCTCTTGAAGCACGAGCGCGTAGCCGGCAGAGGCGCCGTCCCGCTGGAACTGAAGGCCCGTCAGGTCGATGGACCGGAGGATCACGCCTTGGTCCGGCAGTGCTTGGTCATCCAGATCACGGCCGATGATCAGCAACGTGTACCCAGCAGGCAGGGTTCCGTTCCACGCGTAGTTGCTGGGGAAACTGTCCTGCGGGATCCGCAACTCGATGTAGCGCTGCTGCAGCGGCGTGGACGTCGAGGGAACGCCCAAGCGAATCTCGTTCAGCGTGATGTTCGGAATGCGGAACTGGCCACCACCATTGATGGGGCTCGTCGCGAAGTTAACCAGCGTGGCCAGCACGGTGCCGTCGGCATCGTTCAGGATGCCGTCGCGCGTGAAGTCGGCGCACGGTGAGTACCCACCCGACGAGCGGAGCTGCTGGAAGACCGTGATGTCCGCGACCGTGACCTTCTTGTCGTTGTTGAGGTCACCCACGAAGACGTTGTCGCAGACGGTCGAGTCGCCGCGCGCCGCGGGAGCCACGATCACCGCAAGAACGGCGAGGGCGAGCAGGACGGCGACAGAGAAGACACGGTCCGAAACGGATCGCACCATGCCTCGAACGGATGACTCGTGGGATCGGAACATCATGAAACGTCCTGCCTGCCGGAACGCCCAGAGAAGTGTACGGACGGCACGAAGCCGCGCCAGCCCGGGTTCGTCACAATTGCGGACTTCACGTGCCCTCCTGACCGGCGACGCGGCCCCACTTGCGGGTGCGGCCCGCGTAATCAGCGAGCGCTCGGTCGAGGGCCGCAGCGTCGAAGTCGGGCCACAGGGTGCCAGTCACGTGCAACTCAGCGTAGGAAATCTGCCACAGAAGGTAGTTCGACACGCGGCTCTCGCCGGCCGTCCGGATGACCAGGTCGGGATCGGGCAGCCCCGCCGTGTACAGGCTGCTCGAGATGACCGACTCATCGATCGCCGATGGCGCCAGCGTGCCCGCCTGCACGCGCTCCGCGATCGCGCGGACCGCCGCCACGATCTCGCTGCGCGAGCCGTAGTTCAGGGCCAAGCACAGCGTCAATCCCGTGCAGGATGCCGTGCGCCGCTCGGTGGCATCGAGCTCGTCAAGGACCCGCTGCGGCAAGCCCTCGCGCGAGCCAAGGTGCCGGAACCGGACGTTGCTCGCAGCGAGCGCCTCGCGTTCGGCCGCCAGTTGGAACGCAGCCAGCTCCATGAGGCCAGCCACCTCGTCTGCGGGTCGATTCCAGTTCTCGACGCTGAAGCTGTAGAGCGTCAGCACCTCGATGCCGAGCGTGCCGCAGCGCTCGGTGAGTTCCTTCGCACGCTCCGCGCCGGCGGCGTGACCGAGCAGCCGCGACTGGCCCCGCGCCTGCGCCCAGCGCCCGTTGCCGTCCATGATGACGGCGATGTGGCGAGGCAACCGAGCCGGTGCCTCGCTCGCAGCGGAAGCGCTCGCGACGGTCGACGCAGTCACGCTCGACCGTTCCGCTGGACCATCAAGGAAGAAGAAAGGACCCAGCCCTGCCAGCGGATGAGCGTGACGAGGGACTGGGCCTGGATGTGCCGTGCAGGGTGCATGCGATCAGTCGTCGACCCGTTCGACGTAAAGCACGCGTGGCTGCTCGCCGGGGCGGTCGACGTTGGAGCGATCGACCAGCATGACGTAGCGCGTGTCTTCGATCACGTTCTCGCGGTCCGAGGCATCCCAGCGACCGGTTGCCGGGTTCTGCGTGAACGAGCGGATGCGGATGTACACCGTGAAGACGTCGCTGCGCGTGGTGACCAGGTTGGCAATGCCCGAGAGCAGCATGTTGGTCTCTTCCGGGTCGCCGAAGCTGGTGTCGGCTTCGGCCAGGAACGACTCCGCGAAGTTCTGCGGGAACACGTAGCCCGCCTGCCCCTGCTGCACGTTGTCCGGCTCGAAGTCGTACTGCAGCGTGATGGGGATGCGGTCGGTCGAGAGCTTGGCATCCAGGAACGCCGTGGCACCGGGACCATTCGAATCCCATCCCAGCCCTGCCGCCGGGTTGTTGGCATCGAGCAAGTACGGATCGCGCCCGGCGTACCGCATCGACCAGCTGCGCGAATAGGACGTGGGCGGTGCTCCGTTGGGGACGAGTCCGGCTTCACGCCGCAGGAGCGCGAGCTCGCCGAGCGACATGATCCCCTGCCCGCGGCGCATGCCGGCGTGGAAGCCGTACGCGGGGTTCGAGAAGTTGGGGTCCTCGAGCCCCCGGTCGCCATACTCCGCGAACGGCGAATTGAAGGGCTGGTTGAACGCCGATGCCATCGGCCGCGCTTCGCGGTAGGTGGCGATCGCTTCGGGCACGCGCACACGCGGACCGTTGGTCGATACGTTCTCGCCCAGACCGAACGGGAACCCGCCGGCCAGCGATCCATAGATGTTCAGCAACGCGTCCGACTCATTGCCGAGGGTGGACGGGTTGATGACCCCCGTCACGCCACGCGGGTGCTGGTCGTTGTAGGCCAGCGCGCCCATGTGCGGCAGCGAGCGCATGACCTCGACCGGCGCCGTGTTGATGTTGATCAAGCCGGGCGTCAGCCGGCCCGAGTAGCCATTGGCCAGTCGCGGCGAGCGATCCTCGGCCAGCGCTGCGTTCTGCGCTGCGGTGAACACCGTGCCGTCGAAGGTCGCGAGCGACCGATCGAAGAACTGCCGCCCAGGTCCATCGACCGTGAAGGCATCGAACACCGCCGAGCCGGCAGGCAGCGCCGGATTGAACGGGTACTTCGGCGTCAGCACCTGGCGGCTGTAGCGCGGATCAGGCACCGCCTGGTCGTGATCGGCCCGACGCGTCGGGTCGTATGGGAACGAGAGCCGGTTCGGGCTGCCGCCCACTCGGATGCCGTTGTCGCCGAAGGTCGTCGGCGGCCCGATCCACCAGTCGGCAAGGTCCGGGTTGTTCTCGATGTCCCGTTCGGAGATCGAAAGGAGTTCAGGCAGCGTGAACTCGATGCGGGCAAGGTCGTCATTCCAAATCGGACCCCAAATCGGAACCATCGCGATCTCGGCGACCGACTCGAAGTCGCCATCGCGCTGGATCATCTGGAACGAAGCGTCCATCGGGAACGGGAACTGGTAGAGGTCTGCAATGTCGTCGCTGCCGCCGCGCAGTTCGCCCGTCGTGGGATCGATCTGCCACTGGTCATCGAGCGGCGCACCCTTGTCGCCGTTGAACACGGTGCCGCTCCCGCTGCCACCGGCGTAGCGGTAGCCGTCGTAGGCCTTCAGGTTGCCGGTGAAGACCGTCTGGCATGGGAACGCCGTGGGCTTGCCCCAGATCGGTGAACCCGCGATCGGCAGCCGCGACTGCTTGAGCATCCACAGCGACTGCCCGTTGCCATCAGGATCGAGCGCCGCTGGCCAGCTCGATCCTTTGCCGTAGCCCTGACGCTGCACCCCCTGCTCCCAATAGGTGCGCTGGGGGTTCTGCGCCTCGCTCACGAAGGGTTCACCGGAGCGTGCGATCACGAAGTTGGGCGACCGTTCGTCGGCATCGATCGTGCCGCCGCCATCGACGTCCCAGGCCCACGCCCGGGCCGACCGGGTCCAGACTGCATAGAAGTCATCGAGCGACGTACCGCTGGTGGTGCTGGTTCCCGCGGGAAGCAGCATCGCGTTGAAGTACCTTAGGCCCGGCTGGCCGAGCGGACCCGCCGGCAGAAGTGCCGCCTCGGGCTTCGGCGGAATGAAGGCACGCTCCGTGAGCAGGCGCTCGATGCTGTCCGACAGGGATTGCTGCTGCTGGTCGATCGTGTTGTCGAAGCGGTCGACCACGACCCATTGCGGCTGCAGCCCGTTGGTCTGCTGCGGGTTGATGACCCGCTCCAGCTCGACCATCGTTCGTTCCTGAGGAAGGTTCTGGTACTTCTGCAACGACGTCTGGCTGCCGCTGACATCGAAGCCGCCTTGCACACCCGCCTCGCCGCGGGTCGCGTTGAAGACCATGCAATCGGGGTAGTCCGTGCGGGAGTCCTCGAAGAGGTCACAACCTGGGTCATTGCTGCTCGGATAGGTGCTGTCCACGCGGGCGAACGGGAACTCCGGCCGGTTCGGATCGTTGCCAGCGGCCTGGACCGCAGCATCGAGCTCGAACATCAGCGAGTAGGGATACGGCCAGCCAGGAGTGCGATCGTGATCGTTGTTGGAGGGGTTCCTGATCAGCCACGGATGCGTCAGGTCAAGGAAGTCCAGGAACCGCGTTCGGAAGAGCGGATCGCCCGCGAGCTGCTTGGGCATCGCAAAGACCGTCGCCGTGCGCGGCTGCTCGGGCGTGCCGGGGCCTAGGATCGGCGAGACGCCGTAGCCCCAGTACGGCTGGCCCGGATTGGGCGAATCGAAGTTGATCGACGCCGGAATCGGGATCTGGGAGAAGCGGAAGACGTTGTCATTGCCCCCCGTGCCCCCCACGCGCAGACGGTACGGCTGCAGGTTGATCGGCTCGTTGTACGGATTCGCGAGCTGCACCGCGATGACGACGGCGGGGTTCAGCAGCGCACTGCTAGGGTCATAGACCACGAAGTGCGTGCCGCCCCCCTCCGGCACCTCAAGCGGCAGCGCGAAGGGATCCGCAGGCGGGATCAGCGAGTTCAGGAACTCGAGCACCTGCTGGTTCTGCGTTGGCGCGTTCGCCGCCGCGAGCTGCCGCACGTCGGCCCATCGTGACTTGGGATAGACGACCGCGAAGAAGACTTCGGTGATGAAGGGCTGCTTCTCGTTGCCCAGGAACCTGCGCTCAGGTTCTTCGAGCACGAAGGGCGCCTCAGCCGGGTGGAAGGGATCATCCACCACGATCTGCGTGTTGCCGTACTTGCGACCGCCATCGCGCCATGATTCCACGTTCGTCGCCCAGCTCGCAGCCATGCGCTGGGCACGGATGAACTGCTCGGGGGTGCCGTCGATCGTGCCGAAATAGCTCGTGCGCGTGACCGGATCGAGCATGCAGCGGGTGAACACCGTGTAGAGCCTGTTCACGAAGCGAAGCTGGTCACCAAGGATCTGCCCGCCGTTGGTGAGCTGCAGGCCGTTGTAGATCGGATCGCTGACGGGCGAGCGCAGATCGAGCTTCTGGTTCCACAGCAGGAAGTCGCGGCGCGCGAGCTCATCATCGCGCCAGTCGTAGGTGCCGTCGTTGTTGCCGTCGCCCTCAACTGGGCGGTTCTGCGTGATGGGGTACTGGCGCGGGGCGAATGGTCCCTCAGCGCCGATGATGGCGGGCGTGGCCAGGCCGAGCGAACTGGCTTGGGCGTTCGCGTTGGGCGGGAAACTCCAGAGCCACGGCGGCAACTGCTCGTTGCGTGCGCCGTTGTAGGTGGTCAGGTGGCGGCGGGTGTCGTGCAGCAACTGAAGCGACGTGAGCTTGCCGATGCTCGGCGGGCTGGTGGCTCCGACCGCCAGTTCAAAGCCCTCGAAGCTCTCGCTGCGAGCGGGGCTCGCCCGCAGAAGGTCACGGCGCGGTCCGGTTTCGGCACCCAGCGGCAACGCCGGATCAAGCGATCGCTCCAACCGGCTGAGCACGGGATCGTTGTGTCCCGCGAAGCGACGGAGCTCGATCTCATCGGCCACCCCGAAGAAGTCGATGCGCGATCCTGCACGCTGCCCCGCCACGAACGCCGTGTTGCCATCGACGAATGTGTCGAGGCGACCGCCGTTGAGGAGAGCCTTGTAGTGATGCAGGCGGTCCAGCGGACTGAGCAGCAAGGCATCGACGCCGGGAATCGGGCCAAGGGTGTTCGGGTTGCCCAGCGTGCGGACCAGGCCAAGCTCGCGGATGAAGCGCGTGTCCGTTGGCGACCCGTGCACGGCCAACGAAACCGGATTGGCCTCGGTATCCACGGAGACGCCGAACTGATCACGCCACAGGTCCACGCTCAGCGGCGGATACAGGTTGACCGAGCCATCGCCGTTCAGGCGTGCATACTGGCCGAACAGACCCGCTCGCAACGGGTTGAACGCATCGGAATCCGCGGTCCCGCCCAGCGAGCCATCGCGCCGGACCATCAACGACACGTCACCGGGCACAAGTCCCGCCGTCTGCGTGCGGTCGAACACGGTGGCCGTGTTCACGTTGACCATCGCACTATTGTCGACCACGCTCACGCCCACCACGTAGCGCACGGCCCGGTCCGCACTGGTGGGCGGCATGAACCAGTAGCTGTCGGTGAAGCCATCGCCATCGGTGTCGCAGAGCCGGCGGCTCACGAGGTTGCGCGCCGTGTCAGGCTCGAGTTCCTCCCGCTTGGGCCCGAAGTGCGCCAGACGAAGGAAGTTCGGCATGGGGCTGAAGCCAGCCTGATTCCCAACGCCGTTGATGTAACCGTTCGCGTTGGCATCGACGGCTGCTGGGTTGCCCGCCTGCCCGTAGAACCAACGATCAGCGAGGGCGCGGAACTGCTGCGCCAGTCCCAGCGTGTTCTGCGAGTCACCCACGCCGGTCGTCGTGCCGGTCACCAGGAAGGCATCAGGCGGGCGGACGCCGGGCAGCCACTGCTCCCACGGGATGAAGAGCCCGTTGCGTTCCTGCTCATGCGTGCCGTTCTGCGTGTTGAACCACGCGGCGCCCGCATCGCAATCCGCGATGTCCGGGATCAGCGTCCAGCCGTTGTTGGCCGTCGCGGGATTCGACAGGTGCGACCAGTGCGTGAAGAACGGCAGGCCATTGTTGTCGTAGGCGCGCATCGGCTCGGTCGAGCGCAGCCATCGCGTGTCGCCGTAGCCGGGATTGCCCCACGGATTCGCTTCGTACACGCGCAACGGGTGGTTGGCGTTGACCACGTTGTTGTTGGCGAAGAGGTCCGGCCAGTTGGTCCACGGGTACACGTGGAACGGAGCGAAGTTGTAGCCGTCGATGATCGCATCGTCGCCCGTCGGATCCGGGCTCAGGTCGGCATTGAAGAACGCATTCCACGGGTCCACGCCGTAACGCACCGCTCCACGAAGCGGCTCAAGCCGCGGGTACGACGTGCTCGCCACCAACGGGTAGCCGTACTGCGTCGGATCAGGCACGAAGCCGCCCTGGAACGCAGGATCGGCCGCATCGATGCGCCGCGGAAACAGTGACTGGGCCACCTCATCGACCACGGCCTTCGTGATCGAGTCCACACGCTGCTGCCTCGCCTGCGAGGACTGCTGCGCCGAGGCGATCTGCCGGCCCGCCTGCGTTCGGGTCAGGAAGGCCGAGGCAATGATCACCAGCAGCACCAGCAGTGCCGTCACCATGATCATGACGTTGGCACGACGCCAACCAGCTGCAGCAGCGCGACGGGTGGATCGGGCAAGGCTCATGGCTTGGACCTTTCGGGCAAGTCGATGACGAACGTGAACTCGCGGCCGCCATCGATGCGACGGTCGGGGTCGTGCAGCGTCATGGTGATGCGCACGGCGCTCGGGCGCGGGGTGTAATCCAGGCGCGGCACGACCCAGTCGGTCGGCTGGCCGGCGATGACCGCACCCGTCACGGGGTTCTGGTTGGAACGCACGCGGAACGTCGGTTCTGTGCCGTTGAAGCCGAAGACGCTCGTGTAGCACCACACGCGCTGCGTCGGAATGCCACCCCCGACGACAGGCAGCACCTGCGCTCCAGCCGGCCCCTCGATCGACGGTGCAAAGATCGGCGCGGCCACGCCACCGACCTGCTCCAGCGTGCGCGTCCCGCGACGCTGGTTGAACGGCACCGAGAATCCGAGCGACGTGACTTCATCGGGCAGCCCGATCCACGGCGCCACGCCATTGGTGGGCGCGAGGAAGCCGAGCATCGGCGCAACCGTGCCATTGACGGGATCGAGCGCCAGCTTGACGCGGCGGTCATCCTCCATCACGCGGCCGACCCCGTCCTTCCAGCACCACTCGACGATGAAGCTGCTGCAGTGCCCGCCGATCATGCCGGACGTCAGCATCTGGTCCGACTTCTCGAAGGTGGGCGGCTGCCGCTCGGCGCGAGGCCAGCTGTTGAGCCCGATCTGCACATTGGCCCCGGCTTGGTTGGCGGTCGCCCCGATACCGAACGTGCCGTTGATCACGCGCTGGCGGGCAGCACCAAACGCCACCGCACCCGGCGGGCTTGCAGGCAGGTCGGCCACACCGGGAACCACGGTCCACGGCGAGTAGAAGGGAGGATCCAGCAGGCCATTCGTGCCATCGAATCGTCCGAGCACACGCTCAAGGTCGTTGAGCTGCATCGCGGTGACGTCAAATCGCCCGGACAGGATGGCTCGCGCCGGCTGCAAGGCTGCCGCGGCGGTGAAGAACCCAGTCGACTCCTGGAAGAGCGAGATCGTGCTGTTGGCATCCAGTTGGGGCGTGTTGGGCTGGATCGCATGGAACGCCGGGTCCCCACCATCGTCCGCCAGCAGCACGGCACGCCGGCTGAGGATCCAATCGCGTGCACCGGGCTGCGTGCCGTTGACCGTCTTGGTTCCGCCGCTGGCGGCGGTGGCCGTCAGGCGAAGGCTCGGTCCATCGCTCACGGCATCGGTCACCCAGGGCGTGAGGACCTTGCCGTCCAGCATGAAGTAGTCAGGATCGAAGGATGCCGGTGCCGACAGCGCCTGTTCGACGCGATCGGGAACCTGGACCGCGTGGCCGTACGTGATGCGGCTGAGCGCGCTCGATGGAACGGATCCTCCAAGCAGGTTCACCGTCCCGACGAAATCCACCGTGTCCTGCGTGCCCTCGGCGAAGAAGACGAGCTGATCAAGCCGAAGGATCCCATCTTGGGCTAGATCGGGGTTGAGCAGCTCGAGCTGGTTGGTCCCAGCGTTGTCGTTGATGTCATTGCGCACCGCCACGTTGCGGATCGCCATGTAGCCCTTGTCCGACATCCGAGCCAAGTCATCGCGCAGGCGCCGTTCGATGGCCCCCGCATCCTGCAGGATGGACGCATTGGCTTCGCCCACGCTCGAAACGCGCTGGGCGGTGCCGAAGATGCGTGCGGTGGCGGCGATGACCACGAGCAGGACCAGGACCGCCAGCAGCAGCTCGGTCAGGGTGAAGGCCTTGGCGTGACGGTTCACCTGCGGCATCAGAGCTCCATCACCGTCACGTAGACGGGTGTGATCGACGTACCGTTGGCATCCTCGGTCGGCAGGTACCAGATCACCGGCAGCGTGCCGGGATCGGGACGCGGCAGACCGTCTTGCCCGACACCGAAGTAGACGGCGCTGGGCAGCTTGGCGCTGATGGGCCGGGCCAGCGTCACTGGACCGTCGGCACTCGTGCGACGGCCACCCACCACGCGGTGCAGGTCATTCCACTGATCAAGCCAGATCTGATTGGGAGCCTGCCATGCGTACAGGTCATTGGTCACGTTGAAGCCAGAGGCCGGGGTGCCCGGGTTCGTCCCGGGAATCGCCGCGTTGTCGGCGCGCGTCCCCACGGTGCCATCGACTCCGCCGGCCCGGGGCGTCGAGGCACCCGAAAGCACGACCGAGCCTGCAGGAGGATTGGTGACGAAGGCGCCCAGCCTCGGCATCGAGGGGTAATTGGCCAGCCCGGTCGTCGTCGGAGCCTGGGCCACGCGGTACGGCCCGGCCTCGACCCCCGCCGTCCCGACGCGGTATACGAACACCGCCACCAGGATCCGACCTTCGAACCGACGGAACATGCAGTCCCACACGAACTGCGGCTTGCGACGTGCCTGCGCGTTCGCCTCGCCCGCGGGATCGCCGCCGGTCAGCAACCTCGACGGCGGCATGGCGGGCCACCAACGTTCCTGCGGCGTGATGATGGCGGCAGGCTGGCGTGCGAGCAGTTCGCCGCCGTCCTCGATCGAGTCGCCGTCGTAGTCCGCGAAGATCGCCAGCGGCGTGCTGGTGTTCAGGTCAGGATCCCACTTGCGGCGATTGACCGGAATGCCGTAGACACGATTGGCGGCGTTGCCCAGACCATCCGTGCTGAACTCGCTGCCCACGCGTGCGAGATTCAGGTTGTTGCTGGGCCCCGCGCCGAGCTCCGCATTCAGGAGCAGCGTGCCGAAGACATCGATCGTGCCGGTGTCATCCTCGACGTTGCCGTCGGTCCAGCCCACGCCCGTGAGCTGGGGCTGGAAGTACATCGTCGGTCGCTTCCAAAGCCAATCGCCAGGGATGGTGGTCGGAGCATTCGCTCCGAGGTCATACAGGCCGTACTCCTCGAAGGTGCCGAAGTCATCCTGCCCGACCTTGCTGCGGATCACGCCCATGGCGTGCTGCGCGACGACGGGCCCGAGCGCATCATCGTTGGAGGCTCGCTGCTGCACGATGCCCGCCGGGAACAGCGCGCTCACGCTGATGATCCCGATGCCCAGGATGAACACGGCCAGCAGGACCTCGACCAGCGTGAAGGCTCGACGGCTCATTGGTCCACCACCCGGGCCACGCCCGTCCAGCGATTGAAGCCGATGAAGTCCCCGAACTGCGGGACGTACGCATCGAAGAAGGCGCGGTACTCGTTGGGTTCGCTCGTGGCACTTGCAGAGGATTGCCACTCCGTCGGGTCGCCGCGCTCGACGGCATCCTCGTAGTCGTAGACCGCCAGCAGCGTCGTGTAGCCGAGCACCGGTTCCTCGTCGGGCGTTCGGAAGGTGACCCACGTCGGAACATTGGTGATGCCACCCACCCCGGGATCCGCGGTGTTGTCGCCGTCGGCATCGAACCACGGCCCGACGAAGGTCGAGGTGTTGTCGGGATTGCCCCCGAAGCTCGTCTGCACCGACCCCGGGATGCGCGGATTGCGCGTGCGGAGCGATCCGTCAGGTCCGAAGCAGACGCAGAACGCACGACCGACCTCGCCGTTCGAGAATTCCGGCGTGACCGACCACTTCGGCACGAAGGCACTGATGTAGTCGCCGGGCGCAGCGATCTTGATCCCTCGGGCCAGCCGACGGGCCGGCACGCCGGCGACCGGTCGGTACTGCTCGCCGAACACGTCGAACGTCTGCGTGTCGAGCGGCACCAGGCGTCCCGTGGCCTTGCCGATCACGACCTCGGTCACCTGCCCCTTCTGCGGATTGCCGGGCGAGATCACGTTGCCCGATGGACCGAAGATCGGCGGCTCGGCCAGGACCGGACGAAACGTCACGATGACCGGAGCATTGTCCCGGATCGCGATCGCGCGCGCCGTGCCCAGCTGGGCGATGACGGCGTTGGTCGCCGAGGCGAGCCGCGCATCCTTGGCGATGCGCTGCACGCTCACGCTCGTGAGCACCGCCAGCACCGCGATGATGCCGATCACGACCAGCAGCTCGGCCAGCGTGAACGCGCGCAAGGATGGGCGGTGTCGATGGGTCATTCGTAGCTCACGATGTTGTCCTGCGTCTGCTTCTTCGCCGCCGATCCCTGGGCGCCGTAGATGTCGCCGAACGCTCCATCGGGACCCGCACTCACGAAGCGGATGCGGCGATCTCGGCACGATCCGAAGATCCGTTCATCCGGCGTCTGCTCCGTGCCGTCGGCATCGGGAGCGCCGGAGGCCGGCGCATTCACGCCGCGCAGGTACAGGCCACCCGAGAAGAACTGGGCCGCGTTCGTGGTGGACAGCCCAGTGCCGTTGCGCCACGGGCGCCCCGGGAAGCAGACCCCGATGCGGAAGCCCCATGCATCGAGGACCAACGGCACGTTCCCGTTGCCATTCGGCATGCGGTTGGGATTGGTGGCGACCGCCGAGATGTTGCCCCAGACGCCGGGCAGGGCCGGATCGCCCGTGCGCCAGCGCCGCGAGTAGGTCTCGGGGATCTTCGACACGATGTCACGCGTGCGCTCGTTCTCGCCAAAGCGCTGCATCAGCACGCACGACATCCACGAGCCGGCGAAGTTCTCTTCGTACACGTCCCGCGCCGGCACGCCGGTCAATCCCGGCTCCACCTTGGGGCCGTAGTTGATCGGCCGACCGAGCGCCTGCTCCCACTCCAAGGTCGCCTGCTCCAGCAGGCGCATGACGTTCTCCGTTTCGCGACGCTCGCTGGCGGCGAGCACCGAACCAGAGACCGCCAGCACGAGCGCTGCGAGCAGCAGGATCACGCCGAGCACCACGACGATTTCCAGCAGGCTGAAGGCACGGACCATGACAGAGCCGGACTGCCGACCACGACGGCCGCGCGACGAAGCGGCCACCGTGTGGATCTTGCACAGGTCGCTCCCCATGCTCATGGCCCCGCCTCCACGATGTTGTCCTTGTTGTAGCCCTGCGCATCCACGCGCACGTTGGGATCCCACGACTTGTCGGGGCCGTAGGAGAGCAGCGCGAACTCGGCTGATTGCAGCGC
>Ga0172372_10009011_pt1 | contig 13040 bp, 19 predicted proteins | sample LakKiv5m_2_FD_114544 | JGI IMG/M metagenome (GOLD analysis project Ga0172372, IMG submission 114544) | Freshwater microbial communities from Kabuno Bay, South-Kivu, Congo - kab_092012_9.5m | ecosystem: Environmental > Aquatic > Freshwater > Lake | place: Democratic Republic of the Congo...
AAACATTTGATGGTATTATAGATGAAAGCTACGACAATATCCTGGATAATGACGCCAGAGTTGATGCTGTGGTTGAACAATTACAGTGGTACTGTAACTTATCACCAGACGAAAAACGTAACGTTATAGAGCGCCTAGCGCCAATCGTAGAGTACAATTTCCACCATTTTTATGGCAAATTCCGTCATATTATCACTAGAGAATTGCTAGATAATACAAAGAGCTTATTCAAAGAAATAGGCTATGATGATAGTACCATAGCCTATGATAACATTTATAAAGTTTTAACTAATTAAAATTTAACGTGTTCAAATGACCCCTCAATTCTATGCAAAACTCTATTAGCTATAGCTTCAAATCTCCAACGTTTATGTATTCCTAACCATTGTTCAGATAGCAACACATCGTTATCTTGCCAATCGTGGTGATACATAAATCGTTCTTGGATAATATGGTCTTTTAATTTTGTTAAAATAGGAAGACTCTCTTCTTCGGTCATTCCATCAAAGTAAAATACCTGCAACGGACTAAAATAAAACCCCGTTTTTCCAGCAATATTAGTATGCACTATGCCTGGTGTAAAATACGGATTAATTGACTTGTGTTCAGCTGTTAATTGTAAGGTAGAATATCTACCAGTTTCGTAACCGCATACAACTTTTAAATCTTTTACAAAATTAAAAAATTCAGGATCTTCTTTTTGTAGTGCTTCATATGAAAGAATATTGTTAATAAAACTAGTTTTGGAACCTATGGTGCCAGAAACTCCATATAGCCAAATCAATGGTTTTCTGCTATCGTGTGCGCTATCGTTGCAATGCCAATCTAAATCAGTTACGTGACCAAACAACCCAGGGCGCCCATGATCATCTAACCCGCCTGATACTCTAATTATGTGCCTATCAGTATCCTTTACATAAAATCCGTCTAAAAAATCAGCGGCAGGCATTTGTCGACAGGATCCCCATCGGTTACAAATATCTATTTCATCTTGAGTTGATAATTTCTGATTCCTTAATACAACCACAGTATTAGTATTAATCAACTGTCCTATTGTATTAATTTCTTCGTCTGAGGCCGAACGCAAATCTAAATCATCAATTTGAATAGTCCAGCCGTTTTCAAGTGTATTAATTTTCATAATGTTCCTTAAATAACACAACTATTTAACTTAGTCAGCACGTGACCCCATATAAGCACGGAATCCATGTTTCTTAAGCACTTCTGCATAGGCACGAGCACCTGCTTCTAGTACGTCCATGCTTTGACCATTGTAGTTACCTGGTTTCCACAAGTTTAAGCATTTAGGACGATAGTCTTTCTTAAAGCCAATTGACATAAGTTCTTTAGCTTCTTTTGAGTTAGAACGAGATACGTAGACATTTACCCACGCAAAACCACAGTATGCCATTTCACCGTGTTTTTGTAAAAAGTCTGCTTGAGCTAGGTTAGCGGCTACTTCTGCTTCGTTACGAATTGCTTGAATATCCATTTGCGTTGCTCCTTATTAACAGTTTATGTGTAGCATTATACAGCCATTTAATCAAAATGTCAACCAAAATATAAATACTATTATAACAAAAAAGAAGTATTTCAAGGAGCAAGATATGGGTGATATATTCAAACTCATTGGGGATTTAGGTTTTCCTATCGCAGTTGCCCTAGCTGGCGGCTATTTCGTTTATCTAACAATCAAACTACTATTACAGGGTGTGCTAGGTTCAATCAAAGGTATGGCAGGCATTATTACTGCCCTAGACAATCGGGTTAAAACGATGAACCACGATGTTATTCGTATTGATACTATTGTTAGTAATGCACTAGGTCTTAAACCTGATACAGATCGTATCGCTAGAGCGGATGGTAAAAATGATGCGCGAAGAGACTAGTGATATTGTAATCAAGCTTCACAACATTGCCCGTGAATTAGAGCAAGGCAAGTATTGGGTATTTGGTAACGATTTACGCAATTTAGCTGATAGATTAGCCCGTGTTAGCAAGCACTACGACCTAACCGCAGAAGAACAGTTTGCTTACAATTACATTAGAGCCGTAAATGGCATGGAGATTGACGATGTTTAAACCTACTAAATGGGAACAATGGTATGATAGTTTACCTGCCCATACAAAAGAATACCTAAAGAAACAGGCAGTATGGCACGACATAGATATGTTTAAAGCATTTGCTATTGGGGCAACGTTTGGACTTTTAATAGGATTGATATTATGACAGCAATCAATATGCGATTCTTTCCAGAGCAGGCATGGTTAATGGCTAAGTTCAGTGAGATTGCCTATTTAGAACCTAGAGATGGGGTTAACGCTTACGCAGAATTAGGGTTTGATGCTACATTTATAGATGTAGATGGTAGCCAGGCATACTGGTTAAAAAGCGATGATGACCTAGTCATTGTTTGTCGCGGTACCGAACCTACAGAATTTAAAGATCTTGCCGCAGATTTAAATGCTATACCTGTAGCTAGCAGTACCGGAGTAGGTAAGGTACACGCAGGATTTAAAGAGTCAGTAGACGATATTTGGCCTGAGCTACATGAATTAGCCAACGACTATGGTAAAACACGTACCATATGGTGTACCGGACACAGTTTGGGTGCGGCCATGGCTACCCTAATTGCCTATAGACTACAGCGTACTGAAGACTGTCCTAATCCACAGGCTCTGTTTACCTATGGTAGTCCAAGAGTGGGTAACAAGGCCTACGTCAAAGGTATTGAAAGTACAGGTGTACTACATTTCCGTTTCGTTAACAATGCTGATATTGTAGCCAGAGTTCCGTTATGGCCATTCAGTCACTTTGGGGGTATGTACTATATGAATCACTACGGTCACTTACGTAGTTTAACATTTTGGCAGGTAACCAAAGACGTATGGCGCGGATTCTTAGTAGGACTTAAACGTAAAAACATCAACTTCTTTGTTAATCACAGTATCACAAGATATGCGGCAAACTTAGAACGTTGGAAAAATGGAGATAATGGATAATGGCATTAGTACACGATACCGTAATTAAAATGTTACGCAAACAAGAAGAAAAGAGCGTACTTACAGAAGAGCGCAGTAGTAAGATTAAATCAAAGGCCGGATTAGTTATTAATATCTTTGCCGCTTTACTAGCATTTAACATGTGGTTTCAAGGTAGCCTAAACAGCAAGGTTATGAACAATACTATACAGGCTAATGACCTATGGGTGTTTTACCAAGCTAAGAGTATTAAACAGACCCAGTATGAACTAGCCGCACAAGAAGCTACTTCACGCGGTGATACTAAACTAGCCCAACATCATCATTTAAAAGCATTATCATATGATGAGGGTGCAGAAGGTAAACCGGCATTGTTTAAAGAAGCCAAAGCATTAGAATCCGCACGTGATCATTACAAACTACAATTACCGTGGGTAGGCTATGCTAGTACAGCATTTCAGTTGAGTATTGTATTACTGTCAGCAAGCATATTATCAGTTAGCATGGCCTTGTTCTGGGGCAGTTTTGTAATGGCGGGTGCTGGTGTGTTCTTAATGTTACAGGGACTGTTTTTATTCCTATGAAACTAGCAAAAATGTTTATATTCGCTCTATGGATAACTCTGTGCATCTGGGCTTATGTTGAACATGCTTATAAAGAAAAATATACAATACATGCTTCGGAAGTCACTGTTGTAGCACACCCGGAGCAACTAGGAGAATAACGTGGATGTAGTAGATTTAATAAACAAATATGGCTTTCCCATTGTTATGGCAGTGGGCATGGGATTTATTATAAAATATGTATGGGAATGGGCCACAAAAGAAGTAAAACCAGTTATAGGTGACGCAAATACCGTGCTTATTGCCTTAATTGATCGCATACGTATGTTGGACAACGATCTTATACGACTAAATCAGAAAGTGAATACTGTCTTACACTTACGTGGTAAGATGATTGAAAGTGAACGTGTAATGGAAGGTGTTAAGGTTGAACGTGAAGCAAGTGATAAATTCCAAGAAGCTATCACACACGGTAAGAAAAAATTAGAAGACGACCAAACTGCTTCAGCAGGTGAAGGTTAATCTACACTAACATCGCTGTGGCTAACTGTCACAGCGATTTTTGCCGCTTCAGGAATACGTGTTCGTGTGTTCTTACTGTTTAACAATACCACAATCCGCTCACCAACTTCAGTATCTAACAGCATAACAATACATCCGCCACTGGCACCAATATAGCCAGTCTTGCTTACTTTGATACTGTCGCCACGACGAACTAACGGATTAGTGTTGCCAAAGTCCCACCAGCGTTTCTTTACTTTTATACTAACTTTAGGTTTGCCGCTGGCCTCTGTGATTTCTGCATATTCGCTAGCAGCTATAACTAATTTAACTAAGTCGCGTGCGTTACTAACATTAGCAGGATCTAATCCTGTAGGATCAGCAAATCGTGTATTGGACATACCTAATCGTACTGCAATATGATTCATATCTGCTACACAACGACTTACCCCTCCCCAATGGTAATGGCATAAAGTATAGGCTGCAAAGTTATCACTTTTGACTATAGCTAACTCTAAAAGTTCTCTACGTGTCAGGGTTTTAAGTGTGCGGGGAAGTTTGGTGTGATACTGCCCAGCAAATTTGAAGTTTAATGTTAAATCTTCATCTAAGTTTTGATGACTGTCTAACACTACCAATGCTGTCATTAGTTTAGTAATGCTAGCAATTGGTTGCACACGATCTGCGTTTTTAGCTAAGATAACAGTACCCTGCTCATCAGCGACTAAGAAACTTTTAGCAGTGATTACTGCCTCAGCTGTTAGGCAAAATAATAGGCTAAACAATAGTATCAATATTTTCATAATACTATTATATAGCCTATGGACTAATGTGTCAAGTTAATTATTCGTTAACTGCGGTAAATCTACTAAATTCAAGTACACTAAAATCACCTGGTGCTTGAGGATTGTCCCATTCAATGCGCACGTGATCGTTGTTGTTGCGGTCAACCTGCCAGCATCCTAGAATAAACTTACCATTGATAAATTGTAGGCTAGCAGCATTGCCTTTAAGATTGGGCACACGACATGCTTGTTTACCTAAGACAATACGAGCATTGGCGTTCCACTGTAGAACCAAATAAGTTTCAGCATGTGCTACAGTAGAGAATAATAGACTACTAACTAAAATAAACAATTTCATTTTAAATAGTACCCTCTAATGCCACAGTGTGAGCCTGTGGTTCAAATTGACGTTGTTCAAACGGTAAGATTAAGCCATCGTACCACACATTAACGATAGGAATAATAGTAACACCAGGTACATTGGGGGCACCTTCTATGCCTGGTGCCATCCAGCAACCTTCTTCCATAATCTTGCCGCCTGCTACAGTGGCATAGGTTCTATTAGTAAAGCCTTTGGTTTTAGCATCGTCGATAGCACATTCTTCCAAAGTGAGGACTATGTCGCCCCCAGCTTGGTTGGCCATGTATAATTCTTTATGTTTGCTGTAGTCTGCCGCTGTAGCAGGTAAAGAGAGTAATGCTGCTACTAAAGCTAGGATCAATTTCATATGTTTTTCCTTAGTTAGTAGCGGTCGAGATAAGAGACGGATCAGATATCGGGATCGCTTACGAGTATTTAACTTTTGAGATGTAAACTAAATGTAACAGTTTAATACTATATTATTATATCGATATAATAACCTACAATTATTATATATTAGTAATTATTTACTTGTGGCTCTAAATGTACCGTCCCAGTTAGCAGGCAAGCCTTCTTCCATGCGTTCTATCATTAACTCGTAATAGTGTTTGATATCTACATCAGGTTCTGCTAGTAAACTCTTGGCCCACTTAATTGCAACTTTCCAATTACCACGATAGTATTCTTTTAAATATTCTTCGTGTTTGTAACCTACAGTCTTGCCTACAGTGTAGATCTTAACGCCCTGTGTCTTACCTTTAACAGCGATACAATCCATTTCTACTACGGGATATGTTGCTTCAACTGCTTTAGCCGTTCCTGGGCCCAATACAATTCTGACTCCGTAGTTCTTTGATTGTCCTTCAAGTCTCGATGCGAGGTTGACGGCATCTCCGAGACAAGTGTAGTCAAAGCGTTGGCTAGAACCCATATTACCAACAACAACACTGCCCGTGTTAATGCCAAGTCCCATACCAAACGGCGGAATGCCCTCCGCCAAAATCTCTTGGTTAAACCTATCCAAATCATCTAACATCTCCAACCCAGTTTTAACTGCGTTTAGGGCATGGTCTGTATCATCTAACGGAGCATTCCAAAAAGCCATCTGCGCATCACCAATATACTTATCAAGTGTACCGTTGTTGGTAATAATCTTGGCTGTCATGGCAGTCATATAACGATTCATTATTGATGTTAATCCTTCTACATCATCACCATAGTGTTCACTAATAGTAGTGAAACCTCGGACGTCTGTAAACATGATACTAAGTTCTCTGCGTTCGCCACCTAAGCGTAATAGCTCTGGGTTTTTCTGCAGACGCTCAACCATAGCAGGACTTAAGTATGTACCAAACTGTTTCTTAATCTGTTGCTTCTGTAAGAACTCACTGACAAACTTAACCCCATAAGCATGTAGCATAACCAGTACTACGCCTGCCGTTGGCACAATAGCATCGAATAAGAAGTTATAATGCGAATAAGCATACATTGTAGCAGGTGTAATGCTAGCTAATAATACAACACCCACACCTAGACCAACATAAACCCAACGGCTTAAGATTAAGATAACAAGTGAGATAATAATTAGGGCTAACAGTTCAGCACCTGGTGCCCAATCGGGGCGTTCAATACTCACGTTATTAGCTAGTGTACCAATAACAGCAGCCTGCATATCTTGCGGCCAAACTGTGCCGCGTGATGTTGCTACAGGGTTGCCAAGGCCAGCACCACTAGTGCCCACAATAACTACAGCACCTCCAAAGTCTTTAGGCAGGTTAACTGCGCTAACACTCTTACTAGTTTGACTCCAGTCTACCCAAATACGTCCTTGACTGTCTGTGGTAATGGGATTAAAGCCAGGAATACGCATCTTTTCAACACCAAGTTCATTTAGCTTAACTTGGAACGTGTCTGCACCAACTAATACTCGTAGAACTTCCAATGGTATACTTGGATATACTTCTCCTTTGTAGCCCACAAACAAAGGTAGTCTACGGTTGACGCCATCAATCTCTGGTATAGTATAAGCAACACCTACACCATAGGCATTCTTTTCTAACTCAGGTAGGTTGGCCACAATGCCAGGATAGTTATATATGGCGCCAATGTTTTCACTGCCAATAACGGCCGAACCTGGTTTGTGGGGGATGTTTTTAGTTTTGTCATTGACTGTGTCAACTAAGATAACTGGATGTTCTTCCATCTCTAACGCCAGTGCTGCATCACCACCCAAACGATCTCGCTCTGGCATCATAATTGTCCATACTACAATGCCTGCGTTGCGCTTGTACAAGTCATCAATGATATTAGCGTAGACGTCACGTTTGAATGGGAACTGTCCATAGTTGTCTACAGTAGCTTCATCTATGTTTACAGTATAGATATTATTTTCAGTAGGCTTCTTGCTAGTAATGAGTGTGTCAAAGTATCTGAGCCTAACACTTTCTACAAATGTAGGTCCTTGTAGTACAACTGTTAGAATAACAGCAAGGGTAATAAGAGCAGTCCAAGGACTGACTAAGAGACGTTTAAGTTTATTCATCGAATTCCTTGTTAATCACAATCACTAAATGCCTGCACCCAACGTGCGACACATTCTTTGTCACCTGGTTGGCACACTGGCGCTTTAGTTTCGTATGATTCTGGGACTGGGTTTACTACTGCCTGCGCCAGCTCAACTGATGATTCTGTTGTACAATTTAGCATATTACTTCCTTTTGGGATACGTTAATAAAATTCCAACGGTAATTGGGTTAAGTATACTTGTTATTATACTACCAATATTTATCGCAGTCAAGAGAAAGCTCCGCTTTTACACAGGGCTTTGGATTAATTAAACACCTGCACGTTGACAGATTTCTTTAACGTTGTTTACTGATTGTCCGTAAATATCGGCGCCAGTAGCATGAGCACGTTCCAATGAAACAACTGCATCACGTTGAGCGCGACATGCTGTAGCATAGTCTTTGTTCTCTAATGCAATTACACTAAGTGCCTGCATACGAGCCGCACGTTCAAAATCTTTGTGTTGAGCGTTTTCACGCATCAGAGCGGCTGTAGCCGTAAATGACGTCAGTGCCAATAGGGCAACTAACAGGGTTGATTTAGTTTTCAAATACTTCATTTAATCTCCTTGTGGGTTATTATAAAAACAGAAGCAGGCTTGTGGCCTGCTACTTTTATTTAACTCATTATATATTACTATTATGTTACAGTCAAGAACTTTATTGTAAACAAATTGTTAATTGCGTATTAGGTAATCAAATGCACCCAGGCTAGCATTACTACCTTCGCCCATGGCAATGATAATCTGCTTGTAGGGAATGTTAGTACAGTCACCTGCAGCGTAGACACCTGGTATGTTTGTAGCATTGTGGTGATCAATTACCACCTCTCCCCACTCAGTTAGGTCAACACTGCCTTTCAACCACCCAGTGTTAGGTACTAGGCCAATTTGGATAAACACACCCTCTACTTTGACTGTTTGATCACTGTTATAACGTATGCCCGAGACTTTATCTGTGCCAGTAATTTCATCTGTAACAGCATTGGTTAAGATAGTTACATTAGGTAGGCTTTCCAACTTAGTGACTAACACAGCATCAGCAGTTAATGTAGGTCCACGTTGTAATACTGTTACGTGTCCTACTATACCTGCCAAGTCAATAGCCGCTTCTACACCACTGTTACCACCACCAATGACTGCTACACGCTTGCCTTTGAACAATGGACCATCACAGTGTGGGCAGTAGGCTACACCCTTGTTGGCATACTCAGCTTCACCTGGCACGCCAAGTTTGCGCCAACTAGCACCTGTACTAATAATAACTGTTTTACCCTTTAATACAGCACCATTAGCCAACTCTACTTCTACCATGTCTGACTTGCGTAGTGCCACAGCACGTTGTAGAGTGTGTATGTCTACTGGATATGACTTAACATGTTCTTCTAATGCACGAACAAGTTTAGGTCCATCTGTTTTAGCTGTGCCAATCAAGTTCTCAATGTCCAAGGTGTTAGTGACTTGACCGCCAAATAGCTCTGCCACGATACCTGTACGCAGACCTTTACGTGCTGCATAGATTGCTGCACTGGCACCAGCAGGACCGCCACCAACGATTAGCACATCATATGGTTCAACTGCTTTAAGCTGTTCAGCGGCACGTGCATCAGCACCTGTGTCAATCTTGGCTAGGAGTTGATCTAACTCTTGTCGACCGCTGTCTAAGAACTCACCATTTAGGTAGATACTAGGCACTGCCATAATGTTCTTGCTCTTAACTTCATCTAAGAACACACCGCCATCAACCATTGTGTGGGTGATGTTAGGGTTCAATGTAGCCATCATGTTTAGTGCCTGTACTACATCTGGGCAGTTATGACAGCTAAGGCTAATATAGGTAACAAAATCAAACTTGCCCTGTATAGCACGTATTTGATCTTGCTTGTCTTGATCAATCTTCAATGCTCTACCGCCTGCCCAAAGGATAGCAAGTACTAAACTGGTGAACTCATGCCCTAAGGGAACGCCAGCAAATGACATACGCTCACCCACTGTAAAGCTAGGTGTTCGTTGATTGTTCTGTACAGCCGGAACTAGTGAGACTTTGTCAGATATCGACTCAATCTCACGTAAGAGTTCCATCATCTCTTTACTTGCTGGACTATCATCAGTCCAGGTGGAGATAGTTACAGGGTTCTCAACCAATGCCAAATACTGGCGAAGTTGTTCTTGTATATTAGCCTCTAGTGCCATATTAGATCTTACCTACTAGGTCTAAACTTGGAGCAATAGTAGCAGCACCTTCTTTCCATTTAGCTGGACATACTTGTCCTGGATTTGCCGCAGTATATTGAGCCGCTTTAAGTTTACGTAGTGTTTCACCTACATCACGTGCGATTTCGTTGCTGTGTACTTCAGCAGTTTTAACAATACCGTCTGGATTAATGATAAATGTGCCACGTAGAGCTAGGCCTTCTTCATCGATATGTACATCAAACGCACGTGTTAGTGTATGTGTTGGGTCACCTACTAATGGAAATTGTGCTTTGCTTACAGCTGGGCTAGTTTCATGCCATACTTTGTGTGAAAAGTGCGTGTCAGTTGTAACAATGTAAACTTCAGCACCCGCTGCTTGTTTCTCTTCTTTCTTTTTCTGTGCGGCAACTTCTCCGTTGCGTCCTTTGTTAATTAATTCACCTTCTTCTTCAGTTAATACACCTTTGGCTATTAATGCGTTAACTATATCGTTAGTACTGTCTGCGCGAGCATAGTCTGCTACAGCAAATGTCAGTGCCGCAACGATAATAAAATTCGTAAGTGTACGATTTACTTGTTTGATATTCATGTGTTTTCCTAAACTAAAATGTCCCAAAGGCCTATACTAAACATCACAGCCAGTAGTGGCCAGATATCTTGTAGTGCTTCTAAGATTAACGTTGTGCTAACCATTCGCCCAATCCTATAATAACTGCGGCTACCCCAGAGAGGGATATTAAGCCCATAAAAATAGCAGTACCTACGATTAATAGGCCCGCTGGGATCATAGCCGAGTAAACAAGCAAGTCTGAAAATTTAAAAGTCACTGTTTTCTTCCTTTAATAATATTTAAGCACAGGAAGATTACAGTAGTATTACAAAAATATTAATTTTTTATTACTTCAATTACTTGACTGGCGCATTTGCCGCCAAACCCAAAACTGTTGTTTAAGGTTCTCAAGATCTGTTGATTGGGATAAAGTTGATTGTGTTGCGCCAAACAACTAAGTGTGTCGCCTGAACATTTTTCTAAATTTTGTATATGCGGGATAATTCCTTGACGCATAGATTCGATACTATAAACAGTTTCAATTATGCCTGCAGCAGCCATGGTATGACCTATTTTACTTTTAGGTGCATATATAGGTTTAGCCCAAAAAAGATCAGTTACTGTAGCATATTCGATCATATCGCCCACAGGTGTACTAGTAGCGTGCGCACTAACCGCGTCAATGGTTCCATTAACTTTTAACAAGGCCTTACTGATTGCCAATCTTGCACCTCTACCATCTTCTGCTGGCGCAGTTGCATCAAGTGCATCGTTGCTCATACCTGGGGGGTATAATCTAGCATACACTTGACTATTATACTCATTGGTTTTATCTATATTTTGTAAGACCAGTGCCGCGGCGCCCTCTCCCATAACGAAGCCCGATCGTTGATCATCAAATGGCTGACTATAGTTTGATAATGCCCCTAGGCTGTTAAAATAGCGTATACCTATGTTATGACATCCTGCGTCACTCCCACCAACAACTACATAATCATATTCATCTAATAATCTCATAGCATAATCAATGCTAGAGATTCCGGTTGCACACGCTGCAAACACACTTAAGGTGTGCCCCATGAATTGATAGTAGCTGGCAATATAACTTGGCAACAGATCGGGAATTCGATTAAGAATCTTGCGCGGAGGAACTCTTTTATCACCTAATAATTTTAAAAAAACTTCTTCTAATGTCTCAATGTCATTTAGCACTGAAGAAAAAATCACTGCTACATTTTGTCTTGGTGGTAATTTAGACATAGTCAATGCCTGACTAACTGCATGAAATCCCATGCGTTGAGTTTTAGTGAGAGATTTAGGAAGATCTGATATATCTGTTATTTGCGATTCGGCAACGATAAATCCCTTATTAATGGAGTACTCTGCCATTAATGGTATGTCAGTGATATAATCATTATTGTCTAGCATCTTAGAAAAACAATCTATAGGATTGTTTCCAAGCGAATCGATAATTCCATATCCCACAACATTTGCTATATTCATCATACTAGTATATATGATAAACTATAGTTAAGCAAATATTTTATCTTTTAGGATGAGTATTTCCCGGAGGAGTAGGGGGATTTTTAGGGTGAGGGAAATGTTTAGTCCACATAATATATCTCCGTAAAAAAGCCCCTTTCGGGGCTAAATTAAAAGTCTAACTTACCACCAATGCTGATCATACCATTACGATATTCGTCAGCATGTTGATATTGATAACCTGCCCAGACCTGACTGCGAGCATTTAGTCTGTAGCCTACTAGACTGTTTACACTTGCTAGTGTATCACCGTATTTGTAAGCACTATCTAAGTTGAAACGAGTTACACGACCATCTACAGTGTAGAATACGCCACGTTCTGTAGTGGCACTATCAAATCTGGCACCTACATATGGTTGACTACTTGTGTCACTGTAGTTACCATATGTTAGTCTGGTTACTGATGTACCTGATTCTACACCACCGTCTAATTCAGTTTTTCTTACTGTTAGACCAGCGTATGGAGTAACCTTCCAAACTTGTGGAGCAATAACCTGTAGGGCTGCCCAGTATGATTTACCATTGGTTGAATACTTGTTAGCGTAAGTTTCTGCGGCAAAGTTTTCAACAGCACCTAGGGTGATCACACGACTTGTATCATAGTCACTTGAGCTATAACCTAGTGTAGGTTTAACTGCCCAACGTCCTAGTTTTTTCACAGCATACAAGTTAATCATGTTGGTATCAAATTTACCCGACCCCTGTTCTACACCTGTCATTGTACTGTCAATCTTGTTATATTGAGCACCTACTAAGGTTGTGTCATTTACTAGGCGTTCTACGCCAATTTCAACACCTGTACTGCGACTGTCGTTGCCGTTAGACGATTTACCAGTGATCCACATCCAAGTGTTGCGAGCAACATCAACTGCTTGGCTTACACGACGAGTAATTGCTTCACCATGTACGTTTACACGACTTAGTGGATCCACACGGTTCATTTCTTGACTGTAAAGATTCAGAGTCACCGCACGATCTAAAGTATCAACACTGGCAC
>Ga0172372_10009013_pt1 | contig 13039 bp, 10 predicted proteins | sample LakKiv5m_2_FD_114544 | JGI IMG/M metagenome (GOLD analysis project Ga0172372, IMG submission 114544) | Freshwater microbial communities from Kabuno Bay, South-Kivu, Congo - kab_092012_9.5m | ecosystem: Environmental > Aquatic > Freshwater > Lake | place: Democratic Republic of the Congo...
AAGGACGGCAAAGGTAAGGACGGCGACCCCAAGGACGGAAAGGGCAAGGATGGCATGGGCAAGGATGGCGACCCCAAGGACGGAAAGGGCAAGGATGGCATGGGCAAGGATGGCGACCCCAAGGACGGAAAGGGCAAGGACGGAAAGGGCAAGGACGGCAAGGATGGCATGGGCAAGGACGGGCAACCCCAGGATGGCATGAATAAGGATTCCGGCGGCGATGAGTCAGCTGATTCATCCCAGCAGCCGTTGCCCCAGGAAAAAGACCAAGCCCGCAAGCGCATTCAGGAGGCTACTGAATTCCAGAAGGAGTCGGAAAAAAAGATCGCCAAGGATGAAAAGAAAGCCGCTTCGGAAAAGCAGGGGGATGCCCTCGACAAGCTGAAGGAAGCCCAGAAAAAACTTGAGGAACTGCTCAAGCAATTGCGCGAGGAGGAAATCGATCGCGTGCTGGTCCAGTTGCAGGCCCGGTGCGTTGAAATGCTCAGGCTCCAGATGGAGGTGAGGGCCGGCACCGCTGAACTCCAGGCTTCGGTTATGGCTCGTCCGGACAAGAAACCCGACCGCGTGCATGAGCAGAAGGCCCTCGAATGGCACGACCGCGAGGCCCAGATTGTCCGTAAGGCCGCCGATGCCCTGAGGCTGATCGAGTCGGAAGGATCAGCGGTCGCCTTCGCCGAGGTTTTCAGGCAGGTGGGCGATGACATGTCGAATGTCCGCGACCGCCTGAAGCTTGCCGATGTCGGCGAGGAAACCGTGCGGATCGAGGATGACATCATCGCGACCCTGCGTGAAATGATTGAGAGCCTGAAAAAGGCCCAGCAGGACAACAAGAACAAGAAACCGCCCATGCCCGGCCAACCCGGCCAGCCGAATCCGGGCCAACAGGACCAGCGCCTGATCGACCAGATATCGGAGTTGAAGATGATCCGGTCGATGCAGCTGCAAATCAACAAACGGACCGAATCATACGGACGCAAGTTTGAAGGCGAGCAGGCGCCGGACCCGTCCGTGGTGCCCGACGCGCGCTCAAAGGCGCAGGCCGAGCAGGTGCTCAAGGAGATCAGGGACCTTGGCCGCCGACAGGACAAGATCGGCAAGGTGGCCCGGGACATTTCGTTGGGACGAAACAAGGGGCAATGAAAACGGGAGGATCATGGCGATGCGTGGATTCATGAACGGAAAAGCGCTTGGATTGCTCGCGGGTGCCGCCCTGGGGGCGATGGCCGCCGACAACGGACCGCTCGTCATTCCGGCCGCGCCCGACCTCGGGTTCGGCGTGCTCAAGGCCCAGGATGCCGCCGCGGCCCGGGCGAAGGCGGAGGAATTGGCCCGCATCGGCGGCGCTCAGCCCGACCCGGCCAAAGTGCAGTCCTTGTGGCGCGAGGACAGGATTCTGGCGGATGAGGTCGCCGACACCATCGCGCTTGGCCATCCCGAGGCCGCGCGCCTGCTCGCCGTGGCGCGGGGGAACGGACCAGCGCCTTCAGCCCAGCCCGCATGGCTCAAGGATGAGAAGGTGCCCCTGGCCGCTCGCGCGAATGTGGCCGTCGCCTACGCCCGGGCCCTGTCCAACCGTCGCATCCATGAGGATGCCCTTGAGGCCCTCAAGCCTTTCAAGCCTGAACAGGTGGCCGATCCCGCGACCTATTTGTTCCACCGGGCCGTTTCCGAACATGCGTTGGTGATGAAGGCCGAGGCCTCCGCGACCCTCGAAAGGCTGCTGGGCGACATGCCCGAGTTGCCCGAGCGATACCGGGCCCTCGGCTCGCTGATGGCTCTCGATGTGCAGACCTGGCGCGACAAGGACCTCGGCTGGGTCTCCCGCAAGATGGAACAGATCACCCGCCGGCTCGACAACCTCCGCGGCGGAAAGCAAACCCAGAAGATCCAGAAGGAAGTTGTCCTCCGCCTCGATGAGATGATCAAGGAACTGGAGAATCAGCAAAAGAACCAGTCCGGCAGCAACGGCGGCAACTGCCCCAACGGCGGCCAGCAGGAAGGGCAGCCCGGAAACACGGTCCAGCCCTCCAGCCCGCAGCAGGACAGCATCGGCGGCCAAGGTGGTGGCAAGGGCGATGTCGACGGCAAGAAAGCCGTTGAAATCGCCGAGGTCTGGGGCAAGCTTCCCGACCGTGAGCGCGCCCAGGCCATGCGCGACCTCGCGGCCCGGGCCCCGGCCAAATACCGGGAAACACTCGAGATCTATTTCAAGAAGCTCAATGAGGCGGGCCCGGCAAAGCCCGTGCGCTGATGACGCGTTTCGGCACGGTCGCGCTCGCCTGCATGGCATGCGCGCTTTCGGGCGCGACTGCGGCCGAGTTGCGGCTGGTGGACGGAAAAGTCCTCTCGGGAACCGCCGTCCGCATGGATGCCCAGGGAATCGCCTGGAAGGATGCCTCTGGCGGAGAGTCGCGCCATCCCCTCGACCAGGTCGCCCGAATCGACCCCGCGCCCGCGCCCGCCCGCAATCCCTCCGAGGCGTGGAGCGATGTCGAACTGACCGACGGCAGCATCCTTCGCGCCACGCGCATCGTGTTCGCCAAGGACTCGGCCAAGGCGGAACTCTCCGGCGGCGGCGAGATCACCTTTCCGCTCGGTTCCATCCAGAACATCCTGTTTCCGGCACACCGGGATGATTGGCGCAAGGACTGGACCACCCGGCTGGCCCAGAAGCGGCGCAAGGACATCCTCGCCATCCTCAGGCAGGATGCCGTGAACGCGCTCGAAGGAACGCTTGGCGAACCCGACGCCGAGGGCAAGGCGATGCCCTTCACCCCCGCCGGAACCGATCGCACCGTGCCGGTCCCCTTCGCCAACATCCACGGAATCGTCTTTGAGAGGCTTCCCGACGCCAGCCTCGCCCCCGTCGCGGCCCGCGTCACCGACGCGGGCGGAAGCGTTTGGCTCGCGGCGGAGGCGGGATTCGACGGCACGCGCTGGTCCTTGAAAACCTCCGGCGGGATCACTAAGGCGTTCACCCCCGAAAAGCCCCCCGTGCGCATCGACATGAGCCGGGGCAAGGTTGTTTACTTGTCCGACCTGAAATGGATGCGGGCGACCGACCCCTCCGCCGCCGACACCTTCCGCTTCCGCGCCGGGCCCACCCTTGACAAGAACCTCGACCTGGGCCCGATCCGCATGGGTGGCACCCCGTTCTCCAAGGGATTGGGCCTATCCGCCACGACGGAACTGGAATACGACCTCGGCGGCGAATACCGTGAATTCCGACTCGTCGCCGGTTTCGACGACGCCGTGGGCGGGGGCGGACCGGTGCTCCTTCGGATCGACGGCGATGGCAAGGAACTGCTCAGGCAAACGGTGGCCCGACAAGGCCGCAAGGTCTCGGCCCCGTTCGTCGTTCCCGTGAAGGATGTCCGCCGCCTGACGATCACGGTGGAACCCTCCGACCCCTCCGACATCGCCTATGGCCGGCACCTGCACCTGGGCGATGCCCGGCTGACCCGCTGACCCCCCGAGGAGACCACACATCATGGCGGCGGGTACGCGCTCCCTGCTTGTCCTTCTGGCGGCCGCGCTGCCGATCCATGCCGCCGACCCGGCCGTGGACTCCGAGGACCGGGAACGGGTGAAAACCGTCGCCCGCATCAGCCCCGCCGTCGTGGCGGTGGTGACCGGCGGCGGTTCCGGCGTGCTGATCAGCGAGGACGGCTACGCCCTCACCAATTACCATGTCGTCGGCGGACAGGGACCGGCCCTGAGGTGCGGGCTTCCCGACGGCAACCTTTACGACGCCGTCGTCGTCGGCCTCGACCGCATCGGCGATGTCGCCCTCATCAAGCTGCTGCCCCGCGAGGCCGGCGCCAAGTTCCCCCACGCCGTCATGGGCGACAGCGACACCGTCAAGGTGGGCGACTGGTCGCTGGCGCTCGGGAATCCGTTCCTGCTCGCGACCGACTTCACGCCCACGGTGACCTTCGGCCTGGTCAGCGGCATTCATCGCTATCAGTATCCTGAAAGAGGCATGTTCGAGTACACCGACTGCATCCAATCCGACACTAGCATCAATACGGGCAACTCGGGCGGGCCCCTTTTCAACACGAGGGGGGAACTGATCGGCATCAACGGCCGGGGATCATTCGACAAGCGCGGTCGCGTGAACTCCGGCGTCGGCTACGCCATTTCCATCAACCAGATCAAGAATTTCCTCGGCCATCTGCGCGCCGGCCTCCAGGTCGACCACGCCTCCCTGGGGGCGGTGGTGTCATCCAGTCCCGAGGAGGAGGGATCGAGGCCAAGGGTGCTGGTCTCGGGGCTCATCTCCTCCGACGCCGAGCGCCGCGGCCTGCAACTTGGCGACGAGTTGACCCGGTTCGCCGGCCGGCCCGTGGGCACGGTCAACCAATTCAAGAATGTGCTGGGGCTGTATCCGAAGGGATGGCGCGTGCCCATGACGGTGCGCCGCGAACGCGAGGGCGGCGGAACCGAGACGCGCCAGATGCTCGTCAGGCTGATGGGGTATGAGCGGCAGGAACAGGGGGAGGCGCCGAAGCCCCCCGCCCCCGGCCGCCCGAAACCGCCGGGCAATCCCGATGGAGGCAAGCCCGCCGCCGACAGCCCCGCGATGAAGCTGTTCGAAGCCCGGCCGGGATTCGCCAACTGGCACTTCAACAAGTTGGCCCGCGACCGACTCCTGGCCGGACTGACCGCCAAAACCGACCTGTCATCCACCACCGGCGACTGGGTGGTGAGGGCCAACGCCAAGCTTGGCGAAAAGGGAAGGGAAGGCACCGCCGTCATCCGCTGGGCCGCGGGCACCGAAGGCATGCCCGACCGGGTCATGGCGCTGATCGACGGGGTCGACTTCACGCTCGAACCGCTGAAAACCGACCTGCCCGCCGCGTCGCTGCGCGATCCCCCCGGAAGCGGCGGCATGCTCACGGCGCTTTACCACTTCCGGCAACTCATGCTCAAGGGAAAGTCGGGATTCGTCGGGGAATCCAGCCATGGTGGTGTCGAGCCGTATTACCCGCCGCTCGAGAAGGAACCCGACGACTTGTTCAAGGCTCGCCTCGACGCCGAGATCATCCGCGCCTCCCTTGGGGGAGTGGACACGCGGTTCCAGTTCACGACGGGCCAGGGGGGCACGAGGCTCGCCGGCATGGAGTCGGTCCTCGACAAGGAGGAGGATCCTTGCGAGATCCATTTCGACGATTACCGTGAGGCGGGCGGCAAGTCGCTGCCTTTCAAAATCTCCGTGTTTCATGGAGGCCGACCGTACTGCCGGCTGGAGGTGCAGTCGTGGGACCTGAAGTGACGCTCCTGGCGGCCGCCCTTCTCCTGGTGTCGCCCGCCGAGGAGACGCTCGGTGAAGTCGCCTCCAAGGTCAACGCCCGCCTGGTGAAGATTTACGGTTCGGGTGGAGTGAAGGGGCTTCCGGGATACGGCACGGGCATCCTTGTCTCCCCGGAAGGCCACATCCTGACGGCGGCCAACCACCTGCCCGACAGTTCCGACCTGAGGGTTCACCTTGCCGACGGCACGCGGCTGTCGGCGAAGGTGGTGGCGTCGGAACCCGAGTTGGATGCCGCGCTTCTGAAAATCGACGACAAGACGGCCGCGGGCGAACTTCCCCACTTCGACATCGCCAAGGCCTCCAAGGCGCCGCTCCTGGCTCCGGGCACCGGCGTGCTGGCCTTCAGCAACCAATTCCAGATCGCCACCCGCGACGAACCACTCACCGTGCAGCGCGGCGTCGTCGCCGCCATCACCACACTCCAGGGACGAATCGGGGTCTTCGAGGCTCCGTATTCCGGTTCCGTTTATGTGATCGACGCGATCACCAACAACCCGGGGGCCGCCGGGGGCGCGCTCACGAACCGCAAGGGCGACCTTGTCGGAATCATCGGCCGCGAACTGCGCAACGACCAAACCCAGACATGGATCAACTACGCCGTGCCGCTGGGCGCCACCGTGGCCTCGCGAGGAACCCAGGGCCGGATGCTGAGCCTGGCCGAGCTGGTTGAAAAAAGGGAGAAATACCGTCCCTCGGGGCGCCCCGACCGCGCCGGCCGTTCTGGTGACTGGAATGTGAGGGCCGGATGGATCCTGGTGCCCCAGGTGATCGACCGGACGCCGCCGTTCATCGAGGAGGTGGAGGCGAACTCGCCCGCATCCCGCGCCGGCGCCCGGCCCGACGACCTCATCGTGTATGTCGATGGAACACCGGTTCCCACCATCGCCGCGCTCCGCGACATTCTTGAGAAGTACCGGCCTGGTGACAAGGTGCAGGTGGAGGTCCGCCGGCAGGACCGCCTCCAGACGCTTGTCGTGGAACTGGAACCGCCTCCCAAGCCCCCCGCCAATCCCCCTCGCTGACGGAACGACTTCATGATCGCCATCATCGCGCTGATCCTGGCCCAGGCAGTCGACATCGAGGACAGGCGGGACTCCGCCGCCCGCGCCGCCATCGGCCGCGTCGCCCCCTCGGTGGTGACCATCGAGACTTCAGGGGGAACCGAACTGGTGGGAGGTTCGCCCGGGGCCCCGGGAAGGCCCGGCGGCCCGGCCGTCAGGCGGGGCCTCGGCCCCACCACCGGCGTCGTGGTCGGTACCGACGGCTGGATAGTTTCAAGCGCCTTCAACTTCGCCAACAAACCCACATCCATCCTGGTGGCGGCGCAGGGCAAGAGGCATGTGGCGAGGCTTGTCGCCACCGACCGCACGCGGATGGTGACCCTGCTCAAGATCGAGGCCGCCGGCCTTCCCGTTCCCGCGGCGGTTCCCCGCGCCGAAATGCGCGTCGGGCAATCAGCCCTGGCGGTGGGGCGCACCCTGTCGCCCGGACTCGAATCATTGCCCTCGGTGAGCTTGGGAATCGTCAGCGCCCTGGACCGCGTGTGGGGCAAGGCGCTGCAGACCGACGCCAAGGTCTCGCCGGTGAACTATGGCGGTCCGCTGGTCGACCTCGAAGGCCGGGTGTTGGGCATCCTGGTTCCCGCGTCGCCCCAAGGCGAGGGTGAGACCGCCGGATTCGAGTGGTATGACTCGGGCATCGGGTTCGCGGTCTATTTCGACGATGTGATGGCGGCCGTGGACAGGCTCAAGGGCGGCCGTGACCTTGAAAAGGGCGTGCTAGGCATCACCCTGGCACCGGGAGACCAGCATGTCGGACCGGTGAAGGTCGCCACGGTCGCGCCCGGCGGCGCGGCCGAAAAGGCCGGCATCAAGGCGGGTGATTTGATCACGGCGATCCATGGCAAAGCCGTGGATACCCCGGCCCGCATGCTGCACGCCCTGGGACGCCTCTATCAGGGCGACAAGATTCCCGTTTCGGTCCGCCGCGAGATGGCCGACCTCCAGTTGCCCGCCGTGGAACTCGGGGGGCCCACGGCGGCGACCGCCCCACCTTGGTTGGGCATCCTTCCGTCCAGGGACGATCCTGAACAGGGGGTCTTGGTCCGGGCCGTCAGCGCCGGTGGACCGGCGGAAAAGGCCGGCATCAAGGCCGGCGATCGCATTGTCGGCGTCAGCCGCGGCGGTCCGGCGCCCTTGCCCGTGCAAAACCGCGACAGCTTCTCCCAGTTCCTCGAGGGCCAAATGGCCGGGTCTGAGATCAGCCTGATGATTCGCCCGGCGGGCGAACCGAAGGAAGCGAAGCCCAAGGCGGTGAAGGTCGCTCTTGGGGCGTTCCCGGGTGACCTGGCTCCCAAGGCCGATGGGGTTCCCTCGGTAAAGGGTACCACGCCCGCCGGCAAACCCCCCGAAAAGTTGGAACTGGGAGTCACGCGGAAATCCACCGCTTCGGGGGAAGGAAAATACCTCCTCCTTGTTCCCGAAACCTATCGCCCCGATGTCGCGCATGCGCTAGTGGTCTGGCTGCATCCGGCCAACAAGGGAAAAGACAGGGAACTTGAGGCGCTGCTGCTCTACTGGGAGCGTTTCTGCGCCAAGAGGAACATCATCATGATCGCCCCCCAGGGGGAGGGCGAGGCCGGGTGGACCCCCGGCGACGGGGAGTGGATCGCCCAGGCGATCGCCGAAACGAGGGACAGCCTCGCGATTGACAAGCGCCGCATCGTCGCCCACGGCATGGGTGCCGGCGGCCTGATGGCTTACTACCTCGGGTTTCATAAGCGCGACCTAATCCGTGGAGTCGCCACAGTAGGGGCGCCGATGGGATCGGCTCCCCGGGACCGGGCCCCGGGCCAACCCCTGGCGTTTTTCCTTGCGGCGGGCGACAGGGATCCCGCGCGTGAAGCGGTTGAACAAACGCGCCAAAAGCTTGTGGATAAAAGGTTTCCGACCATTCTTCGCCTCATGGGCGAGTCGGGCGGCGTTTACCTCGACGATGCCAGCCTCGAGTCGCTTGTTGACTGGATCGACACCCTCGACCGCATGTGATGGCGCCGTTAAACCTGAAATAATCGGGAAACGCCCGCATATCCGCTCAAGTCGGCCAACCGGAACAACCGATACCACCATCACACATGGTCCTGGACCATGGCGACCTGCCGCATCAACCGCGGGTTGCCTGGTCGAGCGGGGGTGCGGGCATGAAATGGTATCAGTGCCTTGGTTTGGGTCTTCTATCAGCGATCCTGCCGGTCCTTTCCGGCTGCGCCCCGTTGTCCATGGGCATATTCACCCCCATCCCGGTGCCCCCTTGGGTGACCGAGCGGATGGAGGACAAGTACGCCTTCAAGAACGACAGCCGGACACCGGTGTTGCCGCCGATCCGCGAGGGCTTCCCCCTGCCGACCTGCGACGACCCGCCCGATGACGCCCAGGTGATCCGGGCGCTGCCCAGGGTGACCCGGGGGGTTCCGTTCTTCTACGAGGAGTTCCGCGACGATATGACCGTCGTGGTTGAAAAGCTCGTCGACAAGATCGATCCGCCGCGGTTCTTCCCGCTGATCGGGCCGGCCCAGCTTCATCACTGTCACTTCAAGTGCACTGTCTACTACAAGGAAACGATCGAGTCGGGCTATCCCTTCCCGGTGAAGGTGACACGGCCGCGCGTCGAGGTGGTGTACATCGACAAGGACCACCTGCACCTCTATGTGGGCAACGACCCCGAGGTGCAGAAGTCGGTCACCAAGGACCTGGTCAACTACTGACCGCACACGGGGCGCGTCCCGCGGGATGCCAGGGACGGCAGCCCGGGACGCGCCCCTCCCGTTTTCGGAGATCCACCATGGCGCGCATGTGGCGAATCGCAGCCGGCCTACTCGTCGCCGGAGCAACCTTGTCCCGTGAGCCGGCATGGGCCGAGTCGCCACCGGCCGCCGCCGTCGTCGACCCGATGGATTCATTCCACGAGATGCGGCTCGAGTGCCTGGTCCTCGCCGACCCGGCGATCGGCGAGACGCGCCTGTCGCTGCGGAAGACCGGGGACACGCTCGAGGTTCGCGGAACATGCGAAAGCGTCGCGGCTCGTCGGGCGGCGCTGGCCGTCCTTGCCCGCGAGCACAAGGGCGCCCTCCGCGACCTCACCAGCATCGCGGTGATCCCATTCCAACCCAGGAAGCCGATGCAATCCGCCGCCCTCCAGAAGATGGCCGCGCGCCGGGTGAAGGAAATCGCCCCCTCCCAGGCGGCCGCCATCCAGGTGGAATCGGCGGAACCCGGGATGCTCGAGGTCAGTGGATTGGCGCTCTCCATGGAGGACAAGGTGGAGATCAGCCGCGCCCTGAAAAAGCTCGCCGGCGTCGTCGCCGTTCGCAACGACCTCCGCGTGTCCCCGATGATGCGCGAAGGCCGCATGGTTACCCTCGTCACGGCCGACGGGCGAAGGGCCATCGACGGAAGCATGGCCTCATCGCGCCCGGCGCGGCCGGAAGCCGCGGCTTCCCCGGCGGTTGCCAAGCCAGTCGCCAACCAGCCGATTCAGCCCGTCGTCGCCAGCGACCGTAACGACATCATCGAAAGGAAGGCCGACGCACCCAAGCCGCGTGACGCCCAACCCCCCGCCGTGGAAACGGCGCGAATCGTGGTGGCGGAAGCTGTTTCACGCCCGCGGCAGCCAAATGGCCCATCCCAACTCTGGCAACCTCCCCCGACGGTGACCGTGGGGGGAAAGCCCTTCTCTCACCCCGCCGACAGCCTGGATATCCAGCCTGCCGGATACGCGGCGGCACATGCCCCAGCCGCCGGTGAATCCAAAACAATCGCATGGCGCAACAAGACCCTCGGCGTGTCGGTTGAAACAGCCACGGCCAAAGCCAAACCATCTTTCCCCGCCAGCATTTCCTCGCAGGTGGCCGCCGCCACCGGCACTCCCAACAAACCAGCGCCAACTCGAGCCTTGTCCCTGCCGGAGCTGATGCCGCCGCCTTCCATTCCAACCTCGGCGCCCGCCCCACCTAGCCCGGAAAAAGCCAAGCTGCTGCCAAACAATCCCGCTCCCAAGGCAACTCCGACCCAAGCCTTGTCCCTGCCGGAGCTGATGCCGCCGCCTTCCATTCCAACCTCGGCGCCCTCGCTCCCAATACCGGAAAAAACCACACAACTCCCGACCAACCCGGCCCCCAAGCCACCCGTGTGGGATCCGGTTCCCACCCCGGCGGTTCGAGGCCCGGAATCGATTGGAAACCGGGCGGTGTCTTCTGCGCCCGCCATTCGGGAATGGCAGCCGCGCGGCAGTGAATCGCGCGTGGAACCAGCCAAGCATGAGACCAATCCCGTGAAGGTAAACCCGGAACCCGCCGGCAAACTGGCGAAATCCGGACCCCCCTCCACCGAAACCCAACCCATCAGGCCGGTCTCGGCCCGCATGGTCGAAGAGCCCGTTTCCGGGCGGATGATCGAGGAGGAACCACTGGCTGTTCCGACAGCACCTGCCTTTCCCAAAATCTCCATTCGCTCCTCCGCTGATCTGAAAAAAGCGGTCGAGAAAGCCTGCGGACGCGCGGCGCGCAAGGTCACCGTGACCCAATCGGGCAACCTCTACCATGTCGCCATCAGCGTGCGTGGTTCCCTCGACGAGAAGGCCGCCATCGATCGCATGATGTCGATTCCCGAGGCCTTGTCACCGCAGGTTCGCTTCGAGGTAAGGCAGGGAGACTGAAACCACTTTCCTTTCCCGCCGGCGGCTTGGAAAAATCCACCGAACTCCATGCGTTTGACTGAATTGGCAACCTGTCCGGACGAATCCCATCCAGAGCGAGGTGATTCCACTTCGCCAAGGTCAGGAGATTCGTCATGTCGCTTCGCCCCTGGATTTCAACCCTTTCGTTGAGCGCGCCCGTTGCCGCTGGCGGATTGTCCGTCTACGGCATCAGGGGAGCCACCCGCTCCCCCGTCGATTACGCCACGCTTGATGAGGCGCTTGCCAACGGTTTGGCCGAGGTCACCGAAATCAGCGAGTCGGGATCCGTTCCCGAACTCCGGTTCATCAACCGTTCCGACAGGAAAATCCTGCTCCTGGCGGGAGAGCAGCTGGTCGGAGCCAAACAGAACCGGGTTCTGAACACCTCGATCCTCGCCGAGGCCGCGTCGGAAACCAAAATCCCGGTTTCGTGCGTCGAACAGGGCCGCTGGCATTACAAGAGCAGGGGTTTTGGCTCCTCCGGAACATCGGCCCACGCCAAGCTGCGCGCTGAAATGGCCATGGATGTGAGCCACTCGCTCAAGCGGGGCGGCGCGGCCTCCGCCAACCAGGGGAAAGTCTGGAGCGAGGTTTCACGCAAGCTGGCAAGCCTTCATGTGGACAGTCATTCCATCGCCCTGGAGAAGGCGTTCGAGGACCGCATGGGCGAAATCAATGCGCGGATCGTCGAGCTCAAGCCGGAAGCCGACTGGTGCGGCGTCATGGTGTTCTGCCATGGCAGGCTGTCAGCGATTGACTGCTTCGACCGTCCGGAATCCCTGCGCAAGTATTGGACCAAGCTCATTCGCGGCCACAGCCTAGACGCCATCGAGCCATCCGGCGAAGGCGCGCTCCCCCGGGAATCGGCCGAAGCATGGTTGGAACGCCTGGCCAACAGCGGCGGCGCGGGATACCAGCCATCGGGTGGAGTGGGCCTTGACCACCGCCTGGAAGGCGCCGGAATCCATGGGAACGCCCTGCTGCTCGATGGCGTTCCCCTGCACCTGCAAGCCTTCGGCGGCCAGAACTGAGGCCGCGGGGCCTTGGACGCGACGGCGGGGGCGGAACCGGCGGCACCATCATGGACCTGACAAGGCCTCCCCGGTCGCCAGGGCGGCAAGGGTTGGTGGGCCGTGAGAGCGGTTCGGCCAATGTTTTTACTCGCCAGATCTGCGCAATCGGACCAAATCGGGCGAAACTACCGTGAACGCTCCGGGCAGTTCTGCCTCGTTTTCCCGTACGACCTGAGAAACAACATCGGCCTTGGTTAGGTTGTCGAGACCTTCCAACCGAAGCAACAATACCCCCGCGTGAGTGAGTCCTTGGCGATAAACCAATTCGCCGAAATCCTTATCCTCTGTAATCAGAACGGCCGAACGCTGGACGGCATGTTGCAGCACGACCTCATCCGAAACGCTCGGCGACAATTCCGAGATCCAGTCCACCAAATGACCGTCTCGCCGGAGCCGCTCCACGATCCGCCGATCGGTGTTTTCATCGGCGAGCAAATTCATGCGGAATGCCGGGTTACCGGCCGCACAACTTCCGCGCCAAGTGAATTGGCAGCGAATTCCAGCGCGGCCAGTATGGCCTCGCGAGTCAGCCGCGGGTGCGAATCCAGCAACTGTTCGAAGCTCTCACCTGCCCCAAGCTTGCGTAAGATGAGTTCGACAGTAATCCGCGTGCCGGCAACGACGGGCTTGCCCATCATTACCGCCGGGTCGGATATAACTTTCGGTTTTTCCATTGAGTACCTCGGAATTTGATACTACGCCGGATTGCCGCCAGCTTCAACTGTCTCCAGCGACACCAACGACATTGGCCGGAAAGCTCCGCGCTACGGTGTCAACGCCGCCGCTGAGCGGTTGAACCGCGAACGCCCAGAGGCAATATGGGGCCGCAACCCCCGGGTCATTTTACTCCCCAAGGCTCAATGGTCGGCAAAGCTCAGCAGCGGCGCCACCAGTGAGCTGTGGGTCAGAAACAATC